>JAEEGF011329676.1_pt1 | contig 31026 bp, 20 predicted proteins | sample 9134171 | NCBI WGS metagenome assembly JAEEGF01 (sample SAMN16246542, study PRJNA631951) | gut metagenome | biome: gut microbiome; feature: rumen; material: AP-attached | host: Bos | place: Iran: Karaj | collected 2018-10 | reverse complement strand
GGTATATTGCCATAGTTAAATTATAAATCAGCCACCTAAAATATGTTTGGTTTTATATTAATTTAATAAACATTTATACATTAAAAAACCTCCCGAAACTAATCCGGAAGGTCTGTGACCAAAACTGTTTAATTACCCATTGAAGCGATCAGTGCATCTATTTCAGCCTGGCTGAGCATTCTGCCGCTTTCTGCCGGTGAAGGAGCCGCGGGCGTTGGTGATGCTGCAGGGGCTGACTGCTGCTGGGCCGCAGCAAAACTAAAGCCTCCGCCACCTCCTGCCTGGGAGGATTTACCCATTATGCTGGCCAAAAGAGCCTGCTGCTCTGCGTTTAATCCGTTTGAATCCATACAATACGCATCCTTTCGATGTTTTTCAAGACCAAGGTCAGCTAAAGCGCCAATTCTCCGCTCTCGAGCTTATTGTAAATTTAATCAAATAAAACGTCAAATGATATTTTTATAAATCAGGGCTTTTCCCGTATAGCACCGCTCTCAAAGGCTTTCAGAAGGTCCTTGAGATCATCGATCTGTCTCTGAAGATTCTTGCCGATGTCCGTATCCCTCACGAGTATCCTTCTCTTGGTGTTCTCGATTATCTGTATGGTCGGGGTGTTCTCTTCTCCCTTCACGAAGGGCTTGTGGGCAGCCAGTGCCAGGTGATGAGAATTGTAGATCAGTGTGTATCCTGCAATACCCGTCTGTTCATGGTAAGCCTTTGAGATGCCTCCGTCTATGATGTAAAGCTTGCCGTTTGCCTTAACGGGACTCTCACCTTTCTTGGTCTTAACAGGCACATGCCCGTTTATTATGTGGGCCCAGTCGGGATCAAGGCCAAACTCCCTGAGTATCTTATCGGCATAAGCTTCCATGGATGAAAACTTGTAATAAGGATTGAAGGTCTCAACGCAAAGCTCTTTTTCATGCTTTAGGAACAGATGCTCAAAGGTAGTAATCTTGTCTTTTCCAAAAAGAGGTGACCTGGGGCCGCACCACAGATACCACATAAGGTCCACTGCATCCTGCTTCTTCTCAGGGTCATCCTTAATGTCGAGGAAGAAGGCGTCGTGGATCTTTATGTTGAGGTAGTCCATAAGTTCTTTTCCGGAAAAGCTTCCATCCTTAGTGGTCATGGCTACGAAATTCCCCTTGTCGTCCATGGGAATGCAGCCGTGGTAAAGAAGATTCCCGTTGACGGTGCGGTACATGGCGCCGTGGGAGTACAGGAACTGGACGTGTTTGATGAGGAGCTGTGAGTGAATGAAGGAAAGACGCAGCGTCCTCATGAGCTCCTCCTCGCCTTCGGAAAGCTTATAGGGATCCTTGGGGTCGATGGTCGGAAAGTTACAGTCGTTTAGTTTGTATTTCTTTCCGTCAATCCTGATCTCGCCCTTTTTGTAATCAACTTTATCAAGAAGAAGTCTGTAGTCCAGGCCATACTCGGGGTGCTTTTTGATGAGCTGTCCCTCGAGTTTCAGCTGAATAATACTGATGGCCTTGCACATCTTGGCGGCCAGTTTCGGGTTAACTGAATCGTATTTGTTCTCATCGAGAAGATGAGGCTTGAAGCACTCACAGGGGTCATCCCTGTAAACTTCGGCGGCAAACATTGACAGAGGCCTTAAGTTGATGCCATAGCCATCCTCCAGTGCGTCAAAGGAATTGTAGCTTGTGCCGATCCTGAGCACGTTTGCGATGCAGGCAGGGTTTCCGCAGGCGGCGCCCATCCAGTCGATGTCGTGGTTGCCCCACTGTATGTCCACGTCGTGGAAGTTCATCAGCTCCTCCATGACAAGGTCAGGTCTTGCGCCTCTGTCAAAGATGTCGCCGATTATGTGAAGTGAATCAATCGTGAGGTTCTGGATCAGCTCGCAGAGTGCGATTATGAATTCATCGGCAAAATCGATCTCGATGATGCCGTTTACGATCTCGCTGTAATAGAGTTTTTTGTTGGGGTCGCTTATGTCCAGGTGAAGGAGTTCGTCGATGGCATAGGCGTAGTCCATGGGCATCTTCTTGCGGACCTTGGACCTGGTGTACTTGGAGCTGACGACGCGGCAAATAGAGATCAGCCTGTTGATGGTGATCTTCTGGTACTCCGCCAGCTCTTTTTTCGAGACGGTCTCGTCGTGCCTGTATGTACTTATGGCTTCTCTTGGATAATAGATCAGATTGGCCAGCTGAAGCTGCTCGGCCTCGGTCATCTGATTGCCGAAGGTCTCGCCGATCTTGGCCCTTATGATACCTGACGAACTGCGGAGCAGATGCGAGAAGGCCTCGTACTCTCCGTGTATGTCGGAAAAGAAATACTCCGTCCCCTTTGGAAGCGCGCAGATGGCACGCAGGTTAATGATCTCCGCTGCTGCCTTCCTGGAGTTGGAAAACTCTTTGCTCAGAAGTCTAAGATACTCGATGTCTCTCATTTGATTCTCCCCTGTGGTAAACAAAAAACACGTGACATAGGGTCATTATCGGTCAAAAAATCTCGTTATCTTTTTATCATAATTTTGTCTTTGGTTTTATTTGGCCTTTGTCGCCTTGCCGGTCTTACAGATATCCTGAAGACAACATTCCGTGCAGTTTGGGCGCCTTGCGACGCAGACTGCTCTTCCGTGGTCCACAAATCTGTGGCAGAGGTCGTTGCCTTCTTCAGGCGGAATTATCTTCCACAGTTCTTTTTCCACCTTGCCCGGCTCCTTTACATTGTCCACAAGGCCGATGAGATTGCAGAGCCTTATGCAGTGGGTGTCTGTCACGATGGCGGGTTTTCCGAAGACATCCCCCAGAACGAGGTTCGCGCTCTTTCTGCCAACGCCCGGGAGCTTTAACAGTTCCTCCATGGTGTCCGGCACTTTGCAGTCATACTCCTCTTTGAGCATTTTCATGCATGCAGAAATGTCCCTGGCTTTGGAATTACCAAGGCCGCAGGGACGCACTATCTTTTCAATCTCCTCCACCGGTGCGTCCGCCAGAGCTTCCACGGACGGATACTTCTCATACAAAAGAGGAGTTATCATGTCCACTCTGGCATCGGTGCACTGGGCAGCAAGCCTCACGCTCACAAGGAGCTGCCAGGCCTTGTCGTAGGCCAGTGTGCAGTGAGACTGCGGATATTCTTTTTTAAGCCGCTCGATCACTTCGAGTGCGAGTTTCTTTTTTGTCATAGTTAAGAGATTTAGAATCCTTCCATCCTGCGCTGTCTTCTCAGCTCGCGTCTCCTCTCGGCGCCCTGCCACTCAGCCTTCTCGCTCTCTGTGCGCACGTTCAGGCCGTACGGTACGATGACAGGAGTGTTGTCCTCGTCGATGCAGACCTCTGTCAGATAAGCTCTGTTGAGTACGTGTCTCATACCTGTCTGCTTGTCCTCAACATAGGTGTCGACTCTGACTTCCATGGAGGTCTTTCCCACATGGGTGATCTTTCCAATGATAACAACGATGTCATTCAAAACAGCTCCCTGCTTGAACTGCATGTTGTCAATGGCAGCTGTGGCAACAGGATTTCCCGAGTGCCTCAGGGCAACGGTCCCGGCAACCTCGTCTATCCATGACATCAAAAGGCCGCCAAAGAGCCTGTTCTCGCTGTTTATATCCGAATACTTGATCACCTTTGTCCACTCGGTGATGGAGTCCTCAACATTCTTGTTGGCGATCTGGTGATCAACGTGAAAAACCTTTCCCATAAGCCTACCTCCAATTGTGTTTTCTTACTTAAAATCATACCTTAAATCAGGTACCTTTGCTAGTTCGTCTTTCTGTCGTAGTAGGAAATCAGCGACTTCATAAAGCCCACTGTAAGGCCATTCGGATGTTTCATCGCAAAGTACAGAAGCCTGTTCGATGCTCCCTTTATCTCCACCTTCGTATCCGATAGCTTCTGTCTTATATCAGGCCTCAAAAAGACCTTCTGCACCCTCTTTAGTGTGTCCTTCTCAGTGCAGCGAAGTTCATTCTTCATGACGAGAAGCAGCATCATAACAAATTCTCTGTCCATCTGCTCATCCGCATTGGTGACGCCCTTCTCCTTGAGTATTTCCCTGAAGGTCTTGTCCGTCAGCTCAAAGTTTTCAAGGAGTTTGCTCTTGTAGGAATGAGCTATTGAATCCGACACCAGCCTGTAGTGGTAGAAGTAGCTGTCCTTCGCGATCACCAGTCTTTTGCAGTCGCACAGGCATGGCAGGGTGATGTTCACGTCCTCGCTCATTGAGATCGACGGGTCGCAGTACTTCAGGTTATTCAGAATCAGCTCCCTTGATGTAAGCTTCATGCACCTGGACATGGTGACAGTTCTTCTCTCGCAGCCAAGGAGTCTCGTTCTTATCTCCTCAAGGTCTTTTCCCGTGTAGACTCCCGGTTCCAGGCCCTGGGCCTCTTTCCTTCTCTCACCGGCCTTTTCGACGATATAGTTTCCGGAAATCATTTCATACCGGGAGTAAGTGCTGTCAGTGAGACTATAGAGCTTCTCAAACATGTCAGTGTCTACCCAGTCGTCGCTGTCGATGAAGGACACGTAGTCGGATGAAGCTTCACATACGCCCGCTATCCAGGCGGACATCAGGCCTCCGTTCTCCTTGTGGATGACCTTCACTCTGCTGTCTTTTGCAGCGTAGTCGTCACACTTTTGAGGACTTATGCCGTCCGTCGAGCCGTCGTCCACGAGGATGATCTCGATGTCTTTGAAGGTCTGGGAGATGACTGAATTCATGCAGTCATCCATATATTCAGCTGTATTGTAAACAGGTATTATTACGCTTATCTTTGCCATAATTAGATACTACCTACTTTTCCAGAATGCGTCAACGTCGGTGATTTCCCACGTCTTGAGCCTTACGCCGTCGAAGGAATGCTCGACGACGAATCGAGCTTTTGCACCGGTTCCGGTGTCTGCAGTGCTGTCGGATCTGTACTCTTCTCCAGCAGTGCCGGACAGGTCATCTTCTTCCACATTGCCAGGTCTGTTTTTTATCTCACCGATAACAGCTTCATTTTCATTTGATGCGGATGCAATATTGCCTGATCGTATGCCTGTCTGGTCTGATCTGAAATTACCTAACGAATAGTACACAATCATCTTTTCACCGTCCGGCCTTGTGACTTCTTCTGCCTTCTGGACTACATGTGGATGAGTGCCTATTACTACATCTGCTTTGCCCTCGGCCAGAAGCTCTGTCATATGCGTCTGCTCCTGTGAAATTTCAGTTTCATATTCTTTACCCCAATGGACAAAGACCACCACAAAGTCTGCTTCTTCTCCGGCACATCTCAGATCAGATACAAACCTTTCTTCTTCCTTGTCATTGCGCGGAAGGTGGTGAATTGTATATGGATAGCTGTCTGAAATGTCACCGGCATTGGTTCCGTATGTATAAGAGAATAAAGCGAATCTGATGCCGTTTCTCGCGATGATTTCATAGGGACGATAGTTCTTTTCGCTGCTGTTCTGTATTCCGATGCAGGTCAGGCCATGTTTTTCGTAAAATGAAGTTGTTACGTCAATCCCGTATATTCCCTTGTCCAATGCATGGTTGTTCGCGCAGCTTATAACGTCGAAGCCGGCGTCTTTCAGGGCTTCTCCGACTTCCAATGGTGAGCCAAACTGTGGGTAACCTGAGACTGCAGACTCTTTGTCAACCAGTACAGTCTCTGCCTGAACAGCAGCGATGTCAGCATCTCTTATCTCATCCTTGAAAGGTTCGTAGAGAAATGAGAAATCACCGCCCTCGTATCTGCGTGCATACTCATAGATCGGAGTGTGGATTATGTTGTCTCCGTAGGCCACGAAGGTAACTTCATTGTCCAGGTTCTTAAGGCCGAAGGACTCCCAGGTCCACAATGCGCAGGCGCCTTCTGTGTCCTCCGTCAGAATTATTGATGGATCCTTGTCCATGAGCTTCATGCGCGTCACTTCCCTCCCGATATCTGAGGCGAACCATTTGTTTTTTACTTCGCCCTGTGCTGAGACATCGTAGATGAAGATGTGCTGCGAATAGTTCTTATCATCTGATGTTATCCAGAATGGTCTGTGCTCTCCAAAGCGTCCTCTCTTCCAGACAAGAAGCAGCATTTCTGCGTCGCCGTCTCTGTCGAGGTCGGAGATAAAACCATCCTGGACCTTCAGGGCTTTTTCACTCTGCCAGATCTCGGAGCCTCCGATTTCTATGGTGGCTGATCTATTTTCAATCTTCAGTTCAAGTTGATTCTGCGATAGTTCTTTTGCCTGCCAGATAACCCAGTTGGGTGGAGCAAACAGTGTGCTGATTCCGCTTTTTGGTATGATGCTCAAAACTATAACAAGGCAGCAAAAGGCTGCCGCCGATATGATCAGCAGCAGCCTTCTCCCTTTTCTATTGTCTGAATTAATCTCCGTCATTTTCTCTGTATGCGATAGCTCTGTACCCACTCAGGTCTCTCGGGGATGTTGTCGTTCTCTACCCAGTTCCAATCGTCGTCGAGGTAGCCGGAGGACAGGGAGTTCTTCCACTCCTCGTCGGTCATTCTCTCGCCGATGGGCACCGTGAACTGGTAGAAGCTGTAGACGCTTCCGCTGCCAACGTGAAGCTCGCCGTCAATTGGAAATACTACAAATATTGTGTCTGCATAGCCGGATCCCACTTCCAGGACCGATCCGTTGGGATCTGTTGCGATGTCAGCGACAACAGGACAGGGTGCCTGGTAGCTGTAGATCATGGATTCCTCTGCGCCGGAATTGACTTCCTGCCAGAAGTGCTCCAGATCTCCGCCGTAACACCTGATGAACTCATAGTCATCGTCTGTGAGAGTTTCGTTTCTAAGCTCTTTTTCCGAAATATTGATGAGTCTCAGGGCGATATCTGAAAGGAGGGACAGGTTTTCTTTTGCCTTATCGGAGAGCATTCCTGCCTCTTCCAGGCCCTTCATTGTCTTCTTTGAAAGGGCTACAAATCTGCTGTAAATGACAGGCTCCGGATCTACGTATCCTCTGTCGTCCGGCACTTCTTCGTCGTAACCACCGCCCATCTCAGCCATTACCTGCTTGGCGTAGAGGATGGTGTCATGTTTTAGTTCTGCGTAGGAACCTGTGAAAGTTTCAAGGTCCTTCTTTGCCCATTCATCAGACTGCATAAATGAAGGATAGCCCTCACCCTTTTCCTCAAAGAGCGGTCTCAGGGTGTAGAGCCAGCTCGAATACAGACTTGCATCCCAGAGCTGCGGGTCTGCGTTGTTGAAGGTTGCCTGCATCATTGTCAGGTTGTCGGTGTAGTTCTTGAACTCAGTAGCGCCCTGCTCTGTAAGGATTTCCAGAGCCTTGTCGGATCCGAGTGCAGCTGCTGTATCCAGTGCGTCGGGAAGGTATCTTCTGTCACCTGCAGGGTTTTCCTCTACAGCCCTGAAGATCAGATTCTGCATGATGGCTGCATCGATGGTGAAACGCTGTCCCATGAATCTGAAGGAGGGTATCACGTTTTCCTCTGTTTCAAGAACGGGGATTGAATTGATCTTAGGACCATCGGCCTTTTCAAGCTCCTGCATGAGGGTTTCAAAGGCTTTGTCATCGCCTGAAAGCTTTGCGGCATCGGGCATCTGTCCGTATACCTTGTCCAGGATTTCTTTTAACGCACCGTAGGTAAGATCATCCGAAGCTCCTGCAAAGAAGCTTGTTATGTCGTAAATGTTGTTGAAGTCCTTGTCTTCCTCCGAAAGTGCGGAAACGATAAGGGCCGCACTCATAACTGCGTCTTTGTTGTCCAGGGCAAAGGGCATTCTGCCATACCACATCATGGCTCTGAAATACTTTTCAAGCTGCTCGTCGCCGTCATAGTAGCCTCTGGGCTTGTACTGACTGTAGTCCTCATTGAGGCCGGACAGAAGGTTTTCATCTATTCCGGCTGCCGCCATGATCTTGTCAGTCTCTTTCTGAACAAGCTGCACAAACGCGCTGTCGTCTATCGGCGCGGCGGCGTTCTCATCCTGAAGGAGGTTGCCTATGTAGAAGAAGGCGACGTTCCTTAAGGCTGCCTGCTCATAGCCTGTACCTTTTAAGGTCTCATACTGCTTCATGCTCCTTTGCAGCATCTGTGTGCTCAGGGACAGGAGCCTGTCAGCTATGTAGTCGCGCTCGAGGTTCTTTAGAAGATATGCGAAGTAGAGATGGTAGGTATGCATCAGAGAATCCACTGTAATGAAGTTGGGGAACATCTGATAGCGGTTGTCCTCGTAGACATCGAAGAACTCCGAGGCCTGATCCTCCCTCACTGCAAAGTTCTTTTCAATAAGCGCGTTTCTGAGAATCGACGTGTCATTGTAATCGCTGTCGTACTCAGGATCAAAGAGATATGCAAAGTACTTGTGGTACTTAACATTTGAGAAATCAGGCTCAACCTTGTAGGCCGGTACCGAGGGAACCAGATTGGGATCGTAGTAGATCTCCGCGTCTGCTGTTGCTTCGGTTGCGGTTCCTGATTCTGCCGCATTTTCTTCCTTGTCGGTGTCAGCATCGGGGGCGCTTTCTGTAGCGGTCGGCGTGTTCGCTGTGCTCTCGGTGGTATCCGACTGCTGGTCCGGTTCGGCCGGAGTCTGTCCTGCGCCTGCGCCACAGGCTGACAGTATCAGGCATGATGCCAGTATCATAGATAATACTCTCTTTTTCATAACACACTCTCCTCATAAGTGATGTTTCAGACAAAACAATTAGTCGTCTCCTCTAATTATAGCAGAATTCTTTCAGAATAATCTGATTCAACTTAACCTCGGCACGATTTCGTTTCGTAGCCGTGTTCAGATGCTGCCCTGATCATTTTCTGGCAATAGCTAATTTTCATCATTCCAGCATGAGTTGAGCTCTTCCAAATCGCTTATCCGGGCTAAAAATTCTAGCTATAGCGGCAAAACTATCATTCTGACATGAATCCGAGACTTTAGCTGCAGAAAGATACACGTAGAAAAAATGCGACTCTTCAGAAGAATAGCCACTTTTCATGCTGCTGAAAAAAGCATATATTATTTACATCACCCAATCCAACACTTGTATCACATAAAACATCACACTATATAGTAAACATGCAAATCAATCACTCATATGGAGGATACATGAAAGCAAGACAGATTACCGGTATACTACTCTCTTTGACATTAACGCTGGGAATGCTGGCAGGATGTGGGAAGGCAGCCCCCACTGTAGCTCCCGGCGCCGGTCAGGCTGAAACTGCAGCGCAGGATGCAGGTCAGGCTGAAACCGCAGCGCAGGATGCAGGATCAAGCACCGGCCAGGCTGAAGCCGCAGCTGTCCCGGAAGGTTCCACCCGATACGCCGGGCAGACAGTGGACGAGATCCTCGCAGCCCTGACCCTGGATCAGAAGGCAGCACAGATGGTGCAGCCCGCCTGCTACAACGTCGACATCGCAGCCATGAAGGTCAATGACTACGGCAGCATCCTTTCAAGAGCAGATTACTTCGGTTCTGCGCAGTGGCGTGATTATGTCGAGGAATTCCAGAAGGCCGCTGTTGAATCCGACGCCGGAATCCCCTATCTCTACGGACAGGATGACGTCCACGGCGTGAACTACTGCATGAACTCCGTGCTCTTCCCCCACAACATCGGAATGGGCGCAGCCAATGACGAAGAGCTGATGTATCAGGTGGGCCAGATAACCGCTGACGAAGCCAAGCTCTGTCACATGCTCTGGAACTTCTCACCCTGCGTTGCCCAGTCCGTGGATCCAAGATGGGGCCGCACTTACGAGAGCTACGGCGCTGACCTTGACATCATAACCCGACTCAGCACAGCCTACACCAAAGGCCAGCAGGATGCCGGACTTGCAGCCTGCGCAAAGCACTTCTTCGGCGACGGCAATATAACCTACGGCACCGGCGAAGAGGGACTTGGAAGCTTCATGGACAGAGGCGATGCAAGGCTTTCTGATGATGAGATAAAAGAGCTCCTGGCTGTATATCAGGCACAGATTGACGCCGGAGTAAAGACCATCATGATCAGCCACTCAGCCCTGAACGGCCTTAAGATGCACGAGAACAAAGAGTACATAGAAAAGCTCAAAAATGAGATGGGCTTTGAAGGTTTCATCATCAGCGACTGGGATTCAGTTAAGAACACTTCTCCCAAAACCTATCAGGAACAGGTCATCACCAGCGTAAATGCAGGCATCGACATGCTGATGGAAGTTGAAACCTACGAGAAGGCCAGACAGATAATCGTCCAGGCAGTAAAAGACGGCGATATCCCCGAGGAAAGAGTTGACGACGCAGCCCGCAGAATACTTCAGGTCAAAAAAGATCTCGGCCTGTTCGAGGATCCTTACCTTCAAAATATGGAAACAAAACAGAGCGAGACAGGCTCAGCAGAGTACAGAAAAGTAGCAGAAAAGCTGGTGGAAGAAAGTCAGGTTCTCATAAAGAACGACAACAACACTCTTCCTCTCAAGGATGGAAGCAGTGTCTACATCACAGGCCCCGCCATGCACAACGATTCTTCACAGTGCGGCGGCTGGACCATCGACTGGAATCAGAGCTCCATGGAAGACATTCCCGGCGTAACCTCCATCAAAGAGGGCTTTGAGCAGGTTGCGGCAAAACACAACATTACAGTGATAACAAACAAGAACGACGCTGCAAACGCAGATGTAGTTCTTCTGGTCATTGGCGAAGAAGCCTACGCTGAGTGGAATGGAGATGCAAAGAACATGGACATCTGCGGTGAGCACGGCCTCAAGGGTAACAAAAAAGCCATCGATGATGCCAAGGCTCTTGGCAAGCCCATTGTATGCCTGATCGTTGCAGGAAGAAATGTCTTCATCAAAGACTACATCGACCAGTGGGACAGCGTAGTTATGAGCTACCTTCCCGGCTCCGAGGGACAGGGCGTAGCCAATGTCCTCTGCGGAGACGCACAGTTCACAGGTAAGCTCCCCAGCCCCTGGTACGCAGATGACGCCGGAATCGAATCCAGAACACCCTGGTTGGAACTCGGCTACGGCCTGACTTATTAAATTCCAAATCACACACAAACAAAGGGCTGTGAAAAAGCTTGTCCACAAGGCAAACCTTTTCACAGCCCTAATTATTTAACAATTGCAGCACTTATATAACTGTTCTTCCCAACACACCTGTTTTCAATACAGCTGCTCTAAACATCATTTCGCATGCTCCGCCACATAATCCGAATAGCTCATCCCGGTATATTTCTTAAAGCATCTGCTGAAGTAATTGGGATCAGGAATCCCAACCTCCGACGCAGCCTGATACATCTTAACACTCTGGCACGCGATCTTGATCGCCTTCTTCATCCGAAGATCCGTCAGATACTCAACAAACTTCTTCCCGGTATCCTGCTTGAACTTCCTCGACAGATAGCTGGAACTAAACCCAAACTCCTGGGCGATAAAAGCAAGGTTCAGCTTCGTGTCAGTGAAGTTCTCCTCCAGGTACCTGGTGATCATATCGATGGAGCTCTCTTCCAGCGAAGCGGAAGACTCCTCCGAACGCTGATCTTCCCAGTAGTCTCTCTCCTTCTCCAGTTTCTCTTTCGCCCTCTCCAGCACAGGCGTAATCTCCGCTCTGACCATAGGCTTTAGCATATAGTCAAAAACCGGAAGGCTGACACACTTCCTCGCATATTCAAACTTTTCAATGGCCGTCATGATTATGATGATGAGACTTGTGTATCTCTCCGTAGCCACCTGGGTAAACTCAATGCCATCCATGAAAGGCATTGAAATATCCACAAACGCAATGTCCGGCTTAAGATCATCAATTATATTGATGGCCTCAATTCCGCTGGCAGCCTCTCCCACAACTTCCATGTTGAGGCTCTCCCAGTCAATGGCCGCTCTCATGAGCTTTCTTGCCGACTCCTCATCATCGATTATCATCACTCGCAAAGTTCTGTTCATTTATCTGCTCATAGCCTCCTGCATTCTGACTGACATATCAGGAATTGTGATCTCAATCTTGGTGTATTCGCCGGGCTCACTCTCGATCTTCACGCAGTCATCCATCCCGGTGTACATCCTTATCCTCTCAACGGTACCCCACAGGCCAAAGCTCTCATCGGCCTCCTTGGGCCTGTCCTTCTTCTCCACGGACAGGATCTTCTTGATCTTTTCTCTGTCCATGCCCACGCCGGTATCCGTCACATATATGTGAAGTTCTCTTGCAAAAGAACTCTCGTCGTCACTCTTAACCACTTCCGCCTTGAAGCTTATGAGTCCCTTTTCACCCTTCATCCTGATGCCGTGGTAAATACTGTTCTCTGCCAGGGGCTGAAGGATCAGTTTCGGAACAATAAAGCTCTCCGCCTCAGAAGATATCTCATATTCATCTTCTATTATATCCCCATAACGAAGTTTCTGCAGAGAAAGGTAATCCTTAACTATACTGATCTCACGTGAAAGAGGGATCTCCCTGTCGCCTTTGCTCAGGAAATTCCGATAGAAACTTCCCATGGTCTCCAGCGCATCATGAACCTTGTCAGCCCCGGCATCCAGCGCCATGAATCCGATAGTCTCGATGGAATTATACAAAAAGTGAGGCTTAATCTGCTCCTGTAGCACGCGCATCTCAGCTCTCTGAAGTGTCTTCTCCTTCTCCATGAGCCTGTCGATCAGCTCGTTAACGTGATCGATCATGTTGTTGTAATCACCCTCAAGCATCTCAAGCTCACTGCCGGGCATCTTAACATCGATCTTTTTGAGTTCTCCGGAAGTCCTGTTTTCTTCCATAGCTGCAGAGAGCTTAAACACAGGATCCGTGATATTTCTGCTGATAAAGGTCGCAGTGAAAGCCGCCAGAATAATAAATATCGCCAGCATGAAAATAAGAACATTTATGGCGGTAAAAGGTATACCTTCATTGTCATAAGACGACGTCCTGAGAATCACGATTGGAAGCTTGTCGACTTTGCAGCCTGACAATAGCACCTGCTCCTTCTCAATCATGATATCCTTGTGCATAATCTTCTTCGATACAAAAGAGCTGTCGAAGTATTCCGCCATATCCCTGTTGCCTGCAAGAAAAGTCCCATCATCTCCCATAATGCAGATGTTGTTATAACGCAGATTCCGCAGCATCCTGTCAAAGATGACAGCAGAGATATTCATCAGCATTATTCCGGTCCTTTCCTGGCTGTCGATATCGTATATCGCCCTGCCCAGGGTAACCATGGGCTTATCACCGGATTTTGCAGCGACGCCGTTGGAGTTCAAGGAAACCACTATAGCTCCCTTGGCGTCATAGATCTCTTTTCGCCACTCTTCCTGCCGCATCATATCGTAGTCGTACTGGTAGGTGAATCTGTTGGTGGACAGCATTATCATGTCTTCCCTGATAACAAAGACCGTGTCCACACCTTCCGTAACATTGAGAATATCAATGATTCCGTATCTTGCGTCGTTGATCATACTGATATCAACGGAGTCGACATCTGCCCTCAGAAAAGAAACAAGACGATCCTCCGTCATTATCAGCCTGGACAGCTCCCTGTAACTGTCTATATCCGTGGCTATGTTGCTGGAGAGATTCTTGAGTACGCTTTCCGACTCGCTTCTCTCGTATTCCCTTCTCTCCTTCGATGTAATCATGTACACCGAAATCAGGAAGGCGACAATAACCACGAAGACAATGGCAAGGATCAGCCTTTGCAGCTTTAATGATAGAGAAATCGTCTTTTTGTTAGAAGTATTAGTATTCATAGCTAAAAGAATAGCACTTTTCCGCGGAGTTTTCACCCCTTAACTGCACCTGCGATGAAACTCTCCTGAATCCTTCTGCTGAGGAACAGGTAGAAAATGAGAGTCGGGAAAGTGGCTATACACAAGGCCGCACCGATAGGTCCCCACTCAGTAGTGTACTGTCCCGACAGGGCCTTGATTCCGACAGGAAGGGTCTTGTGGGCAGAGTCTGAAATAAACACATTGGCAAACATGAACTCATTCCAGCACTGAAGATAGGAGTACACACCAACTGTGGAAACTGCAGGTTTCATCAGGGGGAGGATTATCCTGAAGAAAGTCGCAGCCCGTCCGCAGCCATCAATCCTTGCCGCCTCGTCCAGCGCATAGGGTATCTCCACCATGAAACCGTGGCAGATAAGCATGGACATTGAGAGTGCAAAAGCCGAGTACGGCAGTATCAGCGTAGAATACTTGTTGAGCCAGTGCATCTTTGAAAGCACTACATAAACCGGCACGATAGAAGCCTGGATAGGGATGGTCAGTCCCAGCATAAAGAATGCGTTGGTGAGACCGCTGAGCCTCCATCTGATTCGGGTGATAGCATAGGTTGCCATCATGGCCGCAAAGAGTGAAATAGCTATTGCCGACAGTGTGACAATTATACTGTTTACAAAATACAGTCCCATGTTTCCTGTCTTCATGGCAGAAACATAGTTTTGCCAGATCCACTCTTTAGGAAGTCCTATGATATTCTCACCGAAGATCTCCTTGTTTGACTTAAGTGAAAAAGTAAACATGAAGTAGATCGGAAAAATATTTACCACGGCCCAGAATATCAGAAATATATACATCAACACTTTGACGGCAGGATTACTCTCCTTCACCGTCAGGGCTTTACTGTTTTCCATATCATTAATCCTTTTCCCTGAATATTGCTGTTATTAGCAGTGCAAAGGCAAAGCACAGGAAGATGAGCATAACTGATATCGTACTTCCCATTCCGTATCTGTTCCGGAGGAACAGCATGTTCTCAAGGAGGGTACTGGGAACTTCAGTAGTCTGGAAAGGACCACCTTCAGTCAGTATGCGCACAAAATCGTAAGCCTTCAAAGATCCGGTAACCGCAAAGATAACGCTTACCCTGATGATGGGCTTGATAACAGGAATGACTATATATCTGTCCACCTGCCATGGTGTTGCGCCATCCAGCATTGCAGCTTCCCTGAGATCCACTGAAACGCCTTTAACTCCTGCATACATAAGCAGCATATGATATCCGATATACTGCCAGATAGTCGGCACTATAACACTTCCGAGAGCCGTCTTTACTTCTCCTACCCATACATGCTTAAACTGTCCCAGATTCACAGCATCCAGGAATCTGTTTAAAAGACCGTAATCGGGATTGTAGATCTTCAGCCAAAGCTGACCGATAACAACGGTGGAAATAAGCACAGGCATGAAAAAGATTGACAGAAAGGCTCGCTCTTTCTTTGGCTTTCTTCCAAGAAGCAGAGCCAGGAAAAGAGAAAACGGAAGCTGCACGAATACCGAAAAGAATGCAAGCCACATAGAATTCTTAAGAGCTGTGACAAACTTGATTGAACCGTTGGTAAACAGCTCGATATAGTTATTGATACCAATGAATGTCCCTTCGGTAAATCCGTTCCAGTCATACATACTCCTGTAGATGGACACTGCGATAGGAGCGATCAGTATGCTTACAAAAAGAGCCAGTCCCGGAAGAAGGAACAGGAAAATGGTTATCCCCTTTTTAACATCAATTTTCGTCTTCATTCATACAACCTTCCATAAAAAACGGTCCTTTCTGTCTCCCCAGGGAAACAGGAAGGACCGAAGATTTAATAATTACTGAATGTCTTTTGCAAGACCATCGATGAACTGCTGGCCATCAAGGAGGCATCCGTAAACCTGATCTACATATGAAAGATATGTGTTAGCTGAATCAGCGCTCATAGCTGTGTCGCCGAAGAGTACCATTGTGTCGGCATTTGCAACGATACCTGCTACAGTCTGTGTAAGCTCGTTAACAGAACTTGTGTCTCCGTAAGGAGTCCATGCAGGAAGTCCGCAGCCATCAAGGTATCCGTAGTGGCAGATGAGCTTTCCAAGCTCAAATGTGTACTCAGCAGCCTTCTCAGCGTTAGGTGAAGAAGCAGCTACTGCCAGTGTATCTGAAGGTCCGCCGATGAGCTGTCCAAGCTTTGACTTGTCAGCGTTGATAACAGGGAACTCACCAACTTTAACCTTGTCACGGAACTCTTCGTTTGAATTGAAGTCTGCGCAGTTCCATGTTCCGTTCATGTAGAACGCATACTTGCCAGCCATGAAGTTGTTCTTAACTTCGTCGTTTGTAAGGCCGATTCCTGAAGGATCGAAGTAACCGTTTGTTACCAGAGCCTGGAAAGTATCAACGGCGTCAGCAACGTCCTGATTGTTCCATGATGCTCTTCCAAGGAAGATGTCATTAAGAACATCAGCGCCTGCGCTCTTCTCGATAACAGACTCAAGATACTCAGTTACGCACCATGTCTCTTTTCCTGCACATCCGAAAGGAATGATTCCTGCTGCCTTAAGCTTATCGCAGCACTCGATGAACTCATCATATGTTCCGGGGATCTCTGTGTAGCCAACCTGAGCAAGAAGGTCCATGTTTGCGAACAGACCAACGATGTTCATTGTAAGCGGCACACCGTAGTGCTTTCCATCGTAGGTTGAGTTGCCCATCATAACTTCGGGAAGCTCGCTCTTGTAGTTCTGGTAAGCATCATCCAGGCAGTAAACCTTTCCTGCGTCAACGAAGTCGCCGAGGAATGCACATGACCATGTGAAGAAGATGTCGGGCATCTCGTTAGCAGATACAGCAGCTTTGATCTTGGTCTTGTAGGACTGGTTCTCAATAGCTTCCCATGTGAAGTTGATATTGGGATACTTCTCAGCCATATCAGCTATAGCTGCTTCATAAGAATGACGGTTTGAGTCACTCTCTGTGGCGATACACCACATTGTGAGGTCAATGGCCTCTGATGAATCTGCAGTCTCTGCAGCAGCCGGTTCTGCAGCCGGAGCAGCGGGCTCTTCAGCCTTGGGAGCCTCAGTCTGAGCAGGCTCTGCAGCTGCACCGCTGTCGGTTGAAGCAGGAGCGCTGCTCTCACCGCATGCGACGAGTGATAATGTCATAACACCCGCCAACAACATTGCAACAATTCTTTTCATTTTCATTACACCTCTCCTTTGCTTTTTATAATTTATTTAACCTTGACCATTGGCCAAGGATAAGCAACCGTAAGCTTATCCCCGTCGAGACTGTAATACAGGTACGCATCCTCGATGGGATCGTCATACATGAATTTGATGCATGACTTTTCCTCATCGATAGCGTAGTGTCCACTGAAGATGGCGTCCTCGCTGAACCTTCCGTCTTCCGTGAATTCATAGGACCATCCGTTGTCCTGTCTCCAGCTCCCAACAACTCCGTCGCCCTCACCTTTTCTTTCGTAGGTCGACTCTTCATACAGGGTCATCTTATCTCCGTCCATCACGTAGCGAAGACTCTGCTGATCTCCTTCTTTGTTCCGGAGGATTATGTAATCCCCGTCTTCGGTGTAGCTGTACTCATTCCCCTTATAAGTAGCTTTACCGTTGGTCGACAGGGCTATTACCGCTTTCGTGGGTTCGTGGATGTATGCCCATTTCTCTGTTGTGGCTCCGCATCCGCCGATTATTGCTATCATGCATAAAAGAGCTGTTAAACTCGTCAGTATTTTTATTCTTTTCATACTCTCACCCCGATTTATTCATCGAATTTCGACTACAACATAACTATATCCAAACAAGTTGTCAGATAGAATGGATTTCTTTTACCTCAACTAGTACTTTTTTTACTTCTTTAACAAAATGTTAATGCTTTGTTTTTATTTTTTATGCATTTTTTACAAAAAGAAAAGCACTTGTTTTTACACAAGTGCCAATCCATTGTTCATTATTATGATATTTTTGTGTACATTTTTTACCTTTTGTTAACCTGCTGTTTTTATTCTCCGTACACTTCGTTTATTCTCTTTTCATCGACTCCGAAGAACCAGGTCAGGATAAAGCCTCCGGCATAGGCGATGAGCATGGATATAGCATACTGTATCTGCTTGCCGGGTTCCACAATAAGAAGGCCGAACAGTCCCGACACGCCCTGAGATACGGTTCCGATATGGAAAAGAGCTGCTGCAATACCTCCAAATCCTGCACCAAGGCAGGCTGTGACGAAGGATTTTCCAAGAGGCAGCGTAACCGCGTACATCAGCGGTTCACCCACTCCCAATATGCCTACAGGGATTGAGTCGCGGATGTAGCCTTTCAGCTTCTTGTTCTTTGTCTTGAAGTACAGAGCAAGGCCGCTTCCTACCTGTCCTCCGCCTGCCATCATAAGCATCGGCAGAAGATAGTTGATTCCTGCAGTAGGTCCTGCCGGGTCATTGAGCATGACATGGATCGGCGTGAGAGCCTGATGAAGGCCAACTGCCACCAGCGGAAGGAAGCCTGCTGACAGGATGTAGCCTCCCACAAATCCCATCTTTCCATAGACGAAGTCCAGGACAGTATAAATGGCATTTGTCAGGATACTGCTTATGGGCTGGATCACCACAATGAGAGCAAACGCTCCGATTATCAGTACAAGAAGAGGACTGATAAACGTGTCTATCATGTTTGGCATGATCTTTCGGATCTTCTTTTCAAGGATAGCAAACAGCGCACCGGCTATAAGTGCAGCGATGATACCTCCACTTGCCGGATTATAGGGCTGGTTAGTTATGGGAAGTATTATCTGTCCGTCACCATAAGTTGCCAGAAGCGGCATCGATGGGCTGGCTATGCATATAGCTCCTGCGATGCCTCCAAGTACCGGCGATCCGCCAAACTCTTTGGCTGAACTGTAACCTACAAATATCGGAAGATATGTGAACAGGGCCCAGCCCATGGTTCGGATGGTCTCATACCACCACACTCCGCTTAAGGCTCCGCCTGTTGAAACTCCTATGACATTTGTTATTCCGTTGATGAGTCCGCAGGCGATAATTCCGGGAAGAAGCGGAACAAAGATGTTCGCAATTCTCTTAAGGAATCGCTGAAGCGGTTTATCGTGCTTAGCCTTCTGTGCTTTTTTGTTTTCGCTTGCCAGGTCATTGACGGAAACGGACGGCTTATCAGGTGCAGATTCACCTTGTGCCGCGGCTTCGTCTGCATTTTCGTTTTCATCAGCAGTATCGTCATCATCCACTGATTCAAGGATAGCAGAAAAAGCTGCCAGAGCTTCGTTGACCTTTCCCGGTCCGAACACTATCTGAATGGTGTCGCTCTCAACAACGCCCATTACGCCTTCAACTTTTTTGATCGCATCCACATCTACTTTGGAAAGATCCTTAACGCCTACCCTTAGCCTTGTCATGCAGGCTTCTCTGCTTGTGACATTGTCTTTTCCGCCAAGGAGTTTCAGAAGTTGCTTGCATATCGCATTCCAGTTCATTTAAGTGCCTCCCTTTACTCTATCGCCTTGCGTATCATACCGTCTGACGCGGCAAGCCTGCTCTTTGCTTCGTCATAGTTCAGGTTCATAAGTTCCATCACTATCGCGGTTTTGACTTCTCCGTTTGACGCCGCCAGCAGCTCTTTTGCCCGCTCTCTCGTGCAGCCGGTGGCTTCCATTGTGATGTTCTGCGCACGGACCTTAAGCTTTTCGTTGGTCTGCTGAACGTCCACCATCAGGTTCTGATAAACTTTTCCAAAGCCGACCATGGAGCCGGTGGATATCATGTTGAGGATCATCTTCTGGCTGGTGCCCGCCTTGAGCCTTGTGGAACCGGTAAGGATCTCCGGGCCTGTTACAGGCTCTATTGCCACCTTTGCCTCTTTTCCTATTTCCGAACCCTTTACGCAGGCTATGGCTGCAGTGCTGCATCCGATGGACGCTGCATACTTAAGGCCATGAATCACGTAAGGAGTTCTGCCGCTGGCAGCAAGGCCTATGACTGTGTCTTTCGACGAAAGATTGATATTCTTAAGGTCTTCGGCGCAAAGGGTCGCGCTGTCCTCGGCTCCTTCAACAGCCTTGATGAAAGCCTGCTGCCCACCTGCAATAAGCCCCACCACCACTTCATCGGATACGCCAAAAGTTGGCGGACATTCTGCTGCGTCAAGGACTCCAAGTCTTCCGCTGGTTCCGGCGCCGATATAGACTATGCGTCCTCCGCTTTTAAGGCTCTGCGTCGCCATCTCGATCGCTTCGGCGATCTGCGGAAGGACCTCCTTTATCGCCCTGATGACGTCTTCATCTCCCTCGTTCATAGCTGTTGCGATCTCCAGCGCAGACATCTGATCCAGATTCATTGTCTTTGGATTTCTCTGCTCTGTAGAAAGTTTTGTAAGATCGATCATTTTTGTTCCTCTCTGCTCTTTCGGGTCTTTGGCATAGTTCCGGCTGCTGATGAAAAACAGGCCCGTAAAGATATACTCTTATCCGGGCCTGTCTTTTACTGTTTACGTATTGTCTCCATCTGAACTAAAGCTGGTATTGTTTATGCTGCCGTCAACAAAACCAAGGTTGTTCTTTTCTTCTGCTTCCTTAGCGGCTTTTTCCTGTTCCTTCTTCTTTTTTTGATATTCTGCTAAAAGTTCCGCAGTATTTTTAGTTTTGACATCGATATTACTTTGAAGCATATCAAATAAGTTCGCAGAATCAAAGAATCTGTATTTTGTATCAGGCATCTCACCCTTTTCGAGCTTTTGATCAAGTTCACCCTTGTATCCCTTGATGATCTTCAGCTCTTCTTCAGTCATTCCTCTCCAGACAGCGTATAAGTCTTTCGAATTTTTGATTTTTTTAGTCTTGTCATAGGCATCAATAAGGACAATATACTTCTGTAAGTTCTTCACTGTGACGTCCTTTGTGGTTTTTGCATGTTTCCTGATATCAAGCTTATCTTGATTCTTCATTTTCAGTACAAAATCAACATCTTCCAGACTCTTGTTTTCCTTAGAATTTCTGTCTGCAATGATCTTATCAAGTTTTTTCTTGATCTCTGCAGGATCGGTATCCTTATCAATGACCTTCTGCTTGTCTTCAAGTGAATAATACTCATCAAGATAATTCTTGCCCTTAATCAATTTCTGCTTTGCATCGAACAGCGTTGCATTGTTCTTTCTTGCATGAGCACTGGCATCTGTGCCGAGATCAATTGCATCGTTTCTGGTCATTGTCTCTTTGCCACCGACAGTACTTGCCTTATTTCGAAGCGCCTCATCAAATATCTGTGCGTTCACAAGGCTTCCGTCAATCTTTATACCCTTCTTGAGAAGATAAGCGTTGAACAGATCAAAGTATGTGGATACCATGAACCTTGTCTTTTTATCAGAGAACAATTCCTTCACTTGCTTAAGGGTTTGAAGCTTTTCGCGTGTCAACAGGTCTGTGTGATAGTTCGCAGCCTTTGCTCTGCCGTCTTTCGTAAGCTCTTCGCGGGCTTTATCATATTGTTTGCCTGTATCCTCTAAGCCCATTTTCGCATCAGTAAGTTCCTTGTTCTTGGCGTTGATCTTTTTCTCAAGTTTCGAACTCTGATCGATCAGATCCTCGATCTTAAGGGCATTTTCCTGCATTGACTTAGCCGTGCTTCGTAACATGAGAAGCTTCTTTGTGCATTTATCCTGCTCATCCCTTAAATCATCTAATTCCCGGTTAAGCTTACTGATTTCGTTGTTATAAACATCAAGGACTTTACCATACCCGTCAACTTCATTCCAGAGAGACATCAGAGTTCTCTGCTTCTCAATATTTTCCTGTTTGAGCTCATCAGCTTTATCTTTATTGTCCGTTGTGTCGACAGGATTCTTTTTATCATAGGCCTTGAAGACATCGTTCAGCTGTTTTTCATAGCCTTCGATATTTATGAAACTTTGTTCTTCATTTTCATAAATGATGCAGAAATTCATTGCGTTAACCATGTCCGTATAGAACTTCTCATCCTTCATGCATTTGTCAAAGAAAGCCTCATCATAAATATTCTCCGACTCGCCTTTTTCATTCCACGCCTTTTCAATTTTGCCTTTATCAAGTCCAAGCTTCTGTATCGTGTTGATAACGCTTTTGCACTTCTCTTCATCAATAACAGACAGATTTCCCGCAATGTTTTCTGTATCATATTTGAAGAGCTTTTTGAAGTTTGTCGCAGTCTCGATATTTTCTGTCTTGGCGTTACTTGTGAAAAAGTTCTTTCCGGGCGCCAGCATGAACATCAGCTGTGGATGGAATGAATTGCTGACAGTATATGTAACCTTATCGTTATTGTGTTCCTTCTCCTTAAAGCCATAATATATTGCCTGTGCACCGTTGTAAGCATCTGTGTACTCTTTGTAGAACTTGTCGAGTCCCTTCTTTTTCTCAGAATCCTGTTGTATGTCTTCTTCTTTCAGACCATAGTTATCTCTTACAACCTTTTTCTCATTCTCGCCTACAGTGATATTTTCCTCAAGAGCAACACCAAGAAGCGTTTTCGAAACCGCCTGATCGACAGTCTGCGCCATCTTTGTCTCAGCATATGCTGTCTTAATGGCATCAAGATTAACTTTTAGCTGCTCCTCCGCATTCTTACGGTTTTCGATGACCTGATTTCTGATCAGATTATGGCGGTCCTTCTTGGTGTTATCCATAAGCGTCTCAAGAACTTCAGGTGACAGACCAAAGGTCAGGCCGCCTTTTTCAGTGATACCATACTTATTTGCAACGGACATTACCGCATTGTAGTAAAGAACATAAGACTCTCCATGACCTTTATCAAAGTATGTTCTGACTCTCTTTACGAGACCTCTCTTTCCTCTGGTATCGTACATCTTGTCATAGGCATCCTTCTCGCCATAGTACAACTGCTGGAAGGCAAGGAGCTTATTAGCATTGAAATAGCACTCGGCAAAGTTATTTTTGATGTACTCCTCATTGACGTTGCTAAGGTCTATCTTCTCGCCTACTTCCAGGGCATCATTAGCTACTTTTTCAAGGAAATCAGCACGGGTTTCGACCTTTAGATACTGATCAACGTCCTTTTTGTTCAATCCGGCTTTATTGGCATCATCCTTTGAAACCGCTCTTCCTGCCAGACCAACCGTATGCTTTCTTAACAGGAACATGAACTGTTTCTGGTTGATGCCCTTTACCTCGAGATTTTCCTTGAGTTCATCCATAAACCTTGGCATCTGCATGTCATTAATGCAGGCGTTGGTCTCGGCGATGGCATCCATGATATTCCTTATGGGCTCAATATTTTCCTTGACAAAAGCATCCTGTCCGAATATTTTACATCTCTCAATCAGAGTTTTATTGGTGTCTCTGTTATTCTTCCAGATGAAATAGTCGTTCATGACATTCTTGTCTTTCTCGTAAAGTCTGAGCCTGAGTGTTGCCTCTGCCCTCGCTTCTTTTGACAGCGTAAAGAAGAATGCCTTCGAAGCCTGTGTAAGAACATTCTTAACCTGATCCGGCGTAAGGAATTCTACATTGCCGGCTTTCTTGTAGATATAGCTAAACAATTCGTCAACATAATTCCTTGAAGCGGGCTGATCCATCTTCTTAGCCTGCTCCTCTATGAGGATTTTCCTGCTTTCCTTCTGCTTTGTGATCCAGTCGGTCTTTATGCCCTGCTCATCAGGTTTCTCCTGCTGCTTGATCTTGCTGTCAAAGATATCCGTGCGGAAGTAACGTAAAAGTGCAGTATCATCCGACAGCTTGGAAAGTGAGCTGTTAAGCTTTTTCTTCTGACTCTCAAGTTCTTTCAGCCTGTCATCATATTTGGTCTTTACTCTGTATGCGACATACGGACGCATGTCTAATTTCTCAATGGATTTATCGCCCTCATTATAGCGCTGTTCCATTTCCTGATACGTCAGCTTGGGCACAAGCTCAAGTTCCTGAGCATTAAGTTTTGTCAGGGCATCAAATTCAGCTTCAACTTCACTCTTTTCTTTCGATATCCTCCTCTGCTCTTCGTTGAACTCTTTGTTGACTTTTTCAGCCTCTTCCATCTCAGTGGAGAATGCACTGTCTGTAAGTACAATATGCTGTTTGATATCGTGTCTGTTCTTGTAATCGTAATTATGCCAAGGAGAGATACCATGATCCATCAGCAAAAGATTTACATAATCTCTGAAGTCGCTTACCAGCAATTCCTGGTCACCAAGACTATCCAGATCCTTAGACGAATAAACTTTTTCAAAGATCTTTTCTTCTTTATTGGCCTCGTCATTGTTTTCTTTATCATTGAGTTCATGATTGAACTCAATGAAGTTCTTGCAGAATTCCATCTCTGCCAGAATGGACTTTAAATCAACCATTATTGCCTTGTCATCCAGCTTGCCGTCTTTACAGTAAGTTTTCCTGATCTTATCGACAATGGTCTTAAATCTGCCATAATAACCTTTTACCAGCTTTACTTTCTCATTCGCTGATAATTCATAGTTCTTATCGTCTTTGTAATTTTTTTCAGCCTTGGCCTGTTTGATCTTTTTATTCTTTTCGATCTCAAATTGCTGCGTGATAAGGTTCTTATCCCTTGTCGTGCCTTCAACTTCAATGCCGGCATATTCGCGGAGATAGCCGGCCCTGTCTCTGAGGTAAATATCACATGACTCAACCATACCTACAGCATTATCAAGTCTCTGTTCAATGTATGCCTTCCTGTCGCCCTCATACAGTATTTTGTCATTTTTGAGCTTGTCGACGTCCTGATTGTATATGATCTCCAGCTGCTGCTTCATGATATCCTTGTACATATCAGCCTTATATGACTGATATGCCTGGTCGTTCATTACCTTGATCTCCTGGGCAGCATAGTTCTTGGTCTCAACCATGCCCTCCATGAAGCGCTGCAGCTCACAAAGCTTCTTGAACTTAGGATCGTTCTCCTCGGTGATCTCAGGATTTTCCTTCTTCATGTCTGAGATCTGCTTATCAAACTTCTCCTTCATTCTCAGCATGTTCTGAAGCTGATACTTATCATCAATGCCGTCAATGATATCATTGCCGCCTATCATGTTAGGAGTATCAATGATATAGTTATAAGCATCGGAGATAGTAAGCATCATAGTGCCCTTCCACTTATGGAAGTAATCTCTGATAAGTCTTCCCTTGATCCACAGATCGAGCTTCTCAGTTCTGGTCAGCCCATTGTATTCCGCCGGGCCAATCTTCCTGAACTCAAGATCATCAAGAATATTTTTAACTTTCTCCATCCAGAAGTATCTCTTGTAGGTTTCTTCATCGGTTACGTCAAGATCCTTCTTAAGCGCAAATTTTTCTTCATAATCTGCGGGCTTGAGTTTAAGGATATCATCAAGCGTTACTTCAATATCGGCATATTGCTCTTTGTACTTCTCAAAGTTCGCCTTAGCCGTCTTACGTCTATCAATATTGTTAAGCTTCGAAGGATCGTTGATGTCCTTTTGCACCGTGCCGTTCACGAGATTGTTCACGTAGTTGGCCCTCTGCAATCCGCGCTTGAGAAGCGTGAAATTGTACTGAGCCTGCACATCTTTGATCTTTACTTCCTTACCGTTAATGTCCGTAGCAATTGTGAACTTATCAAAGTCATAATAACCTGTTGTCTGGTAGAACAGGTCATTGTATTCCATTGCTTTCGCCAGTTCAAAGACGTGATTAAGGCTTTCATATTTAAGGACATTCTTAACCGAAGGAGCTGCATCATCAATATATTGCTGAAGGTTCTTGTTATTAACATCGATGCCCGCAAAGAAATTGATGGTACCCTTATAGTTCGCCAACTGAGTCGTAAGAATATCTCTTTCAGCAGTCAGACGTTGTGTCTCTATGGCGATATGGTCGGTCCAAAGCTTTTTCATTTCTTCCTTGGCTATACCATGGTTGTTTTCGCCAAGAGTCTTATCTTGAGAAAGTCTTCTGAGCACCAGTGACCTTGCATTGATTTCATCAAGTCTTCTCATCTGCTCGTTGATCTTGCCAAAAAGACGGTCAATCTCATTGCCAAATATGTCATAGGCAAAAGGGTTTTTCTCAATCGTAGCTTTGACATCAGCAAAGTCCCTGGCCATTGATCCGTCACTGTCAAACTTAAATATGGATTCGTTCTCTTTTTTAATTTCTTCTTTCTTTTCTTCTTTCTTTTCTTCTTTCTTATTTTTGTTCTTTTTGTTCTTTTCTTTAGAAGCTTTCTCACGGTCATTGCGATTGATAGTAGCATTACCTTCAAGTTCCTGCAGTAGATTCTTCATCTTCTCATCTACACTGTCATCAAGTAATTCAGTTGCAGTATTGTAGGTCTTCTTGATACTATCCCAGGTCTGTTTTACAAACTCATCGTATTGTGCTTCTGTTTCAAATGCATTCGGTTTTTCATCATCGCTTACATACTTCCGGGATTCTGAAGCACCTTCTATACCCTCTCTTTTTTTATATCCACAGAACAGCGCATGTGTTTCCATGAATTTTTGCATAATAGGCGCCATAAGAATGATCCGGCTCCATACCAATGCAGCAAACTCAGGGTCCGTATGGCCTTCTTTGCTCATATCAAGATAATTGGGATTTGAATGGGTAAGTACGACAAATGCATTCAGCATATCGGTATATCTCTGCATCTGAAGCATGTTGGATGCAAGATACTTATTGGTAAGCATGTTGGGAGTCAGCTTGAACCTGACGAGCTTTGATGCAAGCTCATCCATCATCTGAGTTCTCTCCTTCGGCTTCTCTGAGGTATACATCCTCAGAAGCCTCTTGTTGTACTCGGATCCGTCTTTTCTCTCTTCCTTGGTTTCCGTTCCCAGAAGGCCCACCTGCTTTTTAAAGAAAAGCACCTTTTTGGTCATGCTAAAGAAAGGACGAAGGCCCTGATCAAGCTCTTGCTGACCGGTCATTTGTCTGCCTTGAAATTGATATATCAGGTTTTGTCCTCTCTCTTTGGCGCCTTTCCAGGTTGCCTTAATGACTCCCCAGACCTTTCCATGACGCTTTATCTGCTTTTCATACAGATCTCCCCAGGTGTGCAAAGCGGGTTTTTTATATTTGTTAACATAACTGTCGTAATACTCCTTTTGATGATTTCTGGTTTCGAAATATGCGTTGTGATCATGATACTTTTTGTACTTGCCCAGAGCATCCATTTCACGAACGGTATTCCTATTGAAATGAAGGTATTTCTTATCACCTTCTGCTACACCTGTTCCATATTGTGTAATTTTGTCGTTCTCAGCCTCTCTGGACTTATGAAACCAGCGCTGGCCGGGCTGTTCGTTAGCCTGGAATTCACCCTGTAAAGCCGACTGAACGGGAACATTCTTTAAAGCCTCAAGCTTTTCTCTGTAATTTATCTGATCCTCATTTTCAGACCAGATATCGTAGTAATTTTTCTCCATATGCGCCGTATGCTGATGATACGTCTTATTATTCCAGTCTTCCTGAATGTGCTTATTTTTATCCATCAGCGCATTGTTTATTGACTGTTGTGTAGTTTCCTGTTTTTCCAGAGAAGCCAGTACTTTTTTCTGATCTTCCTGGGTTAGTTGTTTGAATCCATCCATTCTGTTGCCCTCATAAATAAAATATTTTTTAGTTACTGCTTCAGATTACGTATCTGTATCTGCAAGAAATCTCTTTTACATCCTTGAAGATGTTCTGTATAAGATCTTCACCCACATCCTCAACTGACTGGATGAGTATCTTCATATTGTCAGGATACTTTTTCAGCAATAATTCAGTGCTCTTTTCCATCATGTGCAGCAAAGTGATCGGAGATTTGTCCTTTGCATATACGGCAGTGAGAAGCAGTGAATCTTTTGCACCCGTCTCAAATACCAGGAATGATTCAAGAGAACCTGCATTGACGACGCCTACGCTGACATCCTTTTCAATCCTCGGAGACAAAAAGCCATCCAGAGGTGTCATGGCAGAAGTCTTTGCGATCTCTTTGTCTGCAGCCTTCAGAATCTTCGAATCAATTGCTCTAAAAGAGTCTCCGATTCCCTTTTTATCGAACAGCTGGGACTCCTTGAGCTGTGCCACGGTACTCATATAGCAGCTGTACTCGGGATCCGCTTCCATGAAGCCGTATTCCTCAAGGAAGTTTGCGAAGTCCTCTTCCTCTTTTCCATAGACAAAAAACTCAACATTGAACTCCATGTCCTCTTCACCGAAGATTCTCTTCACCTCATCCAGCAGAAACTTACCTCCCCCTCTTCCCCTGTACTCCGGAGATATATAGAAGGAAGTAATGTTCAGCATGAAGTCATCGGGCCTTACGCATATAGCACCGGCGGCAAGATTTACATCTCCGTCATAGTCGTCCGCCACCAGACCGATGGGTAAGATTTTCAGATCTTCCTTGATGAATTTCTCATCTTCGGCAGAAATGAAATTCTTGAAATAGTCCAGATTTTCCTTGGTAATTCTTGTAATCTTCATAGCGCATCCCCTTCATAATTCAGAATCAAAAGTTTATACGTAATAATTTTACTACATGGCAATTTCTTTATCATGTCACTGATAATTATTTATCAAAAATTTATATTGTATATTTCGTGCGAGGGGACTGTGTTATCATAAGTACTGTAAAATGTCATTTGGTTCGGTCAATGCTGCACTGAAGTAAAAGCTCAATGGAGTTGTTATGGGATTATTTTATAAGATGTTAAAAACATACAAGAAAGACCAACTTTCGCGAGACAGACTTGCAGCTCTGCAGCAAAAGCGTCTTAAGTCCCTCGTGAAATTCGCAAAAGAAAACAGCCCGTTTTATCAGAAGCTGTACGCTGAAATCGGAGATGCTTTTTCATTATCTGATCTTGCGCCGGTAAGCAAGCCTGAATTGATGGCGCATTTTGATGATGTGCTGACCGACCGTGCCATCACTGTGGCACGTATAGATGATTTTACACAGGACCTCGATAATATCGGAAGAATGATTGATGATAAGTATCTTATCTTCAAAACTTCCGGTTCAACAGGCAACCCTGCAGTGGTACTGTATGACAAGCAGAACATAGATGTATCTTCTGCTGTTGCAGCGTTTCGGACTTTCGCACGAAAAGAGGATTTTCGTAGGTTTATGAAACATGGAAAGAAAACTGCAGGAGTGTTTGCTGATTACGGATTCTATCTGGCATGTGGAATGTCCAGATATCTCCAGCTTAAAATGCCGCGCCAGAAGACAAAGATTACGGTTGACGTCAACGCTCCGGAAGAAGAGATCATCAAAGAGCTTAATGAATTTCAACCTGCCATGTTAAGTGGCTATCCTTCAAATCTTGCTCTGCTTGCTGACTTCGAGGAACTGAACATTCATCCCGATGTTGTTATAACCGGCGGTGAGCTGCTTACAGACGACATCCGCTGTAAACTTGAGCGCAAGTTTGGCTGTTATGTGCAGACACATTATTCGTGTACTGAAGGTGGCGAGATTGCATGCGAGTGCAAAGAAAAGCATCTTCACATTAATGAGGACTGGGTGATAGTGGAGCCGATAGATTCCGATTATAATCCTGTGCCATACGGTGAGATGTCAGATAAGGTGCTGATAACCAATCTGTCGAATTACATCCAGCCGTTCATCCGCTACGAATTAACAGACAGGGTTATAGTGCACAACGAAAAATGCAGATGCGGAAGAACCACTTTGTGGCTGGAGATTGAAGGACGTACAGACGACATCCTGGAATTTGACAATGGCATTCGTATCGCCCCGATGTCTCTATATAAGGTTTTAGAGGAAGTAAAATCTATTCGCAGATTCCAACTCGTCCAGAGAGCATCTGACAAGGTTGAACTCAGACTCATTTCAGATGAGCCACAAACGGCCTTTGAACAGGCCAGGCATGACTTGCAGGATTTCTTTGAGAGTAAAGGTTTGACGGTTGAGATCATTCAGTCGGATGAACCGCCTCAAGCGAATAAAGTCAGTGGAAAATTCAAGCATATCTACAAGGATTTTGAGAGTTGCTGACAAAAGATACCTTTTTCAATTCACATAAATAGCTTCTTTTCTGCTATAATTGGTATCGTTATGGCTAAAATCAAATCACAACAGATACAAAGTTCACTACTGCTGCTTCTTGCGTCCCTTGTCTGGGGCGCGGCTTTTGTTGCCCAGTCCTTTGCAAGCAACACTGTAGGAACCTTCACTTTTAATGGTATAAGGTTTTTGATAGGAGGCATATGTCTCCTTCCGCTTCTGAGAGGCCACAATATAAGGCCCTCAAAGATCCCGCTTAACAAGCTTGTTGGCGGTATCATCTGCGGAACAGCTCTTTTCCTTGCATCCACATTCCAGCAGGCAGGAATCGCCCTTGGTGCCGGTGCCGGAGAAGCAGGTTTTCTGACAGCATGCTATATCGTGCTTGTACCCATCATCGGATTATTCATCGGCAGAAAGTGCTCGCCGCTTGTATGGCCGGCTGTGGCAATTGCCCTTGTAGGACTTTATCTTCTTTGCATCAAGTCCCCTGCAGAAGGGCTCAGGCCTTCGACAGCGGATCTGGCGCTTCTTATGTGCGCCCTTTTATTTTCGGTCCAGATCCTGTGCATCGATCACTATGCCCCTCTCATGAGCCCCGTTGCCCTGGCATGCGTCCAGTTCTTCGTGAGCGGCGCCATCTCTCTTGTGGCGGCATTCTTTTTTGAACTTCTCCCGGATCCTGCTGCCTCGCTCGGCTATCTGTCGGTGGAAAACTCATGGATTGCAATTCTCTATACAGGAATTTTCTCCTGTGCCGTGGGCTACACTCTTCAGGCCGTTGGACAGCGGTCCTTAAATCCCGCCCTGGCGTCGCTGATCATGAGCCTGGAATCAGTCTTTTCCTCGATCTTCGGATGGCTGATACTACACCAGACCATGTCGGGAAAAGAGATCATCGGCTGCATCCTGATCTTCTCATCGGTCATTCTTGCTCAGGTAAAAGTCAAGACCATGTGAATGTCGTCGCTGTAAGTTCCGTCGTCATACTTGTTGGCGTTAGGAATGCGGCCGCACTCTTTGAAGCCCATCTTCTCATAAAGGTGATATGCCCTGTCATTGCCTCCAACCACTGTCAGCTCAGCCTGCTCATATCCAAGCTCTTTTATCTTGGCGATCATTCTCTCCATCATGAGCTTGCCAAGCCCGAAGCCTGTAAACTTCTGGAAAAGAGCTATCCCGATATCTGCGCGATGTTTCATTCTTCTGCTCGTTCCTGCTCTGTTAAAAGAACAGTTTCCCGCATATACGCCATCTACAAAGGCAAGTATCAGCATCTTTTCTTCAGACTCGTTCATGTCTTTTATGAACTTAAGCTCGCCCTCT
>JAEEGF011668868.1_pt1 | contig 31083 bp, 26 predicted proteins | sample 9134171 | NCBI WGS metagenome assembly JAEEGF01 (sample SAMN16246542, study PRJNA631951) | gut metagenome | biome: gut microbiome; feature: rumen; material: AP-attached | host: Bos | place: Iran: Karaj | collected 2018-10 | reverse complement strand
GTCGCGTTCGGGCTTGTAGGTGCGGTAGTTTACTGTCTCAGGCTTGAGCACCTCACCGCGCGACTGATCCAGGATGGCTTCGGGAGAAGCCAGGCTGATAGAGATGCTGGTAAAGTTGCTCTTATCTTTTGTATCCTTTTTAAAAGACATATTTGTTTACGGTTAAATGATTCAAAATGTTATTCCAGTTTGACGCTGAGCGCGAGACCCCTGAGTTCGTGCAGGAGCACGTTGAGTGACTCGGGGATACCGGGTGCCGGCATGGTGTCGCCCTTGACGATGGCTTCGTATGCACGGGAACGTCCTGTGACATCGTCACTCTTGATGGTGAGGATCTCCTGCAGGATGTTGGATGCGCCGAATGCCTCGAGGGCCCACACCTCCATCTCACCGAAACGCTGGCCGCCGAACTGGGCCTTACCGCCCAGAGGCTGCTGTGTGATGAGTGAGTAGGGGCCGATGGAACGGGCGTGCATCTTGTCGTCTACCATGTGACCGAGCTTGATCATGTAGATCACGCCGACAGTCGCAGGCTGGTCGAAGAGCTCGCCGGTTTCGCCGTTGCGCAGATATGTCTTTCCGAAGCGGGGAACGCCCGCCTTGTCGGTGTAGTTGCAGATGTCTTCCAGGGAAGCACCGTCAAAGATGGGAGTGGCAAACTTGAGCCCCAGCTCGCGGCCGGCCCATCCGAGCACGGTCTCGTAAATCTGACCGAGGTTCATACGGCTGGGCACGCCCAGAGGGTTGAGGACGATGTCCACCGGAGTACCATCCTCCAGGAACGGCATATCCTCGTCCTTGACGATCTTGGCCACGATACCCTTGTTACCGTGACGGCCGGCCATCTTGTCACCGACGCGGATCTTACGCTTCTTGGCAACGTATACCTTGGCCAGCTGCAGGATGCCGTTGGGCAGTTCGTCACCGATGGAGAGGTTGTAGGAAACTCTCTTGAATTCGGCTTCGATATCCTTATAGGCAATGATATAGTTGTTGATGAGCGCCTTGATCATGTCGTTGGCGTGCTTGTCGCCAGTCCATTTCACGGGGTTGATCTCCTCGAACTTCTCTATGGACTCCAGAGCGGCGCGGGTGAATTCCTCGCCCTTGGCAATCTTGACCAGTCCGAAGGTGTCCACAACGCCGTTGCTCTTTTTGCCCTTGACCAGAGAGAAGAGCTTGTCGATGAAGACCTTGCGCAGATCGGCCTGCTTGCGGTCCTTGTCTTCGGTTGCCGCAGCGAGCTGAGCCTTGATCTGGGCGCGCTCTTTCTTGCTGTTCTCCTTGGTGATGCGGGAGAAGAGACGGGTTTCGATGATGGTACCCGACAGGGAAGGATTGGCCTTCAGGGAAGCGTCCTTTACATCGCCTGCCTTGTCACCGAAAATGGCGCGCAGCAGCTTCTCTTCAGGAGAAGGATCGCTCTCGCCCTTAGGAGTGATCTTACCTACCAGAATGTCACCGGGTTCCACATGTGCGCCGACGCGTACGATACCGTGCTCGTCGAGGTCCTTGGTGGTGTCTTCGCTGACATTGGGGATGTCGTTGGTGAGCTCTTCCTGACCGCGCTTGGTGTCGCGAACCTCCATGATGTACTCATCTACATGGATGGATGTGAGGATATCTTCACGCACGATGCGCTCGCTGAGCACGATGGCATCCTCGAAGTTGTAACCCTTCCAGGGCATGAACGCCACCTTGAGGTTGCGACCCAGGGCGAGTTCGCCCGCCTGGCTGGAATAACCCTCGGTGAGGATCTGTCCTGCAACCACCTTGTCGCCCTTGCGAACGACGGGAGTCAGGTTGATGGTGGTGTTCTGGTTGGTCTTGCGGTAGTGCGGGAGCTTGTAGACGGTGATTTCGGGAGCGAAGCTTACGAATTTCTCGTCTTCAGTGCGCTCGTACTTGACGTGGATCTCACGTGCGTCCACGAATACCACTTCACCTTTGCCTTCAGCAACTATCTGGGTGCGGGAGTCGCGGATCACGGGACCCTCGAGACCGGTACCTACGATAGGGGATTCGGGCTTGATGATAGGCACTGCCTGGCGCATCATGTTACTTCCCATCAGCGCACGGTTGGCATCGTCGTGCTCCAGGAAAGGAATCAGGGATGCCGCGATGGAAGAAATCTGGTTGGGAGCGACGTCGATAAGGGTGACGTCGTTCTTGCCTACTACGGGGAAGTCGGCCTGCAGACGGCAGCTGATGCGGTCGCTGTTGATAGTACCGTCCTCGGCGATGTCTACGTTGGCCTGTGCCACCAGCTTGCCTTCCTCTTCTTCGGCGCTGAGGTATACGCACCCGTCCTTGCTCAGGTCCACCTTGCCGTTCTGCACCTTGCGGTAGGGAGTCTCGATGAAACCGAGGTTGTTGATGCGGGCGTAAACGCAGAGAGAGGAGATAAGGCCGATGTTGGGGCCTTCAGGAGTCTCGATAGGGCAGAGACGGCCGTAGTGGGTATAGTGTACGTCCCGGACCTCGAAACCTGCACGGTCGCGGGACAGACCGCCGGGACCCAGGGCGGAGAGACGACGCTTGTGGGTCATCTCGGCCAGAGGGTTGATCTGGTCCATGAACTGCGACAGCTGGCTGGTGCCGAAGAACGAGTTGATGACGCTCGAGAGAGTCTTGGCGTTGATCAGGTCGGCAGGGGTGAACACTTCGTTGTCGCGGACGTTCATGCGCTCGCGGATGGTGCGGGCGATGCGGCTCAGGCCGACGTTGAACTGGTTCGCGAGCTGTTCGCCTACCGTACGGATACGACGGTTGCTCAAGTGGTCGATGTCATCGACATTTGCTTTCGAATTGATAAGCTGGATGAGATACTTGATGATCTCGATGATATCCTCCTTGGTGAGGACGCGCACGTCTGCGGGGGTCTTGAGACCCAGCTTGCGGTTGATGCGGTAGCGTCCCACGTCACCCAGGTCGTAGCGCTTGTCGGAGAAGAAAAGCTTCTCGATGACGTCGCGTGCGGTGGCCTCATCCGGCGGTTCGGAGTTGCGCAACTGGCGGTAGGTATACATGATAGCCTCCAGCTCGGAGTTGCACTGGTCTTTCTCCAGAGTGTTGTGGATGATGGCGAAATCGCTGAGGCTTGGATCCTCCTTGTGCAGCAGGATGGTGCTTACACCGCTGTCGATGATGTCGGCGATGTTATCCTCGCTGAGTTCCTGGTTGCGCTCTACGATGACCTCGTTACGCTCGATGGATACCACTTCGCCGGTATCCTCGTCCACAAAGTCCTCTACCCAGGTCTTGAGTACGCGGCTTGCGAGTTTGCTGCCGATGTGCTTCTTGAGGTTGGCCTTGGTGACCTTGACCTCGTTTGCAAGGCCGAAGATATCGAGGATATCCTTGTCGGTCTCGTAGCCGATGGCGCGCAGCAGGGTGGTTACAGGCAATTTCTTCTTACGGTCGATGTATGCGTACATGACATTGTTGATGTCGGTAGCAAACTCGATCCAACTTCCCTTGAACGGGATGATACGTGCGGAGTAGAGCTTGGTGTTGTTGGCATGCAGGCTCTGTCCGAAGAATACACCCGGAGAACGGTGCAGCTGTGATACCACGATCCTTTCGGAACCGTTGATGATGAATGTGCCCCTGGGGGTCATGTAAGGGATGGCGCCCAGATAAACATCCTGAACCGTGGTGTCGAAATCTTCATGTTCGGGGTCCGTGCAGTACAGTTTCAGTTTGGCCTTCAACGGTACGCTGTAACTCAGACCTCTGTCAAGGCATTCCTCAATCGAATAACGGGGAGGATCGACAAAGTAGTCGATGAACTCCAGCACGAAATTGTTCCGTGTGTCGGTTATTGGAAATATCTCCTGGAATACTTTGAACAACCCTTCGTTACGACGGTTTTCTGCGGTGGTGTCCAGCTGGAAGAAGTCGTGGAAACTCTTGAGCTGTACCTCGAGAAAATCGGGGTAGTCCAGATGAACCTTAGAAGTTGCGAATGTAATTCGCTGACTTTTAACGTTTTGAGACATTTAATAAAAAATTATGAAATATAGGATTATAAGACGACAAAAAGGTTTAGAGCCTTGGTGGCTCTAAACCTGAGATTTTTAATCCCTGTATAAGGTAAGTTGAAATTATTTAATCTCAACTTCTGCACCTGCAGCTTCGAGGGTTTCCTTGATCTGCTCAGCCTCTGCCTTGGAAACTTTCTCCTTGATGGGCTTGGGAGCGCCGTCAACCAGATCCTTGGCACCCTTAAGGTCGAGACCGGTGATGTTCTTGACTTCCTTGATCACACCAAGCTTAGCCTGGCCTGCGGAGGTGAGGATTACGTCGAACTCAGTCTGCTCTGCGGGAGCTGCCTCTGCAGCTGCTGCGGGGCCGGCTACTGCTACAGCTGCTGCTGCAGGCTCGATGCCGTATTCTTCTTTGAGTACCTGTGCAAGTTCCTGCACTTCCTTAACAGTAAGGTTAACCAACTGTTCTGCAAATTGTTTGATATCTGCCATGATTGTTTATAGTTTTAATTTGTTTTGTTTGCTTGATAATTAATTCTTCTTTTCTTCGAGAGTCTTTACCAGACCGGCAATACATCCGCCTGCATTTGCCTGAAGACCGCTGATAACGTTCTTGAGGGGAGACTGGAGTATTGTAACGATTTCGCCGATGAGTTCCTCACGGGACTTGATGTTGCACAGAGTTTCAAGATTCTGGGCGCCTACATAAGCGCATTCCTGAACGTATGCAGCCTTGAGTACCGGTTTGCCGAATTTCTCTGCCTGCTCCTTGATAAGTTTTGCGGGAGCGTTGGGAGTTTCGGTGAACATCAGTGCGGTGGAACCTTTGAGAGTAGAGCAGAGTGATTTCATCTCGTCACCGCCCTTCTCAAGAACCTTGGAAAGGAGGGTGTTCTTAACCACTACCAGCTGGATATCCTTGCCGAAGCAAGCGCGGCGCAGTGCGGAAGTCTGTTCTGCGTTGAGACCCTCTATATCGGTGATATAGAAGTTGGGCCTTTGCTCGATACGTGCCGCAATCTGATCAATTATTTGTGATTTAAGTTCTTTTCTCATAATCGTGATAATTAATTATTCTGCGGCGCCTACTGACTTGGGATCTACATCGATACCGGGGCTCATTGTAGTAGAGAGCGATATGCTTTTGATATAGGTGCCCTTGAGTGCTTGCGGTTTGAGTTTTACGATAGTGTTGATGAGCTCGACTGCGTTCTCGTTGATTTGCTCTGCAGTGAACGATACCTTGCCGATTGCGGAGTGGATAATACCGGTTTTGTCAACCCTGAAGTCGATCTTACCAGCCTTCACCTCCTTGACAGCCTTGCCAATCTCCATAGTGACCGTACCGGTCTTGGGGTTAGGCATAAGGCCGCGGGGACCCAGGATACGGCCGATAGGGCCGACCTTACCCATCACGGAAGGAGTACAGATGATGACGTCAACATCTGTCCAGCCGCCTTTGATCTTTTCAATGTAATCATCCAAGCCAACGTAGTCTGCGCCGGCTTCCTTTGCCTCGTTCTCTTTGTCGGGAGTACAGAGTGCCAGTACGCGGGTAACTTTACCTGTTCCGTTGGGAAGAGTCACAACGCCACGAACCATCTGGTTCGCTTTACGAGGGTCCACGCCAAGACGTACGGCAAGCTCTACAGAAGCGTCAAAACCGGCATAGTTAATCTCTTTTACTACGCTGCACGCCTCAACAAGCTTGTACAGCTTCTTGCTGTCATACTTAGCAAGAGCTTCTTTTTGTTTCTTAGTTAACTTACTCATTGCGTGTGAAATTCTTATTTAACGTCAGCAGGAAATTCACCCTCGACATAGATACCCATACTGCGTGCAGTACCGGCAACGAGCCTCATTGCTGAAGCCTCGGTAAAGCAGTTGAGGTCGGGCATTTTGTCGTTCGCGATCTTGCGAACCTGATCCCAGGTGAGAGTGGCTACTTTCTTTCTGTTAGGCTCGTCGCTGCCCTTCTGGACTTTGGCTGCCTCCTTGATCATAATGGCCATAGGGGGCTCCTTGACGATGAAAGAAAATGATTTATCACTATAAACAGTGATGACAACAGGCAGAATCTTGCCTGCCTTGTCCTGAGTGCGGGCATTGAACTGCTTGCAGAAATCCATAATGTTCACACCCTTTGAACCCAGAGCGGGACCTACGGGCGGTGAAGGATTGGCCGCACCGGCCTTGATCTGCAGTTTGATAAACCCTGCAATTTCTTTTGCCATAATTAGTTTAGAGTTTTGTTACTTGGGCAAAATTCAACTCGACTAGAGTCTTGCGTCCAAAAATCTTAACCGTGACGGCGAGCTTGCGCTTGTCGTCCATAATTTTCTCGACAGTGCCTTCGAAACCGTTGAACGGGCCATCGGTAATCTTGATGGGCTCGCCCACGGTAAACGGTGTGACGGTCTCCTCTTCTTGATCTGCGAGAGAGTCGATAGCGCCCAGGATACGGGCGATTTCGGCCTGGCGCAGAGGGACGGGAACCCGCTTGACCACCTTCACCACCTTTGTCTTACCACCTTCTACGCGTCTCTCTTCCACCGTCTCGGTGTTTTCGGAGAGGAAGCCCGCTACGAAAGTGATGTTTTTGATGATGTGCTCGATCTCACCGGTAAGAGCAGCCTCTATATAAATATACCCCGGGAAGAGAACCCTCTCGGCGCTGACGCGTTTACCATTCTTGATCTGGTAATACTTCTCAGTGGGAATCAGAACCTGGGACACGCGGTCTTGCAGACCGTTTGCCTCAATTTCCTTTTCGATATATTCTTTGGCTTTTTTCTCTTTACCGCCGGCGGTACGGACCACATACCATTTTTTGGCAACGTCGCTCATAATTACAATTGGTAGATTCCAGTCATAATAGTCCTGAACACGAAGTCCATAAGCCACACGACAACGGCACAAATCAGAGACGCCACCATAACGAGTATGGCAGAGCTCTGAAGCTTGCTCCAGGTCGGCCAAGTAACCTTGGTGGTGAGTTCTTTGTAAGACTCCTTAATGTAAGTACCTATTTTGCTCATTGTTATTCTATTGCCGGCTGCAAGATTGGAAGCGGTCCTTGCGGCCGATTAATAACACATTGGATTCGTAACCATCCAATATTTTGCAGGGGAAGCAGGATTCGAACCCACATCGACGGTTTTGGAGACCGCTGAACTACCCTTGTTCTATTCCCCTAAATCACAAAGCCGGTTGGCCCTCTGGGTTAACCGGACTTTGTGGTTAGCGTTGATTAGTCTTCAACTGCGATTACCTGGCCAGCGCCTACGGTACGGCCACCTTCGCGGATAGCGAAACGGAGACCTACGTTCAGTGCAACGGGGTAGATGAGGTCAACCTTGATCTCGACGTTGTCACCAGGCATAACCATTTCGGTTCCCTCGGGAAGGGTGATCTCACCGGTGATATCCAGAGTACGGATGAAGAACTGAGGACGATATTTGTTGTGGAACGGAGTGTGACGGCCACCTTCGTCTTTCTTCAGTACGTAGATCTGACCCTTGAACTCGTGGTGAGGAGTGATGGTGTTGGGGTGTGCGATAACCTGACCGCGCTTAACCTCTTTCTTGTCGATACCACGGAGGAGGAGACCAACGTTGTCACCTGCTTCGCCCTGATCGAGGAGCTTGCGGAACATTTCGACACCGGTAACGACAGACTTCTTGGGCTCGTCGCCAAGACCGATAATCTGAACCTCGTCGCCAACTTTAACGACACCCTGCTCGATACGGCCGGTAGCAACAGTACCACGACCGGTGATGGAGAAGATATCCTCGATAGGCATAAGGAAAGGCTTGTCGGTAAGACGCGGAGGAAGCTCGATGTAAGTATCGACTGCATCCATAAGCTCCATAACCTTAGCTTCCCACTGAGGGTCACCGTTGAGGGCGCCGAGTGCAGAACCGCGGATAACGGGAGCGTTGTCGCCGTCGAAGTTGTAGAAGGAAAGAAGTTCGCGAACCTCCATCTCTACGAGCTCAACCATTTCGGGGTCGTCAACGATATCAACCTTGTTCAGGAAGACAACGATGCGGGGAACGTTCACCTGGCGTGCCAGAAGGACGTGCTCGCGAGTCTGGGGCATAGGGCCGTCGGTAGCTGCAACCACGAGGATTGCACCATCCATCTGAGCGGCACCTGTTACCATGTTCTTCACATAGTCGGCGTGGCCGGGGCAGTCAACGTGTGCATAGTGACGGGTAGCAGTCTCGTACTCGATGTGAGCGGTGTTGATAGTGATACCGCGCTCTTTCTCTTCGGGAGCGTTGTCGATAGAGTCGAAAGAACGTACTTCAGAAAGGCCTTTTTCAGCAAGAACCTTGGTGATAGCGGCGGTAAGAGTGGTTTTACCGTGGTCAACGTGACCGATGGTACCGATGTTTACGTGAGGTTTGGTCCTCTGGAATGTTTCTTTTGCCATAATTAATATTTTACGTGTTTTAATTTCGTTGAGCTGGCGGTGAGAATTGAACTCACGACCTCATCCTTACCAAGGATGCGCTCTACCCCTGAGCTACGCCAGCAATATGTTAAAAAACTTGAGCGGAAGACGAGGTTCGAACCCGCGACCCTCAGCTTGGAAGGCTGATGCTCTACCAACTGAGCTACTTCCGCTTGTGACTTACAAAATAGGCGGCAATGCTGTTTCAAGCAATTTCCTACAACATTTCCGCCTGTTTATAAATCTTGTGGGAAGAGATGGATTCGAACCACCGTAGGCGTAAGCCAGCAGATTTACAGTCTGCCCCATTTGACCGCTCTGGTATCTTCCCATAACGTGAGCCGATAGACGGATTCGAACCCCCGACCTGCTGTTTACAAAACAGCTGCTCTACCGACTGAGCTATATCGGCCTATAGCTGCCCCGTTATTTTGGGACTGCAAAGATATACGGTTTTTTCTAAATACCAAAAATTTCCGAAACTTTTTCCAGGATATTTTCCCACCCCATTTTGCACTCTGTGTACTGCTCTTTTACACTGGCCTGCTCTATGAATCTGTCGGGGACTCCCACTGGTATTACCCGCACCGTCGGAGCATTAGCCGAAACGTATTCGCAAACGGCTCCGTAAAGGCCGCCGATGGTGGCTCCGTCTTCTGCTGTTATGATGGTATTTGCTGATGCACAGGCGTTTGCAAGGGCCTCCCGGTCAATCGGTTTCAGAAAACGCATATCGTAGTGCAGGATATCTGCTCCCAGCCGGCTCTTGGCCTCTGCCACAGCCCGTGCGCACGCGGCGCCTATGGGGCCTATAGACAGTATGGAGATGCCTTTTCCGTCGCTGAGCTTCACCGCTTTCCCAAGAGGAATCCTGGAGAACGGCTCGCCGCGCCACGCCGCTCCGGAACCTTTCCCGCGCGGGTATCTTATTATAGTGGCCGGCCAGTCGCTGCCGGTGGCGCTGTAAAGCAGGTTGCGCAACTGGGATTCATCAATAGGAGAGGCGATGGCCAGGTTGGGGATGCTGCGGAAAGCAGTCATGTCAAACACGCCCTGATGCGTGGCGCCGTCTTCTCCCACCAGCCCGGCACGGTCCAGGCAGAATATCACTTTCAGGTTCTGCAGCGCCACGTCGTGAATAACATTGTCGTAGGCGCGCTGCATAAAAGTAGAATATATGTTGCAGAAGGGAAGCATCCCGCCTGCCGCCAGGCCTGCGGAGAATGTCACTGCGTGGCCCTCGGCGATGCCTACGTCAAACACCCTGTCCGGGAACTTCTCTTTCATTATGTCCAGGCTGCTGCCGCGCAGCATAGCGGGGGTGATGCCCACGATGCGGCTGTCTTGCGCCGCCAGTTCGGTGACGGTCTCGCCGAATACCGTCTGGTAGCGGTCAGCACCGCCGGCGGTGTGCAGCGGCTCTCCAGTCTCGGGATCGAATGCGCCGGGGGCGTGCCACTTGGCGGGGTTTTCTTCGGCAGGTTTATAGCCTTTGCCCTTTACTGTGACCAGATGCAGAATCTTGGGCCCGTCTATCTTCTTGAGGCGCTCCAGCATAGAAATCACCTGCTGCAGATTGTTGCCGTCGGCAGGGCCGAAATACCTGAAACCCAGCGAATCGAACATAGACACCGTCTCGCTGTTGTGCAGCAGGAACTTCTTGGTGGTGCGGGTCAGCGCCTGCAGAAAATCCCTGAACTTGCCTTCTCCCACCTTGCGCCAGATGCCCTCTTTCAGGCGGTTGTAACCAGCTCCTGATGTGATGCGCATCAAATGGCGGTGCATGGCGTCTGAAGGGACGTCTATGGAGATGCGGTTGTCGTTCAGAATCACCAGCAGGTTGCTCTTGCGGCTGCCGGCATTGTTGAGGCCCTCGAAGGCCAGCCCGCCCGACATCGCACCGTCGCCAATCACTGCTATATGGTTGGCCTTGATGCCTTTAAGCTCATCTGCTACTGCCAGGCCCAGGGCCGCCGATATGGAGGTGGAGGCGTGCCCAGCTCCAAAACTGTCGTATTCACTCTCCGACATTTTGGTGAAACCGGACAGGCCGCCTTTCTCGCGGTTGTGCTGGAAAGCCTCCCGCCGCCCGGTGATTATTTTATGGGCGTAGGCCTGATGCCCCACGTCCCATACAATCTTGTCCTTCGGGGTGTCCATCACCTTGTGCAGGGCGACGGCAATCTCCACGGCTCCAAGGCTGGAACCTATGTGGCCGGGATTGTGGGAACAGCACTCGACGATATACTCCCGGATCTCCCTGCACAGAGACTCCAGTTGCTTTATGTCCAAAGATTTGAGGTCTTCGGGCGAATTGATGCTGTTGAGTATGGTGTACAACTACTGGCCGCGGTAAGGGGTGGAATATTCTTCTTCTCTTACGATGGTCTGCTCCCTGTCGGGTCCCACCGAAATAATCTTCACGGGAACTTTGAGCTCTTCTTCAATGAATTTGATGAATACGCGGAACTCATAGGGGAACTCACTCTCGCTGCGCACGGCGCTCAGCGGCTTGTGCCAGCCCTTGAATTCCTTGTAAACGGGCTTGATGTCGGCCTGGGTGTCAAACGGGAAGATCTTGCAGGGCTCGCCGTCCACCATATAACTGGTAGCCACCTTTATGGTGTCAAAATCGTCCATCACATCGGCCTTCATCATAATCAGGTCGGTGACGCCGTTGAGCATAATCGCATATTTGAGGGCCACCAGGTCCAGCCAGCCGCAGCGGCGGGGACGGCCCGTTACGGCGCCGTATTCAAAGCCGTTGTTGCGCAGCTTTTCGCCGGTCTCGTCAAAAAGCTCGGTGGGGAAGGGGCCGCTGCCCACGCGGGTGCAGTAGGCCTTGAAAATGCCGTATACCTTGCCCACATTGCGGGGGGCAATGCCCAGGCCCACGCAGGCGCCGGGGCATATCGTATTGGAACTGGTCACAAACGGGTAGGAGCCGAAATCGATGTCCAGCATACTTCCCTGTGCACCCTCTGCCAGAATCTTCTTGTTGTTTTCAAGGCATTCGTTGGCAAAGTACTCGCCGTCTATCAGTTTGAATGTCTTGAGGTATTCGATGGCTTCCAGCCACTCGGCCTCGTGCTCTTGGGCATTATATTCAAAATCGAACTGGCGGAGATACTCTATATGCTTGTCTTTCAGCGCCTGGAACCTCTCTTTGAAGTTGGGTGCAAGGATATCGCCCACGCGCAGGCCCACACGGCTCACCTTGTCGGTGTAGGTGGGGCCGATGCCCTTGAGGGTGGAACCTATCTTGGACTTGCCCTTGGAGGCCTCCTGTGCGGCGTCTATAATCTTGTGTGTGGGGAGTATAAGATGCACCTTCTTGGAGATGTACAGGCGCTCTTTGAGCGGCACGCCGGATGCCTCGATATTCTCGCATTCCTCTTTGAAAGTGACGGGATCCAGCACCACGCCGCTGCCCACGATGTTTATTGTACCCTTTCTGAAAACACCGCTGGGAACGCTTCGCAGCACGTATTTCTTTCCGTCAAAATGGATGGAGTGGCCGGCGTTAGGCCCTCCCTGGAAACGTGCTATTATCTGGTAGGTTTCTGCCAGAACATCCACAATTTTACCTTTTCCCTCGTCGCCCCATTGCAGGCCCAATACAACATCTAATTTCATACGTAAAGTTTTAAACGGACCACGAAGTTACTGCTAATAGTTGACAAAAGAAAATATTATTAAATTTGTGATATGAGACGGCGTGACTTTTTCAAGACTTCGGCGGCCCTGGCTGCCGCGGCGGTTCTTCCGGGTTGCAAATCCTCTGCCCAAATGTCGGGCAGCGATGATTTGCGGCTGGAATGGAGGCCATATACAGGAAAATTGAAATACACGTTTACCATTGCGACCTATTCCCGCACGGAGACTCCGCTGGTGCTGGTGCGCCTCAGCTGGCGCGGCTATGAAGGCTACGGAGAAGCCTCTATGCCTCAGTACCTTGGAGAAAGCACCCAGTCAGTCACCTCCTTTCTGGCGCGGGCCGCTCAGGAGGTGCTGCCGCGCTTCAAAGATCCTTTCCTGCTGGACGATATCCTGAGCGAGGTGGATGCCCTCTCGCCGCGCGACACCGCCGCAAAGGCTGCGATAGACATCGCCCTGCACGATTTGCTGGGCAAGATTCTTGGCCGGCCGTGGTGGCAGCTTTGGGGCTACAATCCTGCAAATACCCCCTGCACCTCATACACCATTGGCTATGATGCCAGCGACGAAATCGTGAAAGAGAAGATAGAGGAGGCCTCCTGGACCAAGGTCATCAAGGTCAAGCTTGGAATGGGCGAGCAGGAAGACAAGCGGATGATAAATCTGATACGCGAGCGGCTGGATACAGTGATTTGCATAGACGCCAACCAGGGCTGGAAAAGCAAGGAGATGGCGCTGGATATGATTGGCTGGCTTGCAGAGCGTAACGTGTGCCTGATAGAGCAGCCTATGGCCAAGGAAGACCTGGATTCGGCCGCCTGGATCACAGAGCGCAGCCCGCTGCCCGTGATTGCCGACGAAGCCTGCCAGCGCCTGGCCGACATCCCCCGCCTGAAAGGGGCCTACGACGGCATCAACATCAAGCTGATGAAATGTACCGGTATGCGCGAGGCGCACCGGATGGCCGAGATGGCCCGCGGTCTTGGGATGGAGGTTATGCTGGGCTGTATGACAGAGACTTCGGTGGCCGTATCCGCCGCCGCACAGCTCAGCCCCGTGGCCCGCTGGGCCGACCTTGACGGCAACATACTTCTGGCAAACGACTGCTTTGAAGGTATGTTCCTCACCGACGGAAAAATAACACTGAACGATAAACCGGGCATCGGAGTGGAGCCCATAAAACCTTTTGAAGAATTATGAGAAGAATCTTTTTGACACTGACGATATTGTTTACTGCCCTGGCCGCCTGGGCACAGGACGCCGACACCACATTGGTTCCCCGCGGGCAGGTAAAGCCCGAAAAGGATTCCATTGCCTTGCCGCCCGTTACTTGGGATATGGAGGTGGCCTTCGCCACCCGTGACACCTGCACGCTCTCTATGGACATCTATTTCCCGAAAGACGACAAGGAGAAGCACCCCTGCGTGCTGTTTGTCTATGGCGGCGGTTTTATCCAGAACAACCAGAAAGAGGCATCCGTGAGGCGTTACTGCCGTCGTCTGGCCGATGCCGGCTTTGTGGCAGTCGCCACCGACTACCGCCTGGGTCTGAAAGGTGTTAAAAACTCCAGCCTGATGACTATGGCCGACAATCTGGACCGTGCCATACAGTTATCCACCGAAGACCTGTTCTCGGCCGTAGAATACCTGATTACCTATGCCGACGAGTTGTGCATAGATCCCTCGCAGATAATCCTGGCTGGCAGCAGCGCTGGTGCCATCACTGTGCTGCAGGCCGATTACGAGCTTGGAAACAGAACCCAACTGGCAGCGGCTATGCCCACCGATTTCCGCTTTGCCGGCGTCATCTCTTTCTCCGGCGCCATCTTCTCGCGCAAGGGCAAATGCAAATGGACCGTGCAGCCGCCCGCACCCACGCTCTTCCTCCACGGCACCAGCGACGAACTGGTCACCTACAATAAAATACAGGTCTTCAACCTGGGCTTTTTCGGCACCAACCAGCTGGTAGAAAGGTTCGAAAAGTTTGACTACCCCTATATGTGCATCCGCTTCGAAAACCGTTATCACGAAGTGGCCGCCTTTATGAATGGCTTCTTCAACCAGACTGTCGGCTTCATAGAGCAGTTTGTCTTCAACAAGAAAAACTGGCAGGTGGACGTCACCTTCACCGATCCCGACTTCGACTTGGCCAAGCCCTGGGCCTTCACCCCAAAGGATTTGTATAAATAGGATCCCGCCGCTACTGGCAGCGGAGGGCGTCCACGACGTCGATGCGGGCAGCGCGGCGTGCGGGGAGGGCGCAGGCTGCAATGCCGGTGGCCAGGCTCATGGCCTGGGAGAGCAAAATCCAGCTCCAGGGGATGCTGAACCCCGAATGCAGCACGGCACCCAGGATGTTCCCGCAGAGGATTCCCAACAGGGTGCCGGCCAGGCATCCCGCCTCGCAGATGAGCAGCGCCTCGCATATGAAGCCGGCGCGGATGTCGCTGCGGGTGGCCCCTACGGCACGGCGGATGCCCACTTCGCGGGTGCGCTCCGCCACGCAAATCAGCATAATGTTGGCCAGCGCCACCGCCGCTCCGCACAGCGTCAGGATGCCGATGATAAGCGCGATTGTCTTGAGACTGCCGCCCAGCCGGTCTATCTCGCGCACCGCGGCGCTCCCTTCCACTATCTCGAAATCGTCCTTGTCGTCGGGCTTGAGATGGCGGACGCGGCGCATCAGTGCTGCGGCGCGGGCTGCAGTCCCCGATTCACCCGTGGGGGAGATCAGGTCCACCGAATAGCTGCTCTGCTCGCCAACCAGCGACCCCAGGGCCGAGCGCAGCGGCACGAACACAGTGTTGTCTGTGATCACGCCCAGCAGCGAGGACTGCTCTTTTATGACTCCCGCGACCCGGAATGATTTGCCGCCGATGTTGAGGTTATGCCCCACGGCATCCCCGCCCTGGCCGGCGATTCCGGCGGCCGCCTTTTTGCCGACCAGGCACTCTCCCTCTCCGGGAGCTCTTCCGCTGCCCACCGCCAACCCGTTGCAGGTCAGGTAATCGCCTTCAAAAGCCAGCACTGTGGTCTGCGGGCCAAGCTCCCCGCCGGGATATCGTACCCGTGTCAGGGGCGGAACATAGGTGTACACGGCGCTTTTGCCGCCGCCAAACTCCGAGACGAACCGCGTCGCCTCCAAATAACTGATGGATTTCTCTTTGCCGGCACCGCTGCGGCTGCGGGAGTGGGCAGCCGTGATGCTGATGCGCTCTGCCGATGTGCCAAAGGCGTTCTGGAGCAGTGAAGCCAGGCAGTCTACGGCCGTTTGTGAACCAACAAGGCAGGTGATGCCCAGCGTTACGATGGCAACGGTGAGGGCGCTGCGCAGTCTGTTTCCGGAAATGTTGGCGGCCGCGGTGCGGATGGTGTCAGCCAAACAAGAGAATCTCCCCTTCGTGTCTTTCGCCTTCATATCTCTGCAATAGTTTAGATGTCCGAAGATACAACGAAAATCGGATCAAGTCAAGAGAAATTTCTGGAATCTAGTCCAGGGAATAGCGCAACTCACCGTCTACAAAGGTGTTGTGGACGATGAAATTATCGTCTATCAGGGCCACGTCGGCGGTGAAGCCGGTCTCTATGCGGCCAATGTTCCGGTATCCGAGGCTGTGGGCTGCGTTGAGCGCTCCGGCGCGGACAGCTTCGCTGAGCGGCAGGCCGGTGATTTCAACGATATTCTTGAGGGCGACGTTCATACGCAGCACGCTGCCGGCCAGGGCGGCATTCTCTTTGAGGCGTGCGGCCCCTCCGGCCACCAGCACGGGCAGTCCGCCGAGGTCATATTCACCGTCGGGCATACCTGCGGCGCGCATTGCGTCGGTAATCAGAATCATATGGTCCACACCCTTGACCTTGAAGGCCAACTGGATCATATTGGGACTGCTATGCATCATATCGCATATCATCTCCGCGAACACGTTGGTGTGCAGCAGGCCGGCGCCCACCAGACCTATTTCGCGGTGATGCAGCGGGGTCATCTGGTTGCAGTAGTGAGTCAGGTTGCGGAGTCCCTTGGCGTAGCAGCGGTGGAACTCGGTATACTTGGCGGCACTGTGGGCTGCGCTGGGCACGATGCCCATTGCCAGCAGGTCGGTCACAAAAGTGTCGCCACCAGGAAGTTCCGGTGCAAAGGATACTTTATGTATGGGGAATATCGCGTTCAGCCTTTCCACCATCTTGATGTCGGGCATCCGCACAAATGCGGGATTCTGGGCGCCGACTTCGCTGGGGTTCACGAACGGCCCCTCCAGGTGTATGCCGGGCATCTTCACGCCCATTCCGTCATAATGTGCCACCGAGTCGAAGGCTGCCGTGAGCGCCTCTTCGCTCTGGGTGAGGGTGGTGGGCAGCATCATTGTCACGCCCTCTTTCAACTTGTTCTTGCCTATGGTGTTGACCCCTTCTACCACGCCGTCGGTAAAGTCGCAGTTGTTGCGGCCGTGGCAGTGGATGTCAATCAGGCCGGGAATGGCGGTGAGGCCGCCGGCGTTGATGGTGAGGTCGGCATCGGGCAGGCTTTCGCCCGGAGTGAGGACGCTGTAAATGATATTGTCTTTGAAGAGGATACTTCCGTGCTTTACTTCGAAGCCGGGGGAGGCGATGTTGCAGTCCCTGATTAGTGTGCGCATTGTCTTATGCAGATTAGTTGCACAAAAATAATAAAAAAACTTATTCGAGGCACAGCGGCCTGGTTTTCAAGTAGCTGATAACTTTGGATATCTCGCTGTAGAAAGGAGTGTCTTCTTTTATGAAAGGCTGAATGGCGCGGATGTCCCCGTATATGCGGCGGGAGGTTTGGCACATACTTTCTGTAATGCCCAGGATGTCGGAAGCCTGTGCCAGGGCTATATACTGAACAGCCATCACCTGGAATACGTTTTCGATGACCTGGGAGCAAAGCAGCTGGGAGTTTGTTCCCATAGACACGATGTCCTGGTTGTCATTGTTGTTGGGGATGCTGTGCACATAGTTGGGCATAGCCAGTGTCTGGCATTCAGCCGTGGTGGAAGTGGCGGTGAACTGGCAGGCCTGCATACCGTAGTTGAGGCCCAGGACGCCGGCGTTCAGGAAAGGAGGGAGGATGCCGTTGATGCGGTCGTGGAACAGATAGTTCAGCTGCCTTTCTGCAGTCATTGCCAGGCGGACCATCACCGTTTTCAGCTGGTCGGCCTCAAGGGAAATGTAGTCTCCGTGGAAATTACCGCCGTGGTAGATATTCCCGGTATCAGGATCCACAATTGGATTGTCACAGGCAGAGTTCAACTCGTTTTCAAGAACCTGCTCCGCATTCAGGATGGTGTCCAGCACCGGCCCCAGAATCTGCGGTGCGCACCGCAGGGAATAATATGGCTGCACCTTGTGCTCAAACACTTTTTCGCTGTGAGGGCCGTCGTAAAGGGCATTCTCGCGTCTAAGCATACAGCTGCCCGAAGCGGCCAGAGCACGCATTCTGGCGGCTATGACCTGTTGCCCCCTCTGGCGGCGCACCTCGTTGAGCGGCTCTGCCATAAGGTCGTCGTAAGACGATGCTATCTCATTCATCCATACTGCGGCAAGCGTGGCCCAGTCCAGCAGTTTGCGGGCATCCAGCAGGTTCACTATGCCGATGCCGGTCATCACGGAAGTGCCGTTGGTCACCGAAAGCCCTTCACGGATATGTATCTGTATCGGTTTCAGGCCAGTCTCGGCCATAACATCGGCTGTGGGACGCCAGGTGCCTTTGTACTGCACCTGGCCCTCTCCGATAAGGGTAAGGGCAAGATGGGCCAGCTGCACCAGGTCACCGCTTGCGCCCACGCTGCCGTGACGCGGTATGAACGGGATGATGTCGCGGTTAAGAAACTCGGTGAGCAGCTCCACCACTTCCGGATGGATGCCGGAACGGCCCTGCAAGAATGTGCCGATGCGAGCCAGGATTGCCATACGCACCTGGTCGCGGTTCAGAGGCTCTCCGGCCCCGCAGGAATGGCTGCGGATGATGTTGTATTGAAGCGCCTTGAGGTCTTTGTCCTCTACACGCCACTGAGCCATAGGACCGAAACCGGTATTTATTCCGTAAATGACCTTGTCGGCCGAAAAAGATTTCAGAAATTCGTAGCTGCGCTTTACGCGAAGCATATCGTCTTCAGATGGGGAAAAGCTCCTTTTCCCTTCCAGAATGTCTGCCGCCTGTGCTATTGTGATTCTGCCCATAGTGCAGTTAAATATTTTTAAACCGCAAATGTATGGAAATATTTAGTATTTTTGCACGATATATCATATTTATCCAGCTACACGATATGTACAAGGGAAAAACTAATCGCAGTGATGCGCCTGCCCCCGGAAAGAGTGCTCCCGCAGGGAAGCGCCCCGCAGCAGGACGCCGTTCAGACAGCGCCCGCAGCAGCGCTTCGTCCCGCACCAACCGTCCCGAGCGCGCAGGCAAATTCGGCCGCTCAGAACGCACAGAGCGCTCAGAAGGGAAGCCGTATGCCCGTCAGGCAGCCGGCCGCGGCAAATACTACACACCCAAGTCCGTCCGCAAGGCGGTGGAGGCCCCCAAGCCCGACAACGGCGAGGTCCGTCTCAACAAGTTCATAGCCAACTCCGGCATCTGCTCGCGTCGCGAGGCTGACACCTACATCCAGGCCGGTCTGGTGACAATCAACGGCAAGATCGTGACAGAACTTGGCACCAAGGTCCAGCCAGGCGACGATGTCCGTTTCAACGGAGAGCGCCTCAAGGGAGAGCAGAAGGTCTATCTGGTGATGAACAAGCCCAAAAACTATGTCACCACAATGAGCGACCCGCACGCAGAGCATACCGTTATGGAGCTGATATCCAAGGAGAAATGCCCTCAGAGAGTGTTCCCCGTGGGCCGCTTGGACAAAGCCACCACGGGTGTGCTGCTGTTCACCAACGACGGCCCTCTGGCAGAGAAACTGATGCACCCCGCCTACGAGACCCGCAAGATTTACCAGGTAGATCTGGACAAGAATCTCAAGGGCAACGACTTTATGGCTATCCTGGAGGGCATCAAACTCGAAGACGGCCAGATTGCCGCCGACAAACTCTCTTATGTGGATGACGACAAGAGCAAAGTCGGCATAGAGATCCACAGCGGCCGTAACCGCATCGTGCGCCGTATTTTCGAGCACCTTGGCTACAAGGTCCGCAAGCTGGACCGCGTATATTTTGCTGGCCTGACCAAGAAAAACCTCAAGCGCGGCCAGTGGCGTTTCCTCACAAACGAAGAGGTCAATTTCCTGTTGATGGGAGGGGAGAGGTAAATGTCAGAGAACAAGCACAAGTCGGGTTTCGTGAATATCGTGGGCAACCCCAACGTGGGCAAGTCCACCCTTATGAACGCGCTGGTGGGCGAGAGGCTCTCCATTGTCACATCCAAGGCCCAGACCACCCGTCACCGCATTATGGGCATCGTGAACGGCGATGACTACCAGATAGTCTATTGCGACACCCCCGGCATCCTGAAGCCGAAATACGGTCTTCAGGAGAGTATGATGGGTTTTGTGGATGCCGCTATCGGCGATGCCGACGTCATTCTGTATGTGACCGACACGGTGGAAAAGCCCGACAAAAACGAAGAATACATCAGCCGGCTGTCCACGGTGGCCTGTCCGGTGGTGCTGGTCATCAACAAGATAGACAAGAGCGACCAGACACAGGTGGCCGAGCTGGCCGCCTGGTGGAAGGAAAGGCTGCCCAAGGCGGACATTTTTGCCGCTTCGGCGCTGGAAGGCTTTAACGTGACGCCCATTTTCGACCGGATTCGCGAGTTGCTTCCCGAAAGCCCCGCCTGGTACGACAAGGACGTGTTCACAGACCGCAGCCTCCGCTTTTTCGCCTCCGAGATTATCCGCGAGAAAATCCTTGAAAATTACGACAAGGAGATTCCCTATTGCACCGAGGTGGTGATAGAGGAGTTCAAGGAGAGTGAAGAGCGTTACGACATCCGCGCCGTGATAAACGTGATGCGCGACTCCCAGAAGGGCATCGTGATAGGCAAGGGCGGTTCTGCCCTGAAGCGCACCGCCACCGCCGCCCGCATTGAGATGGAGCATTTCTTCCAGAAGAAGGTGTTCCTCACAACATTTGTAAAGGTAGAAGAGAACTGGCGCGACGACCGTCGTATGTTGCGCCGCTTTGGATATATACAGGACTAAGTTATGAGCGAAGAGATAGAAGATATCGTTAAGGAAGAATCTGCAGAAGAAGTGCAGGAAGAGGTTCAGCAGGAGGAGACCGCAGCGGCTGCCCCGGAGAAACTGTCGCGCAAAGAGCAGAAGTTCAACCGCGTGATTAACGCCGGTGAGAACCGCTACAAGCTGCCCGGAATGTTCAAGGACTGGTTCCTTGACTACACCTCCTATGTGCTTCTGGAGCGTGCCGTGCCCTATATAGAAGACGGTCTGAAGCCGGTTCAGCGCCGCATTATGCACACTCTCAAGCTTAACGAAGACGGCAAGTACCACAAAGTGGCCGGCATCGTGGGTGACACTATGAAATATCACCCCCACGGCGACGCTTCTATCTACGATGCGCTGGTATCCATCCAGCAGAAAGAGCTCCTGATAGACGGACAGGGCAACTGGGGTAACATCCTCACCGGCGACAAAGCCGCGGCTATGCGTTATATAGAGGCAAAGCTCAGCAAATTTGCCCTTGAAGTGGTCTACAACCCCAAAATCACCGAGTGGGAATATTCCTACGACCGCAACAACCTGGAGCCGGTGTGCCTGCCGGTCCGCTTCCCGCTGCTGCTGGCGCAGGGCACTATGGGCATCGGCGTCGGCCTCAGGGTCGAGATACTTCCCCACAACTTCAACGAACTGATAGACGCCTCTATCGCCGCCCTGCGCGGCAAGGAGGTGGACATATATCCCGACTTCCCCACGGGCGGCATTGCCGACTGCTCCAAGTATAACGGCGGGCAGCGCGGCGGACGCGTGAGGGTGCGTGCCACCATAACCAAGCGCGACAAGCGCACTCTGGTTATAGAGGACATCCCATACGGCGAGACCACCCGCAGCGTCATAGACTCTATCATCGCCGCCAACGACCGCGGGAAAATCAAAATCAAAAAGGTAGACGATTACACCGCCGAGAAGGCCGAGATAGTGATTCAGCTGGCGCCGGACATCTCTCCCGACAAGACCATAGATGCGCTGTACGTATGCACCAAGTGCGCCGTGAGCCTCTCTCCCAACGCCGTGGTGATCAAGGACGGCCGTCCGGAGTTTATGTCGGTGAACGAGATTCTCAAATACAGCGCCTTCCACACCCGCGACCTCTTTGAGAGGGACCTGAACGTGCAGCTGGGTGAGCTGGAAGACGACTGGCACAGGATTTCGCTGGAAAAGATATTCTTCGAGAACAAGATATACCGCGTGCTGGAAAACGATGCCATCACCTGGGAAGCACAGGTAGATGACGTCACCGCCGCAATGAAAAAGTTTGAGCATCTGGTCAAGCGCGAAATCACAAAGGACGACATCCTGAAGCTGGTGGAAAAGCCGGTGCGCAAGATCTCCAAGTTCGACATCAAGGCGGCCGACGAAAAGTTGCTTTCGATAGAGAAGCAGATGGAACAGATTCGTTACGATCTGGACCACCTGATTGACTACACCATAGAGTATTTCAAGAACCTGAAAAAGAAATACGGAGCAGCGTATCCGCGCCGCACCCGTCTGGAAGAGTTCGAGGCTATCCAGGCGCAGACAGTGGTGGTGGCCAATTCCAAGCTCTACTGCAGCCGCGAAGAGGGCTTCGTGGGCACCGACCCCAAGAAGATGGGCAACCCCGAGTTTATGTGCGACTGCTCCGATATAGACGACATTATCGTGTTCCTCAAGAACGGCGACTATGTGGTCACTACCGTGAAGGACAAGGAGTTCATAGGCAACGACATCATCTTTGCCGGCGTATTCAAGAAGGGTGACGACCGCACCATATACAACGTGATTTACCGCGATGGCAAGGGCGGCCCGTACTATGTGAAGCGCTTTGCCGTGACGGGCGTGACCCGCAACAAGACCTACAATCTGACCCAGGGCAAGCCCGGCACCCGCATCGAATGGTTCACCGCCAACAGCAACGGCGAGGCCGAGAGCGTGCGCATATACTTCCGCAACCGTCCCGGCATCCGCAAGCTCTCCGATGCCTACGATTTTGCCACCCTGGCCATCAAAGGCCGTTCCAGCCGTGGCAACCTGCTGACCCGCAACCCCATTATGCGAGTCCAACTCAAGAGCGCCGGCGTATCTACAATCGGCGGCAAGGAGATATGGTTTGACGAGGATATCCAGCGCCTGAACGATGCCGGCCGCGGCATCTCGCTGGGCGAATTCCAGCAGGACGACAAGATACTGGTGGTGCTCAAGAACGGAGTCTACTACACCACATCCTTTGATCTTAGCAACCGCTATCAGGGCGACATCATCCGCATAGAGAAGCTTGACACCGAGGCCGTTTATTCTGTGGTTTACTGGGACAAGGAAACCAAGCAGTACTATGTCAAGCGCTTCAGTTTCGAAGTCAGCGACAACAAAGAGCAATGCTTCATAAGCGAGGTTCCCGGCAGCAAGTTCATAGATATCTGCTGCGACACCTATCCGCGTCTGGAGCTCACGTTCAAGGGCAAGGACGCCGCCCGCGAGCCCGAGATCATTGACGTAGCCGATTTCATTGCCAAGAAGGGATTCAAGGCCAAGGGGCGCAAAGCCAGCACCCGCGACGTGAAGAAGGCGGAATTCATAGAGCCTTTCCCCGAGCCGGAACTTTCTGTGGACGAGGAGCCCGACGAGGATGCAATAGAGTTTGTAGACGATGACGATAATCCCGATGTTGCAACACCCGTGAGCGAAGACGAGGCACGCCGCATCCTGGAAGAGAATTCGGCCGCCAATGACGCTTCGTCTGACGACGATGACTCCGACGGCCCCATAGAACTCACCCTATTCTAATATGATTCTTGCCCTCACCGGATTTATGATGTGCGGCAAGAGCACCTACGGGTATGCTGTGGCAACCCGCCTGGGGCTGCCGTTCATTGACCTGGACTTTGAGATAGAGCCCGGCATTGCTCCCGGTGAGATTATCCGCGCAAAAGGGGAGGAGGTCTTCCGTCAGGAAGAGACCGAAGCGCTGAAGCGGATTCTGGCTGCAGGCGGTGACTTCGTCCTGGCCTTAGGCGGCGGCACCCCCATGCGCGAAGAGAACCGCGCCCTGCTTAGGGAGATGTGCCGCGTCGTGTGGATAAAAGCTTCGCTGGAAGAGTCCGTATTCAACCCGGAATGGGCACCCCTGGCCGCGCAGCGTCCTTTGCTGGACGGCGGCGACAGGGAGCGTATCACATCTCTCTGGGAAAGCCGGGTCCCGGTCTATGAATCAGTTGCCGACTATACGGTGGAAACCGACGGCAAAACCCCGGAAGAGATAATATCTGAAATACTCTGTATAGCGAAGTGATACAAAAAACCGACCCCCTAAGGAGCCGGTTTTTTTGTTTGTCTGTACACTGTTGTACTACAGTTCGAAAGTGTAGCTAAGGCCGCAGCCGAGGACTACATAGTTCTTCTTGAAGAGAGGGTTGTAGGTGTCCTGTATAAATACAGGCAGGCTAAAGTTCTCTCCGATGGAGAAGTTATAGCCGCACTGCAGGCTCAGGTTCACCAGCTTGAAACCTTCTGTCTCGTACATATCGTCGGAGCGGAAAGGAACCGCACCGGCAGTGGCGCAAACAGAGAAGTTGCCAAACTCGTAGGGCAGGGATGCCTCTGCATAAGAAGAGAATGCGCGTTTTGCATCGTCGCCGTCCCAGTTATAATCGTCACCCAGCACAAAAGTGTTCCAGGAGAGGGTCAGCGGGAGAAACTCAAAGGGCAACTCATATGAGAGCGTCAGCTCAAGGTTGTCGCTGTAGCCGCCTATGCCAAGGTTGTTGCCGCAGCCATATTCCTGTGCCATAAGGGTGATGCCCTTGTATGATGCAGCAGCCCATACGTCCATTTCCAGATAATGCTCGCGCTGGAGTTCGGTAATGCTGCAATAACCCAATTCAAAAGAAAAATCGTTCTTTTCAAAATTGAGAGTAGCCGTGGGGGTAAGGGTGGGAGTGTTGCTCAGGGCATATCCGCGCCACATATACTGGGTGGCTGCATCGGTGCCTATAGAGAAAGACCACGCGCCCTCCTGGGCAAATACACTGGTTGCGCACAACAAAATAGCGGCTGCGCAGACAAAAAGCTTTTTCATTTCTTGATTAAAAAACTGTATTAAAAGTGGTTAGAAAGGTAAATCATCTACCTCGGTAGAATCTGCAGCCATAGGGCTGGCAGCGGGTGCTGCGCTCTGAGGGGCGGGTTCCGGCCTGGAGTAGCTCTGCTGGGGAGCGGCAGGGCGGCTGTAGCTCTGTGACGGCTGTGCGCCCGGATCGCCGGCTGCTGAAGAATCGCCGCGGCGACCAAGCAGCTGGATGGTGTTTGCCACTATCTCGGTAGTGTAATGCTTTGCGCCGTCGTTGCCATCCCACGAACGGGTGGTGAGGCGCCCCTCTACATAAATCTGGCTTCCTTTGCGGATATACTTGTCGGCAAGCTCTGCAAGCTGGCGCCACGCAATGATATTGTGCCACTCGGTCTGCTCGCGGTCGCGGAACTGCTCGGTGGTTGCGAGGGTAAAGCTGGCCCTTCTCACGCCGCCCTCAAAATCTCTTACCTCGGGGTCTCTGCCCACGTTTCCAATCAACATTACTTTGTTCAATGATGCCATATTTAGTTTTTTTTAAATTGTTCGTTACTCACAAAGATAATAACATTATCGAAAAGCCCAGCAGGAAGGTGTGGTTCTTGAGAAGCGGGTTGTAAGTGTACTGAGCGTATATCGGAAGCTGAAAGTTTTCGCCGTCGGTAAAAGTGTAGCTGGAGCGAAGGTTCAGGTTGATAAACTTGAATCCGCCACTGTTTTTATAGATGATCTCTGACTTGAACGGCACCGCACCGGCGGTTGCGCATACAGAGAAATTCTGGAATTGGCAGGGCAGCTTGATCTCTGCGTAAGAAGAGAATGCCCGGCTGCCATCCAGATTGAAATCGTCGCCCGCCACAAATGTGTTCCAGGAGGCGGATACGGGAAAATGCTCCAGCGGCAGCTCGTATATGAGCGTCAGCTCCAGATTGTCGTTGTAGCCGCCGATGCCCAGATTGTTTCCAAGGCCCTGCTCCAGTGCCGTGAAAGTGAATCCCTTGTATCTGGCAGTGGCCCAAAGGTCCATCTCCAGGTAGTGATCGCCCTGCAACTCGGTCACAGAGCAGTAGCCCGCCTCGAAGCCGAAGCCGTCTTTATTGTAATTGAAAGTGAAAGTGGGCACGATGGTAGGAGTTTTGCCAACAGTGAATCCTCTCCACATAAACTGGGTCGACGCATCTGTCCCCACAGAAAAGCTCCAGTCGCGGGCGGTTGCGCAAAAAACGCCTGCCAAAAACACTATAACGCAAAGGAGAGCCTTTTTCATTTCTGCTTTAGCATAATATCATATCCTGTATCGGCCTGGGCCTTGAGCCATTCAAGCCCCTCGATATATATACCGCCCTCTGCCAAAACTCTTTCGCGCAGCACCGGATTGGCATAATTCGCTTCCAGGACCGTCTTGCCGGAGAAGTTCCAGCTGGCAAGGCATTCCATAGCTGCCGGGATTGCATAAATGATGAAGTCGTAATCTTCCATTCTGACTTCCGGCAACTCTGCCATATGAAGATCCAGCGGGCAGTGGCGCACAAAGGCGTGGCATTTTTCAAAGCTGCGGTTGGTCATAGTCACCGTGCAGCCCGCCTCAAAGGCAGCCACGGCCGCAGCTTTGGCGGCACCGCCGCAGCCCACAACCAGAAGGCGCAGCCCGGCCGCACCGCGGTCTTGAAGAAGTTGCTTTACGCCAAGATAGTCAGAGTTATATCCCACAATCTTGTCGCCTTCTTTCTTGAGGATATTGACGGCTTTTATGGCGCGGACGGCATCGCTGCCGGGGACGCTCTTGTAATATGCCAGTTCCTTGAACGGCATAGTGACATTCACCGCCTCGTAGTCTTTCAGAAAACGGTCGTAGGCCTTCTCAAAGTCGGGTTCTTCTATCAGGTCGTAAGGATACTTGCCGCCGGTGTATGCGGCGAACAGTTTCGGGCTCCGGCTGTGGGAGACAGGGTTTCCTATGATGCCGAATCTCATCTCTTCAGGTTTTTCTGGCGGAGCGCCTCGTAACTCAAAATCGCCACGGAAGTGGCCACATTCAGCGAGTCCATCTTGCCCATCATAGGAATCATTATGTGGGCATCTGCCTTCTCGCGCCAGAAGCCGGTGAGACCGGTGGCCTCGGTGCCGAATACCAGCGCGGTGCTGGGGGTGAAATCTACGTCGTAATATACCTTTGAATCCTGCAGCTGGGCGGTGATGATCTTGAAATCATTGGCCGAAAGCCACTCGTAGGCTTCCTGCGAGGTGCAGGCCACCACGTTGACGGTGAACACCGCCCCGCAGCTGGCACGCACGGCGTTGGGATTGTAAATGTCGGTGAGCGGGTCGCATACTATCACGGCGTCGGCGCCGCTGGCATCGGCACTGCGGAGTATGGCGCCCAGATTGCCGGGCTTTTCCACCGATTCCAGCACAATCACCAGCGAACCGGCCTTTTTCGGCAGGTTTTCCAGCGAGCGCACGGGCGTGTTCATAACCGCCACCAGACCTTCGGTCCCTTCGCGGTAGGCTATCTTTGCATAGGCCGCCTTGGAGAGGGAAAACGCCTTGGGAGCGGTCTCTATAAGGCTTTGGATTTCTTCTTGCTGAATGATGTCGGGGCAGAAATACAACTGGTCCAGAGTGAACCCGGCGGCCAGTGCACGCTCTACCTCGCGGCGCCCTTCTACCACGCACAACCCCTGGCTGCGGCGAAGCGACGACTTTGCCGACAGTGCCACGACGTCTTTAAGACGCTGGTTCTGCAGGGATTCTATGCGTTCCAATGCGGTGGGTCGTTACGCCTCCTGGGCGGGTTTGTCGGCCTTCTTCTCGGGCTTCATCTGCGGGAAGAAGAGCACGTCCTGAATGGTGGTGGAATTGGTCATAAACATCGTGAGTCGGTCTATGCCCATTCCAAGGCCCGAGGTGGGCGGCATACCGTATTCCAGCGCGCGAACAAAGTCCATATCGATGTACATAGCCTCGTCGTCGCCCTTGGCTTTCAGGCGGGCCTGGTCTTCGAAACGCTCGAACTGGTCAATGGGGTCGTTGAGCTCGCTGTATGCGTTGGCCAGCTCCTTGCCGTTTACAAAGAGCTCGAAACGCTCGGTCAGACGGGGATTGCTGCGGTGACGCTTGGTCAGCGGACTCATTTCCACGGGATAGTCGGTTATGAATGTAGGCTGGATAAGGTTATTCTCGCAATATTCACCAAAGATAGCATCCACCAGCTTGCCATAGCCGAAAGAGGGGTCAATGGGGACATTGAGCTTCTTGCAGGTGTCGCGAAGCTCGTCTTCGCTCATAGAGGAGATATCCACGCCGGCGTACTCCTTGATTGCCTCCAGCATAGGCAGGCGGCGGTAGGGGGCCTTGAACTCTATCTCGTTGCCCCAGACGTCGAACTTGGTGCAGCCGTTGGTGGCCATTGCCACCTTCTCCAGCATCTTCTCTACAAACTTCATCATCCAGTTATAGTCCTTGTAGGCGACGTAAATCTCCATACAGGTGAACTCGGGGTTGTGGGTGCGGTCCATACCCTCGTTGCGGAAGTCCTTGGCAAACTCATAGACACCCTTGAAGCCGCCCACAATCAGGCGCTTGAGGTAAAGCTCGTTGGCGATACGCAGGTACAGGGGGATGTCCAGAGTGTTGTGGTGGGTGATGAACGGACGAGCAGCGGCACCGCCGGGGATGCTCTGCAGTATGGGGGTCTCGACCTCCAGGCAGCCCGCCTCGTTGAAGTATTCGCGCATTGTGGATATGATCTTTGCGCGCTTTACAAACACATCGCGAACCTGAGGATTTACGATGAGGTCCACATAACGCTGGCGGTAGCGCAGCTCGGGGTCGGTGAACCCGTCGTGCACGGTGCCGTCTGCGTCGGTCTTGACAATCGGTAGCACGCGCAGTGACTTGCTCAGCACCGTCAGGCTCTTGGCGTGCACGCTCAGCTGGCCGGTCTGGGTAATGAAAGCAAAGCCGGTGATGCCAATAATGTCGCCAATGTCTAGCAGTTTTTTGAAGACGGTGTTGTAGAGGGTCTTGTCCTCGTCGGGGCAGATTTCATCGCGCTTCACATATACCTGGATGCGGCCCGTTTCGTCCTGCAGCTCCATAAACGATGCTGCGCCCATAATGCGGCGGCTCATAATGCGGCCGGCAATGCAGACGTCGTTGAAGTTGTGTTTTTCATCGTCATAGCCGTCTTTGATGTCCTGTGTGGAGGCATTGACGGGGTATTCTGCTGCGGGATAAGGTTCTATGCCCAGCTCGCGAAGTTTTGCGAGGGACTCTCTGCGGAGTATTTCCTGTTCGTTGAGTGTCTGTTCCATAATAACTACAAAAGTACATCTTTTTTTGCCAATAATAAAATAAAGGGGTATCTTTGCTTAATTATGACACCGATTGTAGACAGAAAGTGGATTGTAAAGGAGGCGGGAAACCCCGTCTTGGTGCGTCAGCTGGCACAAGAGCTGGGCATCGACCCCGTCCTGTCCAACCTTCTGGTGCAGCGCGGCATCAAGAGTTATGACGAGGCCCGCGAGTTCTTCCGCCCCGACCTGAGCATGCTCCACGACCCCTTCCTGATGGTGGATATGCAAAAGGCGGTGGACCGCATTGAGCTGGCCGTCAAGCGAAAAGAGAAGATTTTGATTTACGGTGACTACGATGTGGACGGCACCACCGCCGTGGCGCTGATGTACATCTTCTTGAAGTCTGTCACAGACGAGTATCTTCTCAACTACTACATTCCCGACCGTTACGACGAGGGCTACGGCCTTTCGTACAAAGGCATCGACTATGCCCACAAGAAGGGCTGCAGCCTGATCATTACCCTGGACTGCGGCATCAAGGCCATAGAGAAGGTGAAATATGCCGCCAATATGAACATCGACGTCATAATCTGCGACCACCACCTTCCCGACAGCGAGCTTCCCGGAGCTGTGGCTGTGCTGGACCCCAAGCGGTTCGACAATACCTATCCCTTCGATGACCTTTCTGGCTGCGGCGTCGGTTTCAAGCTGGCCCAGGCCTATGCAATGACCCACGGCATTCACCGCGAGCAGGTGCTGGAGCTTCTGGACCTGCTGGTTGTGAGCATCGCCTCCGACCTCGTGTCAGTCACCGGAGAGAACCGCGTGCTGGCATACTTTGGCCTCAAGCAGCTCAACAGCCACCCCCGCAAGGGCCTGCAGAGCATCATAAAGCTGGCCGGTCTGGAAAAGCACCTCATCACCATAGACGAGATAGTGTTCAAGATTGGCCCGCGCATCAACGCCGCCGGCCGTATGGAGTCAGGCCGCACCGCTGTGGACCTGCTGATTGCCGGCGATGACGCAAGCGCCAGCAAAATAGGCGACGAAATCAACAACCACAACAACGAGCGCAAGAGCATAGACCGCGAAATCACTTTCGAGGCCATAAATATGGTCAAGAACAACAGCGATTTCGACAACAAGAAGTCCACCATAGTATACAACCCGTCCTGGCACAAGGGCGTTGTAGGTATCGTGGCATCCAGGCTTGTAGAGGCGTTTTACCGTCCCACCATAGTCCTTACCAAATCGGCAGAAGGGTTCATTGCCGGCAGCGCCCGCAGCGTGGCCGGGTTTGACCTCTACGAGGCCATCGAGTCCTGCTCTGACCTTCTGGAGAACTTTGGCGGGCACACCTACGCCGCCGGTCTCACAATGAAAGAAGAGAACTTTGCAGAGTTCTCCCGCCGCTTCGAAGAGCACGTGGCCAAAGTCATAAACGACGATATCCTTACCCCCATCATAAATGTGGACTCTTATCTGGAATTCAACCAGATAACCCCCAAATTCTTCCGCCTGCTGAAGCAGTTCCAGCCCTTCGGCCCCGGCAATCCTTCTCCGGTATTCTGGTCAGAGAGGGTATACGACAACGGCAACGGCCGCTGCGTGGGCACCGACAACGGCCACCTTAAGCTGGAGTTGATTCAGGAAGAGAATTCATATCCGGCAATGTCGGCCATAGCCTTCAACCAGTCGGACCACTTTGCCCACATTCAGGAGGGCAATCCCATAGATATCTGCTATTCCATTGCAGAGAATTACTACCGCGGCCTGGCCAACATCCAGCTCCGTATCAAGGATATCAAAGACAGGGAAGATATCTTCTAAACAAAACAGCCGGCCCCGCAAGGAGCCGGCTGTTTTGCTGTGATCATCAACTTACAGTCTCTTCTTCAGCTCAGCAGCCAGTTCTTCGTAGCCGGGCTTGCCAAGCAGGGCGAACATATTCTTCTTGTAGGCCTCCACGCCGGGCTGGTTGAACGGATTGACGTCCAGCACATAACCGCTAATACCGCAACCGCGCTCGAAGAAATAGATGAACTGTCCGATGTTGAACTCGTCGATACGCTCAAACTCGATGCGTATGTTCGGCACTCCGCCGTCCACATGCGCCAGTTGGGTACCGAGTTCCGCCATCTTGTTCACTTCGTCCACATGCTTGCCTGCCAGGAAATTGAGTCCGTCCAGGTTCTCCTCGTCCATGGGCACGAGAACCGACTTGTTGGCTTTCTCAATCGAGATGACGGTCTCGAAGATCGTACGCTCGCCGTCCTGGATCCATTGTCCCATCGAGTGCAGGTCGGTCGTGAAATCCACCGAAGCCGGGAAGATGGCCTTGTGGTCCTTGCCTTCCGACTCGCCGTACAGCTGTTTCCACCACTCGCTGAAATAGTGCAGCTTGGGGTTGAAGTTGACGAGTATCTCTATCT
>JAEEGF011741215.1_pt1 | contig 31092 bp, 23 predicted proteins | sample 9134171 | NCBI WGS metagenome assembly JAEEGF01 (sample SAMN16246542, study PRJNA631951) | gut metagenome | biome: gut microbiome; feature: rumen; material: AP-attached | host: Bos | place: Iran: Karaj | collected 2018-10 | reverse complement strand
GCACACTGCCGACTACGATCCGAATGCCAAGTACAGCATGAAGAAGCGCATCGAGTACAAGGAGGTTAACTTTGATCCCAATGAGCCCCTGCGTCTCAACAAGTACCTGGCCAATGCGGGTGTCTGCAGCCGTCGTGAGGCTGATGAGTTCATCCAGGCCGGTGTGGTCACCGTGAATGGTGAGATCGTCACCGAACTCGGCACCAAGGTGCTGCGTACCGATGAGGTGCGTTTCCACGACCAGCCCGTGACCATCGAGAAGAAGGTCTATGTGCTGCTCAACAAACCCAAGGACTATGTCACCACGTCTGACGATCCTCAGCAGCGCAAGACGGTGATGGACCTCGTGAAGAACGCTTGTCCTGAGCGCATCTATCCTGTGGGCCGTCTCGACCGTAACACTACGGGTGTGCTCCTGCTCACCAACGATGGTGACCTGGCTTCCAAGCTCACTCATCCCAAATACCTCAAGAAGAAGATCTATCATGTCTTCCTCGATAAGGCTTGCTCGGCTCACGACATGGAGCAGATTGCCACAGGCATCCAGTTGGAGGATGGTGAGATCAAGGCCGATGATGTGCAGTACGCTCATCCCACCGACAAGAAGCAGGTGGGCATCGAGATCCACTCTGGTAAGAACCGTATCGTCCGTCGTATCTTCGAATCTCTCGGCTACAAGGTCCTTAAGCTCGACCGTGTCCAGTTCGCCGGCCTCACCAAGAAGAACCTCAAGCGCGGTGACTGGCGCTACCTCACTGAGGAGGAAGTCGACCGTCTCCGCATGGGCGCCTACGAGTAAATGAAAAATTAATGATTACTAATTAATGATTATGATTACTGTGCAAGACTAAACTGATGTGATCCTTTCCGTGATAGTATCATGTGAGTAGGTAATCATAATTCTTAATTCTTAATTATTAATTCTTAATTGTAATTATATGATGAAAAGAATAAAGATAATTGATGTGCTGCAAAGCACAGAATATGGCAAGGAGGTCTGCGTCAAGGGCTGGGTTCGCACCCATCGCTCTTCCAAGGCCGTCGACTTCATTGCCCTCAACGATGGCTCTACCATCAAAAATGTCCAGATTGTCGTCGACCCCACGAAATTCGACGAGCAGTTATTGAAGGATATCACCACTGGTGCTTGCATCAGTGCTGAAGGAACGCTTGTCGAGAGTCAGGGTGCAGGACAGTCGTCAGAGATCCAGGCCACCAAGTTGGAGGTCTATGGTCTTTGCGGTAACGACTACCCTATGCAGAAGAAGGGCCAGTCCTTCGAGGCCATGCGCAAAAACGCCCACATGCGCCTCCGCACCAATACCTTTGGTGCTGTCATGCGCATCCGTCATAACATGGCAATGGCCATTCATACCTATTTCCATGAGCATGGCTTCTACTACTTCCATACCCCGCTGATCACAGCCTCTGACTGCGAAGGTGCCGGCAATATGTTCCAGGTGACCACGAAGAACCTCTACGACCTGAAGAAGGACGAGCAGGGAAAGATCATCTACGACGATGACTTCTTCGGTGAGCAGACCTCATTGACGGTGAGCGGTCAGCTCGAGGGCGAGCTTGGTGCCACAGCCCTCGGTGCTATCTATACCTTCGGCCCGACCTTCCGCGCAGAGAACAGCAACACTCCGCGCCACTTGGCAGAATTCTGGATGGTGGAGCCCGAGGTGGCCTTCCTCGACCAAGAGGAACTGATGGATCTTGAAGAAGACTTCATCAAATACTGCGTGCGCTGGGCCCTCGATAATTGTAAGGACGACCTGGCCTTCCTCAACCAGATGATCGACAAGACCCTCATCGCCCGTCTCGAAGGCGTCCTCAAGGAGACCTTCGTGCGCTTACCCTATACCGAGGGTATCAACATCCTCCAGGAAGCCATCAAGAACGGTAAGAAATTCGAGTTCCCCTGCAACTGGGGCGACGACCTCGCCTCTGAGCACGAGCGCTACCTCGTCGAGGAGCACTTCAAGAAGCCCGTCATCATGACCGACTATCCCCGTGCCTTCAAGTCCTTCTACATGAAGCAGAATGACACAGTGGGGTCTGACCCCAATGTGTCATCTGTCGGCTACAAGGGTGCCATCGCCCCCGGCCCGACGATGCAGGGCACCGACGTCCTCTTCCCCCAGATCGGCGAAATCATCGGTGGCTCAGTCCGTGAGGAATCTTACGACAAGCTCATGGCGGAGATCAACCGTCGTGGCATGGACCAGACCCATCTCTGGTGGTACATCGATACCCGTCGTTGGGGTTCATGTCCCCACGCCGGTTTCGGCCTGGGCTTCGAACGCCTCATCCTCTTCGTGACTGGTATGCAGAACATTCGCGACGTCATTCCGTTCCCCAGAACACCCAAGTCGGCAGAATTCTGATAAAATTTCGCAAAAATACTTGTTATTTCAAAAAATAGTAGTAACTTTGCATGCGAAAATAGATTAAACAACCAATATATATAATATATAAATAAGGTATAGGAGGACCTGGTAACGCTACGAAGCAGAAACAATGACAACGCAAAGTGTGCAAACCCCGATAAATAAAGAAAATTTCGAATGAAAATCGCGAGTTTTTATTAGAAAATGCATTAAAAACGCAGTTTTTTAGGTTTTTTTTAAAAAAATATTCGATTTTGTTTGCATGTTTTCAGAATTATATCTATATTTGCACCAAAAATGTAAATCCGTATAGGAGATACAGTGCCCTGACGTCTGCTTTTGGGAGCTTTCTCGGGGTGATATTTGAGAGAAAATTATAGAAGTACAACAACTTATTTTTTTTTATTAATTTAAATTATTAATCGTATGAAAAGAAAGATTTTCAGTAAACTGCTTATGGGAGCATTCTTGATTGCTTCTGTAAGTGCGTTCGTATCTTGTAAGGACTACGATGACGACATCAATGCCAACAAGGCATCGATTCAGGCCGTACAAGATCAATTGACTACTCTGACGAGTAATCTGACTTCTTTGAAGACAGAGCTGCAGGGGCAGAAGACTGCTTTGGAGCAGGAGCTGGCTACAGCAAAGTCTCAGCTTGAGACTCAGATTGCCACCGCTAAGGCTGAGCTGAATTCTGCCATCGAGAAGAAGGCAGACCAGTCAAGTGTTGACGCTCTGGCTACCAGAGTTGCAAACTTGGAGTCTAATCTGGCTGCTTTGAAGGCTGCTTATGAGGCTAAGATGAGTGCTATTGACTCTGCACTGGCTTCTCTGCAGGCAATCATCGACAAGAAGGCTGACATTACTTATGTTGACAACGCTATTGCTATTCTGAATAGCGCTATCGAGGGTAAGGTTGCCAAGGATGATTTCGGTGCTTTCAAGAGTGAGGTTAACAACCTGAAGAATGATCTGAACAACCTTTCAGCACTGGTAGACACCAAGGCTGACAAGAAGGACATTGATCACGCTGTTGAGAACATCAACGCTAAGTTGGTTGAGCTCGTTGAGCAGATGAAGACCACTGTTCCTCAGTCTGATATTGCTAATATCCAGAAGACCATCGAGGCTCTTCAGGCTTCAGTGAACTCACTGACTCAGGCTGTTGCCGCTAAGGCTGAGCAGAGTGCAGTTGACCAGCTGAACGCTTTCTACAAGGAGCTGAAGGAGCAGGTTAATACACTCGTTACTCCCGAGCAGCTTGCAAGCGCTATCGCTACTCTGAAGCAAGAGATTGAGAAGAAGGGTGCTGAAGAGAGTGCTCGTCTGGATGAGGCAATTGCAAAGGTTCAGAAGGCCGTTGATGATAACAAGGCCGCTGGTGATAAGGCTTTGAAGGATGCTGTTGAGGAAATCAATGCTGCTCTTGGCACAAAGGCAAACGTTAAGGATCTCGAGCAGGCTGTTAGTGATTTCAATGCCGCTAAAGACGCTATCGAAAAGGATATCGCTGCTAAGTATGCTGCCGTTACTGGTGATATCACGAAAGCTAATGAGGAGATTGAAAAAATTAATAAGGCACTCACAGCTGAGATTAATAAGAATGCCACAGCGGATGCTGATTACAATGAGTTTAAAGAAAAGTTCGCATCATTGAAGCTTGATGAGAGAGTTATTGCTTGTGAGGCTTTGATTGAGCAGGTTGCTGCTATCAATGCATACCTTGGCAAACTTGAAAAGGGCGCTACTCTGGCTAAGACTCTGGAGGATCTGAAGGCTGTCATGAGCAAGGATGCTGCTGATAAGGTTGCTGCTGAGGCTAAGCTTCGTGCAGATGCTATTACAGAAGTAAATAAGTCAATTGCTGATCTTCAGAAAGAACTGAACAATAAGATTGCTGAGGCCAAGACGGCTGAGGCCGCTCTTGAGAAGAAGCTCTATGGTGAGGGCGAGGCTGCTGGTGACATCGACGATCTGAAGGCTGATACCAAGAAACTGACTGAGGATTTCTCTAAGATTGATGAGAAGATCCAGACTGGTATCGATGAAAATCTTTCTAACTTGAAGGTATTCGTTCAGCACATGCTGACCAGCGTAACACTGATTCCACAGCTCTATCTCAATGGTGTTGAGGCTATCCAGTTCGTATCTGTACAGTATAACCCACAGGTTAAGGACTACTCAATTGTTCCTGGTAAGTATAATGATGCTACAAATGCTGGTGGTTATTGGATTACAAACGGTACCACACCTGTTTGGGCAGCATTGAATGACCACCAGCTGGTGAACAAGAACCCTGTTACCACTATTCGTGTTGACAATGGCGAGACAGAGGCTTACTATCGTCTGAGCCCGGCTGTTGTTAAGCAGGATGAGATTGATGTTGATAAGATTAAGTTTGCTTGCACAACTGCTGAGACCGCTACTCGTGCCCTTTCTGCTATCACAGACAACAATCCAGTTAAGCCTACTTTCTCAAAGCTTGAGAATGGTGTGATGACCGTTAAGCTGAATAAGACTGTGACTCGCAGCCTGCGCTATAATGGTGAGAACAATGGTAAGGACGATGTGATTGCTTCTTTGATGGTTCCTCGTAAGGCTAATGCTGAAAAGGGTGTTGAGTATCAGGAGATCTATTCTGAGTTCAACCTGATTGACGAGACCACTATTTTCCCGCGTATCGCCGCTTTGAATAAGGTTTCTGAAAATACCCGTGTATTCAATGGTACTACAGCTGCTACAATGCACAATCCGAATGTTGCTATGCAGTATCACTTTATCGACTCTGCAAAGATCTGGAGATCTCAGGTTGATAAGAATGTTTGGGTGAAGGAAGAAATCCAGTATGACCAGCCATTTGATCTGTTGAAGCTCGTTACAGGTTGCTATGATGATGGTACACACAAGGAGATTACAAAGGAAGCTCTGAAGAAGTATGGTATCGCATTCCGTTTCTACAAGCCCACTAAGGCTTATGGCGATCCTAATCTTATTAACTATAACTTCACAGACCAGCAGGTATTTGCTAAGATTGAAGGCAGCATGATTTCTGCTACTCTGCCCAGCGGTACTTCTGCACTTGGAAACCGTGCCGTTATCGGTAAGGAGCCTATCGTTCGTGTTGAGTTGGTTGATACCGTTCGTGGCAACCTCCTTGATATGGCTTACTTCAAGGTTAAGTTCGTTGATAATACGCCTAAGAAGCCTGCTATTCAGGTTACTGAGGAAACAACACAGACTCTGGATTGTACAACAAACCGTATGGTTATCAAATGGAACCAGTTCATCGAGGATGTATATGCTAAGATGGAAGGTACCTATGGAACAGGTCTGAGCTGGCAGGAGTTCCGTGCTGTATATCCTGCAGAGGACGTAACACGTGACAACATTAAGTTTATTGTTAGTAGAGGTGGAACAGGTTCTGTTGTTGATATCTGGCAAAACCGTCTGACAACTGATGCTGACCGTCTTGGCTATGTTCTGATTAAGTGGCTGTCAGGTAACGCTAACACTGAATCTCCAACTGCTGATGCTAATGAGTTGTGGTGGGATTTGAATGCAGCTGATATCGCTAAGATTTTGCCTGCTCGTGAGAAGACTATCACCACTAAGATTATCTTCGTTTCAAGTCGTCCTACTGATTATGGTAACATTGAGCTGACGCTGAAGAATACCATTAAGTTGCCTGATGTACCAGAGCCAAGTTACTACGAGAACTACTGGTATGACAAGTATGCTTCTCACTATGTACTGCCTGTTCAGTATAACACGAAGGCTTACTACGATCAGTTGATTGGTGCTACTGCAAACAATAGCCAGTATGTTCCTGGAAACATCCGTCCGGCTAATGCATACACTGACGAGCAGGGTAACGCTGGTGCATACTGTGTATACAACAACAACCTGTTCAATGCATTCACATTCAACCAGCAGGCAACTGTAGGTGGTGTTGCTAATAAGTACTACAATACGCCTATCCCAACAATTGCTAACTACAATTGTGCTGATTGGGACTTCCAGTTCCGTCTGTCTCAGCCTTCTGCTGGTGTAGCTGCACGTCCTCAGTACTGGACAGCTACCGCTACAGAGCCTCTGCTTGGCACTGGTGTTGCAGGTACTTATACACAGGCCAACCAGTATTCACCCACAGCTACTGTTTCTAACTTGGATGGTGCTGCATTCGGTGCATACAACCTGGAAACTCAGCGTAGCTCTAACTATCGTGACGCTATCTGGATGAACTGGTATAACGATGATAAGGCTACCAATGGTAACCAGGAGCCTGGTACAGTTATTTCTACTGACGGTTCATGGGCTTGGAACGTAAATGATGGCGCTTCTCGTCCTTATCTGTTCGCTGACCACTTCAATGCTTGGAACCAGTCTTTGATCAACCCGATTACCTCTAATGGTGTTGGTAAGGCTCCGACCTTCTCTAACAGCAAGAAGGTGACTATGGGCTTGTTCATCGCTTGGAATGCTTACAACGTTGAGTTGATGAAGTCTTACACCATCTGTCTGGTTGCTCCTCTGGATATCAATGCTAATTTGAATGGTTACTTCGAGGAGGGTCTTGTATCCGGTTCGTTCGTGAACTGCGCCGGTGCATTCACAATGGTTGACTTCCGTGGTTACGAGGTCGCTAAGAACGCTCCTACAGCTCCTGCTGACCTTGCAAATGAGTTCAAGAAGTATCGTCATAAGCTGTACAACTACTACGAGTGCGAAGAGCCTGTATTCGATCTGACTAAGATTAAGTACGGTATGAAGAGAACTTCTACTGGTAGTGTAGTTGTTGATAACACAGTAACAATCGACAATATCAGTTCTAAGGGTCTGACCTCTGCACAGATTGAGCAGTACACCAATGGTAACGTGGTTCTCTCTGTTGAGCAGTTCAATCCTTCTGGTGTTGCTGATACTCAGTGGCTGCGCTTCAAGAACAATGGTGGTTCTAACGTTGAGGATGAGGTTAACGTATTCATCCCGGCTACTATGAAGTATGGCTTCGGAACTGTTACCAAGTACGTACAGCTCAAGCTCTATCCTCGTGGTGGTGTTCCCAGCTCAGCACGTCAGCGCTAATTGAACGTTACATTTATTGAATACATTAGAGTTATTCAGTAGATTAACATAACTAAAGAGTGCTCTATTCATAGAGCACTCTTTTTTCAAAAAAGGAATAAAAGAAAATGAAGAAACTTTTTTATCTGTGTCTGATTGTTGCTTTCGGTTTCTCTGTTTCGTCTTGTAGTAACAAGGCTCCTAAAAATGAAGAGACCGAAGTGCAAGATCCCTATTACAGCTCTTCAATGAGTCGTACAGCTGCCGATACAACTGCTATCGAACAGCTGGCTACTCAATACCTTGATCTCTTGAAGGAGAACAAGATTGACTCGGCTGTAAATATGCTCCATGAAGTTGATTCCGTTGAATTGAAGCCTCTTAACGAAGAGCGCAAGAATACTCTGATCAGTAACTTAAAGAGGTTTCCTGTCCTCAATTATACCATTGAGGAGTTAAAGTTGTTTACGGACGACAACTCGGAACTGCGTTATGAATACGAGTTTATGCCAAAGCCGGAGGGTGCTGAAAACCTGCCTAACACGATGAAGGGTTTGATAGGCTTTTTCCGCCTTGATGGTACATGGTATATGACGATTCCTGAGGATAAGGTCGATCCAACGATCAACGACATGCAGAATGCGAAGTACTAACAGATAATACAATAAAGTAATAAGCTAATGAAGACAATTAAGACTTTACTGGCAGGCGCTCTGCTGATGCTGTGCGCTTCTGCATCTGCTCAGGCCACATACGAGAGTGCAGACGGAACGAAGTATGAGTTCCAGAAGCATTTCTTTATCAATGGTGGTTTCGGTGCTCAGTACACCCTGGGTGAGGCCGCATTCGACAAACTGCTCTCACCCAATGCCCAGGTAGCTTTAGGATATCAGTTCAGTCCGGTCTTTGCACTTCGTCTGCAGGGTAACGGATGGCAGTCAAAGGGTGGCTGGAATGGCTATGGCAATCCTCCTCTCACAAAGGACTACAGCTTCTATTATGTAGCACCGGGTCTCGACCTGATGTTTAACCTCAGCAACCTGTTCTGCGGCTGGAATCCCAACCGTGTGTTCAATCTGACTGCTTTCCTCGGCGGTGGCATGAATATCGCCTGGGGTAATGGTCAGGCTCAGGGTATCGCTCAGGAACTTGGCTACAACGCTGCAAAATATGAGTTGGAGTATGTATGGAAAGATACTGAGATACGTCCTTTCGGCCGCGCCGGTTTAGAGGCTGCCTTTAGGCTCTCTGATGCCGTTGCATTCGTCGTTGAGGGAAATGCTAACATCCTCTCCGACAAGTACAACTCAAAGAAGGCTGGTAACCCAGACTGGTACTTCAACGCCCTTGTTGGCTTGAGAATCAATCTTGGCAAGACCTACAATGCCATCCTGCCGCCGCCTCCCGCTCCAGAGCCCGAGCCCGTGCCCGTTGTTGAGCCCGAACCCGCTCCCGCACCTGCTCCTGCTCCCGTGGTTGAGAAGATTGAGCCCATCCGTCGTGATGTCTTCTTCGTGATCAACAAGACCGACATTTCACTTGTTGAGGCTCAGAAGGTGAAGGATATCGCAGAGTACATGAAGAAATATCCTAACTCTAAGGTGGTTGTCACTGGTTATGCTGATGCTGGTACCGGTAATGACAAGATCAACGACCGTCTGGCCGCAGGCCGTGCTGACGCTGTTGTGAAGTCTCTGACCAACGACTACGGTATCTCTGCAAGCCGTATCAGCTACGATTCTAAGGGTTCTCGCGTACAGCCGTTCGCTGAGAATGACCTGAACCGTGTTACAATCTGTGTCGCAGAGTAATCTCTGATTACATTATCGATATAATAGCCCTTCCTTATTGCTGAATAAGGGAGGGTTATTGATGTTATTTCAGTTTTTTTTTGTACCTTTGCCGACAATATGATAACAATCGAGAATATTCATAAGAGTTTTGGAGCGTTGGAGGTGCTGAAGGGCATCGACCTCCATATTGACAAGGGCGAGGTGGTAAGCATCGTCGGCCCTTCGGGTGCCGGTAAAACGACGTTGTTGCAGATCATCGGAACGTTAGACAGACCGGATGAAGGTCGCGTGATTGTAGATGGCATCGACACGAGTCAGTTGTCGGCTAAGAAACTGAGCGATTTCCGCAACCAGCATCTGGGCTTCGTGTTTCAGTTCCATCAGTTGCTGCCAGAGTTTACCGCCTTGGAGAATATCATGATTCCTGCCTATATCGCTGGCATCTCGCAGAAAGAAGCAAAGAAACGGGCGAAGGAATTGTTGGCGTTCATGGGCTTGAGTGACCGTGCCTCCCACAAACCGAATGAACTGTCTGGTGGTGAGAAGCAGCGTGTAGCCGTGGCGCGTGCGTTGATCAATAACCCAGCCGTCATCTTAGCCGATGAGCCTTCTGGTTCGTTGGACTCCAAGAATAAACAGGAGCTGCATCAGCTTTTCTTTGACTTACGCGACAAGTTCGGACAGACTTTTGTCATCGTAACGCATGATGAGGGCCTGGCAGAGTTGACCGACCGCACCATCCATCTGAAGGATGGGGTTATAGAAAGGAGTTAAAGGGGAGTTAAAGAGGAGTTAAGGGGGAGTTAAAGGGACAAATGATTTGTAAAAAAAGGGGAGTTAAAGGGACATTACTTTATACAATAGAGAAGATGCTGAAGTTGGGAGAATATCATAGATTGAGAATCAAGAAACGCACAGACTATGGGCTGTATTTGGATGGGGGCGACGAGGGGAATATCCTGTTGCCCAATCGTTATGTAACCAAAGAGATGCGCATCGGCGATGAGATAGAGGTGTTTATCTATCTGGATCAGGATGAGCGCACCATCGCTACCACAGAACATCCAATAGCCAAGGTGGGCGAATTTGCCTGGATGGAGTGTGCCTGGACCAATGAATATGGCGCCTTCCTGAACTGGGGACTGATGAAAGACTTGTTCTGTCCCTTCCGTGAACAGAAACAGCGCATGGAACGTGGCAAGAAATACTATGTCTACGTGATGGAAGATGAGAAGACCCATCGGTTGATGGCGACGGCGAAGGTAGAACGCTATCAGAAGAAGACAGGCCATGAGATAGCCCTTGATTTCTCGGAAGTACTGTTACGCTACCTCTATGAGCACGATGGCTACTGCGATCTCGGTGACAAATCACCTGCTGAAGACATCGCCGCCCGTTTTGGGGTATCGAAGAAGGTGTTTAAACAGGCTGTCGGGGATTTGTATAAGCGGAAGCTGATTACGATTGGAGAGGGAGTTTATTTAAGGGAGTTAAGGAGGAGTTAAAGGGGAGTTAAGGAGGAGTTAAAGGGGAGTTAAAGGGACAAATGTTTTGTAAATAAGAATTTGAAAATAAGAATATGACGTATAAGTTTGAAAGTGTACTGGCATGCAAAAAAGCCCCCCAGTTTGTGCTATTAGTTTATACTATCACGCGAGGATTTCCAGAGGATGAGAAGTTTGGACTGACCTCCCAATTTAGAAGAGCGGCCATTTCCATTGAAGCCAATATCGCCGAAGGCTATAAGAAGCTGAGTAAAGCAGAAAAACTTCGGTTTTTCAATATATCACAAGGTAGTCTTGAAGAATGTCGTGACTATATCCTATTATCAAGAGATCTTGGCTATATCACCCTGGATCAGTTTAATAATCTTCACGAAAGCATAGAGAATACCAGCGTATTCCTCAATTCCTATTGCCAAGGCATCATCAACAATTCTGGCATCAAAGACTGATTCTCTTAACTATTGTCCCTTAAGTATTGTCCCTATAACTCCCCTTTAACTCCTCTTTTCCTATGTATCCACTGTGATATCGTCGTATACAACGATGTCTCCTCATGGTGCTGGGCCTCGGTAAAGCTCATGCGCTCATCCTTCTGGTCGCCGTACTGGTCGGGGAAGATAATCATCAGGTTCTTGCCGGAGAAATACTTTTGCAGCTCGTCGGGCAGACGTTCCAAGGCATTCTTATAAGAGATGGTACCCTTACGGGCAGTGATGACCACAAACATGTGATCCTCCTGGATGTTCGCCGCTAACTGTGGCAACTCATTCCAATGCCCCATAGGCGTATATTCCGCCCGCACATTCGGGTGACGGTTGTTGATATATTCGCCAATGAGTTCGAGCGACTCCTCGCGACCATGGAACTGGATGCGACAGTCTAATTGTCCTGCAAACCGGCTCAGACGCTCCAACCAACGGTGGAATCCCGGTTCGAACTCCGCCCTCGAAGGTACGGCCACCTGAATACGTCGCAGGGTATTGAGTGGCTGCACAAAACGGATGAGGATGATCTGACGGTTCAGACCGTTATAGAGGCTTTGGATGAAATCGCCCCAGAATTTCGGATTGCGCTCGGTATGCACGTGCATACCCATGATAATCTCAGAACTGCTGAACTCGCGGAACGCGTGTTTGATGCCGTTGGCGATGTTCGAAGCCAAACGCACCTGCGTCTGCATCTGTACCTCAGCCGCCGAGGCCTGTTGCTGCAACTGTTCTAACAGACGAAGCCCCGTCTCACGGTGTCTGACAGACTTCTCGTCATCGTAGACCACATTCAAGGCCACAAGTCCGCGGTTCAACCGTTGGTTACGCATGAGCAGGGCCAATGACAGTAGTTGTGGCGCAATCTCCTGATATTTCACGCACAGCAGGATCTTCTCGTCGTCATCGGGGGTGTTGGTTGTCGCTGTCCCCCCCGGATAGGACAGGGCATCGCGACTCTGGGTGAGGACAATCTGTTGGGAGGCATGCTCCGTCATCATCGTAGAGATGATACAGGTGACGAGGATCATCATCACAACACCGTTGATCATATCGGTATTGGCGAGATAAACGCCCGGGGCCATCTCCAATCGCATGCCCACCATCACCATCGCGATGGCACCGGCTGCGTGGGCAGAGGTCATACCGAACATCATGTTACCATCGCGCTGGGGCAGACGGAACAACAGACTGGAGAAATACGCAGCCACCGCCTTGCCGAAGGTGCCGAAGAAGGCAATCAAACAGACCACTAACAACACTTCGAACGAGGTGAAGACGGTTCGCACGTTGATGAGCATACCCACACCTATCAGGAAATAGGGGATGAAGACCGCATTACCGATAAACTCAATGCGGTTCATCAGGGGAGACACCTTGGGAATGTATCTATTGAGGATCAAACCCGACAGGAATGCGCCGAAGATGCCTTCTAAGCCAATCGCCACGGAAAGTGCGGCTGAGAGGAACATCACCGCGAGGACAAAGATATACTGCATCACCGCATCTGAATAGCGGCGGAGGAAATAGCGGGCCAAGCGGGGGATGAGCCAGATGGAGCCTCCTATGAAAACAACGAGTTTTAAGAGGAATGTGAGAAAAACGAGAACAGAGGAATCGCCAGCCGCCGTGAGGAAAGAAGAGAGGGCGGCGATCATCACTAACGCCATGAAGAGGGAGATCATCGAGGAACCTACGGAGAGTTGTACCGAGGGATGCCGTTGCAGACCATAACGGCTTACAATGGGATAGGCGATCAGGGTGTTCGACGCCATGATACAGCCTAACAGGAAAGAGGCGGGATGACTATAGCCCAAGATCGTCCTCGACATGATATATGTCAGAATCAGGGGCACGAAACAAGTGAGCAGACCGAAGATCAGAAACTGCCGGGAGTTGCGCTTAACGCTCTCCAAGTCCATCTCAAGACCTGCCAAGAACATGATATAATAGAGGCCGACGCTGCCGAAGATTTCGAAGGAAATGTCGCGCTCTAAGATGTTCAGACCGTATTTGCCGATGACGACACCTGCCAGTACCATGCCGATGATATGCGGAATGCGCAGTTTACTCATGATTATCGGCGCAAACAAGATAATCATCAGCACGACAAAGAAAATCATCGTCGGGTCTGTAATGGGTAGATATGCTCCTATCAGTCTCATTTTCGTGTGCAAAGATACGAAAAAGAAGTGAATATTTCAGCAGCGGTAGCAAATTTTTCACTATTCACTATTCACTTTTCACTTAAAAGTTGTACCTTTGCAGCCGAATTTCGTATTAATATAAAAATTAGGCTTTTATGAAAGTAGCAATTGTTGGCGCAAGTGGCGCGGTGGGACAGGAGTTCCTGCGTATTCTTGCAGAGAGAAATTTCCCGATGGATGAACTGGTGTTGTTTGGCTCAGAGCGCAGCGCAGGTAGGAAGTACACGTTTAAGGGTAAGGAAATCGAGGTGAAGCTGTTGCAGCACAACGATGACTTCAAGGACGTGGATATTGCCTTTACCTCTGCCGGTGCTGGCACATCGAAGGAATTCGCCGAGACAATTACGAAATACGGTGCTGTGATGATTGACAACTCCAGCGCTTTCCGCATGGACGACGATGTGCCCTTGGTGGTGCCTGAGTGCAATGCCGAGGATGCCCTGAACCGTCCCCGTGGTATCATCGCCAACCCCAACTGCACCACGATTATGATGGTCGTTGTGCTCCAGCCGTTGGAGAACCTCTCCCATATCAAGCGCATCCACGTGGCTTCCTATCAGAGTGCCTCCGGCGCTGGTGCCGCTGCCATGGCCGAACTGCAGCAGCAGTATAAGGAGATGGTCGAAGAGGGCGAGGTGAAGACCATCAAGAAGTTCGCCCACCAGTTGGCTTACAATGTGATTCCCCAGATCGACGTGTTCCAGCCCAATGGCTACACGAAGGAGGAGATGAAGATGTACAACGAGACTCGTAAGATCATGCATACCGATGCGAAGTGCTCGGCTATGTGTGTGCGTGTGAGCTCGCTGCGTTCTCACTCAGAGTCTGTCTGGATCGAGACCGAGCGTCCCATCAGCGTGGAAGAGGCTCAGCAAGCCATCGCCGCTGCACCGGGATGTACTTTGAAGGATGATCCCACGACGCTGACCTATCCCATGCCTCTCGAGACAGCCGGCAAGGACGATGTCTACGTGGGTCGTATCCGTAAGGACATCAGCGATGAGAACGGCCTCACCTTCTGGCTCTCTGGTGACCAGATCCGTAAGGGCGCAGCCCTGAATGCTGTGCAGATTGCGGAGTATTTGGTGAAGGTGGGGAATGTGAAGTGAGGAGTGGTTTTCGAGGAGTGAGGAGTGTGGAGTGAGGAGTGAGAAATGATTTGCAAATGAAAAAGCAAATGAAGATGCAAATGAAAATGCAATGATAGATAAAGAATATGCAATGAGGAATAATAAGAGAGGTATTTGAATATGTATATATTAAACTATATAGTTGAACTTTTCCAGGGAATGAGGTATTCTCACTCCTCACTCCACACTCCTCACTCCTCGAAATACTCCTCCTCGATAATCCTCCTCCTCCTCCTCTTCTCCTGCGGCTCGGGCGATGACGACGGCTCCCGCCTCGCCGAACAGATCGTCGGTACCTGGTACCGCGGCTGGGAAGAAGGCGACGTCGAGATCATCGGCGACGTGGATGTGGCGCCTGAGGATTTTGTCTATCATTATTTCACGTTTACCGGCGACGGTAATTATAACGGTATGGTGAGAGACGGATCCTTCTGTGCTTACGATTTTTACGGCGATACAATCTATGCCGGCACCTATAAGTGCGACAACGATAACCTCCGTTTGGAATATGTGGAAGCCAACCGGAAACAGAAGATTCAGGCCCGCGTGACGTCCTTTGATGACATGGCCATCAAGTTAGAGTATAAGAATACGGATATGGAAGTTCCTTTTACGGTTCGAATCAAACTGAGCGCGACGCCGACCACCCCGCCAGACTTTTTCGGACCTTAATCCTCTTCTTCTACATTTTCAGCGCGGTAGACAAACGGTTTTGTCACTAACCACTGCGCAGAGAAATAGCCCAGGCACCCACCCGTGAAATTTGGTATCGGGTTGGTGCCTGTGTTGTCCATCATCTGCATCGAGTAGAAATAATCGTACGTACGCTGGTCGATAGTGTAGAGTTCGATGCGCAGGTTATCGCCATCATGCAACACATCGCTGCCGTTATCCCCCTCACGGAAGAAGGTGAACAGCTGCTGACGCTCCTCATTAGGGTCATTACGGTCGTCGAGCACCGCCCAGCGATAGCCGATGTCGTTGCGATAGATATGCATGAAGTACCAGTTGTCCTCATTGGGCAGGTCCGGGAAGTTCAGTTCACCTATCTGGAACCACTCCGTGGTGATTTTCTTGCGAATCACGCGGAATGAGTTGATCGAGGGTTGGTTCTGCATGGTGGAGGTCGAGGTGAAATGCTCTCCGTCGACGTCGATCGTGAGAGTATAGGTCACGCCCGGCACACCCTTTTTCTTCGAGTAATATCGGCCGTTCGATAAATAGCCCAATTGTTCCCGACTGCCATCATCGCCGGTAATAACCACGGTGGCATTATTAATCTCGCTCTTTGTGTTGTTGTCGTCCATATCCTGCGTTTTACTGATCCGCACCTCCATCTTGTAGTTGCTCACCGTCGCCTCAACAACGTACATCGGCGCCACAGAGCGATAGTCGATTTCAATGTCTTTCTCGCAGGATGACAGAATAATGATATTCAGACAGAATAACAGACGAACATATTTTATTATAACAGTTTTTTTCATAGCGGTCAGAAATTGATGTTGAACGATACTGATGGCACAATGCCAAATAGCGAATACTGCACTGCCCTGGTGCCATTTCCTTGCTCCCCATCCTCGAAATTGATAAGGTACGGGTTGTAACGATTATAGAGATTATAGATGCCGAAGACCCACTTATGGGTGGTGCGACGGTATTTCTTGCTCCAGACGGCACTGACGTCGAGTCGGTGATAGTCGGGGGCGCGGTAGCCATTGCGCTCGGCATAATAGTAGATCCAGTTGTCGATGATCTGGTACTTGCCACTGGGTGCCGTGAAAGCCTGACCACTGTTGAAGACCCAGGCGGCACTCAGGTTCCAGCGGGCGCTCAGCCGGTACATCGCCACGAGGTTGATGTCGTGCCGACGGTCGTTATTCGCGTCATACCAGCGCCCTTCGTTGATGCCGGGGATCTTGGCCTTCGACCACGACAGCGTATAGCCCAACCATCCCGTGAAACGACCGTTGTTCTTTCTCGCGAGGAACTCCACACCGTAGGCCTTGCCATCGCCCGGCAGGATCAGCCGTTCAATCTCGATCTCACTGCGGAAGGTCTTGCCGTCGCGGTAGTCTAATACATTGGCAATCTTACGGTAATAGCCCTCCACGGAGAAATCGTAGGTCTCGTCGGGTGTGACCACGAAGACACCCGCACTGACCTGGTCGGCAATCTCGGGTTCCACGATGTTACTGCTGATGGTATAGCGGTCGAAGGGCGTCGACGTGCTCTGGTTGCGCAGGGCATGGATATTCTGCGAGGTCCGGGCGTAGGCGGCCTTGACATTCAGGATTGGCGTGAGGGCGTAGTTCAGACTGACGCGCGGTTCCCAGACAATATGGGTCTTGACAATCTTGTTCTTCTGGTAGTTATAGTACCAGTCGATCTCGCCTTCCGGGGTGATGTCGTAATAGAGCGAACCGCCCAAGGGTGAGAAGGTGCTCAGTCGCAGACCGGCGGTCGCGGTCAGTTGCTCGAAGGGTTTGAGGGTGGCATTCAGCCAGACGGCATTCTCCCAGGCGCGGCGCTGCTCCTTCTCGTAGGTGCTGAGCACCTGCCATTCGGCCGATTTCACATTCAGCAACGCGGTCTGCAGGCCTGCCTTCAGATCGTGCTTCCCGAGGGAGATGTTAAAGTCCTGTCGGGCGCTGATCTGGCGGATATGGCCCTTGTACCAGAGGTTCAGCTTCATGAAGTCGACGCCGTCGTTGTTCTCGTAACTGCTGTAGAGCAGGGTCGTCTGGGCGTTGGAACCGCCGTTGAAATGGTGGAGCCACTTCAGACTGCCCGTCAGGTTCCGCCAACGGATATCGATCATATCTTGTAGGGCCGTGCGGTCATAACCCGTGAAGAAACTCAGGAAGAGCTGGTCGCGCGGTGTTATCGTCCAGTCAATCTTCGTGTTGATATCGTAGAAATAGAGGGTGTTGTCCTTAAAGTCCTTGCTGAGCTTGAGGAAGGCGTCGAGATAGGTGCGACGGGCGGTCACTAAGAACGACAGCTTGTCCTTGATGATCGGACCTTCGATGGTGCCTTTGGCCGACAATAGTCCGATAGTCGCACCTCCGTGCCATTGCTGCTTATCGCCGGTTCTTCCGCTGATATCGAGCACGGCCGACGACGCGCCGCCATACTGCGCAGGCAGAAGGCCTTTATAGAGCGTGGCACCAGCTAAGGCATCGTCGTTGAAAGCTGAGAACAGACCGGCTAAGTGACCTACGTTGTAGACGGGACAGTTGTCGAACAGTACCAGGTTCTGGGCAGAGGTTCCGCCTCGCACCTGGAAACTGCTCGAGGCGTCGCTCTCGGCCTTGATGCCCGGCAAGAGCTGGATGCTTCGCATGATATCGGTCTCGCCAAACAACTGCGGGGCCGTCGTCAGTTCCTTCAGCTGGAGTTGCTCGGCTCCGGCCTGGACACTCTGTAGACGTTGACGGGCAGAATTCGACGTGATGATGACCTCGTCAATCCGTTCCGTACGGATGGTATCCACCTCGTCGGGCACCGTCAGAAGGGCTAAAAGTAGGATGCTTCCTGTAAACATGGCGACAAAAGTACGATTTTTTTTGGACATGTCCAAAAAAAATCGTACTTTTGCCACATATTTATTAAAATAGTATGATTATGAAAAAGGTAATTGTGGCTTTTGTGGCCTTTATGATGCTTTGTGCATGTAGTAGTGAACCCCAGTATCTGAATTATCGCGGCTTGTCGATGGGCATGCCGTTCAAGACGTTCTACGACTCTCTGACGAACCGTGGCTTTGCCCTTGATTCTGCCCGTTCCGACTCTGCCCTGACGAATGTGGTGATGACCAATCCTGCCGAGAAATTCCATCTGGTCTTGGCTCAGCAGAACGACACGTTGAAGATGATCCAGGAAACCTACGAGCTCTCCACCAACGACAGCACCCGTAATCTTTGGCAGCAATTGCGCGACGGCCTTGAAAAGGAACTCGGCGCCTGGCCCAACTGTCCTGTCCTTGGCGATGACCATAAAGTCGCGAAGTTTGAGACCGATGGTGGCTTCATCACCGTCACCCTCAAAAATACCTACACTCCCACCCTCAACGTCCTCTACCAGACTAAGTAGTCACTGATAAAACAGAATTGACTGATTTCCACTGATTTCTGCGGCTAAAGCCTTATGGGTTGTGCAGATGAGGTCGTTGACGACCAGGTCAGTGAAAATCAGTCAAATCGTAGTAATCAGTGACTCAAAGCAGCGTCAGGGTGTAGAGGTAAACGACTGCGGCGGGGATCGCTAACAAAGAAGAGTCGAAACGGTCGAGCATACCACCATGCCCCGGGAGGATGGTGCCACTGTCCTTGATTCCCAACGTGCGCTTCAGCAGCGATTCAATCAGATCGCCCCAGGTGCCGAAGACAACCACAGTAAGCCCTAACCCCACCCATTCAAAAGCGTTGAGGCTCAGTTCATTGACACCATATTGCTCGGTGAGATACCAGATCAGCACGGCAATCGCCATGACGAGGATTCCGCCCCCGATACTGCCTTCCCAGCTCTTTCCCGGAGAAATACGGGGAAAGAGCTTATGCTTCCCTAACAACGAACCGCAGAGGTAAGCCCCTGTATCGTTCATCCACAGGAACACAAACACACTGAGCGGAATAAGATAAGTGTAACGGATATCGAAGTCGACAGACCGGAATGCTAAGACGTTGAGCAGCGAGAAGGGCAATGCAATATAAACCTGACTCATCATGGTATAGGCCCAGTCACTGATGGGATCGGGGTGCTTCAGATAGAGCTCGGCAATCAACAGGTAGATGATGCTGACGAGGTAGGGGATGAAGACTGAAGCCGGAGTGAGACCGCTGTTGTAGCCGGCCATTGCGAGGAAGAAATATACGCCTGCTACTGTGCAGATCATTCGGTTGACGGTGATGGTCTTATAGTCGTTGACCAAACCCGTGAATTCCCAGATGGTCAGGCCCGTCACCAATGCAAACAACAAAATCATGGCCTCCGGCCGGAGGAAACAGGTAACGATAGCGGCAACGAAAAGAATGCCAGTAATGGTTCTAATAATGAAATTCTTCATATTTAAATTTTTGGGAAACGAATATGCATAATTATCATAATTTTATCCACGAATATAAACTAATAATTTTATATATTATTCAGATTCGTGGACAGAATTATTCACATTATTCACATTCGTTTCTTTTTTATTGTCTCCTTCTTTTGCTTCTAATTCTAATTCTTTTGCCCTTTCTTCCGCCATGCGCTCAGCATCCGCCTTCATCTGCGCCTCCAACAACTCCTCCGCTCGACTCGTCCACGGTCGCTTTCCAAAAATCCTTTCCACATCCTCTGCAAAAATCACCTCCCGATCCACGAGCAACTGCGCCAACTGCGCATGCCCTTCCTTGTGCTCGGTGAGAATTTTCTTGGCACGGTCGTACTGTTCGTTGATCATCCGCAGCACCTCGTCGTCCATGATCTTCGCCGTGGTCTCAGAATAAGGTCGCTGGAACTGGTATTCCTGATTGCTGTAATAGCAGATATTCGGCAGTTTGTCGCTCATGCCGGCGTAGGCTATCATGCCGTAAGCCTGCTTGGTGACGCGCTCTAAGTCGTTCATGGCACCCGTGGAAATACTGCCGATAAACAGCTCCTCGGCAGCACGACCGCCTAAGAGCGAACACATCTCGTCGAGCATGGCATCCTTGGTCTGCAGCACGCGCTCCTCAGGCAGGTACCAGGCAGCACCTAAGGCCTGACCACGGGGCACAATCGACACCTTGACCAACGGATTGGCAAACTCCGTGAACCAGGAAATTGTGGCATGACCGGCCTCGTGGATAGCGATGCTGCGCTTCTCCTTCTCGGTCATCACCTTGGTCTTCTTCTCCAAACCACCGATGATGCGGTCGACGGCATCGAGGAAGTCCTGCTTTCCCACCTTCTCACTGTTATGACGGGCCGCAATCAGCGCTGCCTCATTGCAGACATTGGCGATGTCGGCTCCCGAGAAACCTGGCGTTTGGCGCGCTAAGAAGTCGATATCCACACTCTCGTCGATCTTCAGGGGCTTCAGGTGTACCATGAACACCTCCTTACGCTCATTCAGATCGGGCAGGTCCACGTGGATCTGACGGTCGAAACGGCCTGCACGCAGCAGGGCCGAGTCGAGCATATCGGCGCGGTTGGTGGCGGCTAATATGATGACACCACTGTTGGTTCCGAAACCGTCCATTTCCGTCAACAGGGCATTCAACGTGTTCTCACGCTCATCGTTGCCACCCATCGCCGGGTTACGACTGCGCGCACGACCCACGGCATCAATCTCGTCGATGAAGATGATGCAAGGCGACTTTGCCTTGGCCTGTTGGAAGAGGTCGCGGACACGACTGGCACCCACACCCACGAACATCTCCACGAAGTCGGAACCCGACATCGAGAAGAAGGGCACACCCGCCTCACCGGCCACGGCCTTGGCGAGCAGCGTCTTACCCGTTCCCGGAGGACCTACGAGCAGCGCACCCTTGGGTATCTTACCACCTAAGTCGGTATATTTCTGCGGGTTCTTCAAGAACTCCACAATCTCCTGTATCTCCTGTTTGGCACCGGCCTGACCAGCCACATCCTTGAAGGTGATGCCTAACTCACCGCCCTTCTCGTACATCTTGGCCTTCGACTTGCCGACACTGAACACGCTATTGCCACCGACGCCACCGCCCATTCTGCGCATGAAGAACATCATCAGACCGATGATGAACACAAAGGGCAGGACGTTATACAAGAGCATATTGAACATCTCGTTGTCACGACGGTTCTCGTAGCTGTACTGACCCGTGAATGTCTTGGCGGTCTTGGCCTCTTCGATGAAGGTCTCCACCTGATCGATGGAACCGAATTCCACCTCAATATAGGGTTCGTTGCCCGTCTGCTGGGTGCCTTGGTGGAAGACGTCGCGGATATGTTCCGGTTTGACGTACATCTTCAGGGTGCCCTGACCCTTGTTGACGACGATCTTCGAGGCATAGCCACGGTTCACCATCGCTTTGAACTCAGAATAGGTGGCTTGTTTGGCGATGCTGCTGTTGGCAGGACCACCACCGGAGAACCAGAGCAGTGCCAGCGCCGCAATGGCAATGGCATAAATCCAGTTCATATTAAACCGCGGCATTTTCGGATCGCCGCTGTTGTTGGGTATTTTTTTGTTGTCCATAATGAGCTGTTAATCGAGGTTCGGAATATAGGTCAGTTTGGCATCGTCCCACAGGTGTTCAAGGTCATAATACTCCCGTACGTCGGGCAGGAAGATATGGACCAACACATCAGTATAGTCCATAGCCACCCATTGGGCGTTTTCTAATCCTACAACGTGCGTGGGCTTCTCCTTAAGTCGTTCACGGGCGAAATCGCCTACAGATTCGGCAATGGCTTCTACCTGCGTGGGAGAATTGCCCTGACAGATGATGAAATATTTGCAGATGGTACCTTCAATCTTTGTCAGGTCGGCCACGACAATGTCCGTGCCTTTCTTCTCCTGAATACCCTCTGTAATGGTTTTAACGAGCACTTTTGTTTGTTCCATTAATAATGTAATATGTATTTAGATGCAAAGGTAGTGCAATTTGGGCGAATTGCAAAATAAATTAGAGTTTATTTTGATTTCGGACAAAAGAAAAGAGGTTTCCTCGTGAAAACCTCTTTCTGTCAGTTGGGGTACCCGGACTCGAACCAGGAAAGGCAGGACCAGAATCTGCAGTGTTACCATTACACCATACCCCAATTTCCGGGTGCAATTCTGAATTGCGGGTGCAAAGGTACTACTTTTTCTGGAATTACCAAAACTTTTCGCGAAAAATTTTCAAATGACATTAAAAAATCCCGCCAATCGGCGGGATTCCTCTTTTATTCTTTATTCTCAGCGTCGATGGCCTTGATCTTCTCACGGATGAGATTCATGTCATCCTTCAGCTTCTGAACCTTGCGGTTCATCTCGTCGATGAGGCTGTTGCCCTTCTTCGAGGAGGCATTGAGGAAACCGAGGTTGTTCTCGTAGGTCTGCACCTCCTGTTTGATGGCCTCATACTGACGGAACAGACGGGCACGCTCGTTGTCGAGGGCATTCTCACCGCGCTCAGCCACCTGCTTTAGACTTTGCTTGAAGTTGTTCAGGCGTTTCTTGGCGACACTGATATTCAAATCCTTATAGAGCTTGTCGAGCACTGCATGGTATTCCTCGTAGAGCTTGTCCTTCTCCTTGAAAGGCACATGACCGATGGCCTGATACTCTTCGACGAGTTTCTGGACTTTCTCCTGCAGTCCATCACCAGCCTCTTCTGCTACAGCCTTGAGCTTCTCGATGACGTCGCGTTTCTTCTCTAAGTTCTCACGCTCTTCGCCACGCTGACCTGCTCCAGCCGCATTACGGGCATCGAAAAACTTGTTGCAGGCACCGAGGAACTCCTCCCAGAGCTGGTCGCCTAACTTCTTGGGTACCATGCCGATGGTCTTCCACTCCTTCTGTAAGGCAACAAACTTATCGCCCGTGACCTTCCAGTCGGTAGAATCCTGCAGGGCCTTGGCCTTCTCAATCAGCGCACGCTTCTTCTCAGCATTTTCTTTGAAGGTGTCCTTCAGGGTCTTGAAATAGGTGGCCTTCCTGCCGAAGAAATCATCACAGGCAGCACGGAAACGCTCGAAGATCTTCACGTTCATCTTCTGAGGGGCAAAACCGATGGTCTTCCACTCGGTCTGCAGATCGATGATCTCCTTGGTATGCTTCTCCCAGTCGCCACTGCCCTTGTTCTCCTGAGCAGCGATGGTCTCGACCTTCTCACAGAGTTCGGTCTTACGGGCGAGGTTCTCCTCTTCCTTGGCACGGACACCTTCGAAATGCTGCTGGTGACGCTTGTTGATCACCGTGGAAGCAGCCTTGAAACGGTTCCAGATTTCTTCACGCTGTTCCTTGGCCACAGGACCGATCTCACGGTATTCGGCATGCAGTTTCTGCAACTGGTGGAAGGCACTGATGATATCGGGCTCATCGGCCAGTTTCTCCGCAGCCTCGCAGAGCTTGGTCTTCAGACCGAAGTTCTTCTTGAAGTCATATTCGCGGGCTTCGCTGTTCAGCTTGAGCAGGTCGTAGAACTGTTCCACATAGAGCTGGTAGTTACGCCACAACTCGTTGGCCTTGTCGGCTGGCACGTTCTTGATCTCGCGCCACTCTGCCTGAAGGGTCTTGAACTCTTGGTAGGCTTTGTTGGCTTCCTCAGGAGAGGTGATCATGCTCTTGATCTTCTCGATGATGGCGAGTTTCTTCTCTAAGTTCACCAACTTTTCAGCTTCCTGTTCCTTGAAAAGCTTGGCACGCTTCTCCTTGATAATGCCCATTTCTGCCTTAAACACTTCCTCATCCTCGTCGGGAATGATTTGATAAGCCTCAGGATCGCCGCCTCCGTCGATATAGGCCTTCAGACTGGCTTCGCGCTCTGCGATGTGCAGTTTGTAGAAAGAGGTCTTCAGGTAATCGATCTCCTCCTTCTGGGGAGTCTCATCACCGTGGGCGATCTCCTTGATGCGGTCGAGCACCTCCTTCTTGGTCTCGTAGACCTTACGGGGCTGCTCTTCTTCGGCAGCGGGAGCCTCTTCCTCAGCAGCAGGTGCCTCTTCCTCAGCAGCAGGTGCCACTTCTTCAGCGACGGGAGCCACTTCTGGGGTTTCTACTTCAGGAGCTATGATTTCCTGATTAACTTCTTCTTTTACCTCTTGTTCGAGGATGTTGTCTTGAGAGTCCATCATTTAACTTTTTAGTTAGTGACTAGAATTGTACAAACACTATTTGGGTGCAAAGTTAAATAAAAAATGCAGATTTGCCAAACAAATCTGCATTTTTTTTGTTTACACCAAACGTTTATGCCGGAATACCCACCAACAAATGCCTGAAACGCAGATGGAGATAAAGATGGCGAAGATAAATCCCCAGGGTTTCTCCTCTATACCATTGGCAAGGTTCATGCCAAACATCGAGGTAATCAGTGTTGGTATCATCATGATGATGGTGACGGAGGTCAGGGTACGCATCACCGTGTTCATATTGTTGTTGATGATACTCTGGTAGGTGTCCATCGTCGACTCCAAAATGTTCGAGTAGATAAGCGTGGTCTCACGGGCCTGTGTCATCTCGATGTTGACATCCTCGATCAGGTCGGCATCCAATTCGTCGATCTGGAGTTTGAACTTCAGTTTCGAGAGCAGCGTTTCATTGCCTCGGATGGAGGTCTGGAAGTAGGTGAGCGAATCCTGCAGACGGCTCAGGCCGATCAGACTCTCGTTGTTCACTTCTTTGTCGAGGTTGCGTTTGGCCTTGTCGACGAGCATCGAGATCTGCTTCAGACGCTTCAGGTACCAGACAGCACTGCTGAGGAACAGACGGAAGATCATGTCTACATGGTCGGTAAAGCCCTCGCCTCGTTTCTGCTGGAACGAGACGAAGTCGATCATCATGTTCGTCTCGTAGAAACAGACAGTGATGGTCACATCGCGCTTGTGGATGATACCGAGGGGCACGGTGGTGTACGGCGTACGCGACCGGATTTCCTTAACGTATGGGATACGAAGGATGATGAGCATCCAACCGTCGTCGTACTCATAACGGGCACGCTCGTCGGTATCGCTGATGTCCGACATGAAGTAGTCGGGGATATTGAACTTCTCTTCGAGTTCGCGCTGGTCGTCTTCGGTGGGGCATGTCACCTGTATCCAGCAATTGGGCTGCCACTCTGTGAGCTGGGTCAGTCCGCCTTGGGTGTTCCAGAAAGTCTTCATTTGCTAATCCTTTTTTCGTTTGAAATGGTTTTAGCGGCAAAGGGATTAGCAGCCTTGCCACTCGTCCCCCGCCTTTACGAATTGTAATTTTCCGCCGGGTAATCGTCCATAATTATATTAATACTTTGGTTTATCGGGTGCAAAGATAATAAAAAAATGCAGATTCGCCAAGCAAATCTGCATTTTTTAAATAATTATTTCTCGGGAATGTCCTCGAGGGTCTTCTTGAGGAGGGTCCAGAAGGGCTCAACGGTGGCGATGAGGGCACGCTCAGTGGTGGTGTGGGGCGACTTCATCGTAGGGCCGAGAGAAACTACATCGAGATGCGGATACTTACCGAGGATGATTGAGCACTCCAAACCAGCGTGGTCTACCTGGATGATACCATCGGCATTGAAGAGCTCTTTGTACTCCTTCAGCAACAGATGCAGGATAGGAGACTCGGGATTGGGATCCCAACCACCGTATGAGCCGGCAGTCTCTACCTTCATGCCAGCCATGTTGAAGCAGCTCTCGAGGGTCTTCACGATATAGTCCTTCATATCCTCACGGCTACTACGGGCGAGGATCTTCAGAGAGGCCTTGCCGTCGCCGATGTTGATGATGGCGAGGTTAGAAGAGGTCTCTACGACACTGGGGTAGGAGGGGATCATACGGATCACACCGTCGTGACAGCCATAGATGGCATTGATGAGGTTGTCCTGGATTTCTACGGGCACCTCCATCTTCGGTGTCTCCACTTCCTCGCAGATGACCTCGATGCCACTCTCAATGCCTTTGTACTCGTCGGTGAAGTCCTCGAGCCAGTCCTGGGCGAGTTCCTTCAGAGCCTCTACGTTCTCCTTCGGTAAGGTGAGCACTGTCTCGGCCTTGAAAGGGATGGCGTTACGCATATTGCCTCCCTGCCAAGATGCCAGACGAGCCTCACACTCCTCAATGGCCTCGCGGACGAGGCGCACCAACAGTTTGTTAGCATTGCCGCGACCTTCGTGGATCTCCAGACCTGAGTGGCCGCCACGCAGACCTTTTACCGTGACCTTCACAGCGGCATCGTCGGCATCGGTCTCCACCTCTTTATAATCGAGGATAGCGGTAACGTCGATACCACCGGCACTACCAATCACGAACTTGCCCCAGTGCTCGGAGTCGAGGTTCATAAGGATATCGCCGTTTAATTCGCCTGCGGGCAGGGCATTGGCACCAAACATACCCGTTTCCTCATCGGCGGTGATCAGGGCCTCGATGGGACCGTGCTTCAGACTTTTGTCTTCCATGATGGCCATAATGGCAGCCACGCCTAAGCCATTGTCGGCACCGAGGGTCGTGCCCTTGGCTTTCACCCATTCCCCGTCGATCCAAGGTTGGATGGGGTCGGTTTCGAAGTTATGGGTGGACTCTGGTGTCTTCTGAGGCACCATGTCCATGTGGGCCTGCAGGATGACTCCCTTCTTCTTCTCCATGCCAGGGGAAGCGGGTTTGCGCATCACGATATTGTCGGCGGGATCCTTAAAGGCCTCTACACCAGCCTGCTGCGCAAAGTCGAGCAGGAACTGTTGGATTTTCTCTAAATGTCCACTTGGACGTGGAACTTGTGTCAGTGCATAGAAGTTCTTCCAGATGCACGCTGGATTCAGATTCTTAATTTCACTCATAGTTTTGTTTTTTAATTAAATTATGTTCTTATGTCTTTATATCTAAAAAATCTGTTAGTCTGTTATTCTGTCTTTAAAGTGTTATTCTGTCTCTTCGTAAACGAGAGGGCGGCCCAGGCGTAGATACCGAGGGCGATGACCAGAAGCGTCTGAACGGTATGTACGATGAGCACAAACCAGAGGGCCTGTTCATCGGCTATGCCATAAAGGATGAGCATGGTCTTGATGGCGAAATGCCATGGACCGGCGCCATTGGGCGTGGGAACGATGACGGCGAAATTGGCCACCACGAACGAGACCAGGGCACAGCCGATACCAAGGTTCTCCGTGAAGTCGAAGCAGAAGAACGTCAGGTAGTAATGCAGGAAGTACATCACCCAGATGCCGATGGAGAAAAACAGGTAGAGCGGCAGGTTTCTGACCCCTCTCAGGGAGAGCACACCCTCCCAGATGCCACTCAGCGTCATCTTCACCTTATTATATATAGAGAAGTTCTTCAGCAACAGATGCAACAGAATCAGCACTGCAATGCCACAAACAGCCGTTACCAACCAGCCTGTCAGCGAGAAACTCTCTAAAATACGATCCAACGAGGTGCCTGTCTTTTTAAAGAACGTGCCAAAGACGCTCATTTCGATCAACAGGATGATGCCGGAGTAGAGCATTACTATCAGGGTGTCGACGGCGCGTTCTGTCACCACCGTCCCTAAGGCCTTGCTGAACGATACCCCGTCGTAGCGCTTCAGCACCGCACAACGGGAGAATTCGCCAATGCGGGGGATGATGAGGCTCGCAGCATAGGAGAGGAAGACGGCATTGAGACAGACGGAGGTTCTTGTTTTGTTGTCGATAATCGGCTCCAGTGTCTGCTTCCAGCGCCAGCCACGGAACATCTGGGCGAGGATGCCGAAGGGGAAAGAGAGCAGCATCCAGGTCCAGTTCATCTCCTCCGTCAGCACACGACTGATGGTGGAGAGGTCTTCACCACGGTACATCCACCACAAAATCGCTCCGCCAAGCAGGAAGGGCAGCACGATTTTGACGATGGTTCCGAGTATGCTTTTCTGTTCCATTGGTGCAAAGGTACAATTATTTTTTGAAACGAATGTGAATAATATGAATATTTTTATTCACGAATTAAAATAATTATTCTTATTTGTGGGATTAATTATTCTCATTATTCACATTCGTTTCTTAAAAAAAAGTATTACCTTTGCAGCCAAATGAAACAAGTAAGACCGAAAAAGAACCTTGGTCAGCATTTTCTGACTGACTTAAGTATCGCCAAGCGGATCGCTGACACGGTAGATGAACCCTATGCCGAGTTGCCAGTCCTCGAGGTCGGACCTGGTATGGGTGTGATGACGCAGTATCTGGTGGAGAAACCTCGTCCGTTGAAAGTTGTGGAGATCGACAGGGAGAGTGTGGCATACCTTCGAGAGCACTTCCCGCGCCTTAATAATAATATAATAGGTGGCGATTTTCTTCGTATGGACTTAAACGAGGTCTTCGACGGTCAGCAGTTTGTGCTGACGGGTAACTATCCCTACGATATCTCCTCGCAGATCTTTTTCAAGATGCTCGATAACAAGGACCTGATTCCTTGTTGTACGGGTATGATCCAGCACGAGGTGGCGGTACGTATGGCTTCACAGCCTGGCAATAAGCAATATGGCATCCTCTCTGTTCTGATTCAGGCGTGGTATAATGTGGAGTATCTCTTCACGGTGGAGCCCTCTGTCTTCAACCCACCGCCCAAGGTGCAGAGTGCCGTTATCCGTATGACCCGTAATGCGGTGACTGACCTGGGTTGCGATGAACAGTTGTTCCGTCGTGTGGTCAAGACCACCTTCAACCAGCGTCGGAAGATGCTGCGTGTTTCCCTGCGTCAGCTTCTGCCGCCAGATCAACTCTCAATTCTCAACTCTCAATTCTCAACTCTCCTCGCTCGTCGCCCTGAACAACTGTCAATTCCTGAGTTCGTGGAATTAACCAACAAGGTGGCAGCATATCAATTTCAGTGAATTTGGATAGCAAATTCACTGAGATTGCAAACCAAATTCACTGAATTTGGCATAAAAAGGTTTGGCAATATGAAATGATTTGCTTAACTTTGCACCAAATTTATGACTTATGGCTATACATTACAGACTATTACAAAACAAAATCAAGGGAAGTAAGAACTATGGTAAGTTCTATGCCCACACCGTGAAACAGGGAACCATCTCGTTGGAAGACATTGAGGAGATGATAGAGTCGAACTGCACAGCAAAGGCTTCGGATGTGAGACTTGTATTGCGGGAGTTATTTGACGCTGTGAAGTTTTACATGCAAAAAGGTTATATTGTTGACCTCAGGGAGATGGGCAAACTGTCAATATCTGTCAAGAGTGTGTGTGTGGATGATCCCTCAGACTTCCGCAGCGACAAACACATTACGGGTTTCGTATGCAATTACACGCCCCAAGGTAAACGTTATCAAGGAACTTCTGAAAAGAACAGAAAGCACATCCATCGAAGTATTCTTGATGGATGCGAAGCTGTGGAAACTAAGTATTATTAATAGACACTTGGATTCTTATGTCTTGTGGTGGCTGTAAACGTATTTATTCCAGCAGGATAACTTGTGCCGTTTTGTTGTCCATATCGGGCATGGTCTTTCCTACTGTGGCTCCAATATAGGTTGGATCGCAAACCACAAACTTCATACCATTTAACATAATATGGTCACCCTTCACATCCTCAGTGAAATGCACAGCCATTGCCAGATGACCAGGATAGAAGATCAATATACATTTCAGCCCCAAGAGGTCACGCACAATCCTTGATAGGAAGATAGAACGGTCTTCACAATCACAATAAGGGTAATAAAGGGTTTCTTCGGGGAAGAAAGCCCTGTCATGTCCCCAAACTTTATCGTCGTACTCATAGACGAAGCCCGTCTGTACAAAATTGAGGAGCCTTTGCATGGCATCAAGTTGGCTCATTCCTTTAATTTTCCCCTCCAGGACAGGCAAGAGTTCTTTCTTGATATGCCCAGGAAGTGGCATGTTTGCATACATTGCCCATCTCGAAACGACGTTGTTGTTGAGCATCGATGTTGGATAATCATTATAGAACGCCATCGCATTCTTATTCGCATAACTCTGAACAATCACATTAGGGTAGTCTCGTGATTTCAAAGTTCTCTGAGACGATTTTACATAGTCAAATAATTGTTCCTTGGGTATAAGTAGAGACATAGGTTTCTCCTTTGGGAATGCGACATTACAGATTCTCATGCTTTCCTCGTCAGACATATACATATAGAACTTCTTGCCGTCTATTTTAAAATATGGTTTATCAAAGATGACATGCTCGCTGGCATAGAGCATGACAAGGCGATCATTGCAGATGCCCATACGCATCTGATAGCCAGACTGACAATAAATAAAAGCCATCAACAGTGTAGCCTCATTAGTATTCCCAAGACAATTCACTGCCATTTCATGGAGAACGTTTAGATAGGCCCAATCGCTGAGTTGCTTTCTAATTCTAAGTTCCAAGCAATCGCATATGGTATTATTGTAATCAAGACCAGACAACAACTCCCAGGCATCTGCAACATCATTACTGTTACAAGATTTCAGTCTAAACCGCTGTTCGTCGTTGAATCTGATTTTAAACTCCGTTCCGTATACCGTAAACGACAGGTTTTTCTCCGCCGGTTTGGGCTGTTCCTTGATGGGAGCTACAGGAACCGGTTGTGGTTCTGGAGCAGGTGGTGGAGGTATCACCTCATCCTTAATAGGCAGCGGTCTATCCTCAATGGATTTGTTTCTTTTATCCTTATCAATAACTACTGGAGGTACCTCTTTCTCTTTTGGCTTAGGAATGGCAGGCATCACCTTGTACTCCTCCCATGCCTTTCTAACAAATTCTGCATATTCACGGTTGGCTCGATATCAATCTGATGTACCGCTCCAAAGGCTACTCCTACAATTTCTACAACGATACTTACAACCTCCGTCTTGGTCTCGTGGCACAGAAGAGTTTGCTAAAGGATCGCTCGCTCA
>JAEEGF012343372.1_pt1 | contig 31093 bp, 23 predicted proteins | sample 9134171 | NCBI WGS metagenome assembly JAEEGF01 (sample SAMN16246542, study PRJNA631951) | gut metagenome | biome: gut microbiome; feature: rumen; material: AP-attached | host: Bos | place: Iran: Karaj | collected 2018-10 | reverse complement strand
CGTCAGGGCAAAGTTCCTGTATGTCTTTGCATATATCAAGTATGACAGGAATCGTCCTGAGTCCCTTAAAAAGGCCTCCGGCGCCGTTTGTTTCCTGACCTAAAAGGCCGTGGCTGAGGGGTATCCTCTCATCCTTTATTCTTGCTTCAAGCTGGCCTATTCTCATCTGAGTTGTTACAAAGTCGGCTCCGGGAAGAGCTTCTCTTCTGTCTAAAGTTGTATAAAGCTTTATTGGCACTCCTGCCTTTGCTATCATCCTTCTTGCAAGAGCTGATGTTATCTCAAGTTTTTCCTTTCCGGCTTCAATGTCTGTAAGCCAAAGTTCCTTTACGGGAAGCTTATCATATCTTTTGATAAAGCCTTCAATAAGCTCAGGAGTATAACTTGAACCTCCTCCTATTGTTACGATCTTAAGTCCGTCTTTCATTTTGTCTTCCTCTCTTTGTTGTATTTTAATGCGCTGTGTGCGTATTATATTTCTTTTAATGCCAGATATGCGGCTCCGATCTTTCCCGCATTGTTGCCAAGTGCGCAGGCTCTTACCTCAGTGTAGTCCTCAAGATAAAACATATCTGAGATCAGACCTTTAAGGCCATCCACAAATCTTGGTTCTTCGCTTATGCCGCCTCCCACAAGCAGACATTCAACATCAAGTACCGTTACATAATTGCCAAGTACCATGGCAAGCTCATAAAGCCACTCATCATAGATCTTTTTGATACCGGGATCATCCATATGGGCAAAAATATATTCCCCGTTAACGGTCTCATCTTTCGTATATTCTCTTACCATATTTACAAGACCTGAAGTCGCCTCGGGGTTCCTTTTCTTTCCCACATAGCAAAATCCAAGCTCCCCCGACTTAAAATGGCTTCCCCTTATAAGCTTTCCATCAAGGACCGTCGCTCCTCCAAGACCTGTTCCAACCGTTACCATAACAAAGTTTTTCAGGTCTTTTGCCGCGCCCTTTGCCATCTCGCCGATAGCCGCACAGTTGCTGTCATTTTCCATAACGACTTTAAGCCCCGTGTAGCTTTCAAGTTCCTCTTTTATGTTTTTTTCAGTAAAACAGGCAGGTATACTAAAGTCGCTGTTTTCCCCCGTATCAGGGTCTATAAAGCCCGGCATGCTTATACCTATCCCTCTTATGTTTTCACTCTTTTCTTTTGCCTCGTCGCAGATCCCTTTAAGTGCTCCTATAAAACTTTCCGTGTCCTTTGGAGTATCTTCCTTATCTCCCCATTTTTCCTTAAGATCTTTCGAAAAAAGGCCGCACTTAATAAAGGTACCGCCGACATCGATTGCTAAAATGTCGCAAGTATCTCTCATTTTCATTCTCCTTTTATTTGTATCTATCCCTTAAGTCCTCCGAGGCTTATTCCCTCGGTTAATTTCTTTTGTACAAATGCGTAAAAAATCATGGTTGGAAGCATGACTATTACCATTCCCGCAAACATTGCTCCCCAATCCGTAGCAAATTTTTGCTGCTCCATCAGGTTTGCAAGGCCTATCGGAACTGTCCACTTCTTTTCACTAAGAAGCGTCATTGCCATAATATACTCATTCCAATATTCCATGAAATCAAACATTATCACAGTTACCAGTGCCGGTTTTGACATAGGGACAATGATCCTTGAAAGTATCTGCCCATATGTGCAGCCATCTATCTTTGCTGCGTTTTCATATTCTTTTGGGATCGATCTTAAAAATCCCGAAAGAAGATAGATTGAAAACGGCAGCGAACAAACTGCATAAACCACTGACAGCACTATGAGATTATTTGTAATCTCAAGATGCTCAAACACAACGTATTGATTTAAAAAACGCTGGAATTTATTCAGCATGAGAAAAATCGGAACAACTATATAATTCTGGCTTACAAACAGCCCCGCCATAAAAAGCAGCGATATTGCCCCGCTAAACTTAAACTTATATCTTGCTGTGACATAAGCGGTTGGAACAGCCAGTATAAGTAAAAATGCAAGACTCATAAGGGTGGTCACAAAAGAATTCTTAAAATAGCCGACCATATTACCCTTTATCAAAGCATTTTTGTAGTTTTCAATATTTATTCCCTTTGGCAGTGCCCAGGGATTATCCAAAAATTCCGTTGTGGTTTTAAAAGAAGTATAAAAAGTCCAAATTATAGGCAAAAGCACTATTAAGGTAAAAACCATCAAAATCAAACGAAAGATCAGTTTTTTGCCCTTACTCATTTCTATTTCTCCCGTTTATCTTAATATTGCACGATATCCCGTTTTGTAACAGCATTGCTTATAAGCGCCAAAACAAAGGAAAACATAAATACAAACACACCTACAGTCATCGCATATCCAAAGTTTGAATTTGTAAATGCCTGTTTATACATATATGTCAGGATAACTTCGGTTTTCCCGTTAGGTCCTCCTGTCGGTGTCATAAGCCTCACAAAAACAAAGCTCATGTTAATTGCCGAAATAATAAAAAATACCAGAGTTACCCTCACTATCTCCCACATAAGCGGCAGAGTGATATAAAAAAACTGTTTTATCCCGCTCATTCCCTCAAGATCTGCCACTTCGTACAGATCCTTTGGAATGCCGTCCATCCCCGCTATATACATAACCATATAATAGCCGACTGCCTGCCATATCATGGCAGCTGCAACGCACCATCTGGCTGAGGTTGCTTCCCCCAGCCAGCCTTGCATAGGTGCGTTTATGCCGATTATTTTTACACCGGCAGAAAGTATACCTTTAGTCGGGTCGTAAATCTGAATAAAAAGTGTGGCGATCACTACAAGCGAAAGCACATTCGGAAAGAAAAATACCGTCTGATAAAATGGTTTTTCTTTTAATTTCGACTGTTTTAACAATGCTGCAAAAAACAGAGCCAGTACTATCGTTATAGCTGTTACCGAAACTATAAAAAATATATTATTGGCAAATGCCTGTCTGAATTTGCCATCCCCTATAAGGGTTTTAAAGTTGTCAAATCCAACAAACTTTTTTTCAAGAGACAAACTGCTCATCTTAAAAAAAGACATGTAAAAAACATTTATGGTAGGCACCACCATTATAAGAATATATATAACCACGGTAGGTATGGTACAAACAGCTATAAATCTTCTTTTTTCCCTTTGTGATCTGCCGCTTTTCATATGTAAATATCCCCTACTTTAACAATATCTCTGAAAGCTTTTGGGAATCTTCTTCCACAAGCTTTGACCAGCCTTCTGTGTCAAGTTCTCCTGCCATAACATTGTTGATGCTGTTAAAAAGATCGTCCCTAATGCTGACTTCTGTCTGCTCTGTAAGTGCAAATCCGCCCGTTACAGGCACAAAACCCTTTTCAGAGATTGCATATGTTTCATATACACAGTCGCTAAGTACCGATCTTGTCTTTTCTGCCGCACCTACTATAGGTGGAAGCGAACCCGCATTTTCGGCAAGTAAAAGGATACTGTCATCCTCATACAGGAATTTGATAAATTCTTTTGCAAGATCAGCTTCTTTTGCTTTTGAAGGAATGTAGATCTCTTCTATATTTGACCATACACATGGATCATCACCTTCATTAAAAACAGGGATTCCTGTAAAGCCAAATTCAAAACCTTCAGCCCTTGGAGTATCTTTCATTTCATTCTCAAGCCAGTTGCCGTTAGGAATAAAAAGTGCCTTATTCTGTAAAAACTGTTCCTGAGACTGGGTATGAGTCATAGCAAGGGTTCCGTCAAGAAGCAGCCCTTCTTTTGCTATCTTCTCATATACGCCCATTACTTTCTTTACGGCATCAGATGTCCAGGCGCCGCTAACGTAATTAAAGCAGTTATCAAGTGCTTCGTAGCCGCCGGCAGAAGCAATGGCAGGCCAGATTACGATCTCGTTGTATGCAGGATCGTTTGCAGCTGCATATGTAAACAGATCAATCCCGTCGCCCTGTGCCTTATTACCAAGTTCAAAGAATTCATCCCAGGTCTTTGGAACATCGTATCCTTTTTCTTTAAAAAGGGTTTTATTGTAAAAAAGACCCATAGTGCTGTAAAAAAGAGGTGCACTGTAAATCTTTCCGTCTCCGTATGGAGATACTGTCGGTGCGTCAAAAACTCCCTTTACAAACTTTGCTTTCATATCTGCATCAAAAATATCATCAAGACAAAGAAGCGCTTTATCTTGAATAAGAGACTGCAGTATTCCTGATTCGTTTGTTGCTGAAAGGAAAATGACATCAGGCGGATTTCCGCTCATAATCTGAGGTCTTATTACGTCTCCGATCTTGGGATTTGCAGTGATATTTACGGTAACACCGTCATGTTTTTCCGCAAATTTCTTTGCTAGGGTATCCCAGACTTCTCTACCGTAACCACCTTCAAAAACCGCTACATTAAGTTCCTTTTGCCCTTCTGCCCCGGCATTTGTGTTTTTGCCGCTTGTAGCGGCAGGGTCAGTTCCTGCTTCTTTGTCGCTTACTTTAGCACAGCCTCCAAGTAACATAACCCCAAAAGCCAGTACGCAGATAAGCGCAAATAGTTTTTTGAAATAACTTCTCATAAGTTTCCTCCTTCTATCGCATATTTTTGCGATGGACTAAACTTATCAGTTTGCCTCGATTATATAAATAAATTATCTTGTTTTCCGTTTGAACTATTTTTACATCATGCTGGAAAACCCGAAAAATAAGCATTCATGTCCGAAGGATTAATGTGATAATATTTGTTGAAAGTCTTGTTAAAATAAGACTGTTCCTCAAATCCAAGCTCTATGCAAACCTCTTTTATCATTTTCTTTCCTTCGATCATTTTTATAAGAGCCAGTTCTGCTTTTTTCATGTTAATAAATGTGAATAATGGTAATCCTGTTTGATTTTTAAATATTCTGCTGGCATAAGCTTCGGAAAGCCCTACACTTGCCGAAATATCCGAAAGCTGCATTTTCTCACAGATATGCAGATCCACATATTTCATAATCTCGCGTATATCCTTACGTGAAGCATTTTCTCTGTTTTGCATCGGGCTTTTTCTGATTTCCTCTGTAAGCTTTATAAGGTTTTCCCTATATTCCGTATAAGTTCCCGCACTTTTAGCCTCGGTGTTAAGTTTTCCGTATAGTTGAGGGTTTTCGTAAAAATATATGACTGCTGCTTTGTAGACAGCCTCAAAAATATCGGAAAAATATTTCTTTGCCGTATTTATTTCCACTCTTTCCCCGATCAGCTCTTCCCTTATCTTTTCAAGTACGCAAATCGGCTCATCTCCTGCCCCTTTTATCAGTTCAAGACATATAAGCGAGCGCATTCTATTAATTCCCCTGTAATTCTGCATCTTAAATTCTTTAATATTCCCTATATCATAAATTCTTTCTGTGTTGTAAAAGCTAACGTATTCCGCGGCAGCTTTTAGCCTCCTTGCAAATCCCATATAATATATTAGTCCTGAAACAATCAGACAAAAAAGACAACAAAAAGCCAAGGCCTTCTTAATGGTACCCTTTTCGGAATACAGGTAACTGTTAAGGATCACCATCTGAGAAGTCCAGTTTTCTTGGTTTTCATCACTTGATAATTTCAAGCTCTCTTTATAATAGCTTTCATCCAAGGGAAACCCCACAGGAATCCGTTTGTCTTTGCTTACCACGACATTTCCCGCAGCATCCACTATTATGTAGCCTGCCGAATCATCTGAATTCATTTTCAAAAAGCACCTGTCAAATGATTCAGGATTGATATGGATAGAGATATAACCGATTGTTTCGCTTCCGTTCTTTTTAGCTATCTCCTTTGTATAGACAACATACTCTTTATTGCCCTCATTTACGCCAAGCCAGTCTATACCGCGTTGACAGTAATCCGAAAGCTCTAGAAATCTGTCCGGATTAAAATAGAACCAGCCTTGTGAATATATAGGTGTGCTATCCGCATCAAGCAGATATATCTGTTTTATATACGGCCGGTCAGACATATGATCAGACATTATCTTATTCATCGCTACAATGAACTCGTTCTTCTCGATCGGGTTCATTGCAGCAAAGTTTGTAATTCCTTTAATAATATCAGGATTAATCATCAGCTGGTTAGCAAGATTCTCATACTTTTCGCACTCAAAGTCGATCATCTTTTCTGCCGACTCAAGCACCTTTATAGCGTAATTCCCTGTTTTTTTGCTTATTGCCATGCGTAATATTCCATACGCTGCTGCCGAAAAAACAAGCAGGGGTATAACCGTAACCAACACAAATGAATAGATTAATCGCTTTTTCATGTTCAAATATCTCTTAGTCTGTCAGCGTACCAGGCAAATACCTGCCCAAGTCTTTCGCACTCACTTTCTTTTGATACTGTCTTCCATAGTTTTTTGTATCTCATAAACCAGTTTTCAAGGTCTGCAGCCACATCATTTGCCTTAAACCCGAATTTCTTCTTAAGCTTTTTCTCACTGTTGCAAAGAAGAAGTACCGCTTTGCCGCAAAGACTCTGTCCTTCTGCCATAAGAAGATAAGCGTTTGCAACTTCCTTAGTGTCTTTGCTAAGATCTTTAAGCATTCCGTAAAGCTCTAAGGAAGTTTCTTCCTGAAGTTTTATGTTTGCAAGGGTCTTATCAAAGTTACCAGGACTTATCACATTTGCTATATCTGCCTCAAGTCCTCTTTCTTTTGCTTCCTTGTAAGTAACAAAAGCCCACCAGTTAAAGCATTCGGCGTTTCCAAGGTTTTTAAATATATCTACGACTTTCTCGGTAGAGTCAAGATACTGAAGTGCTGAGATCCTTTTATTGATCTCATCTTCTTTTATACACTTGCTGCTCCATGAAAATGCTGCTCCATATATCATGCCGACTGTTGTAAATTCAGGGTGCTCCACATATCCAAGGTCGCCCCAGTCTGTGTTCATAACGCCAAGTACGTTATATTTGTGGCCGTTTTTGCACATGCCGTAAATATTTTTATAGGCATCGGCATGGTTGTTTATCATGTGGGTAAAACCCTGTACCGCAGGACATACATAAATATTTTTTGCCCCGGCTCCTGAAAGTTTTTTAAGATTATCTTCCTTTACCACAGGGTCGTACTCCCAGTTAAGGCAGATAGATTCTGCAGGAAGCTCTTTTATTATCTCAGGCTTTTCTACGATAATGTCTCCCCAGTACATAGGTATTTTCCCGCAGGATATGACAAAGTCGCAGATCTTCTTTAAAAACTCGATATATACCGCCTTTTCGCCCTTTTCTTCTGCGAGTTTCCTGCTCTTTCCCTTTCCAAGGTCAAAGGTTTCATCTGCACAGATATTAAAGTATTTTGATGAGAAAAGATCCATGTACTCTTTGATCCTTTTTGTCACAAAGTCGTAGGACTTCTCATTTGATACGTCTACGGTATGGTGTCTCATTCTTTCAACATAAGACGGTTTCTCATCCACATCCACTTCAAGTTCGCAGTACTCTTTAAAACTTCGGCTTCGTAAAAGCTCGTAAAGATGTCCAAAAGATGCCAGGGTCGGGATAAGGTCCACATGAAGCCTTGCGCAGTATGCGTCAAACTCCATTATCTCTTCTGCTGTAAGAGGTGTATCGTCTCTCCAGATTTCGCTTTCGTTTCTGAACATATAGCTGTGCTCAAGATAAAGCTGAAGTTCATTTATCTTATAAAGGGCGCATTTGTCAGCAATTTCCTTTAAAAACTCAAGAGTCGGGATACGTCCTCTTGTAACGTCATAGCTAAAGCCTCTTTTTTTGATGGAGGGCGAATCTTCTACCTTGCAGCAGGGAATAAGCGCCCCGTACTCACGAATAAGAAGTCTTAAGGAGCTTATCGCATAAAGAAGGCCTGCCTCGCTGCCGCCGCAAAGGCTGATACTGTCTTTTTCTACATCTATAGAATAAGACTCATCCTCATCGCCTTCTGCTGCCTTAAGAAAAATACATTTTCCGCTAAGATTAACTGTCCCCTTAGTTACAGTTACATCAAAGCCAAGGATATTTCTTATTTCTTCTTTAAGCAGACCGGCATAATAAAATGCATTTCCGGCAAGATCCGCATCAAGGCAGATACAGGTCTTGTAATCAAGTAAAAAAGTTCCTTTGTTTTCTTTAATTTTTTTCGGCTGTGGTAACAACATCATGATAAGTTTCCTCCGATTAACCTTTTATTGCTCCTATAAGCACACCGGATTCAAAATATTTTTGAATGAACGGGTAGAAAATAAATATAGGAAGTGTCGATACCACTATTGTACAATATTTTACGGTTTGTTTGTAGAGGATAAGATCACCTGAATAATCGGAAGCTTTTGCCGAGGTTCCGCCGGTGATGGTTGTAGTTACGTTTCCTGTAATAAGGATCTCCTTTAATATAAGCTGAAGCGGGAACTTGCTCCTGTCTCTAAGGAAGATAGATGCCTGGAACCATGAGTTCCAATGGGCTACAACATAGTAAAGGATAACCGTGGCAAGGGTTGCCTTCATAAGTGGAAGCACGATGGAAACAAGCACTCTTACGTGGCCTGCTCCGTCAAGCTGCGCCGACTCTATAAGGCTTTCAGGTATTCCTTTCATGGCAGTTCTTACAATGATAAGATTATAAGCACTAAGGCAGACAGGAAGGATAAGTGCAAGCCTGCTGTCAAACATGTTAAGTCCCTTGGTTATAATGATATAGTAAGCGATCATACCTCCGTTAAACATCATGGTAAATGTGATGAAAAACATAATGGCATTTCCCCAGATCGCGTCTTTCCTTGAAGTAGCGTATGCCGTCATCACGGTAAGTACCATACCGAGTGCGGTTGCCGTTATTACGTAAAAGAAAGTGTTAAGGTAACCACTTACTATATCCCTGTTTTGAAAAACAAGCTCGTAGCCTTTTAATGAAAAGCCTTTTATTCTCCAGATAATGCCCGACTGGCTAAGCACCCAGCCTGCATCCGAAAATGATGCGCATACCACATGCCACACAGGCAAAATACAAAGCAGTATCACGCACACAAATACAAAAATATTGAAAATATTAAAAATGGTCCTTGGAACCGATTTATATTCACGCATAATTTTCTCCTTAGAACAGACTTGTTTCAGTCACTTTTTTACTGATATGATTTGCGGCAATAAGAAGAGCAAAGTTAATAACCGAGTTAAACAGACTGACTGCACAGCTGTAACTGTAGTTAAACTCCAAAAGACCCTTTCTGTATACATAACTTGCGATAATATCCGCAGTCTCGTAAATCTGGGCATTGTAAAGAAGAATGGTCTTTTCATATCCTACCGACATCATGTTTCCTATCTTTAAGATAAGCATGATAAGGATCGTAGTGGAGATGCCGGGAAGCGTAACATGAAGAGTCTGCTTCCATTTTCCCGCACCGTCTATTACCGCAGCCTCGTATAACTGCTCGTCAATACCTGAAAGAGCGGCAACGTAGATGATACTTCCAAAACCTATTCCCTGCCAGATACCGGAGCCTATATAAAGGGTTCTCCAGTAACCCGGGATACTTAAGATATTCTGCTCATTTCCTGTAAACAACTTTACAACCTGGGTAAGAACTCCCTGAGACTTACAAAAGTCTATGATCATACCCGAAACAACTACCATAGAGATAAAGTAAGGCATATAGCTTATGGTCTGAACTGTTCTTTTAAACACCTTTGATCTAAGCTCATTTAACAGGAGTGCAAATATTATGGTAAGCGGAAATGCCACCACAAGCTCCCAAAAGCTTATAGCAAGAGTGTTTCTAAGCAATCTGAAAAAAAACGGATCATTAAAGAATTTTTGGAAATGCAAGAATCCCACTCCCGGGCTCTTAAACATTCCAAGTTTTGGCTTGTAATCCTGAAAAGCCATAACAAGACCGCTCATCGGAAGATAAGCGAATAGAAAAAAGTAGATCAATGCCGGAAGGGCCATCAAATAGACTACATAATTCTTTTTAAAGTCTCTTTTTATAGCCCTTCCCGTAAACTTTTTATTGGTTTTCACTATCAGGTTCCCCCTTTGATTTTTCTTTATGCCCATTCTATAATCGGCAAAAAGAAAAAAGTAGGGGCAGAATTCGTAAATCGTGGTCACTTTTCTTAATTTAGACGATTTTTGCGATTCTCAGTTTTCAACCTTAAGAATTCCTTTTTTTGTACTGTCCAGGTGTAATCCCCTCAATCTTGCGGAAAATACGGATCATGGCCTTGGAGTCAAAGAACCCGGCTTTTTCTGCCGCATCCTTTACTGCTTCGCCTTCATCAAGTAATTCTTTGCATTTTTCGACTCTTACAAGATGGAGATATTCAAGGATTCCCATTCCCGTATACTTTTTAAATATCCTTCCTATGTAAGTAAGGGTAAGGTCAAATTCTTCTGCTATGGCACCAATTGAAAGGTTTGAATCTGCGTAATTCTTTTCAATATACTCTTTGATGTCTGTAATGATCTTTGGCGCCTCAAATGCGGTTTGCTCCTCATATTCCTGAATTATCTCATCAAATATGACATCAATCTCGCATCTGAGCTGGTTGATGGATTTTGTCTGTAAAAGTCTGTTTGGAAGGTCAAGTTTTGTATACAGGCTTTCAAGCTGCTCATTTTCCATGCCCTCAAACATTCCCATAACTATGCTGATGATGCCTGATGCCTGGCACTGATTAAGTTTCATATAACTTATGTCTTTTTTAAAGCACTCATCCATCATCACTTCAAGGATCTGCCTTGCCCCGTTGTAATTCTTTGTGGCAACACAGTTGTTTATCTTCTTTATGTGCTCTGCATATTTGCTGGCAGAAGGAGCATCTTCCCCTTCACATCTTGACTCATATACTACGATATCATCAACAGCGTCGTCCCAGAAAGTCTTAAAGTTAGCTGTTTCCATGGCCTCTTCGTAACTTTCCGGAAGCTCGTTATAATCTTCATGTCTTGCGCTTACCGCTGCATATACGTCAAGTTTAAAGTAAATCTTGAAAAATTCTATACCTGTTTTTATCTTTTCTTTAAGATCAGGGCAATCTTTGGTAATAAGGATCACCGCGTTATCAGACTCTGTGGTAAGTCCCCAACTGTAGCCTATAACTATCTCGCTGAAGATATTCTTTATTGAAAAATAAACAAGGTTTAAATTATTATCCTGATTGTTCTCCTCATCTTCCGTATTAAAACTGCTCTCTTCGTACCCTGTAAAGCCTACGGCTATTATCCTGAAGCCCTGATTACTCCAGGCTTCTTCCATCTTCTTTACCAGCTCGTTTTTATACTCGATGACCATCTTATCATCACGTCTTCTGTCGTTAAGAAGGCTGACAAGCATTCTTTCGTTAAGAGCCTTATTGTGCTCTTTAAGCTGGTCTTCCATTCTCTGATAATCATTAAGGACATCAGACATGACATTTTCAAGCTTTGAAAATACTGTTTTTCCGGCTCTTTCCTCATTATAGTCGATGCCGTTTTGATTCATCTTAAGGAAGATCTTCTCAATAGGGCTTGATGTCTTCTTTGCAAAATAAGACGCAAGTAATGTTCCTATAATAATGCTTAAAAAGAGTTCAAGTGCGATAACGTAAAGCAGGTAATTGTTCTTTTTATAATACTCATTTTTCGGCACGCACATTACATACTTAAAGTCAGACATGGTAGAGGAAACAAAGGAGCAGATATAGTTTTTCCCTGCAATATCCGCATTATAAAGAGTTCCCTCATTCTCAAAAAACGAATAGGTAAAGGGTGTTTTTTTGATATCTATTTCATTGCCGATAACCTGATCTTTCTCATTAATAAGGAAGATAATACCGTTATCTGCTGCCGTTTTCTCAGAAATAAGGCTTTCTATGTCACTCCACTTTAAGACCGTTACTATACTTGCTTCTATGTCCCTGTAGTTTCTGGCATAATAGTTCTGGTAGGTGAATACCATGGTCTTATCTGTTCCGGGATTTAATATGTAATAGCCCGATGCTTTATTCCTTGTAAAGATAGAGGTATACCCGCCTTCAAGCCCCACCTCTTTTGCATAAATGTGGGTATAACCGCTTGAATATCTTCTCTTAGGCGTAATAAGATCTCCGCTCTTTGGGAAATATACATGAATATCGCTCATGAGGGAATTACTGTTTACTATACCTGCAAGGTTGTCTTTAAGGTTCACTATGTCATACATAAGCTCTCCTGTCCAGTTGCGATCTCGCATAAGGCTTTTTAGCTGCTTGTCGTTGGCAAGGGCGCTTTTTGAGAGCTTGTGGTTATATATGACCTGGTCGCCGATCTCCTGAGTTCTTCTTAAAATGCTGGTCTGATAACCAAGAACCTCTTCTCTTACCATATGATTAGAATAGCTGTACCCAAAAATCGTAAGAACAAGCGGTACGGCAAATACTATCAAATAGGATTTCAGGTATTCCACATAAGTTTTACTTTTTCCCCATTTTCCCATTGCATATCCTCCGTTTCATTTGTAATATTATAGAGTAAAAAAAATCAATCCACAAGTTTTTGCATGATTTTGAGAAGAAAGTTCGAAAATCGGTAACCCGTTTTTTCGATTTTTAAAACCTAATTTGAAATCTGAACATTTCTTTTTACCTTCATTTGTCGGATGATAGATTTATCAGAACAAATCGGATCCGTTTCTGAGAGAGAAGGAAATAACTAGGAGGAAAAAAAATGAAATCAAAAAAATTAACCGCCGGCATTCTTATTGCTGCCATGGCAATATCATGTTTAAGCGGCTGCGGTAAGAACTCCGCAAAAGTATCAGGCGGCAACGACTCTACACCTGCAGGAAGTGCGGCGCCTGCACAGACAGAAGCAAACGAAAATTTCGAAGCGCAGGAAGTGGTCCTTCCACTTACAGAGGAGAAGACAACACTTTCAATGTTTATCCCTCTTGATGGAAACATGGCAACTGTAGTTGGCGATTACAATGAAAACAAATTCTTTAAAGAACTTGAAAATCGTACCAACGTACACATCGACTTCAGATGCCCTGCTATCGGAGAAGAGTCCACTGCTTTCAACCTTATGATCGCTTCAGACGAGCTTCCGGATCTTATCGCACATCAGGGATATCATTACGTAGACGGTCTTGACGCAGCAGTTGATGACGGTTACTATATGGATCTTACTCCATATCTTGACACACTTCTTACAAACTACAACAAGCTTCGTCTTAAGAACGACTTCTTTGCAAAGAGTACAGTTACAGATAAGGGCCGTGTAGTTGGTTTTTATCAGATCTTTACAGAGCCACAGCCTGCATACAAGGGCCTTCAGATCCGCGAAGACTGGCTTAAAGACCTTGGTCTTGAGGTTCCTGTTACTTTTGATGACTGGGAAGTTATGCTTACCAAATTCAAAGAGGAAAAAGGTGCTTACGCTCCTCTTAACATCGGTTCTCTTGGCTACAACATGGACAGCAACTCTATGAGCGCAGGTTACAACGTACTTAACGGATTTATGAACGTAAATGGTACAGTTAAGTTCGGCCCTGCAGAAGAAGGCTGGAGAAAATACCTTACAAAGATGAACGACTGGTACAACAAGAAGCTCCTCGATCCTGACTTTATGACAGACGGTGCTTATATGCCTGAAATGAGCATTATCACCTCAGGTCAGTGCGGAGCATGGGATTCAATGTACACAATGCCTGCTCTTTACGAGGCTTCATCAGATGATAAGAACATGCAGATCATTCCTGTTCCTTCCCCTGTTGAAAAAGCAGGAGATGAAGTACATGTTCGTCTTGCAGACTGCATCATCCACGCTTACTGCACAATCTCTGCAGAAAGCCAGAATAAGGAACTTGCTATGAAGTGGCTTGATTATCAGTGTACAAAAGAGGGTTCACTTCTTGCAAACTATGGTATCGAGCATGAAACCTTCGAATACAACGCAGAAGGAAAGCCTGAATACACAGATCTTATCACCAACAACCCTGACGGCCTTTCATTTGCACAGACTATGACATACTACTGTCTCCCTCCTTCACTTATCGGTGGCGACTACGACTGGACACGTGAGCTTAGCTCAGTTCCTGCAGAAGATGTTAAGTCTCTTGAGGTTTGGAGCGAAGTTCCTGACGATTACAACATGCCTGCTGGTATCTCCTACACAAGTGAAGAGGCAAAGGAACTCGGCGAGATCGTAAACAACATCAACACCTTTATCTCAGAAAGAACAACACAGTTTATCACAGGTGTTATGGATATCAACACAGAGTGGGATAACTACATCCAGACTATCAACGACATGAACCTTGCAAGAGCAATCGAGATCAACCAGGCTGCACTTGACAGATTCAATAACAGATAATTCCATCTTAATTGCGATACAATCCTTTTTCAAGAATAAAAGCCTTCGATCATTTAAGGTCGAAGGCTTTTATGATAACTTATATTATCTTATGTCATATACGCTTCTAAGTCTTAATTTGCTTGGGTCTCCTTCAAGGATCTTAACTCTGACTTCGCCCGGATCCATATCAAAGTAGTTGTCGGAAAGTTTGAGTCTTTCGTCCTCGTTCTGGATCTCTACATTTTTAGCGTAAGCCTTTGAAGTAACAACGATCTCATCGCCCTCTACTCTTGCGCTAAGCTGTGGATCAACAAACTTAAAGTGCTTTGGAAGTGAGAAGGTTACTGAGCCGTGGCTTATAAACGCGCCATCCTCATAATAAGCATCCCAGCTTACATAGTCTCCGTAAAGATCTGCCTCAGGAAGCTCTACCACGTCTTTGTACTGAGCTGTAAGAGCAGGTACGTCAAAATGCTCTTCGCAGGTCTTCTTAACAGTTCCGTCAGCGCTTCTTAAGGTCCATACAAGCTTAACCTTAACAGGAGCCATAGTCTCGTTACTTACGTTAAAGTGAACTGACTTTGTATAATGAGGATTTTCCATGTTTACGTTGGTATTCTGGCTCATAACGCCCTCTTCCTCGCAAGAAACAAGGACAGGTGCAAAGAATCTCTTTGCAAGGTAGTGAACCGCTTTCCATCTTCCCTCATAGTCGATGGAAGACCAGCTTGCTACAGGCCAGCAGTCATTAAGCTGCCATACCACAGCGCCCATACAACGGCCTCTGTTACGACGGAAATGCTCAACGCCGTATCTGATGCCGTCAGCCTGAAGGAGCTGAGAAGCGTAAACAAGAATATCAAAGTTTGTCGGATAAAGGTAGGTAGCCGACATATAGTTCATGATCTTGCCGTTTGCAGAGCCGTTTCTCTGGTGCTTTTCCATTACATATGAGAAGATATTCTTGTCTTCCTCCTCAGCAAAGGTCTCAATAGTCTTTACTGCAGGGAATGACTGGAAGCCAAACTCTGAAAGATAACGGAAGAAATGCTCTCTGTATGCTGTAAATGGCTTGTTTCCGTGCCATACTTCCCAGTAGTGGCAATCGCCTCTGTTAGGGTCTGAAGGATTATCGAAAGCTCCGCCTGATGAAGGGCTTGATGGCCAGTAATCAGTATTTGGATCATATTCTTTAAGGAGCTTTGGAATAATGTATTCATACATCTTAACGTAGTCTGACTTCTGTCCGAGGTTATTCATCCAGCCGCCATGCATAAAGCCGCCAAGCATGCCGTATTCGTTGAAAATGCCGCGCATCTCGATACCCATGCCTGCCATCTGAACAAACTGCTCCATCTCATTATTACCGCACCAAAGACCAAGAGAAGCATGGTGCCTTATTCTCTTAACGTTATCTATAACTTCTGCAGTGATATTTTCCTCAAAATCATCTGTAAGGTTGTATACTGCACAAGCAAACATGAAATCCTGCCATACAAGGAGACCGAGCTCATCACATGCATCGTAAAAATCATCATGTGGATAATATCCGCCGCCCCATACTCTTATGGTGTTAAAGTTTGCTTCTTTACACTGCATTAAGAGGTTGTAGGTTCTTTCTTTATTTACTCTCGGGAGAATGTTGTCTTCCGGAATATAATCCTCGCCCATGGCAAAGATCTTTACTCCGTTTACCTCATGAGCAAAGCTCTCGCCCCACTGGTCTTTCTCTCTTGCAAGTCTTACGGTACGAAGACCTATTCTCTTTTCCCATGTATCAAGAACTGTTCCATCTTTAAAGAGCTCAACCTTTACGGTATAAAGAGCCTGCTTGCCGTAGCCGTTTGGCCACCAAAGCTCAGGCTTTTCTATCATGATCTTTTCAGGTGAGCCATCGTATTTACTTGAAGCTCCGTTTGGATCTGTAATGGTCACAACATAGTTAAGACCGCAGGCATCCTTATCTGAGCAGTCCTGTGCCACGCAGAAGGGATCGGTGCAATCAAGCTCAACTTCAAATTCAAGCTCAACCTTGCCGTTTTCGTGATGCTGTGTAATATACACGCTGTCAAGAGCTGCAGTATTGATACCAAGAAGCTCTACGCTTCTCCAGATACCGGCATCCGGGAGTCTTGGACCCCAGTCCCATCCAAACATACAATGAGCCTTACGAAGAAGCGGGAATCCCTGCATAGCATCTTCAGAACCGTCTGCCGGGTCCTTCTCATAAGCCTCTTTGATGAACTTTGTAGGAGAATGAAGTACGATACGGATGCTGTTGGCACCTTCCTTTATCATATCAAGAACTTCATAGTCCCAGGTACGGTGCATATTGTCTACACAGTCAAGAAGAACATCGTTAAGATAGATGTCTGCAAGAGTATCCACACCGTTAAATCTAAGCACAGCCCTGTCAGAAGCAAGTATTTCCTTGCTTGGCTCAAAGCTCATTACGTATTCATAATCGTAATCCATAAGAGCAAGTGCTTTCATTTCGTTATCCTTGTAATAAGGATCTTCCATCTTGCCTGCAGCAAGAAGGTCGCCGTAAACAGACCCCGGTACTACAGCAGGGATAAAGTCCTGCCAGCCGACCTGTCTCATTTTCCAGCCGGAATTAAGTGATTGTCTTTCCATTTTTAAACCTCCATAAGTATATTCCACATTTTTCACACAGTCGGGGCGCCGTAAAAGGCGTGTACCGGTGTTAATTCATGTTGATCTCTTTCCATTTCTCCTCATCAACTTTAACGCCGTAATCCTTAGCCCAGCCTTCGTAAACCTTTTTAAAAGCCTCTGTCTGTCTTTCGTTGATGATCTTTTCTTTGTTCTCTGCTGTCTCGTCTTCGTCAAGCTCGTTTATACAGTGAACGATATAGCACTTCTCATCCCCTACGATAACGCCGCTTATCTCGCCTGTTTTAAGGGAAAATGCAGCCCTGTCAAAGGCTTTTTCCATAACGCCTTCAGGAATGGTATACTGGATCTCCGGCTCATTTGAATGAACCGTGGCAAGTGAATAAAAATCTGTTCCTTCGGCTGCTGCCTGCTTTTGCAGTTCGTCTGCCTTAAGAAGGACCTCCTGTCTTCCGGAAGGCTCGTAATTAAGCGTTAGAACCTCAAAGCTTGCAACCCTTGCCTGCTCGTCGCTTACGCTGGTATTAACATCAGCCGTTACAACGTCAAATGTCTTTGAGCTTAAATAATTGTCGTGGTATATCTTTTCAAGCAGCTCTGTGGTAATGTGGTAGCGGGCTTTGTCTTCATCGTTTATCTCGTCCATCTGCTGCCTTACGGTATCTGCGATCTCTTCCACCTCATCTTCCGTTACAACGATGCCAAGTTCTTCCGCCTTTGCGGTTATTACCTTAAGCTGTACTATCTCGCCAAGTACGTCGTCTTTGCACATATCAAGGAAAGTCTTCTTACCAAAGGAAACATCCCAGATATCCTTGCCAAAATAGCCCTCATACTGCTCTTTGATACAGAGCATATAAAACATTATCTCGTCTTCCGTTGCCCCTTTTTCGCCGACAGTGATGATATTTTCAACGCTGTTTTCTTCCTCTGTCCGGCCTTCCTGTGTTTCTGCCTTCTTGCCGCAGGCCGCAAAACAAAGGGCAGCGGCAAGTATAAACATCAATATCAATAATCTCTTTTTCAAGACGGATCCTCCTGCTGTTTTTCCTGTGTCAAAAGTTCCCTTAAGAATGACTCAAGGATCTCTTCAACGGTACTTAAGATCTCCTTTTTGCCCACATTTTTAAGGGAATATATAAAGTAGGGTTTTGCCCCTGTGTTAAACTTCATCTTTCCATTGTATAATGCCACAAAGTCGGGTATCTTGGCAACATTAATTTCAGCTTTTTGATAAAGTTTTAATTCCAGACTCTCTGATAGTATCTTAACGTCTGTAATGTAGCATTTATGAGCAATAGCACGCATCAGCGATATACGGAGAAGGTTATCTACGGCAGGCGGTATGTCACCGAATCTGTCTATAAACTCGTCCTGCATATCGGAAAGCTCTTCCGCAGTTTCGATACCCGCTATCCTCTTATACATCTCAAGCTTTGCAGCCTCGCTCTTTATGTAAGTTGCCGGAATATAGGCATCCACATCGATATCGATGGTTGTCTCAAAATCGTCTGAAAGTACTTCTTCGCCCTTAAGCCTCTTTACTGCCTCATCAAGCATCTTGCAGTAAAGATCGTAACCTACGGCAGAAATATGACCGTGCTGCATCTGCCCCAAAAGGTTTCCTGCGCCTCTTATCTCAAGATCTCGCATGGCGATCTTAAAGCCGGAGCCAAGATCTGTAAATTCCCTTATGGCTGCAAGCCTCTTTTCTGCTATCTCTTTTAACATCTTGTCGCGCTTGTACATAAGAAAGGCGTATGAAGTACGGCTGCTTCGCCCGACTCTTCCTCTAAGCTGATAGAGCTGCGAAAGGCCAAGTCTGTCCGCATCCTCGATTATCATGGTGTTAACGTTTGATATATCAAGACCGGTTTCAATAATGGTGGTAGACACAAGCACATCTATATCACCGTTAATAAAGTCATACATGATCTTTTCAAGCTCGCGCTCACTCATCTGGCCGTGGGCATAGGCCACATTGACGTCGGGAAGGAGCTTTGACAGCCTGCTTGCCACGTCGGCTATGCCGTTTACCCTGTTATAAACATAGTAAACCTGACCGCCCCTTGCCACCTCTCTTGCTATGGCTTCTCTAACTATCTCTTCGTTGTATTCAAGTACGTAGGTTTGTATCGGAAGCCTATCTACAGGGGGCTCTTCAAGCACGCTCATATCCCTGATCCCTACAAGGCTCATGTGGAGTGTACGAGGTATAGGAGTCGCTGAAAGCGTGAGAACATCAACGTTTTCCTTAAGTTTCTTTATCTTCTCTTTGTGTGTGACTCCAAATCGCTGCTCCTCATCTACGATAAGAAGCCCCAGTTTTTTATATGAAATATCTTTTGAAAGCACCTTATGGGTTCCGATGACTATATCAAGGGTGCCGTCTTTAAGGCCGCTTATTATCTTCTTTTGCTCTGCCGGCGTCTTAAAGCGGCTCAGCATCTCGATCTTTATTGGGTAGCCTTTCATCCTCTGGGTAAAGGTGTTGTAGTGCTGCTGCGCAAGTATGGTGGTAGGCACAAGGATAACAACCTGCTTACTGTCCATAACTGCCTTAAATGCGGCTCTTATGGCTATCTCGGTCTTTCCGTAGCCAACGTCCCCGCAAATGAGGCGGTCCATGATCCTGCTGCTTTCCATATCGCGCTTGGTATCTTCAATGGCGCGGAGCTGATCGTCTGTCTCCTCGTAAGGGAACATTTCCTCAAACTCTGTCTGCCAGACCGTATCCTTTGAAAATGGATAGCCCTCTTTCATCTGCCTTTTTGCGTAAAGTTCCACAAGGTCCTTTGCTATCTCTTCTACGTTAGAGCGCACTTTGGCCTTGGTGCCGGACCACTCAGCAGAGTTAAGTTTGTTAAGTTTTGGCTTTTTAGCTGCATCCGCCCCCGCATACTTTTGGAGCACAGAAAGCCCTGCCGCAGGAACGTACAGATTTCCTCCCTCGGCATACTCTACCTTTATATAATCCTTGACCACTCCGCCGGTCTCGATCTTTTCTATACCGCGGTATATTCCAAGGCCGTGGTTTTCATGCACCACATAATCGCCGATGGCAAGGTCGTTAAAACCTGCGATCTTGGTGCCTTCATAAGCCGACTTTTTCTTTTTGTGTTTTCTTTCTGCACCGAAAATATCGGTCTCAGAAATGTATACAGTCTTTATAAGAGGATACTCAAAGCCTTTATGAAGGCTTCCGTATATGGTTACTACCTCGCCGGGCTGCAATACTCTATCCGGGTCGCTGCTAAATACGGCGCTTATCTCATTTTCCCGCAGATCGTCTGCCACATGCTCTGCTCTGGTTCTTGAACCGCAGGCGATAACAGTTCTGTAGCCCTGCTTTTTGTACCTTGCGATATCCTTTACAAGCAGCTCAAAGTCGCTGTTATACGAGCCCACAGACTTTACGGTAAGGTCAAGTCTTCTTACGGGCACAGCAAAAGAACACCTTGCTTCGATAGTACATATCATGCAGGTATTTTTCTTTGCGGTATCCCGGAGCAATGTCTTGTGGCTAAACAAAACTCCCATCTGACCCGGCAGGATATAGCCCTTTTCAAGCCTGTTAGTCATGCTTTCCGCAAACTCTGTCTCTATCATCTCTCCCTTTTCTTCAAGCCTTCCGGGCTCATCAAGGAAAAAGATGGTGTCATCACCAAAGTAGTCAAGAAAGGAAACCGTATCCTTGTAAAAATATGAAATATAACTGTCTATACCAAAAGAACCACCATATATATCAAGATTCTCTTCAAATTCTTCCGTAATGTGCTTAAGCCTTGCAGCTTCTTCTGTCAGCATTTCAAGACGAAGGGCTTTAACTCTCTCATCTCTTTCTTTATTGATCTTAGCGATACCCTTTGCCTTGCGCTCACTTCCAAGTATAAACTCGCTGGCAGGATAAATGTTTATGCTGTCGGTTTTTTCTATAGAACGCTGACTTTCTACGTCAAAGGTCCTGATGGTGTCGATCTCATCATCCCAAAGCTCTATACGCACGGGAGTCTCATCTGAAAGCGGGAAGATGTCGATGATACCGCCTCTTATGGCAAACTGTCCCTTTGCCATGACCTCTTCCACTCTCTCGTAGCCAAGTGCCACAAGCTGCTTCTTTAAAAGGTCTACATCAAGCTGCCCGCCTGCAGTAAGGCTTACAATGCTCTCTTTTACATAAGAAAGAGGAAGTATCTTATCCATGGCGGCTTCAACAGAAAGCACCACCGTAACAGGCTCTCCGCTTAAAATATGCTTTATTACCTCAAGTCTTTTTGCAACGATGGCACTTCCGTGTACATCTGCCGAAAAGAACATAACATCTTTGGCAGGATAAAGGTACACGTCTTTTGAGTAAAGGCGAAGGTCTTCGTATATCTCCTTTGCCTTAAGCTCGTTATATGTAACTATAACTCTGTTTTTATAGTCTGCCCCAAGGCCTGCCATAATATGAGCCTTTTGGGAATCTATACATCCGGACAGCAAAACAGGAGTGTCTTTTGCTAAAAGGCACTCTTTTGCGGTCTCATATTCCGTTAGATCAAGAAGTGGTTGTAATAAGGTGTTCATGATTTCACTTTTTGATTGTATTTGTTCATGGCGGCTTCAGGCCCTTCTTCCATAATGGTAACCGCTGCCTTTCCCGCTCTGTCTATGGCATCGCGGATAATCTCTTCCGTATCTTTGTCAAACCTTGCAAGAACGTGGTCTGCAAGATCCCATTCTGTAGGTCTTGCTCCCACACCTATCTTGATCCTGGTAAAATTCTGGGTTCCAAGGTGTGCAATGATATTTTTAAGTCCGTTGTGCCCGCCTGCGCTTCCCTTTGGCCTGACTCTGATATTCCCCGGCTCAAGGTCAATATCATCTGAAATGACTATAAGCTCGCTCTCAGGGTCCAGATGATAAAAATCAACAAATTCCCTTACGGATTCTCCCGAAAGGTTCATAAAAGTCTGGGGCTGTGCAAGTATTACCTTGTTGCCGTTTATAAAGCCTGCGCCGCAGACTGCCTTGTGTTCCTTTTTGTTTAGTTTGATATCGTACTCGTCTGAAAGATGAGTGATGGTGTCAAATCCTATGTTGTGTCTCGTTCCCGCGTATTTGGTGCCGGGATTGCCAAGTCCTACTATTAAAAACATATGGGGTGCCTTTCAAAAAATAATTATATACACAAGAAAAAAGGGCATCATAAGATACCCTAATCCTCTAAAGTAGCAGCTAAATACTCTTAAGCCTCTTCGTCGTTTTCAAGAAGAGCAGTTTCATAACGCTCAAGAATGATAGCCTGAATCTTTTCACGAGTATCTGAATTGATAGGATGTGCTATATCACGATACTCTCCATCGCCTGCCTTACGGCTTGGCATGGCGATAAATAATCCTTTCTCGCCTTCAATAACTTTGATATCATGTACCACAAATTCGTTATCAATAGTTATTGATACAACAGCTTTCATCTTGCCTTCTTTTGCTACCTTACGTACCCTAACATCAGTGATCTGCATGTCGTAGGCCCCCTTTTAGTATAATCTTTGAGTTGCATATAAGTAATAAGATGAGATAAAAAACCCCATTTATCCCGTATATGCGTAGTATATCACATTATTTTAAAAAAATAAACAGAAAATTACATTTTTTAAATCGCGTAAAGGTGCTAAAATTCTGCTTTTTCTGCATTTTTTACTTGCTTTTGTGACCGATTTTTCGCCGCCTTGTTTTAGATATTGATTTATGCTATACTTGTGCGGTAGTTTAGCATAAACACGGAGATGTTTTTATAATGAATGGAACAGTAGATTTTAGAAACAAAAAACATATACATTTTATCGGGATCGGCGGTATAAGCATGAGCGGTCTTGCTGAGCTTCTTTGCTCTAAGGGCCTTAAAGTAAGCGGTTCCGATAGAAATGAAAGTCCCGTTACAAAGCACCTTTCTTCTCTCGGAGTAGATGTTATGTACGGACAGGCCTACGAGAACATAACGCCTGATATTGACCTTGTTGTTTATACTGCTGCCGTAAGCAGCGATAACCCGGAGATGATGGCGGCAAAAGATCTTGGTATAACCACTATAACAAGAGCCACTCTTCTTGGGCTTATCATGAAAGATTACGATGACGCCATCTGCGTGGCAGGTACCCACGGCAAGACCACTACCACATCCATGCTTTCACACATCTACCTTCAGGCAGGCGTCGATCCTACGATCCACGTTGGCGGTATCCTCAAAGATATCAAGGGCAATATAAAGATAGGAAGCAAGGAACATTTCATTACCGAGGCCTGTGAATACACCAACAGTTTTCACGAATTTTTCCCTACTACAGCCATTATCCTTAATGTAGAAGCAGAACACCTTGACTTTTTCAAGACTCTTGCTAATTACCGCGCTTCTTTTAAGAAGTTTATCGGGCTTCTGCCTGATGACGGACTTCTTATTATAAACGGTTCTATTGATTCTTATAAGGAGCTTTGCGCTGATACCAAGGCCAGGATCGTTACTTACGGTGTTCCGCAGGTTTCAGATTATTATGCTGATGAGATCGGCTTTGACAGGCTCGGACACGGTAGCTATACCCTTTGCGGTCCTGCCGGGAAGATCGGAAGAGTTGAGCTTTCTGTAGTTGGCGAGCACAATATATCAAACTCTGTTGCCGCTGCGGCCTGCGCTCTTACAGAGGGTCTTTCTTTTGAGGCTGTGGCAAAAGGTCTTAAATGCTTTACAAATGCAGATAAACGTTTCCAGTACAAGGGCGAGAGAGACGGAGTAGTTATAATAGACGATTATGCACACCACCCAACCGAGATAAAGGCCACACTAAATGCTGCACTTAAAGTAGAACACAACAAACTCTGGGTAGCCTTCCAGCCCCATACCTATTCTAGGACCAAGGCTTTCCTTAATGATTTTATTGATGCTCTTTCTCTTGCCGACGGAGTAGTTCTTGCAGACATTTATGCCGCAAGAGAAGACGACCCGGGCGACATTTCTTCTAAAGACATCATGAACGGACTCGTTAAAAAGGGTGTTGAATGTACGTATTTTGATACATTTGAAAAAATTGAAAACTTTTTAATCAACAATTGTAAACACGGTGATCTGTTGATAACCATGGGCGCCGGCAATATTGCAATTGTTGGAGAAAAACTTCTACTTAGGTAGTTTTCCACATTATCCACAACCTTATCAACATATGACACTGATAAGCGTTGTGGATTTTTTGTTGGTTCATTGTTTTTTCTACTCTTATAGACCTCAATCGGACTTTTCCCTTTATTTCAATGAATTTAAGTCAGATAACAGACTTTCTATCCGTGTGGTATGCACAGTTTTATCCACATTATCCACATTATCCACAATCCACAGTTTGTGCGGGTTTGGGGATTCTCTGCCTATTTTCAAATCATTTTTTCTATGCTATACTACTTTCTGCACGGCGAAAGTAAGCGATTTTCTTTACCGCGCAAGGAGGAGAATTGAAAAAATGGGAAACACCGAGTTCACGCTTTCAGGAGGAAAAGAGCTGGACGTAACAGCTCTGTCCAATTCATTTATAGATCACATTATGCCAAAGCTTAACGGAGCATATGTAAAGGTTTATATCTATCTCTTAAGGAGTTTTTCCTGCAGATCAGGGCTTTCCGTTACCGCCATCGCAGACGCCCTTGAGAGTACCGACAGCGACATTTTAAGAGCACTCAGCTCTCTTGAAAAATATAATCTTATCAGAGTGGTAAAAAACGAAGCCGGCGAGATCACCGAGATACGTTTTGCAGATTCTGTCAAAGCAGCTGAGCCGCAGAGTCCTTCCGTTCCTTCTTTTATGATAAAGCAGGAAAGCCAGGCTCCGCTTGCTCCTGTTACACAGTTCCCTGTTCCTGAGGTTCGCAGAGAGCCTGAGGTTGCTCATATTCCTGAAATAAGCGACACCAAGCTTAAAGCCCTTAAAGAGAACGTTGAAGTTGAGTGGCTTATGAGTAAGGTGGAAAACTACCTCGGAAGACTTCTTAATCCTTCCGATACTCAGCTTATTATTTACCTTCACTGTGAAGTTGGTTTTGATGCCGACCTTATTTTCTATTTATATGAGTACTGCACTTCAAAGGGCAAGAATTCTTCCCAGTATATCGAGAAAGTTGCATTAAACTGGGTTGATAAACATATAACTACGGTTGAAGAGGCTCAAAACGAGTCAGTCCGCTACAACGAGCACTATATTACCGTTTCCAAAGCCTTTGGAATGGGACGTATGCCTGCTTCTACAGAGCAGGAGTTCATTAACCGCTGGACTCAGGAGTTTAATCTTTCAGACGAGCTCATTACAGAAGCCTGCAACCGCACCCTTCTTGCTACCGGCAAGCCTGATTTTAAGTATGCCAACAAGATAATGGAAAACTGGGCTAAAAAAGACGTTCGCACTCTTAGCGACGTAGCCGCTCTTGATTCCATCCATCAGCAGACATCCGCAAGATCGGCAGCTAATTTTGGCAAGAGCGATAACCGCACTTCGGGGAATAAGTCAAATGCCTTTATGTCTCGTAATTACACTACAGACGACATTGACAACATTGAAAAAGTGCTGCTTAATCGCGAGGGTTAAAAGCTATATGATGTATAGAACAGAAACTGTGTCTTTTCAGGGGGTAGTCTTATGAATTTAAAAAATTACCAGTACAATCGTATTCTGCGCGAATACGATTCCAAGCAGCTGCAGGCAAAGTGGGACCTTAATCTTCGTACAGAGGAGATCTACAACGAGATCCCTGAGCTTCGCGATATCGATCAGACCATAGCTTCAGGCTCTATCAAATATGCTAAGCTTCTTCTTGAAGACAACCACGTTGCTCTTGAAGATCTTCGCGAGACCAACAGGGCTCTTTCTCAGAAGAAGAAAGCTCTTCTTAAAGAGCACGGATATCCGGATGACTATCTTCAGCCAAAGTATTCCTGCCCTGACTGCAGAGATACAGGCTATATCGGCTCAGAAAAGTGCCACTGCTTTAAGCAGGCTATCGTTAACCTTCTTTACAGCCAGTCCGGTCTTAAAAACACCCTTGACCAGGAGAATTTCTCCTCATTTGATCTTGACTACTATTCCGACGAAAAGTCGGATTATGATGATACCGTAAGTGCCACTCCTTACGAAAACGCCAGGAGGGCACTTACGGAATGTAAGAGCTTCGTTGATAATTTTGACAACGAATACAAAAATCTTCTTATTTTCGGAAAGACGGGCGTAGGAAAGACCTTTCTTGCAAACTGTATTGCAAAAGGTCTTCTTGACACCGCCCACACCGTGATCTACCTTACCTCCTTCCAGCTTTTTGATATGCTCGAAAAGTATACCTTCCGCAAATACGGCGGGGACAATTCACTTGATGAGGGCGAGGCAGGTCTTGATTACATCCTTGATGCCGATCTTCTTATTATAGACGATCTTGGCACTGAGCTTACCAATTCCTTTATCACAAGCAGATTATATCTTTGCCTTAATGAGCGTGACCTTCGAAGGAAATCCACAGTGATCTCCACCAATCTTTCGCTTACAGACCTTAACAACAATTACAGCGAAAGAATTTTCTCACGAATCATGAACAATTACACACTGGTTAAGATGATCGGCAGCGATATCAGATTTAAAAAGCATCTTAATTCTGCGAACAAAAAAATAGTTTAACGCATTAACTTGACAATATTGCTTTTTAATGGTAAAACTTTAGGGTCTAAAACTAAATAAACCAAAGCTATGGAGGAAAAAAGCATTATGCCACAGGAAGATTACATTGAGACAATACCGGCAGGCCAGCTTGGGATTGTTTCAACAAAGAGCTGCGAGTCTCTTGCCAAAAAGGTAGATGATTATCTTGTTTCTTGGAGAAACAGCAGAGACAACGAGCACACTTCAACCATTAACTTCGAAGGTTATCAGAAAGAGACTTATATTGTAGACACTGCAGTTCCAAGATTCGGAACAGGTGAGGCTAAAGGACTTATCAAGCAGTCTGTTAGAGGCGACGATCTCTACTTTATGGTAGATGTTACCAACAGCAGTCTTACTTATAAGATCAGCGGTCATGAAAACCACATGTCTCCTGATGACCATTATGCAGATCTTAAGAGACTTATCGCTGCAGTTAGCGGCAAATCAAAAAGGATCACCGTTATTATGCCTTTCCTTTACGAAGGAAGACAGCATAAGAGAAGTTCCAGAGAGTCCCTTGACTGTGCTCTTGCACTTCAGGAACTTATCAACATGGGCGTTGAAAGCATTATTACCTTCGATGCACATGATCCACGTGTACAGAATGCTATCCCACTTAACAGCTTTGAGACTATAATGCCTACATACCAGTTCATCAAGGCTATTCTTAAGAATATCCCTGATATTAAGATGGATCCCGATCACCTTATGATCATCAGCCCTGATGAAGGTGCTATGGGCAGAGCAGTATACTTTGCAAATGTCCTTGGTATTGATGTTGGTATGTTTTATAAGAGAAGAGATTATTCTACAATTGTAGATGGTAGAAACCCTATAGTTGCTCACGAATATCTCGGAAGAAGCCTTGATGGAAAAGATGTTATCATCGTTGATGATATGATCTCCTCAGGTGAGAGTATGCTTGATGTGGCAAGAGAGCTTAAAAAACGTAATGCAGGCCGTATATTCGTAGCTTCAACCTTCGGTCTCTTTACAAACGGCCTTGAGAAGTTCGACGAGGCTTATGAAAGTGGTATGATCTACAGAGTACTTACCACAAACCTTGTTCATCAGTCAGAAGAGCTCTTATCAAGACCTTATTATATCAGTACAGATATGAGCAAATACATCGCTCTTCTTATCGACAGACTTAACCATGACGCTTCTATAAGCGACCTCTTAAGCCCAACAGAGCGTATCAACAATATTCTTAAAAAGTATGGACAGAGATAGGTTTTTGTAGTAATATAATTATTACTATTGTGACTGTTTGACAGTTAATAAACTATTATATTCAAGGAGGATTTTATCATGGCTCATGTAATTAGTGACGAGTGCATTTCATGTGGTGCTTGTGCAGATGCTTGCCCAGTAGGCGCTATCTCAGAGGGTGCTGCTCATTATGAAGTAGATGCTGACGCTTGCGTTGATTGTGGCGCATGCGAGGGTGCTTGCCCAACAGGTGCTATTGCAGCTCAGTAAATTTAAAGATCAAAATCCCGAAGCTTTTTGCTTCGGGATTTTTTACGTAAAGAAGCGGTCGCAGGATTTTGCGACCGCTTCTTTTTATGTGTTGTTCTTATTATGCTGCCTTTTTACTTGCAGGGATAAGGTTCTGCAGGATACCTGCTTTACTTAGTGCAGGCTTGATTGCTGCGTAAAGCACACCTCCGACTGCTGTGTTGATAACTGCATTGATTATGGTTGCATATGTTGTAATGGCTAAAAGTGACTTGATCGCTTTCTCAGCTTTTTCTGCATCAGGTGTAAGGATAGTATACCAGGCCCACTTAAGAGAAGGCTCAAATACACAGTTAAATGCAAGGGCGATGGCACCTGCTGCAAAGCCCCATATGATCTGTTTTGTATAAGACTTATTTTCATCGATCTTTGCAATTTTGTGTGCTACAAGGCCAACGATAAGTCCGATCACAAGCTTTGTAATGAATGTACGCGGAGCACTTGCTGCATAACCACCAAGGATATCTGCAAGTGAAAGGCCAACTGCTCCTGCAAGGCCACCGTAAAGGCCTCCAAGAAGTAAAGCTCCAAGTACTACGAATGCATTTCCGATATGTACCTTGGTTCCGGAAGCGGAAATAGCAGGGAATACTGCATAACCCACATAGCAAAGCGCAGCCATAAGGCCTGCTGTTGCGATCTTAAATACACTGTTCTTTTTCATAATTATATCTCCCATCTGTTTTTTGATAGGAACTATAATATCACTAACTGGAACTTTTAAAACAGCCAATTTTAATATTTTTAATGGTGCCACTTTCGCATTGTCCCGAAAAAAAAGGATTCTTTTGAAAGAAAATCTTTCAAGAATCCTTTTTGTCATTTTTACGAACGGGAACCTTACCTCTCCCTTAGCAGGTTTTGGAACTTTGTAAGCTTGTTTTCCCAGAGGAGTTTTACGGTACCCGTAGGACCGTTACGCTGCTTACCGATAATGATCTCGGAAATACCCTTTTCTTCCGAGTCTTTGTTATAATAATCATCTCTGTAAATAAACATTACCACGTCGGCATCCTGTTCGATAGCTCCGGATTCACGAAGGTCTGAAAGCATAGGACGTTTATCAGGTCTTTGCTCTACCGCACGGGAAAGCTGGGAGAGCGCTATAACAGGAACGTTGATCTCTCTGGCGATTGCCTTAAGGGATCTTGATATGTCTGAAATAACCTGCTGCTGACTCTCTCCGTTGTTCTTAGAGCCGCTCATAAGCTGCAGGTAGTCGATTATTATCATGCCGATATTATGTTCAAGCTTCATCTTACGGCATTTACTACGGAGCTCCATAACAGAGATGCCCGGGGTATCGTCTATAAGCAGCTTTGACCTCGAGATCGTGGCAGCACTTTCTACAAGCTTTGCCCAGTCCTCATCTTCAAGATTACCGGTCCTTATGTCCTGAGAATCCACTCTGGAGTTCATGGCAAGGATACGCTTAACCAGCTGATCCTTACTCATCTCGAGACTGAATATTGCTACAGCAGTATCGTGTTTAACTGCCGCATATTCTGCGATGTTAAGCACGAATGCGGTTTTTCCCATAGAAGGTCTGGCTGCTACAATAATAAGGTCAGACTTCTGAAAACCTGCGGTCATGGCATCAAGATCGTAAAAGCCCGTCTCTACCCCTGTTACGGATCCTTTATTTTTAGCTACCGCTTCTATGCTGTCAATGGTTCGCATTACGATACTCTTAATGCTTTCCATATCCCCGGACTGCTGATTTTGAAGAAGTCCGAAAATCTTCTTTTCTGTATCCGCAAGAATATCGTTTAATGCGCCTTTGCCCTGAAAGCATTCATTTGTAATACCTTCTGTTATCTTGATAAGCTTGCGGAGGATTGATTTTTCATACACTATCTCCGCATAATGCCTTACATTGGCAGAGGTTGGAACGATCTCCATGATCTCTCGTATGGCGTCAATACCCGCAAGTTCAGGCGGTACATCTTTTTCCTGAAGTCTGTTCTGAAGAGTAATAAGGTCTACCGGCTTTCCTTCGGTGTGAAGTTCCACCATGGCGTCAAAAAGAACACCGTACTGTCTGCTGTAAAAATCTTCGCCGGTGATCTTTTCGGATGCTATATCTATGGCATCTTCGCTCATTATCATAGAACCTATGACAGACTGCTCCGCCTCAGGGCTATGTGGTTGTATTCGCTTAATAATGTTCTCATCCATTATAGCTTAAGCTTCCTTTACTATTACTTTTATGGAACCTGTTACCTGAGGGTGAAGCTTGATAGGTACTGTAAAGATACCCGGGCTCTTTATCGGGTCATTAAGCACAAGTTTTTTCTTGTCGATCTCAATATCAAGCTGTTTCTTTGCTGCTTCTGCTATCTCTTTTGTGGAAACAGAGCCGAAAGTTCTTCCGCCCTCGCCGGTCTTAATGCTAAGCACTACCTCTTTCTTTTCAAGATCTGCTGCAAAAGCTTTTGCCTCATCAAGCACTTCCTGGGCATGCTTTGCTTCTGCTGCCTTCTGGAGCTTAAGGTCGTTTAAGTTCTTTGCGTTTGCCTCTACTCCAAGTTTCTTTGGCAGGATAAAGTTACGAGCGTAACCGTCGTTGATCTTGCATATATCTCCCTTTTTTCCAAGAGATTTAACATCCTGTAATAAAATAACTTCCATCTTATAGTTCTCCTTCATCTCTCATTTTGATAAGTATATCTTTGACAAGGCTAACCGCCTCGGGAACAGTAGTCTCAAGCTGAGCGCCTGCAACAGACATGTGCCCGCCTCCCCCAAGCTTTTCCATAACGACCTGTACATTAAGTTCGTCGATGGATCTTGCGGAAATATATACCTTGCCTTTATACGGAGTAAACGCAAATGAAGCCTTCACTCCCGATATGTCCATTAAATCGTTTGCAACCTGGGCGCCAAGGATAGTCGGACTTGGCATGCCTTCTGCGTCACAGACTGCCATAGCGTAGTGATCAAGAAATACTTCTGCTGTACTTATGGCCCTTGCCTTCACTACGAAATC
>JAEEGF012110469.1_pt1 | contig 31093 bp, 20 predicted proteins | sample 9134171 | NCBI WGS metagenome assembly JAEEGF01 (sample SAMN16246542, study PRJNA631951) | gut metagenome | biome: gut microbiome; feature: rumen; material: AP-attached | host: Bos | place: Iran: Karaj | collected 2018-10 | reverse complement strand
AATAGGAGACCTCACCGGAGTTCTTTCCGGGCATGCGGTTGTCGCTTATCTTCCTTTCGACGGAGACGGAAAGGATGCCCGTGGAAAGGTCGAGACCGTAGCTAACGGCAAATTGTATTACTCCGACGCTTATTACGGCAAAGGCGTGGATTTGTCTGACGGCTACGTGACTCTTAAGGATGTCTCTGTCGGAACCAATTCATTTTCAGTGGCTTTGTGGATGAAGACAAATGGAGTGTCTTCCGATCCGTGCATTATTTCTAACAAGGATTGGAACAGTGGCGGCAACAGCGGCTTCGTGTTGTCCTTGCGAAGTGACGGGGACATCAAGTTCAATGCTGGTTACAATGGAAACAGAATGGATCCGGCAGCCGGCTTGCCTTTTGATTACCAGAAGGGTTGGATGCATGTTATCCTTGTCGTGGACAGGAAGGCGAACAAGGCGCGCATCTATTATGACTTCAACCTGGATGTGGAAAGTGATATTCCAGCGGAATTGAGAAACGTCTCATTCGATGCCCTCGACTTGAATATCGGCCAGGACGGAACCGGGCATTACAACGCGAAACTGGCCGCCCAGCTGGATGAGATGATCATCACCGCCGACGTGCTGGGAGAAGATGATATAGCCAAACTGAAGGCCTATTACGAATAGTATCAGGCGTCTTTTTTCCTGGTCAGCAGCTCAAGGGCAAGCACCGATCCGGCGCCGATCAGGGCCCAAATGACAGCGCCGCCGATATGGAGAGCCTCAACTGGCTGTCCATTAAGGACATTGGCGGCTTCGTTGGCAGCTTTATCAGCCCAAGGCCAGACCTTGACGAGAGCTCCGAGGGTGAAACCGATCAGCACGAGCAGGGTCTGCTTCTCGTACTTGCCGATCAGCCAGTGAAGGAACTTAGAGAACGCGGCAATACCTATGACGCAACCGATGGCGAAGACGAGCAGTACGGGAATATTCAACTCGCTGACCGCCTCCATTATGTACTCATATTTTCCAAGCAGGACAAGGATGAAACTCCCCGAGATTCCGGGCAGGATCATGGTGCAGATGGCGATAGCTCCGCAAACGGCGATAAACCACATGGCCGAGGTGGTCTCCGTAGGCGACAGGAGGCAGATGAACGCGCCGAGAGCGACACCGAAAACCAGCCAGAGGACATCCGTGCCTTTCCAACCTTTGATGTCAGAAAGCATGAAGACGGAGGAGACGATGATCAGACCGAAGAAAAAGGCCCACGTCTGGACAGGATGATGATCCAGGACGTAGTCCATCAGTTTGGCCAGGGAGAACACGCTGACAATCACGCCGATAGCAAGCCAGAGGAGGAAAGTGCCGTGAATGGCGTTCCAGAATCCCTTGAAATCACCTTTAAGCAAGAGCTTCCAGGTCGACACTGTCATGATGGCATTGAGAGCGTCGATGAGCTCGTTGAATATTCCTGTAAGGAGGGCGATCGTTCCACCGGATACTCCCGGGATAACATTAGCCGCTCCCATGGCGTATCCCTTGAGAGCGACGACGATATTCTTGATTATGTTTGACTTCATATTACTGGATCTTTCCGAGATATGTCTTCATCGCGTTGAAACTGTCCTGCTGCGAGAGATCCTTGCCGGCCGGGTCGGAGATGACCAGGTCGAAAAGATCTCCTCCAAGCTGCTTGCGCCCGATCTTGAAGCGCGCCTTGGAAGTTCTTGCCATGTATTCGATAGCGAAGTCCGGGTCTTTTATCAATGATATGAAAACGTCCGGAGACCTTTCCTCCAGGACCCCCATCTTGTACTTGTTCGGCCTTCCGAGCCAGTCCAGGTCCTTCTTGGTGATCGTGGTCTGGATGCTCGTGATCAGGCGATCCTCGCTTCCGATCTTGCGGAAGTCCTGGAAAAACACTGCCCCGTTGATGTCCATTCCCCGGAAGTAGTTCATTATGTTGGTCTTGCACGTGTCGAAAGAAGGATCTTCGACATCGATAATCGCCACATAAGATTTTATCTGGGTGAGAGGCAGAATCCCGGTCTGCACCGCACTGGCATGTCTTCTGAGGCTTCTTTTCCTGAATATGTCTTTAACAAACTCAAACATGATCAGCTCATTGATTGTTTACAGTCGCGATCAGCTGTCGGATCTCGGCTTTGGCATCCCTCCATCTGGGAACGTCGATCTTCGTTCCGACAACCTCAACGACCTTTGCCGCAATTATCGAGCCGACTTCGCCACAAACCTTCAAAGGAAGCCCAAGTGAGTGAGCGTAGAGAAAGCCAGCGGCATAGGTGTCACCGGCTCCGGTGGCGTCAATCGTAGCCGCGGGCCAGGCCTCAATGTAGTGATAATCATCACCTTGCTGGACCATTGAACCATCTTTGCCGACTTTTACGACAGCAATCTCGCATTGCTTGGCCAGGGCTGCCAACGCTTCCCTCGGCTCGAGCTTTGTGTAGGCCCTGGCTTCTGACTCATTGGCGAAAACGATATCGATGTATTTCTCGACAAGGTTGTGGAAGAAGGCCTCGTTGGACTCAACGACATTATACGACGCCATGTCGATCGAGATCTTGCAGCCGGCATCCTTGGCCATCTGTACGGCCCTGCGGATAAGATCCTGGTTCTGTACGAGATAACCTTCGATGTGGAAATAATCATATCCCACGAAGTACTCCGGTTTCAGGTCTTCCGGCACCAGTTCGAGAGCGGCTCCCATGTAGTCGGCGAAAGTCCTTTCAGCATTCGCTCCCGTGATGAAGCACATGGCCCGGCCGGAGCCTTTCGTGCCCTCGAGCAAGGTTGTTTTCACACCGAATTGCTCCAGGGTGCTTTTGTAAAGGTGACCGAGTTCGTCGTTGCCTATCTTGCCGATGAAGCACGACGGCATGCCGAAGATAGATGTGCAGGTTATGGTGTTGGCGGCTGAGCCTCCAGGGACGTATTTCACGCCATATTCCTTGAGTTTGGCCCAGATCTGGTCTCCGGTCTCAAGGTCAACATGCTGCATACTTCCGCGCGGGAGGTGGTATTCCTCAAGCATCGAGTCGTCAGGGAAGACGGCAAGGATGTCAGTCAGGGCGTTTCCGATTCCGAGTATTGATTTCATACGGTAAAATGAGCGTTATGGCTTTACAATCTACAAATTTACGATAATTTGATTAAATTTGTTAGCATGAATAAGAAGGTCGGGAATATTCTCAAGTATGGAGGGTCCGTGATTCTCGCGGCGGTGTTGTTGTATCTGGCTTTCCGCAAGGTGAATTGGACAGACTTTTGGGCCGCTTTGAAGGCGTGTCGTTGGGAGTTTGTGCTTCTTTCATGCGTGTTTGGGTTTTTTGGATTTATCTTGAGGTCGCTCCGATGGAGAGAGGTCCTTCTTCCGATTGATCCCACCACAAAGACGCTGACTTGTTTCAACGGAGTCAACATCGGCTATGCCGTGAATATGGTTCTGCCAAGGGTAGGAGAGGTCCTGCGCTGCACCTACATCACCGCGCATTCCAAGAAAGTTAAAGATCCCCAGACGGGGGAGGAGAAGCATCTTGCCTCCTTTGACAAGGCCCTTGGAACCGCTGTACTCGAGCGGTCCGTGGATGTCTTCATGCTCTTTGGCCTCTTGGTCGTGTTCCTTCTTTTCACATGGGACAAGTACGGCGGATTTTTCGCCGAGAAGATTTTCGGTGCCGCTTCGGGCAGTTTCACGTTGAGCAAGGTAGGGATCATCCTCTTGGTTATCATTGCATTGGCCGCTTCAGCATGGACGGTTTTCCGGTTTGCCGGAAGATGGCAGCCACTCAGGGTGGTCAAGGATTTCTGCAAAGGATTGTGGCAAGGCTTCATCAGCTGCCTCAAGATGAAACGGGGCTGGTGGTTCGTCCTTCTCACTGTCATGCTGTGGATCTGTTATTGGATGATGAGCGTGACGATCTTGTGGGCTGTGCAAGGAATCGACACATCGACGGTTTCTTCAGGTCTGGCCTCCGCCGTTGAGACCGTAAGGAGCCTGAATATGATCGACGCGTTGTTCCTGATGCTTGCCGGCGCCCTTTCCTCAATCGTTCCCGTTCCCGGAGGTTTCGGGGCTTTCCACTTCATAGTCGCCGGAGCCATTTCCTACGTCTACGGATTGCCTTTCGAGTTCGGAATTATTTTCGCTACGCTCTCCCACGAGTCCCAGGAGCTCAACCAGCTTATTTGGGGAGGTATTTCATTTGTCATCGAGCAAATAAGAAAAGATTAGGATATATGAGACCAATGAGGTTTATCGCACTATCGGCAGCCTTTGCCATATTGCTTTCCGGGTTTTCCATTCAAGCCCAGAATAAACTGACATCCAAGCAGTTATATTCCCAATTCCAAAATCCGGACACCCGGTACCGTCCGTTTGTGCGGTGGTGGTGGAACGGAGACCGTGTGAATGCTGAAGAGCTCGTCAGGGAGCTTCACATCATGAAGGAAGCCGGGATAGGTGGAGTGGAGATCAATCCGATTTCCTTCCCCAATGGAGCTGACACCCTGGACACCAAGCCTCTGAAGTGGCTCAGCGACGAGTGGATCGATATGCTGAAGGTCGTTTTCGACGAGGCGGATCGTATCGGGATGACCTGCGACTTGATCATCGGATCCGGGTGGCCTTTCGGTGCCGAGAGCCTTCCCAGGGACGAGAGGGCGGAAGTGCTTTTGACCTACGCCAAGGAAGTTCCTCCAGGTGAGACTCTGGAGATGTCGATGTTCCACCTTTTCAAAGAGTTGGATCCCGGAGTCACCATCGTCAATCCCCGCCGTTCGCCGGAACTGGTCTCAATCTGCCTCGCTCCGGATCCTATCGGAAGTCTTGAAGAGGCGATCGACCTGTCCGGAAAGGTTAAGGACGGGATTTTGAGCGTCGATGTTCCCGAGGGGAAATGGCAGCTTTACGCGATGGTGAAGTTCGACTCGTTCGCCAGTGTGATCAATGGCGCCCCTGGAGCAGCGGGATCGATCCTGAACCACATGGACGCTGCCGCGGTGAGGCATTATCTCGACCACATGACCGATGCGATTGAAAAGAGAATAGGCCCTCTTTCAGGTCGAGTCAGGGCCATGTTCATTGACAGCATGGAGCTGGAGGGCAACAACTGGACGGCAGACTTCGCCGAGGAATTCAAGAGAAGGAGAGGTTATGATGTGATTCCATGGCTGCCTTTCACGATGTTCGAGGTTGGAAGGCTCGGGGATGTCAAGAGTTTTGAATACGGGTCCAAGAAGAGTCCCAAGTTCCAGGAAGAAGTGGACCGCGTACGCTTCGATTTCGAGCTGACAAAAGCCGAACTCCTTCACGAGCGCTTTTACGGCACCATGGGCCAGTGGGCCAAAGACAAGGGGCTGAAACTCCGCGCCCAGGCCTACGGAAGGGGGTTCTTCCCGCTTGAGAGTTCCTTTATGGTCGATTTCCCCGAGGGAGAGTCTTGGACCACCAACTGGCTCCGCCACAAGATCGGAGAGGAGATGGGAGACGAGGATTACCGCCGCGGCCGCGGTTACACCATGATCAACAAATACGTCTCTTCAGCGGCGCACCTTTCCGGAAAGAGGATCGTCAGCGCCGAAGAGATGACCAACACCTATAAAGTCTTCACGACTTCGCTCGAGTTCCTTAAAGTCGGCTCTGACATGAGCGCCATCTCCGGCGTAACCCATTCTGTATGGCATGGATTCAATTATTCCCCTCTTGAGGCCGAGTTCCCGGGCTGGATACAGTACGGAACGTTCCACAATGAGAGGAACACCTGGTGGCCTTATGTCAAGAATCTCAATGACTATAGGGCCCGCATAGCCAGCCAGCTCCAGAACGCCGACATGTACACGGACATCGCCATCCTTCCCGCCAACTACGACATGTGGTCCACGATGGGAGTCCAAACGGAGCCGTTCCCCGTCAAGCTGAATGTGCCATATACCTCTCTCATCTGGGAGGCAATCCATAAAACCGGTGGCGGAGCCGACTATGTGAGCGAGATAATCCTCAATGACGCGACGGTCAGGAACGGAAAACTCTGTTACGGGCCAAAGGAATATGGAGTCTTGTTCCTCGTCGAGGTCACCAGCACGACTCCGGAGACGCTCGCCAAGCTCGAGGAATTCGTCCGTCAGGGCGGAAGGGTCTTCTGTGTGGGGAAATATCCGGAGAAGTCATTGGGACTCAAGGACTATGAGTCCAGGGACAAAGAGATCGCCGAAAGGGTCCAGCGTCTTGAGTCGTTCAAAGACAAATTCATTTTGCTTGAGAAGCCCGAGGACGGGAAATATCTCGAATGGTATGAGGACGTGATGAAGAAATATTCCTTGCCCCATTCGATCACCATCACCAATCCGGACCGCTTCCTGCTTCAGGACCGTTATGTCACCGATGACAAGTCTGACATATTCCTGATCATGAACGCCCACATGAGCGAGGCTCGCCAGACTGACATAATATTCCCGAAATCAATCACTTCCGGGAAGCATGCCTGGATTTATGATCCCGCTGCCGGGAGCCGGTTCCCGCTAAAGCTTGACAAGTCGGGCAAAGCCAGTTTCCGTTTCGGCCCGTCCGAGACTTATCTTATTGTCTTCAATAAGGATGGCCGTGGTGGTTCGGCTCCGCTCACCAACCATGGTTCGGCTCCGCACCGTGGTTCGACTCCGCTCACCAACCGTGCGGAAGGGCGGTCCCTGAGCGGAGCGGAAGGGTGGTCCCTGAGCGGAGTCGAAGGGAACCATGTCTCCGGCCCCTGGTCCCTGACCCTCAATCAGCCCCAGCTCGACTCGACCTGGACAGCAACCCTTGACACCCTTCAGGACTTCAAGGACATGGCCGACACGACCTTCAAGAACTTTATGGGAACAGTCATTTACAAGACATCCGTCACCCTAGACGGCAAGAATCTCCCCAAATATCTTGACCTCGGTAAGGTCGCCGACATCTGTGAGCTCAAGATCAACGGCCGTGACGCCGGAATGAAGTGGTTCGGGGAGAGAATATACGACGTTTCCCCTTATGTGAAAGCGGGGGAGAACACCATTGAAGTCAAAGTAACTACCCTGATGGGCAATTACATACAAACTCTCAAGGACAACAAGGCCGCCCAGCGTTTCGTCTTGAGGCGCAACCAGCCCTATGTGTCCGCGGGATTGATCGGACCAGTGAAATTTTACAAACAATAACACAAAGAGCAAATGAAACGATTCCTAAGACTCGCGGCGTCTTTGATGCTGTTGGCCGGCGGAGCCAACGGGCTCAACGCCGCTGATTATTTCGCGAGGGACTTCGGGGCTGTCCCCGACGGTTTCACCCTCAACACAGTCAGTATCCAGGCGGCGATTGATTTCGTGTCCGCCCAGGGAGGAGGCCGTGTCGTTCTCGACAACGGTGATTACGTCAGTGGAACAATTTACCTTAAGGATGGAGTAACCCTCTGGATAGACGAGGATTCCTCTCTTTTGGGATCTCTCAATCCTTTTGACTACATCAAGGATCCGGATGCCAAATGGACAGCGCTCATCTTTGCCATTGGCCAGAAAAACATAGGCATAGAGGGTGGCGGCACAGTGAACGGCCGCGGTTTCGCTATCGCGACGAGGTTCATTGACTTCGTCCATCTCGGAGTCTTCGATGATCCCCTCGGTAACGACCGGCTCCAGGAAGCGAAACGTCCTGAGAATATTCATTTCTACAAATGCGAAGGTATCGTCATCAGGGACATTCTCCTCAAGGATCCCGGCTGCTGGAACCAGCAGTACGACAAGTGCAGGAATATCCTGGTGGAAAGGGTCCATGTGGACGCCAAGTCATATTGGAACAATGATGGAATCGACATTGTGGACAGCAGCGACGTGATCATCCGTGACTGCTTCTTCGACGCTGCCGATGATGGGTATTGCTTCAAGAGCCACAGCAATGACGGGGTGAGCGAGAACATCCTGGTGGAGAACTGCGTGGGCCGTTCGAGCGCCAACGGAATCAAGTTCGGAACCTACACCCGCGGCAAGTTCAAGAACTTCAAGTTCAAGAATATCAAGATCTACGACACCTACCGCAGCGCCATCACTATCGCTACGGTGGATGGCGCCACGATCGAGGATGTTGAGATCGACGGGATCGAGAGCATCCACACCGGTAACCCGATCTTCCTCCGTACCGGCACACGCCACACCCGCGATGACCAGAAGGCCTATCTCAAGAATATCGTTATCAAGAACATGTATGCGGAAGTTCCTCTGGACAAGCCGGATGCCGGCTACAGCTATGAGGGACCGGTCGAGGATTTGCCCCGCAACGTCCTTCCCAGCATCATTTTCGGCAACCCCGACATCAAGATCGAGAATGTCCGTCTTGAGAACATCGAGATAGTCTATCCTGGTCATGCCGATCCTGAATATGCCTACAGAGGCTCATCAAAGGAGGAACTCGCCGCCATCGAGGAGAAGGAGACCAGCTACCCTGAGTTCTCCAACTGGAAAGAATTGCCGGCGTGGGGGTTCTACATCCGTCATGCCAACGGGATCGTCTTTGACAATGTGAAGATCACCGTGGATGGCGAGGACTACCGCCCCGCGATCGTTACGGACGATGTCAACGGCCTGAGACTCAAGGATGTGGAAATCAACCAGGACTCCGCTCCTAAGGGCAAGAAGCAGATCATTAACAAGGACACCAAGAACATCAAGAAGAAATGAAAAAGATATTCATCATAGCCTCCCTGCTGCTGGTTTCCATGGCGGGGATCGCCCAAGACAAGCAACCGGTCTACAAGTCCTCTTTCTTCGGAATCAGGAGCGACGGCGCTACGGACAACACGACCTCTATCCAGAAGGCGATAGACTTCATCTCCGAGAAAGGTGGCGGCACCCTGGAATTCAGCGTGGGACGCTATCTTACAGGATCCGTCCAGCTTAAGGATGGGGTTGACATCTACCTCCGTGAGGGCGCGGTGATCGTTGGTTCCACAAACATCTACTCCTACAAGGGAGCCAAGGGCATCTTCTGGGGAGAAGGAGTCAAGGATGTGACCATTGAGGGCAAAGGAGTTATCGACGGACGCGGACCTGCGCTTCTTGACAATATCGACGGCCAGATAAAGATGAGGCATATTGACGATCCCGTCATCCCGACCCTTGTCTATCTGAAGGATTGCCAGAACGTGAGTCTCAAGAACTTCATTCTCCGTTATCCCGCCACCAAGGATGACCTTTACATCATCGAGGGCGGAGGCGTCACTGTTGAGGGCTGCTATACCGACACGAAATGAGAAAGATACTGACGATAGCGACTCTGGTTCTTTGCCTTGGGCTGAGAGCCGGAGCGGAGGAGTATGCCTGGAAGGCAAAGTGGATCAGCAAACAGTATTACGAAAACGAGACCAATTCTTGGCTTGCTTTCCGTAAAGATGTTGACATTGAGAAGGTTCCGGCTTCTCTTGTGGCAAGAATCGCCGTTGACACAAAGTACTGGCTTTGGATCAATGGTGAGCCTGTCGTCTATGAGGGAGGCCTTAAAAGAGGGCCATCGATCGGTGGTGGATATTACGATAAAGTAGAGATAGCTCCGTATCTGAAAGAAGGTCCCAACAGGATTTCCGTCCTTGTATGGTTTATGGGCAAGGCTGGATTCAGCCACCTGAGCAGCGGCACTTGCGCCCTTCTTTTCGATGCCCGCTGTCCCGGGTTGGAAATTCTTTCTGACGAGACTTGGGAGTGTTCAGTCCAGTACGGGTATGGCACGGCTTCGCATCCTGTCACAAATTACCGCCTTTCAGAAAGCAATATTCGCTATGATGCCAACTTGTTCGATTACAATTGGTTCCAGACTCCTATTCCCGGACCTGACGCCGGGCCGGTGCCAAGAGAGGCTCCCGAATGGTTAGGGACCGCCATAGAACTTCCTTACATTCCGGGGGAAGCCCCGATGGGCGAACTGGTCGAAAGACCGATCCCGCAATGGAAGGACTATGGTCTAAAAGACTATCTCTCAACGCGTCAGAGCGGGGACACCCTCTATTGCAAACTTCCGTACAACGGACATTTCTCCCCTTGGTTCAAAGTTGAGGCTCCCAAAGGGAAGGTGATTTCCATGTACACCGACCATGACATAGTCACCAACGCCAAGTGCGTCAGCGCTGAATATGTCACCAAAGAAGGAGTTCAGGAATATGAGAGCTTCGGCTGGATGAATGGCGAGGAATTGTATTATGTCTTCCCTCCTGAAGTCAAAGTTCTTGATGTCAAATATCGTGAGACAGGATATGACACTGAGTTCACGGGAACTTTTTCCTGTTCCGATCCCCTTCTCAATGAATATTACCAGAAAGCCCAAAGAACTCTATATGTCTGTATGAGGGACACTTATTATGACTGTCCCGACCGTGAGAGGGCCCAGTGGTGGGGTGACGAGGTCAATGAGCTGAATGAGGCTTTCTATCTTCTTGACCGCAAGGCCGACAAGCTTGCCCGCAAGGGTATTATGGAACTTGTCGGGTGGCAGAAGCCCGACGGGGTCATGTACGCCCCGATCCCATGCTCCAATTACTTTAAGGAGCTTCCGATGCAGGTCCTTAACTCAATCGGCTGGTTCGGATTCCGGGGATATATGTTCTATTCCGGTGATGACTCTTTCGTGGCGGATGTATATCCTGCGGTCCATAAGTATCTCCATGAGGTATGGAAGCTTGATTCAGAGGGACTTCCTATTTACCGCAAGGGTGGTTGGGACTGGCCGGATGCCGGTGAGCACCAGGATCGCGTCGCCCAATTGCATCTGTGGTATTACCTCGCGCTCAAGGCTGAGGCGGAATTCGCGAGGAAACTTGGGAAAGAGGCTGATGCCGCCCAGGATGAGGCTCTTATGGCGAATATCGCCGAGAAGATCAACTCAAAGTTCTGGAACGGGGCTGCCTATATAACTCCTGGTTTTGATGACCTTCCGGATGACCGTGTGCAGGCCCTGGCCGTTAATTCCGGCATCGCGTCCGCGGATAAATATCCGGCATTGAAGAAGGTTTTCGCCGAGCGTTACAACGCCACGACCTACATGTTCCCCTATGTGCTGGATGCCCTTTACACCATGGGAGAGCCGCAAATGGCCCTGGACAGGATGCGGAAACAGTGCCCTACCATCATGAAGGACAGTTGTACGACTCTTTACGAGCATTGGAACTTTGACGGCACCTGCAATCATGCTTGGGCTGGTGGCGGGGTGATCTCAATGGTTCGCCAGTTGGCTGGAGTCGATGCCTTGAAGCCTGGTTATCAAGAGTTTCAGGTCAAGCCTCAGATGGGCGACCTCAAGTGGCTGAAGACCGGATTCGAGACCAATTATGGAAGGATTGAGGTTTCCCTCGTGAAGAAGGGAAAGCGGATCGAGGCTGAGATAACTGTCCCTGAGGGTACATCATGCGAAGCCGGAGGCAAGACTCTCGCCTCCGGCACTCACAAAGTCAGGCTGTAGGTTACTTCTCAGCTGTCGCTGAGAATACGATGATGTTTCGCTCTTCCGGTAGCTGGACTTCCTTGGCTCCGTCAACGGGAATACTCACAAGGTACAGATACGAGAACACATATGCCTTGTTCCTGACGCTGGGGTTGTGAGTGTGCGTGCCCACATATGCGACATCGTCAGTCCTTAGCACCGAGTCGTAATACCCTGGCCATCCATACACACCATAGAAGCCGGTGTAATTGGAAACGCTCTTTACTATCGTATTGTCACCAACCTTGAAACTTGCGGTCGCGGGTTTGTCGGATGGTGCTTCCACATTCTCTTGAGGCACGCCCCTGCGCCTTGGCATCGTAAATGATGTGACGAGTAGGTGGAGTGTCTTGGTGCCTTCCGGTACAGCAATGGTCTGAGACGCGCACATCACCGCATCGTTGTAGTCGGGCTCTCCGAACTTGAAAGGAATACCTCTGTATGAGAAGTTGTCGGGTATGATTTCAGCCGCGAAAGAGTCACGCTCCCTACCGATACGTCCCATTGTGGGGAAGTTGTCGCTGGTGATAGCGACCATATTGTACGGAAGCTCGACTTCCTGGAATTCCGGAGTGGCGATCCTTGCCGCGGGAGCGGCGAAATGGACACGGAAAGTCTTGAGTGCGAACTTGGTCGATTCCACGTCCAGAGCCTTGCCGGCGAATGAAGCCGCACCCTTGGGAGCTTCGATGCCATTGGTCTCCTCGGCTCCGGTCAGGGCAGTGTTGAACAGGATCTGTCCCTTCGCTCCTTTGCCGGAAAGCTCATATACACGGACTATGTAGCCGTCTCCGTCCTGAGCCTTCTTGAACGCTTTCACGCGAAGGTTAGGGTTTGTGGACGAAACAAGAGATACAGTCTTACCGAGCTTGCCGGGATGCTTCTCCGCCACGAAAGCCAACTTGTCCTGATTGAGGGCATCTGCGGCTATGTCGGTAACTGCGGGATCGAGTGCGCCCTTATGCCCGATAATGCTGTATGTGAAGGTGTGCTCACCGAAGTCCTGGGTGGCCTGCTCGCCATAGCCTCGGGACGCTGTTGGAGTGTGGATAAGGGTGAGGCGAATGGTGTGGTCGTTTGGCTTGTCCCAGCCATATTTGCAGTCATTCATAACGGTCACGCCGTATGAGTTGTCCGAAGCGGTCATGTCAGCCCACTGCTGACCGATGACTTCGTATGCGGTGGGGACATTGTTGCCGCGCTTGATATTGCCCATTCCGAGGTCGTATGTGGCTTCCGGGGCGTCAAATGCTACGGGGAAGCTTGCCTTTAGAAGTGAAGCCTTGGAGGCCCAGTTCACGGTGTTGACAATGTCGATACGGTCATCCGCGGCACCATCGGTGAGGATTATCCTCTGCACGAAAGTGGAGCCAGCGTGTTGCTTCTCAACTTTGAGGACAGCCCTCAGGGCTCCACATTCCTCCACGCTGACTTTGACGTTGTCCGCAACTTTCTCGGGCTCCCGATCCACGACCTCTTTCAGGATCTCCCAAGCGGGCCAAGAGTCCGATTTGTTGTCGGGGAAGAATGCATAACCGAAGGCCTCGCCCTGGCGTACGAGTTCTTTTCCATATCTCTTATCGATGATGGAGGCGATGTCTCCGTCGGAATTGAGGGTCACACGGTAGATCCTGTTCTCAATTGTGCTTCCAGAAGCCTTGAGAACGGGATTCTTGGCCTCAGCTTTGACGGAAGGCCTTATGTCATAGACAGATAGACTGAGTGAAGGGTCTGAGCCCGCGAACAGGACAGTGGCTTGCCCGTTCTCACGGGAAACAATCTGCGCCTTGACCTTCTTGCCGTCCGGACCATACACATCAACTGATTTAAATCTATCAGGCAGGTCGATGTTGATGCTGGCGATGTCCTTGTTTGCTGCGGTCACATGATTGTAAACGATGACCGGTGTCCCCTTGACAGCTGTGTTCATCACTGAGCCCATGCCGGCGACACCCGTCTCGACAAGGCTGTTCATCTGACGAAGATTGATGTACTCGTCATTGTATGAGAACTGGTAGCATTCGGGAAGGCTGGTGCCGGTCAGATCATCGTGGAACTGGTGCCATAGAACTCGCTTCCAGCCCTCGTCGATTGTGTATGAAGGATATGCGAAGCCACCGTAGATCTCGTTCATCGCGGAGATGCCTTCCGCCGCTCCGAGCATTCGCTCGTTGCGTCGGTTGAGGTTCTTCATCTCCACCTTAGAAGTATAGTTGCCCGTAGCATGGGTGTCCATCAAGAGTTCACCCTCATATTCAGGCAACCTCTCGTCCCATAGGAAGTCCATGAACATTTCGTCTGAGGTGGCGAATTTCACGTTGTAGTCGGGACCAGGATTGTGTACGGCGTCGTTTATGAACCTTACGCCTGTGGGGGTGCCGGATCCGCCCGTGTCACCGGTGCCGAAGTATCTGTATGCCGCTGGAACAGCGGTCTTCTCAAGACGTGTCTTGAACTCATCAAGGTCGGTGACAGGCTCTCTTGGACTCCAGCTATAACCGCCGCCATCCATCACCGCCATCAGCTTCCCGCCGTCGAGGCCCTTCCAGACTCCGAAGTAGAACGGGAACTTCATTCCGTTCTCAAAGAAGGGAAGGTATCTCCATCCGAGCTTTTGTGTGCCGAATCCGATAAGCCCGCAGTGCGCTGCGACGGAAGGAAGCTGGTAGCCGAATCCGAAGCAGTCGGGGAGCATGATGTCCGTCGATAGCTTACCGAACTCTTTCATGTAGAATTCCTGTCCGAGGAGGATGTTCCTGATTTCTGACTCGATCGAAGGCATGTTAGGGTCATTGGCGTCCCAGGATGCCCCGGAAAGATGCCATCGGCCGGAAGCCACGTATCCTTTAAGCTTTTCGAAAAGGTCAGGATAGTACTCCTTCGCCCAAGCATATTTCACTGCTCCCTCGAAACTGAATTTGTATTCGGGGTATTCGTCGAGCAGCGCGAAGTTTTGTACGAGCGTGTTGCGCACATACTCGTTGATGGAAGTCTGCACCGTCCATCTCCATTGTGAGTCGAAATGGGCGTTGGAAACCATGTAGACGGTAGGTTTATCCTTGGTGTCGGATTTTACCTGTGCCATCGCCGCTGACAGCGGCAACGCGATGATGAGTATCACCGGCAAAAGTTTTTTGTTGAGCATATTGTTAACAGTATCGTTTTCACAAATATAGTATAAATGCCCGAACGGAAAAGCACATTAAAAGGTATTTGTGATTAATGACGTTATTTGTAGTTTTGCGTTTATGAATAGGATAATGGTGTATATTGCTATGGCCGCGGCGCTCACGGTGTATATGATGCCGTATCTGTATTACACCCTCTGGGTCGCATTCTCTCCGACTGTTCCATTGTGGCTTGCCGGGGGAGTCGGGCTCATCAAGTGCGCCTTGTTCTCGCTGCTGTGCATAGCCTCCGCCTGGCTTCTCGGCAATGCGGGACTAAAACTGAAAATATAGATAGATTAACCGCTAACCAGCTGGACGAACTCTTTCGGGGTCTGGACCTGGAGGGTTGTGAAAGGCTTGATATGCTTTGTGTTAGATGTGATAATAATGTCGCATAGATTCTCCTCGGCGCAGGCTATCAACGTGGCGTCTTCAAAGTCGGGACAGTTGCTGGCAACGGCTTTGGATAAATTTGATTTGGTCAAAGGAAGCACATCTATAAAGGGCAGTATGCGTCCTATAGCCGCTTGAAAGATGGTCAACGGTTTTTTCCGCGCGATATAAGAACAGTCAGTGATTGACTGCGATGAGAGACAGACGTCAAGAAGTCCTTCCTTGGCCGCTTCAAATATTAAAGCGGCGCTCATGAAACCTTCTCTGGAATTATCCAGTAGGTCGATAATGATGTTTGTGTCAAGGAATACTCTCATTTTGACAGCAAATAGGCCAGGCGTTCATCCGCGGCGATTTCTTCTTCTGAATAATGGGGCAGAGTACTCCCAAGGGACAGGATCTCATCGGACACCTTGAATCCTTTACTCAGGGTTGGGTAATCGACACCAGCAGATGCCTCAAGAAGTGTCTCAACATAACTATTGAAGGAACGTTTCTGTTGCTTTGCTTTCATTTTCAAGCGATTATAGAGTTCCGGATCGAGCCGGAGCCCAGTTTGCACCTTTGTGTTGACAGATTCCATTGATTGTTATCGTTTTCGCAAAGATACAATATAGTGATAACATTTTAATAAAATGATAACAAAATTACAGTCGCTATCATTCTGAAGGAGCGACAGCGACTGAAGAATCTGAAAAAACCGTGATTTGAATCACACTTTACAGCTCGACCGGCTTGTACTTGGGGACGAGGATGCGCATTATCGTCCATGCGAGCAGGTAGGCTATTCCGCAGAAGCAGAACACCATGAAGTAACCGGCAGGCTTACCCTCGAAGCCAAGGAAGCGGAAAGCCGCTCCAGCGTTCTCGGCGTAGGTGAACAGGTTACCGGCGACTTTCTGGATGATCATCGAGCCGACACCTCCGGCCATGGCACCGATTCCCGTGATGGTCGCGATCGCTCCCTTGGGGAACATGTCTCCGACGGTTGAAAAGATATTGGCGGACCATGCCTGATGACCTGCGGCGGCGAGACCAATCAGAACGGCCGGCCACCAAGGAGAGTTGAAATGAACTCCTAAAGGCTGGGCGAACAGGGCGCAGAGAGGGAAGAAAGCGAAGATCAACATCGCCAGCATACGCCCTGAATACGGGTGCATGCCCTTCTTCTCCACGAATAGTTTCGGCAGATATCCTCCGAAGATCGAAACAACCGTAACTATCAGATACAGAGTGAATATCAGCGCCTGGCCCTTGAACGAGGTTGCCGGGGCATGGAACTGGTTGCTGAAATATGACGGTGCCCAGAACAGGAAGAACCACCAGACTCCATCAGTCAGGAATTTCCCCACAATGAATGACCAGGTCTGCCTGTATTTGAAGGCTTGGACAAAAGGAATGGACTTTTCCTGAGCCAAAGCGGCTTTCTCAGCGGCCTCTTCGGCGTCGTCCTGGTGGATATATTCCAACTCGGCCTCGTTGACATGCTTGCTCTTTTCGGGCTTGTCATACATGAAGTTCCAGAAGAACATCCAGATGAAACCCAGTCCACCGATGATGATGAATGCCCATTCCCAACCGAGCGCCTTGGCGAGCGGCGGAATGCAAAGAGGGGCTGCGAGAGCGCCCACTGAGGCTCCGGCATTGAAGATGGAAGTGGCGAAAGCCCTGTCCTTCTTGGGGAAATATTCAGCTGTCACCTTGATTGCGGCGGGGAAGTTTCCGGCCTCTCCAAGGGCTAATATTCCACGGCATAGCAGGAATAGATAGACTGAAGTTGTGGCTACAGCCAGCGCGGCGTTGCTTCCGGCTTCAACAGCTCTCATCGCGGCGACAGACTCGAAGCCACCGATATGGGCGGATGCCCAGCCGCAAGCGGCGTGCATGACGGCACCGGCGGACCACACTCCGATGGCGATCAGATATCCCTTCTTGGTCCCCATCCAATCCACGAACTTGCCGGCGAACAAGCAGGCGATGGCGTAGAAGATGGAAAAGAAGGAAGTGATTGTTCCGTAGTTGGCGTCCGACCAGTGGAACTCCGGCTTGATGAATTCCTCATAAGTGAGCGAAAGCACCTGGCGATCAAGGTAGTTGACCGTCGTGGCCACGAAGAGAAGGCTGCAAATCCACCATCTCCAGTCGGTCATCAGTTTTTTCTGTGTTGACATTTTATCTCAGTGATTTGATTATTTCCAACGCTCCGGCGCAAAGTTCGGATATTTTTTTCCATTCACCAGCGGCTATCACCTCTTTCGGGAACAGGTTCGATCCCATTCCGACGCAGGTGACTCCGGCCTTGAACCAGGCTTCAAGATTCTCTTTCGTGGGTTTGACTCCACCTGTCACCATAATCTGGCTCCATGGCATAGGTGCTTTGATGCCCTTGACGAAGGCTGGTCCGAGGACATCGCCGGGGAATACTTTGCAGACATCGCATCCAGCCTGCTGGGCGGCTCCGATCTCGGAAGGAGTGGCGCAGCCGGGGCAGTAGGGGATGAGCCTGCGGTTGCAGACAGGGGCAACCTCGGGGTTGAACAGAGGCCCGACAACGAAATTGGCTCCGAGCTGGATGTACATGGCGGCAGTGCCAGGATCGACCACGGAACCGATTCCGAGAATCATTCCGGGAAGTTCCTTGTTGGCATATTTCACGAGTTCTCCGAACACCTCTTGGGCGAAATCGCCCCTGTTGGTGAACTCGAAAGCCCTGACGCCACCGTCGTAACATGCCTTAAGGACCTTTTTGGAGGTCTCAAGGTCGGCATTGTAGAAGACCGGAACCATTCCCGTCTCCTTCATTGTCTGAATGACTTGTAACTTACTGTATTTTGCCATAAATAATTTGTTTTAGCGGGAAACCCGGCCGGAGCCGTCGCCTTTCATAAGGTTCTCCACCTCGGCCACTGTGACCTGGTTGTAGTCTCCAAAGATCGTGTGCTTGAGGCAGGAGGCCGCTACGGCGAAGTTCAGAGCCTTTTGGTCGTCTCCGGTGAAGGTAAGAAGCCCATAGATCAATCCACCCATGAAACTGTCTCCTCCACCGACACGATCTACGATGTGGGTGATGTCGTAACGAGGTGACTGATAGAGCGTTGTCCCATCCCACAGAACGCCTCCCCAAGTGTTGTGGTTGGCGTTGATGGAGCCGCGGAGGGTGATTATGACCTTCTTCGCCCTGGGGAAGCGAGCCATAAGTTGCTCTCCAACGCTTTGGAACCTCTTCTGATCGATGGTTCCCGCTGTGGCGGTCACATCGAATCCTTCAGGTTTGATTCCGAAGACTTTATCAGCATCCTCCTCGTTGCCGAGGATGATGTCGCAACCCTCCACGAGCGCAGGCATTATCTCAGAGGCTTTCTTGCCGTATTTCCAGAGGTTTTTGCGGTAGTTGAGGTCGCATGAGACAGTGACTCCCAAGCGGTTGGCGGCCTTGATGGCTTCAAGGCACACGTCGGCGGCACCCTGGCTGAGCGCTGGGGTGATTCCGGTCCAGTGGAACCAGTCCGCACCTTCGAACACCTTGTCCCAATCAATCATCCCGGTCTCGATGGTCGAGATAGCGGAATGGGCCCTGTCATAGACCACTTTGCTCGGGCGGGCGACAGCTCCCGTCTCGAGGAAATATATTCCGAGACGATCTCCACCGAACACGCAGAAATCAGTTCCCACTCCGTAGGAATGCAGATCCCTGATGCAACTTTTGGCTATGTCGTTTTCCGGGAAACGGGTGACGAACTGGACATCTATCCCGTAGTTGGCGAGAGAGACGGCCACATTGGCCTCGCCGCCTCCGAAGGTTGCGTCGAACTGCTTGGCCTGGGAGAAACGGAGGTAACCCGGAGTTGAGAGTCTAAGCATTATCTCTCCGAAAGTTATGACTCTTGGCATATCTTAAAACTCTATTATTGTCTATACTATGCATTCGACAGCCTTGCGCATTCCTTCCATCTGGATGAGTGCCAAAGCCTTGGTAAGAAGTCGAGTGAGGCCAGGAATCTCGTTGAGGTTCTCGTCCCAAATGAATTCGGCACCGAGAACGCCTTCGGCGACCTGCCGCACGTCACCTGTGGCCCAAAGGTCCTTCAAAAGATCCATGATCTTCGGATCGTCGTTGGGCACGATGTCGTCGTCGCCGCGTTTCCCACCCTTGTAATAAGTGCAGATGGCGGCGAGACCAAGCACCAGGCCGGCTGGAAGTTCGCCCTTGCGCTCGAGATAGGTCTTGATTCCAGGAAGGTTGCGGGTACGGAACTTCGGGAAGGAGTTGAGCATGATGCTCGTCACGAAATGCTTCACAAACGGGTTGCGGAAGCGGTCCATGACATCGCCGGCGAACTGAAGAAGCTCGTTTTCGGGAAGGTTCAATGTCGGCAGAAGTTCCTCATACATAACCTTATGGACGAATTTCCCGATCACAGGGTCCTCGCAGCACTCCTTGACCGTGTTAAGGCCGCTGAGATAGCCGACGGGGGAGAGAACGGTGTGGGGGCCGTTCAGCAATGTGACCTTGCGCTCGTGGTAAGGAGCCTCTGAAGGGACGAAGAGCACATTGAGTCCAGCCTTGTCGGCAGGGAACTCAAGGGCGACCTCCTTAGGAGCCTCAATGACCCAGAGGTGGAAGATCTCGGCCTTGTCGAGCAGATTGTCCTGATAACCGACTCTTTCGCAAAGCTGAGGGGCGGTGTCTCTCGGATAGCCGGGGACAATCCTGTCAACGAGGGTGCTATAGACTCCGCAGGCGTTCTCAAACCAATTACGGAAATCCTCTCCAAGGTTCCAAAGGTCGATGTACTGGCGGATACACTCCTTAAGGTGCTTGCCGTTCTCGAATATAAGCTCGCAAGGGAAGATTATGAAGCCTTTGCTCATATCGCCCTTGAAATACTCGAATCTATGATAGAGGAGTTGGGTAAGCTTTCCGGGATAAGAAAGGGCTGGTTTGTCGGAGAGCTTGCAGTCAGGATCAAAGGCGATACCGGCCTCAGTAGTGTTTGAGATAATGAATCTCATCTGGGGCTGCTCGGCCAACTTCAGGTATTCCTCGAAGTCGCGATAGGGATTGATGCCCCTGCTGACCACGTCAATCATGTCCACGCTATCCACGGGCTGACCTTTGTCAAGTCCCTGAAGATTAAGGTGATAGAGGCAATCTTGCTCGTTGAGCATGTCAACCATACCCCTGTCAATAGGCTGGACTATGACAACCGAGGCGTCAAAGTCGGTCTTCTGGTTCGTTTTCCAGATGATCCATTCGATGAACGCGCGGAGGAAGTTGCCTTCTCCGAATTGGATGACCTTTTCTGTGTAGGTCTTGGCCCCTGGGGCCGTTTTCCTTGATAACCTTTCCATTTGCGATTTATAAAGATATTAAAAATATTCTCACAATGTCACGCCGGACTTGAATATGGCGATCTCGCGGAAGCCGCTTTTCTCGCTTTGTACAGTCTCCCCGCCGGCAACGGAGAGGACCTTTTCTATGAAAGCTGATGAGACCTCGTCCATTGTCCCGCCTTGCGCCAGAACTCCGGCATTGAAGTCTATCCATCCTTTTTTATGTTCGTAAAGTCTTGTGTTTGTGGAGATTTTCATAGTAGGCACGAAAGTCCCGAAAGGGGTGCCGCGCCCTGTGGTGAACAGTACAATCTGGCAACCCGCGGCCGCCAAGGCGGTCGAGGCCACAAGGTCGTTGCCCGGGGCGCTTAGAAGATTAAGACCCTTGACAGAGAGCCTGTCACCATAGCCGAGAACTCCCCGGACTATGCTTTTGCCGCACTTTTGTGTGCAGCCTAGTGACTTTTCCTCAAGGGTGGATATCCCTCCGGCTTTGTTGCCTGGAGAGGGATTCTCATAGACAGGCTGGTTATTCTTAATGAAATAAGCCTTGAAATCGTTGATGAGGTTGACGGTCTTGCTGAAGGTCTCCTCGTCTTGGCAGCGATTCATGAGAATAGTCTCCGCTCCGAACATTTCCGGAACTTCGGTAAGCACCGTAGTGCCTCCCTGGGAAACAATCCAGTCTGAGAATACGCCCAATAGAGGATTGGCTGTGATTCCTGAAAGACCGTCCGAGCCTCCGCACTTAAGTCCCACTTTTAGCTCACTCACAGGTACTTCCGTACGCTCATCCTTGGAGCAGACGGAATAAATTTCCTTCAATAGAGCGAGACCGTATTCAACCTCGTCCTCCACTTCCTGGGTCTTGAACATCTTGACTCTTGCGGGATCGACAGGACCGACGAGATCCTTGAAGGCTTCCAGCTGGTTGTTCTCACAGCCAAGACTGACCACAAGGACTCCACCCGCATTGGGATGGTGGATCATGTCGGCCAGGATGCGACGGGTGTTCTCATGGTCGTCTCCGAGCTGGGAACAGCCGTAGTTGTGCGGGAAAGCGATTACGGCATCGACGGAAGATTCCACGCCGGTCACCAACTGGTCCCCGAGCATTGTCGAAGGGTCATTGAAACGACGGACAATCTCCTGGCAGACTCCATTCACGCAGCCCACGGTAGGGATGACCCATATCTGGTTGCGGATGCCGACTCTTCCGTCGCTGCGGCGGAACCCGCGGAAGGTCCTTTTGACCTCCGCGGGAGCGATTTCCACCTTGGCGGGATCATAAGAATAGTCCAGCAGACCCTCCAGGTTGGTTTTGACACAGTTATGGTCAATCCATTCCCCGGCTTCCACCGAGTGTGTGACATGGCCTATGGGATATCCGTATTTGATCACATCATCGCCTTCCTTCAATGGTCTAAGGGTGATCTTGTGCCCTTGAGGTATGTCCGTTTTAAGGGTTATTCCCTCAACCAGGGTCCCGGCTTTAAGGTCAGCGAGGGCGACGGCCACATTGTCCGCCGGATTTATTCTTATGTAGTCCATCAATTAAAAGTTAAAGTAGTTTTTGGCGTTGTTGTAGCTGATATCCTCCACCATCTTGCCGATGAAGTCAATCTCGGACGCGGGCAGCCTTCCGCTCTCCACGTCCTTCCCGAGCACATCGCAGAGGATGCGGCGGAAGTATTCATGGCGAGGATAGCTTATGAAGCTGCGGGAGTCCGTAAGCATTCCCACGAAACGGCTCAGAAGACCGAGGGCAGAGAGTGAGTCGAGCTGTCTTCTCATTCCCTTTTCCTGATCGAGGAACCACCAACCAGATCCAAACTGCATCTTCCCGGGAACGGTGCCATCGTTGAAGGTGTAAGCCATTGTCATCATGACAGCGTTGTCCTTGGGGTTGAGGCAATAAAGAATGGTCTTGGCGAGCTTGTCTTCCGCAGCGAGACGGTCGAGGAAGCGATGTCCAGCCACAGCCATAGGTAGGTCGTGGATGGCATCGTAACCGGTGTCGACACCGACAAGATTGAACATCTTGGTGTTATTGTTCCTGATGGCTCCGACGTGGAACTGCTGGGTCCATCCGGCCTCGGCGTCCATGACTGCCATATCGTGCAGGAAGGCGCTGCGGAATTTCTCGAGTTCTTTCGGTCCGGGCGCTTTTCCAAGAAGGGCTTTCTTGAATATGAACTCGATCTCCAACTGGGTGTAGTCGGCCCCGTAGAAGGTCTCCAGGCCATGGTCTGACAGCTTGCAGCCCATTGAAGCGAAGAAGTCGTGGCGAATCTTGAGAGCCTCGATAAGGTCGGTGTAAGAGTCTATCTCCTTTCCGGCCGCTTCTCCGAGCTTTTTGAGATATTCCTTATATGATTTCGGATCCTCGATAGCCATAGCCTTGTCGGGTCTCCATGCGGGAATGACCTTGGTTCCGAAAGGATGCTCAGCGATCATCTTGTGCCAATGGAGATCGTCGGCGGGGTCGTCAGTGGTGCAGACGACCTCGACTCCGAACTTGCGGATAAGCGCCTGGCCGCGGAACTCCTCTGTGGCGAGCTTGGCGTTGCACTCCTCGAAAATCTCCCTTGCGGTCGATGGGTTGAGAAGCTTGTCAATGCCGAACACTCGGCTGAGCTCGAGATGGGTCCAGTGGTAGAGAGGGTTCCTCATTGTGTAAGGAACAGTCTCAGCCCACTTCTCGAAAGTCTCCCAGGAGGATTTTGTTCCTCCTGTGAGATATTCTTCCGAGACACCGTTGGCCCTCATCGCGCGCCACTTGTAGTGGTCGCCGTAGTGGCCGTCCACTAGCCAGAGCTGGGTGATGTCCCTGAACTGGATGTTTTCGGCGATCTGCTGCGGCACGAGGTGGCAGTGGTAATCGATGATTGGCATTTTAGCCGCATGCTCATGGTACAGCCTGTAGGCCGTCTCATTACTGAGCATGAATTTATCATTGATGAAAGTCATTGTGCTCTAAATCATTAGGAATGAAACTCGACAGAATAGATCCTCAAGGCGCCAGTGGTGTAGATGTACACCTTACCGGCCTTTACGGAATATTCATTTACGGTAGGATCCGCATTGGAAGGAGTTCCGCCGGGGAGAGAGACTCCCTCAGCGTCACCGCTGGCCACCACGACCTGGCGGGTGAGGTCCTCGCTGCTACCGGTGTTGGAACACTTGACGATGACCGTTCCGTCAGCAGGCGCGTCGAAGGTAAGGACTCTCTCTGTCTTGGAACCGCCTCCAGCTATCTGGAGAGCCTTGTTGGTGTAACGGTTCTTAAGAGTCGAGGAGAAGTTAAGCCCTTCAACTGTTATGTTCCATGTGATTTCAAGGTCTTTTCCTGCCTCACCGAGTTTAGCGAACTCAGTTTGCCAGTCAGCGCCGCTGAAATCCCAGACCAGGTCGACTTTAGGGGCAGGGCCTGTCATGTAGGTGAGTTCCACCTTGTAGATTCGCAGAGCGCCAGTGGTGTAGATGTACACCTTGCCGGCCTTCACGGAATACTCATTTACTGTAGGATCCGTGTTGGAAGGAGTTCCACCGGGGAGCGCCATTCCTTCGGCATCACCGCTGGCGACCACGACCTGGCGGGTGAGGTCTTCGCTGCTTCCGGTGTTGGATACCCAGACCTTCACTGTTCCGTCGGCGGGTGCGTCGAATGTGAGAACCCTTTCTGTCTTTGAGCCGCCTCCAGCGATTTGGAGAGCCTTGTTGGTGTAACGGTTCTTAAGAGTTGAGGAGAAGTTGAGGCCTTCTACAGTGATGTTCCATGGAACCTCGAGATCCTTTCCGGCCTCTCCGAGTTTGGCGAATTCCGCCTGCCAATCAGCGCCGCTGAAGTCCCAGGTCTGAATGACCTCGACTCCGCCTTCTTCTCCGCCCTTGGGCTGGATGGCGATAGCGGCTATGCCTGTTTCTGACTTCTGATAGTAGATGTCATCGCTTGCGGGAACAGCCTGGACAGTGAAGTTGTACAGTCCTGCCTTCAACTCCGCTATGTCCTCAGCGGGCACGGTGAAACTGAGCTCGGTCTGAGGCTCGCTGGCCTTCTTGTTGAACACCACGATATAGTTGGCGGCATTCGGGACCGCTGGCCAAGTCACTGTGACTGAGGTAGCTTCGCCTTCGGATATGGTAACAGGTTCAGCGACAGGTTTAGGAGTGGCGAGGATCTTATTGCCTCCAGTCACATCCTTGGACCATGCCAAGCTTGTGAGCGTGACCGGGCCTGTGGAATAGAGGTAAACCGTTCCTTCTCCTGAGACAGACTTGATTATAATCTTCTCAACCTCTCCATTGGTGGCCGATGCGACAGCACCACCCTGGACAGCGAATCCTTTGTCGTCCTGAAGGGCAACGACCACGCTGCTTCCGGTCTTGTCAGGATCCGCGACCTTGAGATCGACTGATCCGGGGCCGGAGATTTTGAACGCGGCATAGCCTTCGGTCGGGACTCCCTTTCGGGTGAGAGTGGAAGCTGACAAGAAGTTGACTCCACCATCGGCGTTCATCGGGACAGCCTCTGTGCCGACAAGTAGCAACTCGTCACGCACCTTAGAGTTCTTCACCTCTCCGGCGAAGAGGGAGGCATCCTGAAGATTCCAAGTGTGCGCGTTGGTGATCACACCTTGGCTAAGATCCTCATCCTTCTCGACATAGGCAATCCACCATTTTGATGCGCCCACCTTCTTGGCGGCCAGATCATTGTTAGTGAGCTGGAAGAAGTTACCCTTAGAGTTGTAGCAAGGATCAGCCGTCAGCTCAGTGAACCCGGCAGCTGCGGCTGAGACCTTCGAGAAGAAGGTCTGGCCGGAGGCGAAACTGTAGTTGCCAGAGGCTGTGAGGTTGGGAACCACTGTGTTGGCGTTCTCCTGGAAGAGCTGTGCTCTGTCGGTCACGCCCTCGCCTTTCTTGCCTCCATCCTCATATAGGAAGAGGTTGTTTTTCAGGATCATATCCATGGCTACACGGGTGGCGAAGAATCCACGGTTGTTGCCATCGTCTATGGTAGCGATATTTTTGACAGTGTTACCTTCAAAATCGAGGGTTCCGATCTTGATGGCATCGGAAGCGTCGATACGGAACATCGTGCGGATACCGTTGTAGATGGTGTTGTTGATGAAAGCGAGCTTGTCAATCTCCGTGGTCTTACGGACATCGAAAGCGTCACCACCGCTACCGCGGATTTCGAAAATGTCGCAGGAATCAAAGAGGAACTCTCCGATCTTGATGACATTTTCGTTGTTGCCGTAGAAGAGGCCTGCCAAGTAGTTGGTGATGTCGCAGTTCACGAGCTTGATGCTGGTGAGCTCAAGAGATCCTCCAGTGTGCTCGATGATACGTGAGTTGGTTCCGCCGCCGTTGAAAGTGACACCCTCAAGGTATATCTCACTTCCGGAAGCGAGCGAGCCGGTGAGTTCGATCTTTCCGGTCACGACAGGCTTTGATCCGTCAGCTCCAATCTCACCGATCAACCTGACGCTTCCAGCGGGCTTGACATTGCTGATCTCATAAGGAGATCCTGCGAGAGACAGGTAGATGTTATCTCCAGCTGTCATCAAGGCCACAAGCTCCTCAGAGGTGCTGACCGTGGTCGCGCTGCCCTGATCGGCCTTTGTCCACGCATCAACAGTTCCGCGTGAGGCGCTAAGGTAGTAAAGGGTCACCTGGTATTCGGTTGAAGGCGCGAGTCCTTCGACCACAGCGGCAGCCGCTGATGCTTGGGAAGCGGAAAGCTGAACATCCACAGTCTTGCCACCCTTGACAGGAGCGGCGGAGATGTGGGTGACTTCCGTGTAGTCGTCAGCGTCCTTGGACCAGCTGAGTGAAAGGGAATTGGAAGACCTGTCGGCCACCTCCAGGAAGAGGTTGTCCTTGACCGCGTAGGTCTTGCAGGAACTATCGTAGGTCGCCCAATTGGAAGAGGCCCTGGAACCAGACTGCGCCTGGACCTTGAAGTAATACTTCTCATCAGCGGTAAGTCTCACAGTGTAAGGTACTTCCGATGCGGGAATGGTAACATTCAAGGCCTCCGAAGTCATAGCTTCGTCCTTATAGACAACGAGATTGTAAGACTCCGCGTCCTTGTTGACGTCCCATGAGAAAGTGACATTGTCACCTGTGGCGGCATCCACTTTAGCGGAGAGGTTCTGCGGCTCAAGGCAACGGTTGAGGTTGAGGTCGGTGATCTCCTCGAACTCCGTCTCGACACAAGCCGTCGCGAAAGCGAGGGAGGCCAGGCCTATGGCAGCCACTTTGAATATATTCATGAATTTCATAATGCTTCAGTATTAAATGCTGTCGTAACCGTAGTCGTTCTTGATGTAACCCTGACTGTTGGTCATGGTGTCGTTGAAGATCGGCCAGAACATATGCTGGATCGGGTCGCCGTAGTAAAGTCCCTCGACGAGAGCGTCATAGAGCCCTGTGTCGGCACCCTTGCTGTCAACGGTCTTGTTGATGTAGCCGGCTTTCTTTTCCCATGCTCCGGCGGGAGCGGTCTTCTCTCCATTGAAACCGTAGATCGAGATCTGGCTTCCACTGACTTGATAGTAAACATCGCCGTCGAGACCATTTATGTCGGCATATTTGCCGGACAGGTCACGCAGGGCCTTCATGTCGGCGATAGCCTCATCCATCTTGGTTTTCAGCATGTTCCAACGTATGAGGTCGAACTTGCGGGTCATCTCGCCGCAGAACTCGAGGGCTCTTTCATCAACGATGGCTTTGAACATGTCATCCTTGGAGGAGATGGAGGCCACATAAGATTCAGCCTGTTCCTCATTGCCCTTGAAAGCGCGCTCGCGTACAGCGAGGAGATACTTCTTAGCCTCCTGGGTGTCACCAAGCTCGTTGGCGATCTCGGCGGCCATGAGGAGCACATCTGAGTAGCGGAGGACAACCGGCTTGACACCGTCGTCATTACCACCGGTGTAAGGGTGGGAAGTCATCCATTCGAAACGGTATTTTCCGAAATACCACCTCTGGATGCCGGGGAGCTCGGGCTCATTGTCGGAGTTCCAGCGCCAGTTGACGCAGGTGATGTCACGACGGACGTCGTTCTTGTCATATTTGAACCACATTGTCGGGACGGGACCGGCGTCACCACCACGGGTGACATTGGCGCCACCGGCGTAGGTTGATCCCTCAGAGCGGACGGCGAAGGTGTAGTTCCACCTGCCGCGGCCTTCAGAGAAGGGGATGACGAACAAGGTCTCGTGGCCAGGACCGGCGGTGAGGTTGTTCAGATTGCTCTGGTTCTTCCAGAGGGTCTCATAGTCCTCGAGAGAAGCGGTGCCTGAATTGATCGCGGCGCGCAGGTACTCGAGAGCCTTCGGATAGAGGACGGACTTTTGGAGCTCAGGATCGTTGGTGAGCCTGACCGTTCCGAGGTCACCGGTCCCTACCATGCCGTCATCAGGACGGATAGCGTAACCGGAAGCCATCAAGGCGATACGGGCGTAGAGGCCCTCGGCGAACATTTTGTTGACCCTGTCGGTGCGGGAAGTAGCGGTCGTCTGACCAGGATTAGGCAGGTAAGGGATAGCCTCGTCCAGGTCGGAGAGAAGCTGCTTGAATATCACGTCACGGCTTTCTTTCTTGACATAGATGTTCTCGCTTGTCACGGAAGAGAAACGAGCGGGGACATCACCCCAGACCCTGACGATGTCGTAGTAGATCAAGGCCCTGAGGGTCAAGGCTTCTCCGAGGAGGTAAGCCATGTTGGCGTTCTCGGTGACGTTGCCGTATTCACGGATACCCTCAATGCAAAGGTTAGCCCTTTCAATCGCCTCGTACATCTTGGCGAAAGGACCGTTGTTGAGGTTCAGCTGGCCGTTGTTGGGCAGCATGGCGTAGCCTGCGATCTGATATTTCTCATCGGTGGGCTTGTAGGTGTTGTACCACTCGATGTCACTGTTGAGACCAACCCAACTCAGGTAACGGCCTCGGTAGGAGTTGGTCTCACCGAAGGACTGGCTGATAGAGAATATGGTGCTCTCGGTCAGGTCGTAGTTGGAGTAGACAGTGGACGCGTCGAAGGTGGAGGGAGACTCCGAGTCAAGGAATGTCTCACAAGCGGGAGCGGCGAAAACCAAGGTCGCCAACGCTATGGTATAAGTCAATATCTTTTTCATATTCACTGTCATATTAGAATGTGAGATTGAGTCCGGCAACGAAACCGATGCTCTTCGGATAAGCGGAATAGTCCACGCCAGGGGTCAGCGGAGTGGCCCTTCTGGTGTCAACCTCAGGATCGTAGCCTGAATATTTGGTCAGGCAGAAGAGGTTGGTGCCGGTGGCGTAGATACGGGCCTTGCGGATGTGAGCCTTCTTTGTCAGTTCCTCGGGGAAAGTGTAACCGATGGTCACACTCTGGAGGCGAAGGAAGGAGGCGTCCTCGACAGCCCAATCGGAGAACACGGCACTTCCGATCGCTGGCGACCACATGGTCTTCCCTGCATTGATGGAAGTGAGTGTGGCGGGATCGGTGATCAACTCGCCGGTGTTCCAGTCGATATTAGTCCAGCGGTTGTCCACGTTCATCATCTCGACCAGGTTACGGTTGTAGAACTTCCTGGAGGAAGTGAACTCAACCTTGTTGGCATTATAGACCTGGTTGCCGATCATGTAGTTGAAGTTGGCGCTGAAGTCAATGCCCTTGAAGAAGGCGCTCAGGGCGAATCCTCCGGTGAAGTCAGGGGATGCGTTTCCGATCACCTCGCGGTCAGCGACAGTGACCTTTCCGTCACCATTGAGATCCTTGAGTTTCATCGCGCCGGGACGCATGTAGGCATCTCCGATCACGGTAGAGTTGCTCACCACACCATCCTTGAGGACCCATTTGGCTCCATCCCAAGTGAAGTCGTTGGCTGTGTAGAAACCGTCATTGCGGTAGCCATACATGTTGCCGAGAGGCTGTCCGACCTGGACGATGTAATCGTCACCAATCTCAGTCGAAGCCCAATAAGACTGGGCGGTTATGGACTCGAGGCCACCGAGGTCAGTCACCCTGTTTATGTTGTAGGAGATGTTGCCGCTGAAATTCAGCGAGAAGTCTTTGGTCTCCACAATCGGGGCGTTGAGAGTCAACTCGGCACCTCTGTTGCGTGTGGAACCCACATTCTGGTACTGGCTGTCATAACCGGAGCCAGGGATGGGGAAGTTAATCAGCAAGTCCTTGGTGTCATTCTGGTACACCTCGATGCTACCTGACAACTTGCTGCGGAAGAAGCTGAAATCCAGACCGATATTGTGGGTGTAGGTGGTCTCCCAGGTGAGGTCGGGGTTATTCATGACCTTTCCGGCGGTGAAGATGTTGTTGGTCATCGAGAGCCAGGAAGTTGTGGATGATGAATAGGTCTTGAGCAGCTGGCCGGAAGGGATGTTGTTGTTACCGGCGGTACCGAAACTGTAACGGAGTTTCAGCTGGTCAATCCAAGAGTGGCTCTTCTCCATCCAAGGTTCGTTGGAGATGGTCCAGGAAGCGGCGGCTGAAGGGAAGAAACCCCAGCGGTTGCCTCTAGCGAACTTGGAAGATCCGTCAGCTCGGAGGGTGGCTCCGAATGAATACTTGTGCTTGTAGTCGTAATTGACCCTGCCGAAGAATGACAGCAGCTTGTCGTCCGGATCGTAATAATTATTTGTGGATGAAGGGGTTCCGGAAGCCATGAAGTTCCATGCCATCTTCGCGTCATAGAAAGTCGGGAAACCGTCAACCATCATCGTGAGAGTGTTGCTCTTGGTGATGGTCATCTCCTCTCCGAGAAGAGCGGTGAGTGCGTGGTCCTCGTTCTTAAGGATGTTGGAGAAGTCGTAGTTGAGAGTGTTGGTGTTGCGGTAACGGGTGCGGAAAGCCTCCTTGTGCTGATTGGAAGGAGTGTTCTTGACCGTGGAGTTGTTCGCCACGTAATAAGTGGTGAGACCGTAGAAGCGGTCATCGCCCTGGCGATAGTCCTCCAAACCACCTTCGACCTTGAGTCTCAGGCCATCAACGATGTCCCAATTGAAAGCCGCGTTGGCGTTCCATGTGCTGCGGATTCTCTTGGAATCATTGTCAGCGACAGACTTGAGCGGCGGGGCGTTGTCACCATAATCCTGCTCCTCGTCAGCGCCCTGAATTGAGGCCGCAACGGGAATTGGGGCATAAGAGACGGAGTGCTTCAGACGGCCGTTTCCGGAAGTCGTACCGGTGTCGTTGATTCCATTGGCCCCGGATCCCCTTACATTGATGCGGGAATATCTGATGTTGGCGTCGATGGAAGTCTTGGCCGAAGTCTTGAAGTTACCCTTGAAGTTGAGGTTGTCACGGGTGTAGTCGGAACCTCTCATGATCGCCTGGTCACCCATATGGGCATAACCGAGGGTCCAGTTGTAATTCTCTCCGCTGCCGGAGATGGAGGCGTCGGCGCTGAAAGTGGAGCCGGTGTTGCCGAAAACGGCGCTCACCCAGTCATTTCCGGCGAGACCCTTGTAGAGATCAATATCGCTGAAGGATCCGAAATACGGGATGTAGTTGCTGCTCAGGTTGTCCCTGATCGAGCCCAACTCGTACTGGAATTTGACGAAATTCTCAGGGTCCATAGCCACGATGGCACCTTTGTTGGCCATCGTTTTCAAGCCGTAATAGGTGTTGAACTTGACAGACACTTTCTGGCCTTTATCAGCGCTCTTGGTGGTCACGATGACAACACCGTTAGCGCCTCGGCTACCGTAAAT
>JAEEGF012069237.1_pt1 | contig 31109 bp, 27 predicted proteins | sample 9134171 | NCBI WGS metagenome assembly JAEEGF01 (sample SAMN16246542, study PRJNA631951) | gut metagenome | biome: gut microbiome; feature: rumen; material: AP-attached | host: Bos | place: Iran: Karaj | collected 2018-10 | reverse complement strand
TTTAGACATAATATAAAATTTTTGATAGTAATATTGTACTAAAATACAAGAGTAAAATCAATAAAAAAATAAAAATAAAAGACCTCATTTCCCGTGTCACGAAAAATGAGATCTTTTATAAATCATATATCTATTTCAAGCAATTATTTCTCGCCGAATTTAAGCGGATTGAGCTTAATTCCAGGGCCCATTGTAGAAGTGATTGTTACACTCTTAAGATACTGACCCTTAGCAGCTGATGGCTTAGCCTTGATAAGTGCGCCCATAAGTGCGCTGAAGTTATCAGCAATATCAGCCTCTGAGAAAGAAGCCTTTCCAACTGGAACGTGGATGATGTTTGCCTTGTCAAGTCTGTACTCGATCTTACCTGCCTTAACATCCTCGATAGCCTTTACAACGTCCATTGTAACTGTACCGGCCTTTGGATTTGGCATAAGTCCCTTAGGACCAAGAACACGACCAAGACGTCCAACAACGCCCATCATGTCAGGTGTTGCGATAACAACGTCGAAATCAAGCCATCCTTCGTTCTGGATCTTTGGAACGAGCTCGTCGCCACCTGCGTAATCAGCGCCTGCAGCAAGTGCCTTATCAATGTTATCACCCTTAGCGAAAACGAGAACCTTAACAGTCTTACCTGTTCCGTGAGGGAGAACAACGGCACCACGTACCTGCTGATCTGCATGACGTCCATCAACACCGAGTCTTACGTGAGCCTCGATTGTCTCATCGAACTTAGCGTTTGCTGACTTCTTGAGAATAGCAACTGCCTCATCAAGATCATATAATTTTGTCTTCTCTACAAGCTTTACAGCTTCCTGATATCTTTTACCTTTTTTCATTACGAATCCTCCTGTGGTTTTATCGAGAGATAACTCTCTTCCACTCTAATTTATTTTGCGATTAATCTTCTACAACGATACCCATTGAACGTGCTGTTCCGGCGATCATGCTCATAGCAGCCTCGATAGAACCGGCGTTCAGATCTGGCATCTTCTTCTCAGCGATCTCTCTGATCTTATCCTTAGAGATCTTAGCAACCTTATCCTTGTTAGGCTTTCCTGAACCTGACTTGAGGTTGCAAGCCTGCTTAAGAAGAACGGCAGCTGGTGGAGTCTTTGTGATGAAGCTGAAGCTTCTATCAGCATAAACTGTGATAACTACAGGGATGATTGTATCTCCCATATCAGCTGTCTTCGCATTGAATTCCTTTGTGAACTGTACGATGTTTACACCGTGCTGACCAAGTGCTGGTCCGACAGGTGGTGCCGGAGTTGCCTTGCCTGCAGGTATCTGTAATTTAATGTATCCTGTTACTTTCTTCGCCATTTTAGCGTACCTCCTATAAGTGGTATTAGCGGAATACCCTTTCGGCATCCCTTCCACATTTTATGCCTTTTTCAGGCTATTTTACAATTTCTCAATATCACCCAGACTGATCTCGACAGATGTTGTTCTGCCGAAGATGTCCACATCAATTGTGACTGTCTGCTTACCGGCATTGATGCTCTTGATGTTTCCTTCTGTTCCTTCCCAGGCACCTGATACAACCTTGATGAGATCTCCGACCTCAACATCAATATCAAATACCTCGTCCGGTGTCTTAACACCAAGCTTCCTCATCTCTGCTTCCGTAAGTGGAACAGGTTCTGATCCCGGTCCTACAAAACCGGTAACACCTCTTGTATTTCGAACAACGTACCATGTAACGTCATTCTTGATCATGTGAACGAGTACGTAACCCGGGAAAAGCTTCTTTGAAACAGTCTTCTTCTCGCCGTTAGATTTGGTCTCAACGACATCCTGAAGAGGAACCATAACCTCAAGCATCTGTCCCTGAAGTTTTCTGTTCTCAATGGTCTTCTCGATATCGGCCTTAACCTTGTTCTCATAACCAGAATATGTATGTACTACGTACCAGTGAGGCTCAGTATCCTCAACCTGCTTAAAACTGGTCGATGTCCTAACAGGTACTTCAACTGTTTCTTCGTTGTTTATATCTGCCATATTCTCACCGCCTATACAAGTATATACCCTAAACCGAATGAGATAAGGTAATCAAGCAATACGATCATAACGCCTAAAAGCACAGCTACTACTATAACTGCTACCGACTGTCTGAAGAGATTCTTCTTTGTCGGCCATGTGATCTTTCCGAACTCGGCCTTGAGCTCCTGGAACCAACTTCTCTTAAGTGCAGGTGTATTTTCTTTCTTATCTGCCATTCTTAACTCCGTTCCGTAAATAAATTACTTTGTTTCCTTATGAGTTGTGTGCGCCTTGCAGAACTTACAATACTTCTTTGTCTCAAGTCTCTCAGGATGGTTCTTCTTCTCCTTAGTCATATTGTAATTACGCTGCTTGCATTCAGTACATGCCAATGTAATCTTAACACGCATGATCTATACCTCCATACTATTTTGATACTGCTGCACAAGAAACCTCGTGCAGTACCGCCCGAACCCCTCAGGGTCCCCGGTCGATCAACTCTTACTTCAAAATGTAACTGTATAATACGGGTATATCCGCCCTTCTTTCAACACGTCTGTATCGGGCAGACTATATACTAGTTACGCACAACTAATGGGCGAAATGCATTGTTGGGGATGCTTTATTTTCACCACTTCGTATGCCGGGCTATATATTTGCTGGTAGCACAACAAAAAAAGCCCCGAAGGCTTACGCAGGAATCATATTAGCATATGGGTATACGTAAGTCAAGGGGATTTTTTTTAAGCCTTGAGCGCTTTAAGTTCTTCCTCTGTCAGTTTTCTGTATTCGCCTTCCTTAAGCGTTTCGTCAAGCTGAAGACTTCCCATACGGAGTCGTTTCAGATAAACAACCTCGTGTCCTCTTTCAGAGAACATCCTTTTGATCTGGTGGAAGCGGCCTTCTGTAAGCGTAACCTCTGCTTCTGACACAAGTTCCGTTATCGTCTGCAGGTTCGCTCCCATGTCCGTTACAGAAGCTGTTTTACCATCATCCTTCAAAATCGTATCTACACCGATCTCAGTGTTCGCCTCCGGATCTAATACATCATTCTTAACAAAGAACTGTGCTGCGGTATTGTACATACCGATGCGTTTTATCATTAGTCTCGCCGGTTTGGTCAGCTTCTCATCACCGATATCCATACCCTCTTCAAAAGCACCGATATCTTCTTCGTCAAGCTTTCCCGTAACTCTTACAAGATAAACCTTCTCAACATGTTTGCCCGGAGCAAGCAGTTTCTGCGACAGGCCTCCATCATTAGTTATTAGAAGCAGTCCCACTGTATCCCTGTCCAGCCTTCCAACAGGAAAAAGGTCACGCCTTTTCTTCTCTGAGATTATGTCAACCACAGTCTTCTCTCTCTCATCCGTCGATGCGGAGATGATTCCCGCCGGTTTATTCAGCATATAATATTCAAATGTCTCATATTCTACAGCTTTGCCATTAACTGTAACAACCGACTTCTCTGTATCAACCTTTGCATCCGGCGACTTCACTGTTATTCCATCAACCGTTACCGCATTTTTCTTTATCAGCTGCTTAACCGTACTTCTAGTTCCGAAGCCGGTGTCGGCAAGATATTTATCTAATCGTATCAACATATCTACCGCTCCATTTTTAAAATTTAAAATAAGATCAATGTCACTGCATCATAATAATCATATCACTACAGTATTTATTTTACAGCTTCATCATAACACATATGGGTGTCTTCATAAATCATTTTCATTTATGAAAAAAGCTTCCTGCGCAAAAAACCTCACGCAGAAAGCTTTAATCCTAAACCAGTGTCTTGATTCCGAAATAAGCAAGTACGATGATACCCAGTGCTATTCTATAGTAACCGAATACCTTGAAATCATGTTTTCTGATATAGCTCATCAGGAGCTTGATAACAAGGAGCGAAACAAGGAACGCAACAACCATTCCGACTGCCAGCCATACAAGCTCTGTGCTTGTGAAATCAAAGCCGAATTTCATTATCTTCACAAAGCTTGCCCCGAACATGATCGGTATTCCGAGGAAGAATGTGAACTCTGCAACAACCGGTCTGGCAACACCAAGGGTAAGACCACCGATTATGGTCGAACCTGATCTTGAGGTTCCCGGTATAAGCGACAGCACCTGAAATGCGCCTATTCCGAAAGCCTTCTTATATGAAAGCTCATCGATGCTGTTCACCTCGAACTCTTTGCCCTTATTTCTCTTCTCAATAACGATAAACCAGATACCGTAAACTATAAGCATTATCGCAATAACGACCGGTGTATGAAGGTTCTCATCCATCCAGTCATCAAGGAGTATTCCCAGCACAGACGCCGGAATACATGCGACAATAACCTTAAACCACATGATCCATGTATTCTTCTTGGCGATGACTCTGCCATCCTTCATACCGAAAGGCCACAGCTTTTTGAAATATATTACAACAACCGCAAGGATTGCGCCCAGCTGTATTACCACGAAGAACATATCCTTGAATTCCTGCGCCGCCTTCAGCTTGATAAACTCATCCGCAAGGATCATATGTCCGGTACTGCTTATCGGCAGCCACTCGGTTATTCCTTCGATAATTCCCAGAATCACTACCTTGATCAATTCAATAATATCCATCTTTCAACCTCTTCCACCTTTTTTAACTATTAATCAGCAAATACAGCCCGCCGATCTTTTCCAGCTATCGAATATATCATATATAGCGCTGTTATTTTCTTAATATATAATAAATATTATAAAACTCCTGCTTTCCTTCGGTCACTTCGCCGTAAGCTCATCATATATATCAGCTATCCCGGCTACTTCGCCGTCAGCTCGTCGTATTTATCAGCGATCTCGTTCACATCACCGATTGCCGTTACCGTGCCCTTCTCCAGGATAAGCGCCTTATTGCATATCCTTCTCACCTGATCCGTATTGTGCGAAACAAACAGCACCGTAACACCCTTCTCGATCAAGCTCATCAGTCTCTTCTCGCTCTTCTTTCTGAACTTTGCATCGCCTACAGACAGTATCTCATCAAGTATGAGTATGTCCGGCTCGACAATAGTCGCAATCGAAAAGCCTAACCTCGCCCTCATGCCTGACGAATAATTCTTAAGCGGCACATCGATAAAGTCCCTCAATTCCGAAAAGCCGATAATCTCATCAAGCTTCTCGTCGATGAACTTTCTTCTGTAGCCAAGCACCGCACCGTAAAGGTAGATATTCTCACGCCCGGTGTACTGCATATCGAAGCCCGCGCCAAGCTCTATCAGAGGTGCAAGCACGCCTTCTCTTTCCACAGTACCCTCTGTCGGCTTAAATACTCCCGCAACCACCTTTAGGAGCGTACTCTTACCCGCGCCGTTCAGCCCGAGTATTCCAAGCCTGTCGCCCTTCTCCAGTGAGAAGCTCACATTCCTGAGTGCCCAGAACTCATCGTATTTCAGCTCTCTCTTCGCGAACTTAATGAAATACTCCTTCAGGCTGTCGACCTTTTCCTTACTGAGATTGAAGCGCATGCCGACATTATCCACCACCAGCGCTTTACCCAGGGCATCATTATGGATTTGTTCTTTTGTATTTCCCATAATTATGTCTTTCTTGTTTATATATTAAGAATAAATCTATCCTCAAGTTTCTTGAACATCAGAAGCCCGATCACCACTGTCGCAACTCCGAACCCAAACGAGTACAGCATATAGTTCATATTCATCGCTTCACCGAATATACAGCTTCTGAAGTTCGAGATGATACAATACAGCGGATTGGCCTTCAGTATCAGCGCATAATCACTCGTAAGAAGTCTCTCCGGCTTATAGAATATCGCGCAGGTATACATGATAAGCATCAGAAATACATTCCACAGATACTCCATATCCCTGAAGAAAACTCCTATCGTCGACAGCATAAGCCCGACGCCGGTCGTAAGTATCAGCAGGTTCATGAGCGGTACAAATATCTGCACCAGATAGACTGTCGGATAAACCTTAAAGCACAGCGCCACCGCCGCAAGAACTACCAGCGAGATAAGGAATATAATATAGTTAAAAAGCACTCCCGAGATTGGATAAAGCAGTTTATTTACATATACCTTCTTGATCATAGAGCCGTTCGCTCTGATGGATCTGAGGGCTTCCTTACTGCCCTGCGAGAAGAATCCGTAAAGCAGTCTTCCTGTCAGAATATAAACCGGGAAGGTCTTCTCCTTCACATTAAAAAGCGTGCCAAAAACTATGGTTAGAACAACCATAGTAAGCAGCGGTTCAAGAAGCGACCAGAGGATTCCGAGGTAAGACCTTCTGTATTTCAGCCTTATCCCCTTCCTGACCAGCTCCTTCATTATGAAAATATCCTGTCCAAGGCTTTCCTTCATGCAGATACTCCCTTAAATATTCAAGGCACATTCTACTACCCACAGTTGCTTATGTCAAATGTAGCTGTTATACTGTAGGTGTAACAAGGAGGTTATTTATGAACGAATCAGATGAACGCTACAGCACGGCTGAGGACGCCATATTTGATGCATTTTTCCTTCTGCTTAAGGAGAAGGACCTCGAGAAGATCACGGTTTCCGATGTCATCAAGAAGGCCGGCATCGTGCGCAGCACCTTCTACAATCATTATGAAAATATCCCCGCACTGATGAATTCAGCCGAGGATAAGACAATAAAGGATATATTTACTTTGATGGAAAGCTTCCATCCAAAGAACGACAAGGATATGTGCCGTTCTTATTTTCTTGCGATCTGCAATTATACGAGGAAGAACCCGTTCCTGGCCAACCTTCTTCAGACGCCGCGTGGTGACGCTTTCTTCGAGAAGGCCATAACCATGTTCCATCGCTACGTAACCGAGGTAACCTACACATCAGCAGGCGAAGTCGCTGTTCAGGTCGAGTTTTCGTATTTTATAGCCGGTGCCATCGGCAGTACCATCGGTGTCCTGCATAAATGGACGGCGGAGGACTTTCAGACCCCCGCCGAAAAAATAGCCGATATACTATCTCAGATATTCCTGACAGGTGTCCTGCCATATCTTAATACCGAGAAGTGATCAATCGCACACAACCATCCCTGTTCATCAGGGTGATTACTCACCATTAACTATACCCCCCCTCCCCGGGGTGATCAATCATCAATCTCAGCTTCCGTTCTCATGATCTTGCCCGTGGCATTTCGATGGAACGGATTTTTTCTTATGACAAGACCTGTTATCTGACGATAGGTAGGCTGGTCGCTGTTATATGTATCAAGTGTACTCTGTATAGCGGTCTTAATCTCTTCCTCGCCAAGTCCCTTCACCTGAACCACGTCCTGATCAGGATAAATACGTGCTGTCAGTCCGTTATTCTCACCGGTTACAACAACCTCACCAACAATCGCACTGAGTGCAAGCTTATTTTCTATCTCCTCAGGTGAAACATTCTCACCATTTGACATGATGATAAGATTCTTTACACGGCCGTTGATGAAAAGGAAACCATCTTCATCGATGTAGCCCTTGTCTCCGGTATGAAGCCAGCCATCCTTCAAAGCTTCAGCAGTTTCTTTAGGCATCTTATAATATCCTCTCATAACACTGCTGCCCTGAACAAGTATTTCACCGTTCTCAAACTTTATCTTTGCATTCTTCAGCGGACGTCCGATAGAACCCGCCTTGTGGTCGCCCGGCATATTGCTGCTGATGACCGGCGAGCATTCTGACATTCCGTATCCCTCGAGGATTTCAACACCGTATTCTTCAAACTCCTTGATATAGAAAGGATCAAGATGAGCACCTCCGGTAAATATGATCTTCAGATTGCCGCCAAATACATTTTCAGCCAGCGCTTTCTTCGGGATTGCCGGATCGGCCGCTGCCAGCCTCTTGTAGATAGTCTCGATCATGAGCGGTACCATAAGCATAACTTCCGGCTTGAAAATACTCATATTCCTTACCATGTGCATGAAGGAGTCATTTATACAGATGACTGCTCCAAGCGAAAAGCCCTTCAGCCAGTCCATTACAAGGCAGAATGCATGATGTACAGGAAGCACGCTCAGAAGTACGCAACCGTATTCAGATGTGAAAGGTACATTCTCCACATTCTCCGCCAGATTCGCCTGGGTTAACATAACGCCTTTGCTCTTCCCTGTAGTTCCGGAAGTAAATATAATTGTTGCAACCGAATTCTCATGACTGTTTTCTGCCTTAACGCCTATATTTCCTGCGGCTTTCAGCGAATCCAGCGTTTCTATCGAATCCTCCATACCATCCTTAAGTATCCATATTTTGCGGATCTTTCTGCACTGCAGTGCTACTCTCTCCGCAAGAGAAAGGAGCTTAGGACTGAGAAAGAGTGCCTCTGCATCCGACCTGTCAAGCATATCCATAAGATCCTCAACCGGCAGACCGGCATCAAGCGGAACCGCCACATTGTCTCCTGTGGTGATTCCAAGATATGCTGCTATCCACTCTACGGAAGCTGTTCCGATCAGTGCGATATGTGCATCATGGAAGCCCAGTGCCGAAAGCCCGTTTCTGATCTCTCTGATCTCATCTCCAAGAGCCTTGTAGCTTATTTCTTTTATTTCTTTTTTCTCCAGCCAGCGTACTGCCGGAAGCTCTGCATAGCTCTTCTCGGCATGCGCCCAGATATCCGCAATAGTCTTCATAATACTACGCTGCCTCCGTTAAGGAAAGAAGCATCTCAAGTGCCTCACCGATAGTACGAACCTTTACAGCGTTCTCCTGCTCAAGCTCAACATCAAATTCATCCTCAAGTTCACCAAGAAAAGACATAAAGTCCAGTGAGCTGAGTCCGAGATCCTCGCGAAGTCTCATATCATCAGTCATATCCTCTGCTGCCACATCACAATACTGTGCAACAAGTTCCTTGAATTTAGTTACGTTATCCATCTTTCTACCTCCTGTATTTCAACAATTTTGCCTTTTTTGTTTTTTAGCATTACACCTGCTCCATGATCTCCGACAGCTTCATATCCGGATGTGATATACCCATAAAGAGTATCCTCATCATGTAATAATACAGAAGCTCCATATCCTTCTCATTAAGACACACAGTCTGATAATGATATGAGAAGTTCATTCCACCATTCTCTGTATGTGAAACCGTAAGATACATCTTCTTGGTAGCCGCACCATTTGCAAACCACTTCGAATGCATCTGAATATCCTTCAGGAAAGGATTGTCCATACGTACCGGCATAGGCTGATATGTCAGATAGCAGCTTTCGTAGGTTGTATCGTCCGGTGTATTGTAACGCTTCTTCATCTCCTCACGGATAAGCGCCGGATCATAATTGCTGTGCATGTATATACGGTTCTGCACATTCTGTATTTCATAGGCTGCGGAAAGGAAATCCGTATCACCGCTTATTACAGTTCTGCAAGGGAACATGATCGTTCTGCTTCCGCCCGAGGTCCACTCATCATGAGTTGAACGTCTTGAGATGAAGTTTTCTATCGTAATATCCTCCTGACCGTTATTTACCATCGAGAGGTAAGTACGTATTCCCAGAAGAAGAAGGTTTGTCATCGAAAGCTGATGATTCATACAGAAATCCATAAGTCCCTTTGTCGGTTCCGGCTCAAGCACATAATCCTTAACTGCAACGAAAAGCTTTTCTCTCTCGATATCCGCTGCGCGAAGGTTTGGATCATTATGCTTTTTTCTTGCCTCCTCAAGTACCGATGGTCCCTGAATGTCCGAATACAGTGGTTCACCGAGCGCATCCAGCTGATCATCCCAGAACTTCTTATCCTTGGCAAAACGCTTCTCGTTGCTTGCCTTCGCCAGATCAGACTCAAGAACCTTCTCGAAGTCGGCCAGGTCTGCCGGATACTCAGCGCCAAAACGGTAATGTGTGTAAAGCTGCATCAGGTCGTTTACCATTACCACAAGTCCGCAGGAATCGATAAGTCTGTGATCCATATGAATAAAGAATCCGTTGTATCCCTCAGGAAGCTTTACCATCATGACCTCGCACATCGGCCTGTTGTTGCCGTCCAGCGTCTGATATGCCATATTCTGCATGATCTCATCAGCCTCAGCCAGTGTCATTCCTGTAAAATCCTTCAATTCTATATCACGGGAGTCATGCTTAATGAGATACTGCTTTATATTTCCGTCCTTATCCGGCTTAGTGAATCGAAGCCTCATACATCCGTATCTTTCGATCTCCAGCTGTATGCACTTCTTCAGCAGCCCGAAATCCAGCTCTGCCTTAAGTGATGCCACGATACTGACACCTGACACCTGCTGTGTCTTATACTCTCTTATCCATTGATAATGCATGTTCTGCGCCGCCGTAAGCGGATACTCTTTTCTCATCGCGTAACTCCTTATGATCTTCTCTCTTCCACCGTTTCATCTTCCCACTGAAGCGGTCGGAATGTATTTCCCTTTGACATCCGGGAACTTATCATAAGTAAAAAATAAATACTATACCCCGAGCGACTTAATGAACACATCCGCACAAATTGACCGACACATATCAAACACTCTTGCGAAAACTGTTCGATAAACGAATTTCATTATGCAGACACACTCTTACAAAATCTGCTCGATCAACAAATTTCATTATGCCGTCATGCGCATAAAAAAAGAGCGCCGTACCAGCGCTCTTAAATCAATTCGAAAAGTTATATTTCAAGATTCATTCTTCCTGAAGAAGCTCATCAGTTTTCTCGCATACAGTTCCGGATCAGCATATGAACAGCAGAGGTGTCTCGCACCCGGGATCATCACAAGCTCCTTTTCGGAAGCACACAGTTTATAGTTTCTCCTTGAATTCTCCGGAAATACATATGTATCCTCTTCTCCGTGGAAGAAAAGCATCGGCAGCCTGCTGTTTTTAAGTGCCTTGGTTGTATCCGTCTCCTTCATGGAGAAGCCCGCAAATATTCTGCAGAAGAGATCAACTCTCATAAGGAGAAGCTCTATCCAATGCAAGTGGAACCAACCCGAAGCAATATCACGCAACTGCTGCTTCATCGAATGATAACCACAGTCCGCGATCACTCCCTTAGCATTTCCATAGACACCTGTTTCCTCATTGTTACCCAACGATGAAACATCTTCAGTATATTCTTCTTCACCCCGGCTTATACGCTCCCTGCATTTAGTATTTCTCTTCAATTCTGTACAGCCGGAAATATGACCTGATGCAAGTATCACTGACGCTGCTCCCATTGACTGTCCGTACAGATATACCGGCAGCTTAGATACATTCTCCTCTTCAAGCCTTCTAAGCCAGTCAATAATATCATACTGCTCCTTCGCTCCGAAGGTGATGTATTTTCCTTCACTTTCACCGCAGCATCTCTGGTCTATCATAAGAAGACTGCAGTTATTCTCATGAAGAAACTTCGCCATATGGCCTGCGCTTCCGAAGCGCGTACCCTTATAGCCATGGCACATCACGACTATACGTTCCGGCTTCTCTGCAGGCAAATACGATGCATGAAGCTGAAAGCCATCCCTGCTCTTAATATACCATTCCTTGTAAAGCTGAGCCTCGCACCAGGCACGTGAAGCCTCATACTCCTCCAAAAACCCGTGCTTGGGATGATTGATCTTTGTATGCTTCAGGGAAAACCATTTTTTACTGCTCTTCTTACGCCCCTTGCTCTTTTTCTTTCCAGCGTATGCTATGAAATGAAAGAACGGCCAACCCATTGCAATAAAAAAGGCAGCTCCTGCAAAACCGACAGCCACCAGCCTGCCGATCATTTTATTATTCTTCAACACAATACCTGTATTTTTCATACGAATCAAAAGTTCTTTTCATGAAAATCACCCCGGACGAACCGAGGTGATTCAAATTCATATTTTATATTACTCGATAACTTTGATCCAGCCCTTAGGAGCTTCGATCCTGCCCATCTGGATGCCTGTAAGTGTATCGTAAAGCTTCTTGGTTGTAGGGCCCATCTCTTCCATTCCGCTTGGGAAGCAGATGTCTCTTCCATGATCATTTATCTTACCAACAGGTGAGATAACTGCAGCTGTGCCGCAGAGACCACACTCATCGAAGCTGTCAAGCTCGTCAAGATAAACTTCTCTCTCCTCAACCTCCATACCGAGGTAATCCTTAGCAACAACCTCAAGTGAACGACGTGTTACTGAAGGAAGGATGCTGTTTGACTTTGGAGTGATGAACTTATTACCCTGAATGAAGATCATATTTGCTCCGCCTGTCTCCTCAACCTTTGTTCTTGTTGCAGGATCAAGGTACATATTCTCATCGAAACCGTTCTTATGAGCATCAACGATTGCATGAAGGCTCATTGCATAGTTAAGGCCGGCCTTGATATGACCTGTTCCGTGAGGCGCTGCTCTGTCGAAATCACTTACTCTGATGTAGATTGGCTTAGCGCCGCCCTTGAAGTAAGGTCCAACAGGTGTTGTAAGAATTCTGAACTGATACTCATCAGCAGGCTTAACTCCGATTACGGAATTTGAGCCAAACATAAAAGGTCTTATATAAAGTGTTGCACCTGAACCATATGGTGGAACCCAGTCGATATTTCCCTTAACAACCTTCTCTACTGCATCGATGAATCTCTCCTCAGGAAATACAGCCATTTCCAGTCTCTTACATGTATCCATCATTCTCTGTGCGTTAAGGTCAGGACGGAAAGTAACAATATGTCCATCCTCTGTTGTATATGCCTTAAGTCCCTCAAAGCATGACTGTGAATAATGAAGCACACATGCACACTCACTCATAGTGATAGTATGGTTGTCTGTAAGGACACCATCATCCCATGCACCGTTCTTGAAGTTGGAAACATAACTAACATCTGTCTCCATATATCCGAATCCAAGGCTTCCCCAGTCAATATCTTTCTTTGCCATAACAATTCATCTCCTATTCTTTCGATTAAATCTGATCCGCCGCCTGCAGCCATCCAGAGTATCATAATACCCTCAGATATCACCGCTCCGGCTCATATAGCTACATTTTACTCTTATTATTCATTCAGTCAAGAAAAAACAGCATTTTTTTACCAAAATGCTGTTTTCACTCATTATTTTGTCGCTAAAGAACCTATTTACTTAAAATAATTAGCCTTCGTAGTTATCTGAGATGGTGTGCTTAACCTTGTACTCACTGATACGTGCCTGGATTCTCTCAGACTGATCAAGAAGATCACTGATAGAAGCGTCATGGTTGATGTGATCGATAAGGTAAGCGATGTATTTACTCATATCTGCTGACTCATACCACTCTCTGTCGAAAAGCTCAGGCTTCTGATAGGTTACATTTGTTGTGATAACCTTCTCGATGATACCGTTCTGCTTAGCCTTATCAAATATCTCAAGACCTGCAGTAAAGAGACCAAAGGTTGCAAGGCAGTAAACTCTTCTTGCCTTTCTGTTCTTAAGCTCTTTTGCAACATCAAGCATACTCTCGCCTGAAGCGATCATATCGTCGATGATGATAACGTCCTTGCCTGCAACATCGTCGCCGAGGAACTCATGAGCTACGATAGGGTTCTTACCGTTAACGATCCTTGTGTAATCTCTTCTCTTGTAGAACATACCTACATCAACACCGAAGTGGTTAGCGAAGTAGATAGCTCTGTGCATAGCACCCTCGTCCGGACTTATGATCATGAGATGCTCTGAATCAAGCTGAAGATCAGGTGTCGTACGGAGGAGACACTTGATGAACTGATATGTAGGCATAACATTTTCAAAACCACTGAGAGGAATAGCATTCTGTACTCTCGGATCATGTGCATCAAAGGTGATTATATTTTCTACGCCCATTCCGATAAGCTCCTGAAGTGCGAGTGCACAGTCAAGGGACTCACGGCTTGTACGCTTATGCTGTCTGCTCTCATAGAGGAAAGGCATGATAACATTTATCCTTCTTCCCTTACCTCCGACTGCTGCGATGATCCTCTTAAGATCCTGATAATGATCATCCGGTGACATTGGCTTCTTGATACCGCTCTGTGTATATTCTATGCTGTAGTTTCCGACATCCACCATAATGAAGATATCTTTACCGCGGACTGAACCCTTAAGAGTTCCCTTAGCCTCACCTGAAGCAAATCTTGGGCAGCTTGAATTGAGGATATAAGTATCCTGCTCGTAGCCGTCAAATATAATACTCTCCTTCGGTTCCTTGGCAAGTCTTTCCTTTCTCCACTTAACTAAATAGTTGTCGACCTTTTTCCCTAAAGAGAAGCTGCTTTCAAGTGGTAGCAGGCCTAACTGACCTACAGGGATCGTACTGAGTTTACTTGCATCTGGCATTTTTCTTTTCCTCCGTAAAATGAAATATATATTAAAAACTTTTATTACCGTGTTATTACTGCGCCTTCTGGAGCATACGCTTCTTCTTGACCATCCTTATATTCGAGCCGAAAATATTGTAGAAATCATAATTCTCCGCAATCCTCGAAGCAAAACGCTCGGTATAAGTATCTCTGATATCTTTGATGTCAAGGTTTGACGAGATGATCGTCGCCTTGCCGTTGGATATTCTGGTGTTGATGACTCTGAACATCTGGGTTACGCTCTGTCTGTTAAGAGGCTCAGTTCCCAGATCGTCGATGATAAGAAGCTCAGCCTCATAAACGAAGTCATAACGCTCTCTCTTATCCATATCATCCTCGCCGTCATCCTTCCTGAAGAGATAGCTGTTGATGATATCATCCACTAGCTCTCCTGCCGAAAGGTAAAAAACGCTGTGTCCCGACTCCAGTATTTCCTTCGCAATACAGTTTGTGAGGAAGGTCTTGCCTCTTCCGCTCTCGCCGAAGATTATTATATTTCCTCTGTCTCTGTCAAATTCACGTACATAAGCCTTGGCGCGTTCAAGTATATTTTTTATATTATCATATGGCGAAACATCCTCTCCAGGATATTTTTCCATACTGTAATAACTGATATCAAAGGTTTCGAAGTTTTCCTCCGAAAGTCTCTTGCTGAGATTCGACTGTCTGTACCTCTCCTCGGTAATGAGCTGCTTCAGACATCTGCATTTGCCGCCGTCAACATATCCCTCATCCTTGCATATAGGACAGAAAAACTTTCTTTCAAGATAATCCTCATCGTAACCGTTTTCCAGAAGAAGTCTTTTCTTCTTCTCTGCAAGCTCCTCGTTCTTCTTCTGAAGCTTTGCAAGTGCAGCGATATTTTCAGCAGGACGCATCTCGTCGTCCGCACTGTCACGAAGATTCTTCCTGATGGCAAGAAGAGTTCCTTCTCTCATTTCATCATCTATTTCTTTTATCTCGGGAATACGCTCGTATACTTCCTCGCGTCTCTTATCCTGATCTCTCTTCGCCGCAGTTCTTCTCTGGTCAAGCTTCATCAGGATACTGTCCATGTCAAATGCATAACTCATTATTTTCTATTGACCTCTTTGATGTACATTTTTGTAAGCTCGTCCCATTCCTCATCGGTACTGCTCTGCTTATAATTGCCGAAAGCTCCAAGTCGTCCCTCTGTTCCGGTACTCTTCTTTTTCGACTTCTCAAATCTGTCATCAGCAGCTTCAATATCCTTTAGAGTTTTTACATTATCACTATGCCATTTGTCAAGTATTCCGTTAACATATGCAAAAGTTGCTGAGTTTGGTCTGGTGATTATTGCCCTTCTGCAGGCCTCTCCGATTATATCCTCTCCATAGCCGAATTCGTTCTGCCACATCTTGATATAACCCATTTCGGCCGGTGTCGGAACCGCACGGTTTGTAATACCAAGCTCCTTAAATATCATCCTGTAGAGCGAATTGAAGGAGTCTGTATATTCCTTAGCAGCCTTTCTCTCGCTTATTCCTCTCTCATACCAGTTGACCGCAACGGCCTGAACATAATTCGGCCTGGTCTTGCCTATGGTCGCGCAGTATTCAAGGAGGTATTCGATAAGATCAACCTCGAATCCGAGATCATCATATACATAGATAAGCATATCTGTGTCAGCCTGCGATGGAGTTCTTTTAAAATACGCCTCCGCCTGCAGCATAAGATCTCTGAAGTTCTCATCCTCCAGCTTCTCATTTATAGCCGCTGCATCAAGCTTTTCCTTAACCGGAGCCTTTGAACGTTCCTCTGTGACACCTGCTATATCATCAACCTCGGCAATATGGCTGATCCTCTCAACCTTTTTCTTTCTCTTATCAGCAGTATCTCTCTCAACAAGCTGGAGCATATTACTGTTTTCTTCCTCTTCCTCATCGAAGGAAGCAGAATAATTGTTCAGCTCCAGTCCCCTGTCAGGAGCCGAAATATTCTTCAGGACTATACCTGAAATATTTCCCTTTGTATCATAAATAAAACTGAGTACATCAACTGATATCCAGTACCTGATGGCCCGGCATACATCCTTCTCCGTACATCTGAAATAATCGGCAATATCGCTTACCGAAACCGGTCTGCCGCAAGAATACAGCCTGACCAGATAGAGGTAAACCTTTACGAAATCACCGTTGGCATCTGCCATGTAGTAATCAATAAAATTGTTGGAGATCTCTGAAAATGTCTCTCTGTTTTCTGTAGAAATTGTAATGTTCATAGCTGCTAAATATACCTTCCGCCCACATGTTTAGTCTACCCTCAAAAGTCATCCCCCGACAGACTTTCTCCAAGGGTTCTTACAGTATAACACAGCTTATTTCTTTTGCAACTGCTCATCCCGCCTCAGGACATCTATCGAAATTTTGTGGAAACTGTTGATAAATACCCCTGAATTGACTGACTACTTTCGAAAGACCGCACAGCTTGTAACTTCCGCAGATTAGTCAGACTTTTTATATGCTGTTGATAAAAACAAAATCATCCGCAATATTTCAGCGAATGATTTTGTGGATATTGTGGAAAACTATTTTTTCAGCAGAGAAACACCGACAGAATCTATATTTCCTGCTCCCATAGTTATTAACACATCATTTTCTTTTGAGTTTTTTTCAAAATATTTTTCTATTGACAAAAAGTCTCCGAGGTATACTGCATCAACGCCCTTTTCACGGAGTAATCTTTCGATATCCTTAGACGAAACTCTGCCGTCATCCTTCTCTCTTGCGGCATAAATATCTGCAAGGAGAACATGGTCAGCAGATGAAAGCGCCTCTGCAAAATCAGGCAGAAGTGAATAAGTTCTGCTGTAGGTGTGAGGCTGGAAAGCTATCCAGAGTTCACCCTTCTTAACCTCATTTGCCACCTTGAGGGTTGCAGCGATCTCAGTCGGATGATGTGCATAATCATCGATGATTATCGCACCCTTTTCAGTGGTTCCCTTATATTCAAATCTTCTCTTAGCGCTGCTGCTGAGTCCGAGACCTTCAGCTATATCCTCAAAGGATATACCAAGCTCTCTTGCTGCAGCGATAACAGAAAGTGAGTTAACAGCATTGTGTCTTCCTGTAACCTTAAGCTTGATCCTTCCAAGCTCCTGACCTCTCTCTACAACCGTGAAGGTAGGTGCGCCGGCTCCGTCAAGCTCGATATCCTTCGCATAATAATCATTCTTCTCAGAAAGTCCGAAGGTAGTCACTCTGCACTTAAGGCCTTCCGTAACCCTTCCGACATACTCCATATCACCGTTAATAACAACCATTCCTCCCGGAAGAGTCTTACCCGCAAATACCTTAAAGGATTCAACGATATTGTCCAGATTCTTGAAGAAATCCAGATGATCGTTGTCTATATTAAGAATGATACTGATGTATGGTTCAAATGAATGGAAGCTGTTTGTATACTCGCAGGCCTCTGTTACAAAGTAATCCGAGCTGCCTACACGTATATTTCCGCCGATCATATCAAGCATACCGCCGATGGAAACCGTCGGGTCCTTCTCGGCCTTAAGAAGTACGCCTGTCATCATTGATGTGGTAGTTGTCTTACCATGTGTTCCTGCAACAGCTATACTATATGGATAGAAAGCCATGATCTGACCGAGAAGCTGTGCTCTCGTGAGAAGCGGTATATTTCTCCTCTTAACCTCAACAAACTCCTCGTTGTCCTCTCTGATGGCTGCAGTGTATACCACAACATCAATATCGTCCTCGATATTTTCCTTAACCTGTCCAATCTTAACCAGTGCGCCTCTTTCCTCGAGCATCTTAGTGATGTCGGACTCCTTCATATCAGAGCCGGATACGCGAAAGCCCTCCTTAAGGAGTATTTCCGCAAGGCCGCTCATACTTATTCCGCCTATACCCATAAAATATATGTGGCATGGTTTACTAAAATCTACCTGAAACATTATTATGCTCCCTCCGCATATTACGTTTTCCGTTATACTTTATCATAATACGCCACCGGTGTGTTTACGTTCAAAATACACTCCGGTGCATATCTTATTATCCAGTTTATGTATTATAGCCACATGAGAAGTCATAGTCAAATCATGTTTTCTTAAATACAGCCGCCGGAACGGCTAAGTTTTACTGCCCCTGCTTCTCAAAATCAAAGGTGAACGGCAGTCCCAGCTTATCTCTGATGGCTATGATATCCTTCTGTACGCCCTCTCCAACAGGCACGCCCTTATCCTTACGGAACTTCCATACCTCATATTCCTTCTCGCCCGCGGTATAGATCCTGTCCTCACCCGGTGCCTTCTTCGATGCACGGAGTGCCCTGCATATATCTCCGGCAATCTTCTTAAATTCTTCCCTGCCCATAAAGGCATCAGGATCCACAACAAAGAAGAAATGCCCCAGATGATACATCCTCGGCTTACCGTTCTCATCTATGCCGGACAGTGCCTTCATAAACTCTCCTCCGGAAAGTGCCGCAGAGAGTATTTCAACAACCGCCGCGTAGCCGTAGCCCTTGTAACCGGCCAGCTCTTCTCCTATCCCTCCGAGAGGCGCAAGTGCAGCTGTTCCATCCACAAGAGCCTTAAGTATTTCCTTACTGTCCGTAAGTGCCTCGCCCTTCTCGGAAATAACTGTGCCCTTCGGCGTCTCCTTACCGGCACGTGCGTAGTATTCTATCCTGCCTCTCTGAACGATCGAGGTCGCGCAATCCAGGCAGAAATCAAACTCCTCATCCGTCGGCAGTGAAAATGTGAGAGGATTGGTGCCCATCATATTTTCAACTCCGAAGGTAGGCGCTATGGACGGTCTGGCATTTGTTCCGGTCAGGCCTATCAGGCCTTCTTTACTTGCCATACTTGTCCAATACCCTGCTATTCCGTAGTGCGTCGAATTCCTTATGGCGCCACCTGCCATTCCGTAGGTTTTAGCCTTCTCTATAAGCTTCTTCATCATATGGTAGCTTGCGACCATCCCCATACCGTCGTGAGCGTCCATAACGACCGTAGTCGGCGTCTCCTTGATGATCTCCAGCTCTGTCACCGGAAGGAGGGTTCCCTTCTCGATACGGTCAATATAAATCGGTTTAAATCTATTACAGCCGTGGCTTTCTATTCCTCTTCTGTCTGACTCAAGAAGAACGTCCGCACAGATTGCTGCATCCTCGGCTGGAACGCCGTAGCCCTTAAATACTTCTATCATAAAGTCGTTCATCTGCTCCCACGGAACAAATGGTCTGGTTTCGTTTATTTCGCCCATAAGCTGCACCTCCCCGTGTACATATATATCTATTTTATATCATTAGATAATTACATGCAATTGATAAAACAATATAATGAATACCATAAAACGGACGCCTCGCAACAGACAGACGCTAAGCTCTCACTTCGCTAAAAAACAGCTCGTGAATCGCTAAGCGCTGAGACCGCATACGGTCTCGACAGGCATCTGTCAGCTTGCTCGGCTGACAGATAAAATGTCTAAGAATTATGGGTAAAAATCTCTAAAAATAAGGACATTGTCAACCCTCAAAACCACCACATATTCTTTGACGCAATATTGATATTAAGATATAATGAAAACGATAATTATCAATTAAACTAAGTATAAAAGAAACAGGTAAACATATGTACACAGAAATTAAAAAAATATTTCCGGAGCGCAATGTCACTCTGACATCGTATTTTATTGACAATTCAGGGGAGTTTCAGCAGGGATTTAAACGTCCGATGGTTATAGTTTGTCCGGGCGGCGGTTATTCCTTCCTTTCGGACAGAGAGGCTGATCCGATCGCTATGAAATATCTTGCGGCAGGTTTTCATGCTGCAGTTCTGAGATATGGTATAAATGAATATGCAGTTGCACCGGGACCGCTTAAGGATATCGCTGCTGCAGTTGCATACGTAAAGAGTCTTTCGGATGAGAGATTCGTTGATAGAGACAATGTATTTGTCTGCGGTTTTTCAGCAGGCGCACATGTTGCCGGACAGCTTGGTGTATTCTGGAACAACAACGAACTTCTTCCGGAATATGACGGAAGGCATGAGGATATCAGACCTGCAGGAATGATACTCGGATATCCGGTGCTTGATCTCCATGCATCATGCTCAAGACTTGATATCTGTGCCAAGCCGGGTCAGAAACCTGAAGATATTGAATTCGGTCAGAAGCATCCGAAGATGCCTCTTGAAGAGATGTTCATCTTTGATGAAAAAGAGAACCGTTATCTTGTAAACTTCGAGAAGGCCATGAATGCATATATTTTCGACGGAGAATACACTCCTGAACAGGAGGATTTCTACAGCCTTCAGAACCAGGTAAACGAAGATACGGCAGAGGCCTTTATCTGGCATAACGGTGATGACGGACTTATCTTCCCGTCGAATTCGATCTGTTTTGCCGATGCGATGCAGAAGGCCGGCAGACCTTATGAGCTGCATCTATTCAGTGGCGGAGGTCACGGGGTTTCACTTGGCACTCACCTGACAGCAAACGACCGGTATCAATACTGGCCTCACTGTGATAAATGGATGGACCTTTCCATTGAGTGGATAAATACACTAAGTGGATATAAGAACCGTATTTTGAGCAGATTCATGCAGGAATTGCCGGAATAAAAAATACTGCATCAACCGATCAGTATGTTATAATACAGATACAATTTTAAGTTTTAGAGGGAATTAGATGTACAAGGTACTTATAGCAGACGACGAAAAGATAATCAGAATGGGCCTTCGCAGCGTTATCGACTGGGAGGAACAGGGCTACACCATAGTAGGGGAGGCATCAAACGGAAGCGAGGTCATAAGAGCGATCGACGAGCTTTCACCGGATGTCATCCTTATTGATATCCGTATGCCTAAGATCAGCGGACTCGACGCCATAAAGCAGCTCCGCGAGGATGGCTTTAACGGTCGTTTCATCGTGCTTTCCGGCTATTCTGATTTTGAATACGCCCAGACTGCTATCAACTACAATGTCACCTCATATCTTACTAAGCCTGTTGATACAGGCAAGCTTACAGAGGTTCTCGGCCGCATCAGAGAAGAGCTGGACAACGAAAAGGAAGCAAAGCAGTCCAGAGACGACTTTATGTCCAAAGCCCGTAAGCAGCTTCTCCGCGGTCTTCTGACCGGCGAGATCAAGCTCAGTGATAACGAGAAGAACGACCTCAGCCTTAATCACAGCAGCTATCAGGTTATCTTCTGTGAGAAATACAGCCACGAACTTGAGGACCAGTCCTACGACCTTTCAGACCTCCTCAGAGTGACAAATAAGAACGAAAACGAGATAGAGAACATCTCTCTCGACGGCAGGAATGTTATCCTCCTTAAGGGCTCTCATCCTATCGAGAAGCTGAACCTTATGCTTGATAAGTTCAGCGGCGACTTCCCTCCTGAGAAGAACTCTCCGCTCGATTCTATATTTATGGCCTGCGGCAGTGTTGTTACTGAAGCTGACGAAATACCTCAGTCCTACAAGGAAGCCATGAGCCTTCTCATGCACCGCTTCTTCTGCGATAAGAACCAGCACAGCATGATCTATTCTGACAGCAAAGAATCAGCTTTCCCGGCAGATGAGACAACTCTTAGTGCCGCAGAAAAGCAGTCACTTCGTGATGAGATGATCGAGAACTACTCTTCTCTCCTTGTAAATAACATACAGGTATTTAACAGAAACAAGATTGCCGAGACGCTGAAAAACCTTCAGAACGATCTCTACAAGGCACCACTTTCGATACGTGAGGAGAAGGATCTTCTGGTTGACATCTACCTCAAGATCAAGGAGAAGCTTGTAATACTTTTCAGCCAGACCGAAATACCTTTTATGACCAACTCAGAAGCCCTCAGCTTTATCATAAACAGCCACTATCTCTACGAGATAATCCTCTTCCTTTCAGAGCAGGCTGATATGGTCATGACCTCGATCGGTTATTCGTCAAGAGACAGCATCATCGACGATGTGATCTACTACATAGAACACAATTATTCTTCAAATATAACCCTTGAAAATATCGCGCCGCTCTTCGGCTACAACAGCTCGTATCTCGGCAAGATATTCAGCAAGAAGCTCGGCACGAACTTTAATTCATACCTGGACAGCGTGAGGATCGACAAGGCCAAGGATATACTTGAGCGCAGCAAGATCCAGGTTTATAAGGTTGCCGAAATGGTCGGCTACAAGAACGTGGATTACTTCCACATCAAGTTCAAGAAAAATACCGGAATGAGTCCGGCCGAATACCGTAAGCAGAATTCGTAGCTATCAGAAACATATAACGTACGACATTAAAAAAGCATGTTCCCTCGGCTGTAGCAAAATACGCCCTCGGGACATGCTCTTTTTGTCCGTGTTTAAATTACTTATAGAATTATCTGACTACATTCTACGGATTTATTCTCAGATTGTATCCTTGTCTTCATTCGGATCGTCATAGTATTCTATGCCGTCCTCTGTATTTTTCTTCTCTATATTTCTGAAGATTGGGCGGGCGAACATGCTTATGGTAAGTATGTAAGCAGACGGTCCGATGATCAATCCTATAAACATAAGTGTCAGATTCCAGATAAATGTACATGCAAGGATTGCAAGCACGATTGCAAGGAGAACAGTTCTTCCTGCATATCTGGTCGCTATCCTGAAGGAATTTGATATCGTATTCTTAAGTGTATTCACGTATCTTGCAGAAAGTGCGAAGGCATATACGAAAGCACAGAAGAAAATAGCTCCTGAGAGGAATCCCCAGATAAGAAGGAATATAGATGCATTCTCTATCTTATGGAAAAGCTCGAAATCAAGGTATACCGTGTAGAAGGCAACTGCTGCCATCAGTCCGAGAGGAATACCCTGCTTTAGATTCTTCTTATACGCTTTAATAAACTGTCTTGCAACATAACCCTCTTTATTCTCGACCATCTTCAGCCCGACATCGAAGGCTGCCACAGTTGAAACGCCGACCGTTAAACCAAGTCCTATAACAGTTCCGATGATCCAGCAGAAAGAAAGCACGAGCATATTTGTGAGTGTAAGCATCATCCTGTAAATCGGTCCGTCTATATCAAATATTCTCATCATTTTCTTCCTCCTTTTCTGATATCAGTCACGGTCTATTCGCACTGCTATCCCAACAATCGTCTATTTATAATACGATCGACCCGGAAGGTACCGGGCCGATCGATGAACACACATAATACGTGAACTTTAAAACCTTAGTTAGATGCCGCATCCTCTGCAGCCTTACGTGCTTTTGCCTGTTCATTTGTCCAGTCCCAGCACTCCTGATAGCCATAACCCTTAGCCTGTGCCTTCATACCGTTGACAATCTTAGTATACTCTGCATCAGACTCTGCGTAAATAGCCTTCCATGAATTTTCACGGATACATTTTGTAACCTGTGCCCAGGTTGTCTTAAGCTCATCAGACTTTGCAGGCATAACGTAGTCAGAACCAGGTGATACTACATAGTTTCCGCTGAGCATATATTCGTTAGTTGTTGTACATCCTGTATGATCTCTCCAATCCTGATCAACATCACAGAGAGCATCTGTCTGGTTTGACTTCCAGTTCTCATCATTGTAAGTCTCGCCGTTTGAATCAGGGTTTGAAGCATCAAGTGACCATGTGATCATATTGATCTGGCACTGTCCATCTTTGAAGGTTCCTGAGAAACCATCGCCTTCAAGTACTGTAGATCCATCAGAGTTTGTCTTCTTACCAAGCTCTGTGAAGTAAGTATTTCCATCCTCATCATAATCCCAGGTAACGCCCTTAGGACCATACTCCATTGTCATACGTCCTTCCGGTGTGCAGAAGTAATTGATAACTTCCATACAAACCTCAGGATACTCTGCGTTTGCGCCGATTGCCCAGTAGTTGTTGCTTCCAAGTACGCTCAGGCCGTAAACGATAGGTGATGCATTGTTAGGTGTAAGGCTTCTCATCATCTTTCCGTCAGCCATATGATCAGGTGTATTGTAAGCAAGACATCCTGCATAGTTGAAGATTGAGAAGAATGTACCACTACTCTTAACCTTCTGGATCATTGTATCGTAAGTTGTTGTCATTGAGTCCGGATCAAGAAGATCGTTCATATAAAGCTTGTGATAGAACTCAAGCATTTCAAGGTATGGAGAACCTTCATCGAGGGCACCATGGAACTCACCTGTTGAAGGATCGTAGAGACCGATACCAAACTCATCATATCCGTAGAAAGCTGTTGCTGTAGACTTAACATACATAACCATGTCGCCGTCCCAGTCAGGCCAGAGTGAAGCTGCGTAAGTTTCCTTACCGTTCTCATCTGTTGGGCAGATCTCTTTCATCTGCTTAAACACTTCTACGAGGTCATCCATTGTATTTACCTCAGGATATCCAAGCTCTGCATAGAGATCCCATCTGATATCCCAGGTATAGAAGAAGCTCTGAAGGTCGTTACTGTTTGTAGCAACCTCGTAACCAAGTCCGTAAATCTTGCCGTCATCGCTCATGTTTCTGTTCTTCTCAAGAGCGTAAGGCATATGCTCTACGATGTATGAACCGTAATCCTGAAGGATGTTATCCTCTTCCCAGTCGAAGAGGAGTCCCGAATCACGTGCCTGCATATAGTCATTCTCTGAACCGAATACTACTATGTCACCGAGGTTTCCTGATTCCATTCTGGTATCAAATACTCCCTCGCCGTTTGGAACGATGTTAAGCTCTACATTGAACTTGTCCTTAAGAACCTTAGCCATCCAGCCTTCCTGCATTCCGGAATAGTTTGCTCTCTCCGAAAATACAGTAAGTGTAACTGCAGGTCTTGACGAATCGTTTCCTCCGGTGCTTCCGCCACCTTCTGTGCTGTCTCCGTCATTCTTCTTGCCGCAGCCTGAGAATGATCCCAGCATAGTCATTGCAGCAAGGCCGACTGCAGCAGTTTTTCTAAGCGTTTTCTTTGAAAAAAGCTTTTTTAACTTCATGTTATCCCTCCGTTTTTAACATTAATATCTAAATATCAATTTAACATCATACAAGCTTTAACCCTTGACAGCTCCGAGCATGATACCTTCCTCGAAATACCTCTGCATGAAAGGATATACGAGAAGAATAGGTATTACCGAAACCATCGAAACTGTATACTTTATAAGCATACCGTTATTTGCATAATCAAGAGCTGCATTGCTGCCTGATCCGCCCTTGTTCATTACCGCACCGAGGTTGTTACTTGTGGTGAGGTAGATATACAGTCTGTGCTGCAGTGTGTAAAGGTTAGGTGAATCTGACATAAGGATCAGGGAATCCTGGAAGCTGTTCCAGTTTCCTACCGCACCAAATATCGCGATGGTCGCAAGTATAGGTTTCGAAAGCGGCCATACTATCTTCCTGAATACCTGCATGAAGGATGCACCATCGATAAAAGCACTCTCCTCCAGCTCGGCCGGTATTGACTCTATGTATGTCTTAACAAGTATTATGTTATATGGTGCAACTATTCCCGGTATAATGTATGCTGCGAAGCTGTTTGTAAGTCCGAGCATCTGCATATTTAAGTACCATGGGATGAGACCAGCATTGAAATACATTGTTATAACAAGGAATCTGTAGAAGAATTTTCTTCCCCACATCTCCTTCTTGGTTACGAGGTAACCTACGAAGGCTGATGCAATTACCATTATGGCTGTTCCGAATATGGTTCTTGTGACAGATACCAGAACTGCATTTCCAAGGTCTGTGGCATTTCTAAGTGCCAGGTAGTTCTGTATATTTATTCCGCGCGGTATGAAGTTGATCGAACCGCTGCTTACCAGCTTTGCATCAGAAATCGTGTTGATGAAAAGATAGTAAAATGGGAAAATACACGATATTGTAAAAATTATGAAAAATGAATAATCAAATATGTAAAATACTATATCTTTGCCGCTGTATTTGTGTCTTGCACTCTTTGAATTGATCTTGATCGTCTTTCCATCAGGTGTTGTGGCAAGGACTATTCTTTTTCTGTCTCTTTTGCTTAAGTTTTTCTCTCCGACTTCCACTTAACACACCTCCTTATACGATACTTTCGTGTCTAACGACCTTAGATACACCGTTGGCCAGGAAGAGCAGGAATACACTGACAAGTGATTTTGCCATACCTATAACCGTCGACAGCGGTATACTTCCGCCTCCGAAACCTAAATGATATACATAAAGGTCGAGGACTTCCATGTGCTCCATATTTGAAGCGTTTGAGAATACGAGGTACTGATCCAGTCCGTTGCTGAGCATTCCGGCAACTGAGAGAAGGAGCATAACCATGTATGTCGGCATAAGACCCGGAAGGGTTACATGCCATATTCTGTGCCATCTTCCGGCACCATCAACTCTTGCTGCTTCGTAAAGCTGTTTATCGATACCGGCGATACCGGCGATGTAGATGATCGCACTCCAGCCGACACCTTTCCAGATTCCCCAGATGAGCATCTTCAGCCAGGTATTTGAGTCACCCATGAGGTGGTTGCCTGATGTTCCGAAGATCATGTTGAAGAAACCGTCTGTTGAGAAAATTGCAAGTGCAACTGTGTAAACAAGGATCCAGCTTATGAAGTTTGGAATTGTTGTAAATGTCTGTACTATACGCTTGAACGGTCTGCTCTTGATTTCTGTGAGGAATACCGCAAATGCCAGTGGAATCCAGCTTGTGAGTATTCCGAGTCCGCTCATCGCGAGTGTATTTTTAAGAACTCTTACTATATCTCTCTTGGTCGCTTCATTCTCGAAGAGATACTTGAACCACTTGAAACCTACGAAGGTTTTGCTTGAAAGCTCGCCGCCGGCCTTGTAATCGAAGAATGCATATCTCCAACCCCAAAGTGGCAGGTAGCAGAATACAAATGCAAGCATTGCAAATGGTATAAACATAAGGAAGAGTTTGAATTTTGTTTCCATCGCGAACTTTGAGCCTTTTTCTGCTCTCGGTACGAGGAAAAACTCTACAATTGTAAGTATGAGTATTATGGCTCCGAGTATTCCGTATATTATGATGCCACTTGCGAAGGATGCCTGAACCTTATCCTGCTTCTTTGCATCTTTGAACTGCTGGTAAGCCATATAGATAACAACAAGTCCTACTGTAAGAAGTACAACACCTGCGATGGAAACGATAAATGAAAGTCTCTTACATTTTGTATTTCCAAGTGACAGGCACGCACCTGCTGCTATTACGAGAACACCTACGAGAGTTAAGATAGAACCTATGAAGAGGATGTTGAAGGTTCCTTCCTCAACCCATCCCATTCTGAAGCCACGTCCTACATTCTCAGTCAGGCTTCCGTATGATATTGCCGAGGTGAAAAGTGACAGGTTGTTACTTATGAGAGCTGTCAGCTTTGCCGGGTTCATACTTGGCAGGAATACCATGAAGAACATCAGGAATGCTACTATTCTCTGGGCTCCAAATACCATCCATGCCGGTTCCCTCACCTTTTTCTTTTTTGTGTCGATCTTCAGCACCTGTCTTTCGAGTTCTTTCTCTCTAGACATATCTACGCTGTAAGATTCGCTGGCTTTTTTGCCGGCCTGTTCTGCAGCCATTTTATCTTCTACTGCAGTTCTTCCTCCGCCGTACAATTCATTTTCCTTTTCGGACATTATATCCCTCCTTACCGCACATTTATATCCCAGTGGAATCATCCGATCTGTCCAGGTTTCCGGACTATTCCTTCATTATCTACAGTATATATTCATAACATGTTTTTTAATACCTCAATAAACAGTAATAAAATACCTTTAAAAATAGACTGTGCCTCATTATCTACGCAAAAAAAGAAGAAATGACAGTGCGCATTTCGTACACTGCCATTCCTTTATGATTCTCTCTTTTTTACTGTATTTTCACGAATTACTCGTTCTTCTTTTTCTTGCTCATAACGATGCCGCAGATAGCTCCGAGAAGCACTACTACACCACCGATGATTGCTGCGATAACGCCGCCGCTGAGGCCTTCCTTCTTGTCGTCCTTCTTATCATCTGCTGCAGGTGCTGCAGTTGTCTGATCGTCCTTTGCCTCTGTGATGGCCTCTGTTGTAGCCTCTGTAGCGCCCTCAACATAACCATTTGCCTGGAGGTAAGCTTCAAGATCTGTGTCGCCAGCTGTACCAACGCCTGTACCTGTGATTGAGAATACAACCTTGATCTCGCTTTCAGGTGTAAGAGCTGCTGTATCGCATGCAGGATTCTCAGAGATTCCTGTGCCTGATCCATCATATGCGTTAGAGATATCTATACGGAATCTTCCGTTTCCTTCGATATCACCAAGAACGAGGTTGTCGCTGTTGCTTGTAATCTTCTGACCATCAACAAAGATTGCAACCTTAACCTTGGCATCTGTATCCTTAAGCTCTTCCTTGTCGTTCTCTCTAAGAGTACCAACAGACTTCATTGCCTTGCCCATTCCATCGATATCAACGAGGAATACAAGTGCTCCATCCTGAGGATCAGCCTTTGTTGTAGCTCCAACCTGTTCAGCTGTAAGAGATACTTCATAAACGCCATCACCGGTAACCTGTACTTCGTTACCAACGCCCATGTTGTAATTCTGCCATGAATTATCAAGACCATCTGCAAACATAAGGAATGCTGTCCAAGGACCTGTTGTATCAACTTCTTCCTCAACTGTCTCAAGGTATGAACCGAAAGGAATTCCTTCTGCTATAAGCTCATATGTTACTTCGATAGATGTGATGTCCTTATCTGCGAAAGCTGAAACATCAACAGGTGTAGGTGTTACACCAGCAGTACCATCAGCTGTTCTTCCGCCGAATGTCTTATCCTCAACATTAACCCATTCATTGTAAAGGTTTGTTCTTGTGTTGATTCCGTCATCTGATGATGTATATGTTCTTCCTGTAAGAGCAATTTCTTCACCGTTGATCTTTACAGACTTAACATTCATGAAACCATAAGGGAAATACTTCTCACCGTCTTTGATCTCGATATCGAAGAATGCAAGTCCCTTTGCAGGTGCATCCTCAGTAGCCTTGATCTCACAAGATACTGTGTACTCGCCTTCGCCCTTAATTGTAGCCTGGTTCATGGTTACTGTTGGATACTCATTACCATCATTCCACCACTGATTTGCCCAACCGGTATCAGCGAATGTGATATAAGTAGGTGTTCCTTCTTCAGGAAGTGGCTCTGCAACCTTATCCTTAACGATAGGTGCATCCTCGTGCTCACCGAAGTGAGAAACTGTAAATGTTACTTCAAGAGACTTAACGCCTTCAAGCTGCTCAGCCTTCCAAAGCATTGGTGTAGCTGCTGTAGCGTCCTGCTCACATCTTGTGTCTGCTGCAACTGCGCCTGTGTCGTCAGTTGGCTTGTTCCACTCATTGTAAAGGTTAACTCTTGTGGTTACGCCTGCACCATCTGCAGAACATGTGTAGCTGTAACCCTGAAGCTCGATAGCTTCACCGTTCATTTTGATCTCATCAACTGTGATGATAGATTTGTTACCGAGAACAGACTCTCCGTTTACTACCTCAAGTGCATTAAACTGAGCAAGGTTCTGAGGCTCTGCTGCCTCCATAGATACTGTGTAAGTACCGTCGCCTGTGATCTCTGCATTTGTCCATGTTGCTTCAAACTCGCCCCAATCAGAATTGTTGATGTTAAGGTATGCTGTACCATCTGAAAGGCCCGATGCATCCTGTGCAGCCCACATTGATCCGCCAGGGATCGTAGCTACTGCAAGGATTCCTGCGAAGAAAGCAGCTGACAACTTCTTAAGTAGTTTCTTCATAGATATCCTCCTTTTTTCTCTTAGAATGCTTACTGCATCTTTGGTTACTCAATGCATGCAGCATTCCAAAAATACATAATGCTCCTGCATTTGTTCAAATTTTACCAACAAATACAGTGGAAAAATACCTAACATTTTCAATCTATAATGCTCTAATTATTAGTGTCATATTTTATTAACATTTCATAGTATTAAAACACGTGGATAAGTGCGCCCCTTCAGTTGTAACAAAATACGCCTTCAGGGGCACACTTATCCACGTGTTATTTACGCTGTGTTTCTATTATTATGCCTCGATTAACGGCATGCGGATCTCCACCTTGGTACCTTCGCCGTATTTGCTGCTTATCCTTACGCCGTAGTCTTCGCCGAAGCGGAGCTTGATGCGCTGGTTGACGTTTACGACACCGATATGGGTTCGGTCGAGGTTTTCGAAATCATTCATGTCGGTCAGGATATTTTCAAGTTCCTCGTCGGTCATACCGTGGCCGTTGTCCGCGATGACCAGATACATTGCGTCACTTATCTCTGCGGTGATGTCTATACGACCGCCCTCCTCCATCTCTTCCATAGCGTGGACGTAGGCGTTTTCGACAAACGGCTGGACAACGAAAGGCATTATGAGATATTTCTCTGCCGCCTCCTTGTCGAAGCTGATTGATGATGTGATACGATCGCCGAAGCGGTAATCCTGGATACCGAGATAGCAGTCAACCTTGTCCATCTCCCAGGCAAGTGTTTTCAGTTCATTTCCGACCTCAAGCGAGCTTCTGAGAAGCCTTGTAAGTCTGACAGAGATATCCTCTATCTCCTTCTCTTTATTTATAGCTGCCAGCATACGGATATTTTCAAGTGTATTATATAAAAAGTGAGGGTTGATCTGGGTGGCGAGCATCTTGAACTCAACCTCCTTCTCCCTGGAGTAGAGCTGTTCCTTCTGAAGCCTCTCTGCCGCTGCCGCATCGCTGAGCTGCTGCATGTCGGTGACCATCTTATTCATATCGTTGTAGAGGTCCCATATCTCATCCTTCGCATCACCGATACCGGTGCTCTTTATCTCCTCATATTTCTTCTCGGTAACGCTGTGCATGGCTCTTCCA
>JAEEGF011470857.1_pt1 | contig 31115 bp, 19 predicted proteins | sample 9134171 | NCBI WGS metagenome assembly JAEEGF01 (sample SAMN16246542, study PRJNA631951) | gut metagenome | biome: gut microbiome; feature: rumen; material: AP-attached | host: Bos | place: Iran: Karaj | collected 2018-10 | reverse complement strand
CCGAAGAGCATCGACGGCACATCACGCAGGGCATCTACATCGATAGCGCCACGGGCACACACGTCATCGCAATGACGCCTCAGCACCGCATCATAGTCGGGCAGGTCATCGCAACTCAACTGCGGCAACGGGGCGCACTCTCCTACCCCGACGATGCCCGGCATGTCATCACAAGTGAGATGAACAAAGCGGCTCACGCGCGTGCGGTACACGCCGCGCGAAGTTCCCGCCGGCTCCTTGAAGTGGAAGGTGCGGGTGGTGATGTCGATGTGGTAGCGGCCCATCAGGGGAGATAGGGATACTGGTCGAAGTCGGGTTTGCGCTTCTCGAGGAAGGCTTTGCCACCCTCCTGTGCCTCGTCCATGCAGTAATAGAGCATGGTGCAGTCACCAGCCAGCTGCTGGATGCCTGCCTGGCCGTCGAGTTCGGCATTGAGACCCATCTTGATCATGCGCAGGGCCAGCGGCGAACGTTCCATCATCGTCTGGGCCCACTCGACGCACTCGTCCTCGAGACGCTCCAGAGGCACCACCTTGTTGACCATGCCCATCTGCTCGGCCTCACGGGCGGTATACTGACGGCAGAGGAACCAGATTTCGCGCGCCTTTTTCTGCCCAACGATGCGGGCGAGATAGGATGAGCCGAAACCTGCGTCAAACGAGCCCACCTTGGGCCCCGTCTGGCCAAAGATGGCATTCTCGCTGGCAATCGTCAGGTCACACACCACGTGCAACACATGACCGCCACCGATGGCGTAGCCGTTGACCATGGCGATGACCGGCTTGGGCAGACGGCGTATCTGCATCTGCACGTCGAGCACACTCAAGCGGGGCACACCCTCACTGTCCACATAGCCGCCACGTCCCTTGACGTGCATGTCACCGCCGGCACAGAAAGCCTTGTCGCCGGCACCCGTGAGCAACACCACGCGAATGTCGGCAGCCTCGCGGCAATGGTTGAAAGCCTGAGACATCTCCAGCGTCGTCAACGGTGTGAAGGCATTGCGGTAACGCTCACGATTGATGGTAATCTTGGCGATGCGGTCATATTTCTCAAACAGGATTTCCTTGAAGTCAAATCCTTCTATTTTTTTCCATTCTCTCATATTCAGTTAGGAGTTAGGGGTTAGGGTTTTTTTTTTCGGAGGTCTCGGAGATCTCGGAGAACTCCGAGATTTCGGAAACCTTCGTTAGTTTGGAGGAGGTGAGGATGGCTTGGTCGTGGGTGGTGTCGGTGACCACCTCGAGCAGGCGGGGACGGTCGCTGTCGTCCTGGACAAGCCAAGTGATGCCGCTGTAGAGGTCCTCACTGCCGTAGGCGGCGCGGTAGTCCACGCCATGCTGGCTGCAGCAGCCTTGGGCATGGGTGGTGTGGCCTGCCGCAATCATGGTGTCACGGGCCGGTGAGGCCTCGAGTCCCGGCAGTTGGGTGAAGATGCCGCCACCGCCGTTGTTGAGCAGCAAGATGCGCAGGTTGCCACGCAAATTACTGTTCCATAGGGCATTCTGGTCATAGAAGAAACTGAGGTCGCCTGTCACACACAGCACGCGGTCATCGGTCACTGCAGCACAGCCAGCGGCAGCCGACGTCGTTCCCTCGATGCCGTTCACGCCACGGTTACAACGGACGTGCTGACGTGCAAACAGGTTGGCCAAGCGCACGGGCTGGCTGTTGGCAGCATGGAGCACAAACCGCTCACCCGACTCCCTGGCCGACTGCAGCGCCAACTTCACCGCCAGCATCTGGGAAAAACCGGGACGCAGGTTGTCGAAGTGTTGCTTTACTTGGTGAAGCCGCTCGTTCCAGAGGCGTGCAAACGGGTTGTTATCCATGTCATCAAACAATTGTGACAATGCCTTCAGGGCCTGTTGAGGTGCGCAGTGGATGAGTTGCGTCAAGTGACCGAAAGTATCATGTACCTCTCCATTCTCGCTCACCTGCACCATGGGCACGTTGTTGAGACGGCGCAAATAAGCCTTGATGCGCTTGCTCACGAGTGTGCCACCCATGTAGATGATGCTATCGGGCTCAAAATCGGGATTATCCCCGATGATAGGCAACAGCTCGTCAAACGGCTCTCCCCCACCATCAGATCCGAGTACCTCGACCAGCACGGCCATGTGAGGTGCGAGTTTGCCGAGCATTTCACGAGTGACTACGCCCTGCGGCATCTGGCCGATAACCAGCATGGGCTTTTGGGCAGATTTTATAGGCTTCAATGCCTCAAAAACCGCGTTTTCATCGGCCGAAATCGGTATCGAGCGGATGATGCGCTCCTGCGGCAACACGTCCACCGTGAAGTTGAATAGCGGTTCGTCGTAAGGGACATTGATGTGCACCGGTCCGCCACGCCGAACGGCCAACATTGCCTCGTTGGCCATACGGTTGCAGTGCCAACGGGTGAGGTCGTCATGCGGCTCGACCAAGTTGACATCCATGAGCGTGAAACGTGACAATGCACCCGGCTGGTCGATAGTCTGCCCCATCTGCTGGCCGATGTGTGCCATGGGACGGTCGGCACTGATGACCAGCAACGGCAAGTGACGGTGCCGTGCCTCGGCCACAGTGGGAGCCAGGTCGAGCAAAGCCGTTCCCGACGTGACGCAGACCGCCACGGGCTCATTCAACTGCTCGGCCATGCCCAATGCGAAAAATCCCGCACTGCGCTCGTCAGTCACAGGGTAGCACTTGACTTGCGGGCACTCGTTCAGGTTGTGGACAATGGGGGCATTGCGTGATCCCGGGCACACCACAGCATGACCGATGCCATGCCCTAGCATGACTGCGCACAAGATATTGATATTTTCCTTGTCACTGTAACTCATTGCTGTCTATTGAATTAACGTAAGCATGGACTGCATCTTGGCCGAGGTCTCGTCCCACTCCTGCGACTCAACACTCTGCGGCAAAATGCCACCGCCGGCATAGAGGCGATAGCGGTCGGCCAGAATGCGCATGCAACGCAACGACACATACATCGCCGTGGTGCCATCGACATTCAACGGGCCCGAGAAACCGCTATAGTAGCTGCGATTACAAGTCTCGTTATTGATAATGAAACGGAGCGCATCGGCCTTGGGAAGGCCGCACACGGCAGGCGTGGGATGCAGGGCATCGAGTACCTCGCCCACACCGGCATCTGACGGCAGGGTGAAGTTGAAATCGGTGCGCAGATGCACCAGAGAGCCAGCACGGGTGGTATAGGGGCCTGTGATAGTTATCTCATCGGTGAATTGCTCCAAGCAAGCCTTGATATATTGGGCGACAAAATCCTGCTCATGGATATTCTTGTTGCTCCAGGGCGGCAGCTGTTCGGCATAGCGCATCGTGCCCGCCAGGGCCATCGTGTGCCAGATATCATCGGTACCACGCTCGAGCAGCACCTCGGGAGTCGCCATGAGCCAAGTGCCACACTGCGGTGCCGAAAACAAGGTCACGCATGCCTCAGGGTAGTGCTCACAGGCGCGCTTGAAAAGTGTAACCGGATGCGTTCCCGAATGTGGCACATCGGCATTGCGGGCCAATACCAGTTTTCTGTAGCCAAATGCCGAAAAAGTTCGATGAAACCGTGCAAAATCACTGTTATAGGACTCTCTAGACGATGGCTGCGCAAGGTTATTGCCCCCGTCGAGATAATAGGGCAAATCATCAATTGCGGGAACCTCGTCGAGGGTGTATTGACGCACCACGTCGGGACGCAGCAACAAGATGGGCGAGCAGTCATCGGGGGAAAACGGCGCAATGACAAAGCCACTGCTATCCTGTTCCAGTGATGACAATGACTTCAAGCCATCGGGCACGCCATGTTGTCCCACCAATGTGCATTGGCTGGCATGCGGCAACCGATATATGGCAAAAGCATCCATGCCCACTCAGTTTGCTCAGTCCTGACTATTCAGAAATTCCACCAGTCGGGCAACTGCACGACCTCGGTGACTGATGCGATTCTTGTCCTGCGGGGACATCTGGGCAAAAGTGCTGCCGTCCCCTTCCACGGGCTGGAAGATGCTGTCATAACCGAAACCTCCCGTGCCGTGGCGCTCGGTGAGGATAATACCCTCGACCTGGCCCTCGAACATGTGCATCTCATCGCCCTGCAGCAGAGCAATAGCGGTGCGGAAACGTGCCGTGCGCTCGGTCACTCCCTGCAACTTGTCGAGCACCTTGTCGATGTTGGCCTCGCTGTCGTGACCAGGACCAGCATAACGCGCCGAGTACACGCCAGGTTCGCCACCTAAGGCATCGATTTCCAGACCTGTATCGTCACTGAAGCAGTCATAGCCGTAGTGCTCCTTGACATAACGAGCCTTCATCTGTGCATTTCCCTCAATGACATCGGCGGTTTCGGGGATATCTTCATGACACCCTATGTCGGCAAGACCGAGTATCTCGTAACGGTCACCCAGCATCTGCCGCAGTTCCTGCAACTTGTGCTCATTGTTGGTTGCAAAGACAATCTTCTTCATGATTCATGGATATAATGAAACCACGAATCACGCGAATTAAACAAACAATCTTGCGAAAAATTCGTTGAATCCGCGTAATTCGTGGTTAATGGTTTACACGACGACGTTGACAATCTTGTTGGGAACGACAATCACCTTCTTGGGCTGCTTGCCGTCGAGCCAACGCTCGGCAGCGGCGTCACTCAAAGCGATGCGCTGCACCTCGTCCTGAGCCGTTCCGGCAGGCACCTCGATGTTGTAACGGGGCTTGCCGTTGAACAAAACGGTGTACTTCACCATCGACTCCTTGAGATATTCCTCGTTCCACGTGGGCCACTGGGCGTCGCACACGGTGGTATCATGACCGAGGACATGCCACAGTTCTTCGGCGATGTGCGGTGCAAAGGGTGCGAGCAAGATCACGAGTGGTTCATAGACCTCGCGGGAACGGCACTTCATGCTCGTCAACTCGTTGACACAGATCATGAATGCGGCCACCGACGTGTTGTAACTGAACGACTCGATGTCGCCGCTCACCTTCTTGATGAGTTTGTGTACCGACTTCAGCGCCTCGGCACTGGGTTTCTCGTCGGTAAGCTGCATGTTGTCGCCCTTGAAGAACAAGGCCCACAGGCGCTTGAGGAAGCGGTTCACACCATCGATACCATTGGTATCCCACGGCTTGCTGGCCTCGACAGGACCCAGGAACATCTCGTACAGACGCAACGTGTCGGCACCGTAGCGTTCCACGATGTCATCGGGATTGACCACGTTGAACATCGACTTGGACATCTTCTCGATGGACCAACCGCAGATGTACTTGCCATTCTCGAGAATGAACTCGGCATCCTTGAACTCGGGGCGCCACTCACGGAATTTCTCAATGTCGAGAGCATCGGTGTGAACGATGTTCACATCCACATGGATGGGCGTCACATCGTACTTGTCCTTGAGATTGAGCGAAACAAACGTGTTGGTGTCCTTGATGCGGTAAACAAAGTTGCTGCGGCCCTGAATCATGCCCTGGTTCACCAGTTTGCGGAACGGCTCGGCCTCGCACACATAACCGTAATCGTAGAGGAACTTGTTCCAGAAACGGCTGTAAATCAAGTGCCCCGTAGCATGCTCGGTACCACCTACATAGAGATCTACCTGGCGCCAATATTCATTGGCCTCGTGTGATACAAGTTCCTTGTCATTGAGCGGATCCATGTAGCGCAGGTAATAGGCTGACGAACCGGCAAAGCCCGGCATGGTGTTCAGCTCCAGCGGATAACCGTCGGCAGTAACCCAATTCTTGGCACGGCCCAGAGGCGGCTCACCCGTCTCGGTGGGCAGGAACTTGTCCACTTCGGGGAGCTGCAACGGCAACAGACTCTCATCGAGGGCCTGCGGCTGGTTGTTTTCATCGTAGTAGATGGGGAACGGCTCGCCCCAGTAGCGCTGGCGGCTGAAGATAGCATCGCGCAGACGATAATTTACCTTGACGTGGCCGATGCCCGACTCCTCGATGTACTGCTTGGTGCGGGCAATGGCCTCCTTGACCGACAAGCCGTTGAGCTGCAGACGCTCGTTGGATGAGTTGGTCATGATGCCTTCCTTGGCATCGAAGCTCTCCTCGCTCACATCGGCACCCTCAATCAACGGGATGATGGGCAGGTCGAAGTGCTTGGCAAAAGCATAGTCGCGGCTGTCGTGGGCCGGCACTGCCATGATGGCACCAGTACCATAACCAGCAAGCACATAGTCACTGATGTAAATGGGTATGTTCTTGCCCGTGATGGGATTCACGGCATAACTGCCGGTAAACACACCACTCACCTTCTTCTCAATCATGCGCTCACGCTCGGTCTTGTGCTTCACCTCATCGAGATAGGCATCGACAGCGGCACGCTGATCAGGTGTAACTACTTCATCTACATAGATGCTCTCGGGAGCCAGCACCATAAAGGTGACACCAAAGATGGTATCGGCCCTGGTGGTGAAAATCAATAAGCTCTTATCACTGTCAGCAACGGGGAACGTCATCTCGGCACCCTCGCTGTAACCGATCCAGTTGCGCTGCGTCTCCTTGATTGACTCGGTCCACTCGATGGTATCGAGATCGCGCAAGAGGCGACCGGCATAGGCCGAAACACGCAGGCACCACTGGCTCATCATCTTCTGTTCCACAGGGAAACCGCCACGCACCGATACACCCTCGCTCACCTCGTCGTTGGCCAACACGGTACCCAACTTGGGACACCAGTTCACCATCGTGTTGCCCAGATAGGCAATGCGGTAGTTCATAAGCACGTTGTTGCGCTGCACCTGAGTCATCGCGTTCCACTCGTCAGCCGTAAACTCGTCGGTGCTGTTGGTATGGGCATTGCAATCTTTAGTACCGTTTTTCTCGAAATGAGCTACCAGTTCCTCGATGGGACGGGCCTTGTCGAGCAGAGTGTTGTAATAGCTCTTGAACATCTGCAGGAAAGCCCACTGCGTCCACTTATAATAGGCAGGGTCACAGGTGCGCACCTCGCGGTCCCAGTCATAGCAGAAACCTATTTTATCCAACTGCTCACGATAGCGGGCGATGTTCTGGGTAGTGGTGATTTCGGGATGCTGTCCCGTCTGGATGGCATACTGCTCGGCAGGCAAGCCATAGGCATCATAACCCATGGGATGCAACACGTTGAAACCCTTCAAACGCTTGTAGCGGGCATAGATGTCGCTGGCAATATAGCCCAGCGGATGTCCCACATGCAAGCCTGCTCCCGAAGGATAGGGGAACATGTCGAGCACATAAAACTTAGGACGGCTGTTGTCAATATCGCACTTGTAGGTGTGGTGGTCACGCCAATACTGTTGCCACTTTTTCTCTATCTCTTTATAATTGTAATCCATTATTTATAGTTTTTATTTTTGGACAGGATAATTGTCCCTTTTATCGCATTTTAAAGAAGTTTCTTGATGTCTTCCTCAATGACCTTGCAGTCGGTGGTGGGCTCGTAGCGTTCCACAACGTTGCCCTCGCGATCAACAAGGAATTTGGTGAAATTCCACTTGATGTCAGGCTTGCTGGCATAGTCGGAATCGGCCTTGGACATCATCTCGTGCAGCAGTTTACCGATTTTGTTCTCAAGGTCAAAGCCCTTGAAACCCTGTTGTGCCTTCAGGTAGGTGAACAGCGGGGACTCATTTTCACCGTTGACCTCGATTTTCTTGAACTGCGGAAACTCGGTGCCGAAGTTGAGGGTGCAGAACTGATGGATTTCCTCCTCGGTGCCGGGAGCCTGCTCGCCAAACTGGTTGCAAGGGAAGTCGAGAATCTCGAGGCCCTGCTCACGGTAGTTTTTATAAAGTGCCTCCAGCTCCTCGTATTGCGGAGTGAATCCGCAGCGGGTAGCGGTATTGACAATGAGCAGCACTTTGCCCTTATACTCGGTTAACGACACGTCGTTGCCACGACGATCCTTAACGGTGAAATCATAAACATTCTGTGCCATGATGCTAAATACATTAAATATAATAAAGAGTGATAATAATCTAATCTTGTTCATATATACCTTGAATTTTGTCCATTCTACAAATCACTTGATGATGCCCAGCTCACGAGAGATGTCCAGCATGCGCTGGATGGGGCGCACGGCACGCTCGGCAATGTCCTTGTCTACCTCGATGGTCGGAGCCATGAACTTGAGCGAGTTGTACAGTTTCTCGAGCGTAATCAGCTTCATATACTCACACTCGTTGCAGGCACAGGTGCCATCCTCGGGCGGAGCAGGAATGAAAGTCTTCTCAGGGCAACGACGCTGCATCTCGAAGAGAATGCCGCTTTCGGTGCAAACGATGAATTCCTGGCTCTCGTTGTCAACAGCATAGTTGAGCAGGGCCTGGGTAGAACCCACCTTATCGGCCAGGATGCGCACGGGTTTGGGACACTCGGGATGAACCAGCACTCGAGCATCGGGGTGCTCCTGCTTGAGGGCAAGCAGTTTTTCTACGCTGAATTTCTCATGCACATGGCAGGCACCATCCCAAAGCAGCATCTCGCGGCCGGTGATGCTGTTGATGTAGTTGCCCAGGTTGCGGTCAGGGCCAAAGATGATTTTCTCATCCTCGGGCAGACTTCCCACAATCTCCTTGGCATTGGACGAAGTCACTACCACGTCGGTCACAGCCTTGACGGCAGCACTGGTGTTGACATAGCTCACCACCGTGTGACCGGGATGATCCTTGACAAAGCGCTCAAACTCGTCGGCAGGGCAACTGTCGGCCAGCGAACAACCGGCACTCAGGTCGGGCACGATGACCGTTTTGTAGGGGCACAGGATCTTGGCCGTCTCACCCATGAAATGTACACCGCACAGCACGATGACCGGCGCATCGGTCTTGGCTGCCAGCTGAGCCAGAGCCAGACTGTCGCCTATATAATCGGCCAGCTGCTGGATTTCCTCACGCTGATAATAATGTGCCATGATGACGGCGTTGCGTTCCCGCTTCAGGCGCAGGATTTCCTCTCTCAGGTCGATGCCCTCCTCGATGGGTTCATCGACAAAGCCTTTTTCAACATTCATATTATATATTATTTTGTTTTTTAATTTTTTAAAACTTTAAATTTAACTACAACTATTATGCCTGTTAATTGTGTAGATAACTTTTCGTAGCGCAGACGTGCCGTGCAGTTATCAACTCGTGCTATTAGATTATTGATAGTTTATCAACATGACTAAGTCCTGTATCATAGCTACTTCGGTTGTTTATTAACAGGGTGTAAACAACCTGCAAAGTTAATAAAATCTTATCGATTTTTGGCACAAAAGGTGATGAAAACCGTGTTTAAAGAGGAATAAAATTTTTGTGCTAACTTTTTTGGCGGGCTGAAAAAGATTGATAAGCCGAAGTAGTTTTAATTTGTCAAGAGTTTTTTATTGATTTTTTTCAAATAGTTTTCAACAGCAGTTAACAGGGTTTTTGACATCAATAATAGTGGCAATTGACAATGGATGTCACTAGATATTCAAAAATATCTAGCGGGATGATGTGCCAAGTCCGGCAAATTAATTGTACCTTTGTGAAAACAATGACACATAATTGAATTCATGGCAAAGAAGAAATCGATGCTGGAACTGCACCGCGTGGGTGTGGACGAATATAAAGAGGTGAAAAAGCTGCCAGTCACTGTGGTGCTTGATAATGTGCGCAGCGAGATGAATGTGGGTTCGGTATTCCGCACAGCCGACGCCTTCCTCATCGAGCGCATCTGCCTGTGCGGCATTACACCGCAACCGCCAAAAGCCGAGATTCACAAGACGGCCCTCGGAGCCGAGGAGTCGGTTGCCTGGCAATACTATCCTACCACACTTGCCGCCGTGGAGCAGCTCAAGCAAGAAGGCTATCTCATCTGCTCGATTGAGCAGGTGCACAACAGTGTGAGTCTGGATCAATTTGTTGTTGACAAGGGACAGCGTGTGGCCATTGTGCTGGGCAATGAAGTCAAGGGAGTGTCCCAAGAGGTGGTCGATGTCAGTGACGTGTGTGTAGAAATTCCGCAATATGGTACTAAACACTCATTAAATATATCGTGTTGCGCCGCTATCGTGATGTGGCATTGCTTTGAAAAATCAGGCCTTGAAAAGCAGTAAAAAAGTTATTAACAGGCTGTGAATAGCTGCCAAAGTGCCGTAAAATGGGCCGAAAACTAGACAAAAGCCACAAAAAATAGTTAATTTATAAATGTTAAAGAGGGTTTATTTTAACATTTTGATTTAATCCCTCGCTTTTTTGTCCACTATAGCGGTAATATTTGATTATTTGGTTGTAATTCAATTAATTAGTTATAAAATGAAAAATTAGTTCCTTTTTATTTTTATTTTCAATATTCACCGAGTCAAAAGATAGAAAACACAGGCAATTAGTTAAAACCCCCCATTTTTAGGGCATATTTTATATTTTTTTACTAGTTTTGCAAACTTGTAAATCTAATGATGCGGCTGTGTTTATAGTACCATTTAGACATTACATGTAAACTCATTAATTGAAACAATTATATTACTATTTATTAATTTAAACATCACTATTTATGAAGAAGCTATTTCTGTTAATGTTTGCGATGTGCTTCATGGCACTCTCGGCGTATGCCGACCGCACAATCAGCGGGCAAGTACTGGATGCAGCTACTGGTGATCCTCTGATTGGTGCTACAATCCAAGGTGAGGGTGTCAACCATGGCACTGCAACTGATGTTAATGGTCATTTCACGCTGGTATTACCCGACCATGTGAAGTTTGTCAACGTATCTTACATTGGCTACGCTACCCGTCAGGTAGAGGTTACTCCCAACATGGTTGTAAAGCTGACCGACTCTGGCCAAAGCCTTGATGAGGTTGTGGTTGTTGCTTACGGTAGTGCAAAGCGCCAGTCAATTACCGGTTCAATCTCGGTTGTTGACGAGAAGAAAATCAAAGACCGCATCGGTTCTTCGGTTACCGCAGCGCTCGAGGGTAGCACCCCCGGTATCCAGGTGAACAACACCTATGGTGAGCCTGGTGCTGCTCCCAACATCCGCATCCGTGGTATCGGTAGTATCACCGGTTCAAGCGCTCCTCTGTATGTAGTTGACGGTGTTGCATTTGACGGTAACATTGCCGAGATCAACCCCGTGGATATCGAGAGCATGAGCGTGTTGAAGGACGCTGCATCGGCTGCCTTGTATGGTAACCGTGCTGCTAACGGTGTTGTGCTGATTACCACCAAGAAGGGTAACTATGCATCTAAGCCCAATGTAACCCTGCGCATCAATCAGGGTCTGTACAAGCGCGGTATCGCTGAGTACGACCGCATGGGTGCCGACCAGTGGATGGAGGCTTCTTGGCTTGCCATGAGGAACTACGCCATGAACGGTAGCATGGGTCTGGATCAGGCTACTGCAAGCCAGTATGCTACCCAGCACCTGATTGGTGACTATGCACGCAAGAACATCTACAATGCTCCCGATGATAAGCTGTTTGATGCCAACGGTAAGCTGATTGCCCAGATTCTTCCCGGTTACACCGACCTGGATTGGGAAAAGGACGTTGAGCGCACTGGCTATCGCCAGGACTACAGCCTTTCGGGCACCGCTGGTAGCGAGAAGTATAACATGTATGCTTCGGCTGGTTACACCAACGAGAAAGGTTATATCTACGCTAGCGCCTATGAGCGTTTCACTGGCCGTATCAACACCAACTTCACTCCCAGTGACTGGTTCAAGGCTGGTATCAACCTGAGTGGTACCTATGCTACCCGCAACTTCAATGACAATGCAACCGGTAACTACTATGCTAACCCCTTCTATGTAGCTCGCTACATGGCTCCTGTTTATCCTCTGTTCCTGCACAACCCCGACGGCAGCTTCCTGCTGGACGAGAATGGTGAGAAGCAGTATGATACCAAGTCCTCTTATCTGGACAACCGCAACATCGCCTTTGAGTTGCGCAAGGACTTCGACCGTCGTCGTCGCGCCGTTGTTGAGGGTATGGCCTATGGTACCTTCACTCTGCCCTTCGGCTTCTCAGTAACGTTGAAGGCTGACTTCATGCACTCCAACACCAATCGCCGTCGTTACAACAACCCGTTCATTGGTGATGGTTCTACCAACAATGGTCGTCTGACCAGCTATGCTTATGAGTACAACACCCGCACTGCTCAGGAAATCCTGAACTGGGCCCGTGACTTTGATCGTCATCATGTTGACGTGATGCTTGCTCATGAGAACTATGAGTACAACAGCCGTTCGGCTTACGGTATGAACACTGGCTCGGCTGCCGATGGTATCTACACCCCCGGTAACTTCCAGACCAACTCCTATTTCCAGGGTTCGGATGACGAGGACAAGACCGAGTCCTACCTGGGTCGTGCACGCTACAACTACTATGAGAAGTACTTCGCTGACTTCTCGTTCCGCCGCGACGGTTCTTCGCGTTTTGCCAAGGATAACCGTTGGGGTAACTTCTTCTCGTTCGGTTTGAACTGGAACATCAAGAAGGAGAACTTCCTGCAGGATGTAAACTGGCTCGACCAGCTGCGCGTTCGCGCTTCTTATGGTGAGACCGGTAACAACATGGGCGTTAGCCTCTATGCTTACCAGGCACTGTATTACATCGAGAAGAACGCCGGTAGCGCTGCCTTCATGAAGCAGAGCCTTGCCGCCAACGACATCAAGTGGGAGACCTGTCAGAATATCGACTTCGGTATTGAGGGTCGCGTATTTGACCGTCTGAACTTCAACTTCGTTCTGTTTGACAAGCGCAACAAGGACCTGTTGTTCGCTGTTCCTCTGCCCCTGTCGGCTGGTTCGTTTGTTTGGGGTGATGACTACAACATGAGCATCTACAAGAACATCGGTACCATTTCTAACCGCGGTATCGAGATCTCGTTGAGCGCTGACGTTATTCGCGGTCGTGACTTCAACTGGACGCTGTCAACCGAGGGTACCTTCATGAAGAGCAAGATCAAGAAGCTCCCCGACGGAAAGGACATCCTGCATGGTCAGCAGAACTACTCCGAGGGTCATGACCCCTACGAGTTCTACACCTATCACTTTGTCGGCGTTGACCAGATGACCGGTCGCTCGCTGTACACCCTGGATCCTGATATGGCTGAGCGCGCTGAGGCTGCTGGCCAGACCGTTACCATCGGTGACGAGACCTACACCACCATGCCTGGCTCCTATGGCAAGCGTGACTGGGCAGGTACTGCTCACCCCTGGTTCTTCGGTTCGTTGAACTCGATTCTGAATTTCAAGGGCTTTGCTCTGAACGCTCTGTTCACCTATAGCCTGGGTGGCAAGGTTTATGACTCGGCTTATCAGACCCTGATGTCGACCAACTCGGCATCTTCGGCTGGTGCTAACCACGTTGACCTGGCCAAGAGCTGGAATGGTGTTCCCGCCGGCATGACCGAGAACTCTCCCAACCGCATTGATCCTAAGGGTATTCCTCAGCTCGACTTCGAGAACAGCACTTACAACAACGCTACCAGTGACCGCTGGTTGACCAGTGCTTCCTACTTCGTAGTAAAGAACATCACCTTGAGCTACTCAGTGCCCAGACTGTTGATGAACAAGATTGGTATGCAGGGTCTCACCCTCACTGCTGGTGTTGAGAACCTGGCTACGTTCACTTCCCGCAAGGGTGTGAATCCCCAGTACAGTTTCAGCGGTGGTTCTGATAACACCTATGTTACCGCTCGCGTGTTTAACTTCGGTCTTCAGTTCCAGTTCTGATGAATCAGATGATCAATTAACAAAGTATTTTCTAAATGACAATCATTATGAAAAAGTATATAAATAGATTTTTATTGAGCGGTCTGCTGATCGGTGCTGCATTGGCTACCACCTCTTGTGGTGAGGATTATCTCGAGACAAAACCCACCGAATCGATTAGCGATGTTTCGGCCATCGCAACCGTTGACAATGCCTACAAGGCACTGAACGGTGTGGCCAAGACGATGACCATCCAGCATGGTAACTATTCACAGGGTTTCTGTGGTGAGAATGCTATCATGCGTCTGTATGAGAACTATCCCTGCCAGGACTACAACTACAACCAGTATGCTTCGGGTTGGGCTCCTATCCACAACCAGACCTATCACACCAATAAGACCAGCATTTACAACCACTATGCTTGGTACTACTACTATCAGATGATTACCCAGGCTAATGTGATTATCAATCGCATTGACGATGCCGAGGGTAGTGATGCCGACAAGAAGTTCATCAAGGGTTCGGCCCTGACCTTCCGTGCCTATGGCTATGAGAAGTTGATCCACTACTACTGCCAGCGCTGGAAAGACTCCAACAATGGTTCTGCTCAGGGTCTCCCTCTGCGTCTTGATGAGTCGACCGGTGACCTTGCTCCGTCGAGCATGGCCGAGGTTTATGCCCAGATTTACAAGGATCTGGACGAGGCCATCACGCTGTTCAACGAGAGCGGTGTTGACCGTCCTGCTAATGATTGCTGGACTCCTAACGTGAATGCTGCACACGCTGTTTATGCCCGTGCTGCCCTCTACAAGGAAGACTATCAGACTGCCCTCAGCCACGCAAAGCTTGCCGAGGATGGTTATCCCTTGATGAGCAATGATGCTTATGGTGCTGGTTTCTGCCGTCCCACCAGTGAGTGGATTCTCGGTAGCTATGGCAGTGCCGATGAGAACAACTGGTACTGGAGCTATGGTACCCAGTACAGCTGCAACGGTTACTATGCTTCCAACACCCAGAACGGTGCTGGTAGCATCGGCCGTGAGCTCATCAACCGCATCCCCGATGAGGACTTCCGCAAGTCGCTGTTCCTCACCGAGAGTGGTCTGGGCATCGATGGCAGTGATCCCGCACAGGTTGACCAGACCTACGGTTACATTGGTCTGACCGCCGGTTTGGCATTCTCGAGCATGGATGCTTACATGAAGGCTTACAACTACGTGCAGGAGCATGCAGCTCCCGGTCTGAGTGAGCCCTATGCTTTTGGTGTATATCACCTGGGTGGACACTTGAAGTTCTACGTGTTTGATACCCCGGGCGTTGGCTACCTGCCTTACATCCGCACCAGTGAGATGCTCCTTATCGAGGCTGAGTGCTACTACTTCATGAACCAGCCTGCCAATGCACAGGATGCCCTCGTTCGCTTGAACGCCGGTTCGGGCCGCAACCCTGGTTACACCTGCAGCAAGACCGGTCAGGACCTCTTCAACGAGATCGCCGACTACCGCGCACTTGAGCTCTGGGGCGAAGGCTTCCAGTGGAGTGACCTGAAGCGTTGGAAACTGCCCGTTGTACGTCACAGCTTTGCACAGGGTGGCAATGCCCACACTGCTGTTGCTATTACAATCGCACCCGATGCAGTGAACAACTGGGTATGGGAGGTTCCCTTGAAGGAGACCGACTATAACGGTGGTTACAAGAGCATCAATGATCCCACCGCTGAGTAATCTTTGAAATAGATTATAACGCTATATCCAACAGGGGGTGTGCCAGCCGGCACATCCCCTGTTGTTTCTGGTATGGTGATGATTAACCCACAAATTGATTGATAGTGGGTGGCGGTTGGAATTGTTGCGGGATTTGGTGGAAAATGTTATCTTTGCGGCCACAATTTTGAGAACAAGATGATGATGAAGAGACAACTATTACTGGTGCTGCTGGTGCTGGCGACAATGCTGCCGGCAGGTGCAGTGCTCAAGGAGGAGAATATGGCGCAGACGCTGAGCGTGTTGTGTGAGGAACTGAGCGAGACGCATCAGGAGCAGAAGGAGCGTGCCAAGCGCTTTGAGCAACGCAACAAGCAGTTCCAGCGCAGCATCGGGCGTGACCTGGAATTGTGCAACAACATCGAGCTGATGCTCTATAGCCAGAAGGAGGCCAACGTGTTTGACCTGGCCTATGCCTGCGGCCAGGCGACATCGCTCTACAACCGGGTGTCGCGCACGCGTTCGTTCAAGCAGTTTGAACAGCAGCAGGACGAGCAGATAGCGCAGTATGAGAGCCTGGTACAGGCATTGAACAACATCCCTGACTATCAGCTCAAGACTCCGGCAATGCGTGCCACCCGTGACAGTTGCATCTTCCTGGCCAAGTTCATCGAGAGTGATATCCGCAAGACCCGTGAAACCATGAAGGGCAATCACGAGCAGCGCCAGTGGGTGGCCAAGAAGGCCAAGAAACTCAATGACTATGCCATGGAGATGTATGAACGCATCCGCGAGAACGTGTTTGTCAACGGCGGGCAGAACTATTTCCAGATACTTAAGCGGTTTAACTACAACTGGAAAAACAGTAGGGATGACATCTCCGAGAAATATACTCCAACGCGCAAGACGCGCAGTGAATGGCGTGGAGAATACATCGGCTTCCTGTTCATCTTCATGGCCGTGTATGTCATCGGTGCATTGGTCCTGAGCTGGCTCATCCTTCGTTTCCTGGTACCCAAGCGTTTTCTTACCCGCGCATCCTACAAGACCTTCCTCGAGAAACGGTCGTGCATCGTCATCTGTGTAGCGGCTGCGGTGTTTGGCATTGCCACGTTCATCATCTCGAGTGTCGTTGACCAGAACTTCATGTCCATGGCCACAACACTGCTGAGCGAGTATGCTTGGCTGATTGCCGTCATCACGTTGTCTATCATCATCCGCATGGACAGCAGTGCGGTCAAGAGCGGCATCAAGCTCTATGTACCCGTGCTGCTGGTGGGATTTGTGGTGTTCTTTTTCCGCATCGTCTTCCTGCCCAGCACCATGGTCAACCTGGTCTTCCCTCCCCTGCTGCTGGTGTTCACCGTGTGGCAGTTGATTGTCAACAGGCGCCACAATGCTGATGTGCCGCGCAGCGACATGTTCTACTCATGGATCTCGTTCACCGTGATGGCCGTGTCCACAGTCATGGCATGGATGGGTTACACGTTGATGAGCGTGCAGGTGCTCATCTGGTGGATCATGCAGCTGACGCTCATCCAGACCATCACGGTTGTCTATGACCTGCTGCACAACTACGAGCGCAGGCGCATTCCCGACGATGCCGACGTGAGACGCACATGGTTCTATGACGCTGTCTATAAGATGGTTGTTCCCATCGCTGCTACCCTCAGCGTGGCGCTGTCGATTTATTGGGCAGCGCAGGTGTTTGACCTCACACAGTGGTGTGAGCGCATCTTCCGCTACAAGTTTGTGGACCAGCCCGGGCTCATTGTGCTCTCGCTGGACCGTCTGCTGTTCTGCGTGGCCGCTGCCTTTGTGTTCCACTACATCATCTACCTGTTCATTCAGGGCTACCAACTGTGGAAGGTCTATAAGACCGGCAGCGAGAACAAGGCCGTGACGTTGTCGATGAACATCATCAAGTACATCGGCTGGGGCATCTACATCTACATCGTGCTGGTAACCCTGCACGTCAACCGCACGGGCATTACCTTCATCCTCACCGGTCTCTCTACTGGTATCGGTTTTGCCATGAAGGACACGCTCGAGAACCTCTTCTACGGCCTGTCGCTGATGAACGGCCGTGTCAAGATAGGTGATGTCATCGAGTGTGACGGCGTGCGCGGCAAGGTCAAGAACATCAACTACCAGAGCACATTGGTCGAGACCATCGACGGCTCGGTCATCGCGTTCCTCAACAGTCAGCTGTTTACCAAGAATTTCAAGAACATGACGCGTAACCACGGCTATGAGATGGCCAAGATTACGGTGGGTGTGGCCTACGGCAGCAAGATTGACGCGGTGCGCGAGATGATTATCGAGCGCATCAGCAAGCTTGACTGCTATGACCCAGGCAAGGGTGTCCAGGTGTTGTTCCAGAACTTCGGTGAGAGTAGCGTGGACCTGCTGGTCGTCGTGTGGGTGCGCGTATCCTCACAGGTTGCCGATGTCGCCTTGATTAAGGAGAACATCTACAGTGTCTTGAATGAAAACGGCATCGAGATTCCCTTCCCGCAGGCCGACCTGCACATCCGCACGGCTCCCGCTCCTCAAGAGTGAAATGCTCCTTCCCCACGCTAAGCCGCAAAGTTTATCAAGCAGCACGCACAACGTGGAACAACATAAACAACGGCTTTTTTAGGCATCCGCACCCCTTTGCCTCACGCTAAGCCGCTAAGTTTTTGGGGTTGAAGACAATAAAGACAATAATTTATATGGCATCCGCATTGTAGCGCCTTGCCTTGGCGTGGCCGTGAGCATCAGTACGTCAAGGATGCCTCGCTCACTTGTAGAAGGTGATCCAGTTGGTGCAATAGCGGGATTTCTTGTCGACGGGGTGGATTTCGTGGACCTTGCCGCGGCTGTCTCGCCACCAGGAGTGGTTCCAGCCGGCGCCCATGTCCATGTAGAGGGCGTAACGCGGTGCGAAAGCCTCGAGCATTTCTACAAACTTCTCGTATTCAATTTTCTTGCGGCTATCGACGATGCACAGGCGGCCGTTCTTCTCGCACAGGGCACGGTACTGGTTGACGCCGTCGCGCCACAGCGGGCGTATGCTCTCGTCGTTGTAGATGATGATTGCCTGGCCGAACCCCATTCCGCCGGCTTCGGCCACACTGTCGAGCAGTTCGCTATACTCGCCGTGGACAAACTCCCATGTCGTGTCGCTGAACCAAGCGAATGCGCCGCTGTTGTCGTGGCACTTGGCCCCCTTGTAACGCTTGCCGCCGCTCACGTGGTCGCCGTCGATGTTGCTGTGTGCAAACTCGTCGAGCAATTCGTGGGTAAAGGCAGCCTCGGCACAGAAGATGACGTTGGTGTCCTGCTTGGAGGGCATTTTCTCGCAGACGAGGTCGATGTGGCTGAATTGGGGATAATAGACTCTGAGGCCCTGGACCGTGGTGTCGTCAATCATCACGGGTGCACCTTCGATCGGGGTGGCGGTGTTGTCCATTGCGGATTTGGTCTTGTTGCAGCCGGCTGCCAGCACGAGCACTGCCAGCAGCGGTATGAAGTAGTGGAGATGTTTCATATTCAGTTAATAATAGCGCTTTATTTCTTCTTTTTGCCGGTTTCCTCGTCAGCAAAGCGGTTGGGGTACTCCAGCGGGACGCGCGGTCGCCGCATGGCCCTGACGATGAGCCAGATGCCCAGCACGATGAACGGAATGCTCAGTAACTGGCCCTGATCCAGCCCGATGCTGGCACGCATGGCGATTTCCCACGGTTCCTGCACATTCTTGATGAACTCAATGAAGAAGCGGGGCACAAAGATGCCCAGCATGAACACGCCGAAGAGGAGTCCCTCGCGTTCCTGGGCGCGCCATCGCCAGTACATGAGCATGCACACGATGAACGTCAACAGGTAGAAGGCGGCCTCATAGATCTGCGTCGGGTGGCACGGTGCCGTGAAGACGGGCTCGGCGCCCTGCATCCACTGGCCCACGTTGTCGATGAAACGGAATCCCCAGGGCATGGTGGTCTCACCGCCGTAAATCTCGTGGTTCATCAGGTTGCCGATGCGGATGAGTGCAGCGACAAGGCCCACAGGCACTATCAGGCGGTCGAAGGTCCACAGCATGGGCTTGCGTGTCACATAGCGGCTGTACAGCCAGATGGCGAGCATAATGCCCAAGGTGCCGCCGTGGCTTGCCAGTCCACCTTCCCAAATCTTGGGGATATCTCCCAGATGCTGTGAGTAGTACCCCCAATCATAGAAGAAGACGTGCCCCAGCCTGGCTCCCAGGATGGTGGCTACGACTACATAGATGAACAGAGTGCCCACCCAACTCTCGCGGGCTCCCTCGTGGCGGAAGATGCGGTAAACTATCTCATAGCCCACCAGGAAGCCGATGGCAAACATCAGCCCGTACCATCGCACGGTCATGTGCCCTATGCTGAACAACTCAGGACTCGCGGTCCAAGTAATGGAATCCAGTATCATCGTGTCTGCTGTTGATTTCTTGTTTTGCGGTAGCAAAGGTAGTGAAAATAGTTTTTAGTTGTTTGCTTTGGCAGAGTGTTTTTCCGAGCCTGAGGCTTGGAGTACGTTGACAGGGGGTTGTTTGGGGGATGTGTAAGGCGGGCTATTCAAAAAAATTCACTATCTTTGCAAACAAAATACAGACAGTTATGGCAGAGAGTAATTTTATCGATTATGTGAAGATATTGTGCCGCAGTGGCAAGGGAGGGGCTGGATCGGCCCACCTGCACCGCGCCAAGTATGTCCCCAAGGGCGGTCCTGACGGCGGCGACGGCGGTCGCGGCGGCCACATCTACCTGAAGGGAAACCGCAACCTGTGGACCTTGATACACCTGAAATATCAGCGCCACGTGTTTGCCACCGACGGCCAGTCGGGCGGTGAGAACCAGTGTACGGGCAAGGATGGCGAGGACCGCACCATCGAGGTGCCTTGCGGCACGGCGGTTTATGACGCCGAAACGGGACAGTTCCTGTGTGACGTGACCGAGGACGGCCAGGTTGTGCGCCTGCTGCGCGGCGGCCGTGGTGGCCTGGGCAACCAGCACTTCAAGACGGCGACGCGCCAGACGCCCCGTTTTGCCCAGCCAGGCGAGAAAGGCGTTGAGAAGAGCGTGATCCTGGAACTGAAACTGTTGGCCGACGTGGGTCTGGTGGGATTCCCCAATGCGGGCAAATCTACCCTGCTGAGCGTCATCAGCGCGGCAAAACCCAAGATTGCCAACTACCCCTTCACGACGCTGGAGCCTAACCTGGGCATTGTGTCCTACCGCGGGCAACAGTCGTTTGTCATGGCCGATATCCCCGGTATCATCGAGGGTGCCAGCGAGGGCCGTGGCTTAGGCCTGAGGTTCCTGCGACACATCGAGCGCAATGCCGTGCTGCTGTTCATGGTGCCGGCCGACAGCGATGACATCCGCAAGGAATATGGCATCCTGTGCCGTGAACTGGAAACCTTCAATCCCGACCTGGTGGAGAAACCGCGCGTGCTGGCCATCACCAAGTGTGACATGCTGGACGAGGAACTCATCGAGCAGATGCGTCCTGAATTGCCTGATGACATCCCTGCCGTGTTCATCTCGAGCGTAGCCCAGATGGGACTGACCGAACTGAAGGACCTGCTGTGGCGCACCATCAATGATGAGCGCAACCGCATCCCCGAGACGCCTACCCACCGTGACCTAGACGCACGCCACCGTGAGCAGGCCGAGGACGACTTCATCTTCGGAGCCGAAGACGAGGAGGACGAGGCACCCAATGCCGGCGGCAAGATGGTGGACTCGGGCGGCCAGCAATGGAGCGAGGAATACTGGGAGAGCGACTACGAGGACGAGAACAAAGACTTCCAGGTGGTCAGCGACCCCGATGACGAATAAAAAAAGCGGCGAAAGCCGCTTTTTTTGTTGCTAGATACTCTATATATCTTTCTAGAGTGTGATGCTTTACTTGCCCTCGTTGCTGAGCAGGAACTTGCGCTTGGGAGCGATGGCGACAAAGTCGTCGTGCGTCAGCGGAGCGATACGGTCGAGGACGGCACTCAGGCGCTGGGCAACCTGGTACTCAGCGGGTTCGCTCTCGGGCACCTCGTGTAGTAACTGTGCCACACGGGGCTTGATGGCCGAGAACTCAAACACCATCGACGTGTTGAACCAGGCATCGGCATGGCTGGCGAACGGCAAAATCCACATGTGCTCGCCACGCAGCACGCCGGGCCACCACTGCAGTGTCTGCAAGGCGCTGGCACCGCGGCTGTTGTAATCACGGTAGATGCGTCGCAGCAGACGGTTGTCGTGTTCACTGAGTCCTACTTTCTCGCCGTAGTAGATGGTGGCTTGAGCGGTGATGAAGAGGCTGAATTTCACGTCCTCGTCGATGTTGGGCACCAGCTGTGGGTTGAGGGCATGCAGTCCCTCGAGGAAGAGCAGGCTGTTGTTCTCGAGTTTGAGGGTGTTGCCGTGGTAGGCACGTTCGCCCTTGACGTAGTCATAGGTGGGCATTGACACCTGGTCGCCAGCAAGCAGACTTGCCACGTCACGTCCCAATTGCTTGAGGTCCAGTCCGTAGAACGACTCATAGTCGATGTTGCCGTTGATGTCGAGGGGTCGCTGATCGAGGTTCAGGAAATAGTTGTCAAGTGACACAACACAGGGCTGGATGCCGTTGTCGCGCAGCATGTGCGTGAGAAAGCGCGACGTGGTGGTCTTGCCCGAGCATGAGGGACCAGCCACGAGCACCAGGCGCAGTCCTTCCTGTCTGAAGCGCCGAGTAATCTCGGTGGTGATGCGTTCCAGGCGCCGGCTGTGCTGGAACTCATCCTCGGCAATGAGTTCGGGCGCATACCCGTTGGAGATGACCTCGTTGAACAGTGAGACACCGTCCTGGCCCTGTGACTCCATGCGCCGCACGTTGCCACAGAATTCCTCCAGCGTCATGCGGGGCGGGCGCTCGGCTTGGGGTTCTTGTTTTCCAATTGCGATGTTATCAGTCATGGATGTATCTATATGTTTTGTGTTGTTATGCTCTATTATAAAAACCGCTGGGCCCTATTGCGCAACACAATAGGGCCCAGTTCGTTAGGTTAGTAGTGGAAGCTGCTTCCTCCCAGGAATTCGCGCAGCAGGCTCGTGCTGGGAATGTCTTTCTCGTCCAGCGGCTCAAAGTAATTGAGGAATTTTATCAGTCGTGTGGCCTCGGCATACTCTGGCGTGCTGCTGGGAACCTGTTGCAGTATCGGCAGCGCGTAGTTCTTCATTACTGCCAGTTCAAACAGCAATGATGAGTTGAACATGGCGTCGGCGTTCTCGTGGAACGGCATGATCCACTTGTCCTCGCCGCGGCGCACGCTGGGCCATCGCTGGATGGTGTCCAAGGCTGCACAGCCGCGGTACTTGTGGTCGCGGATGATGCGGCGCAGCAAACGGTTGTCGTAGGTGCCTATCCAGTTGTGGTCGTCGATGTTGAGGGTGGTGAGGGCCGACACAAACAGGCGGAACTTCTGATGCTCGGGTATCGTGTGCGTGAGCTCGGGATTGAGGCCGTGGATGCCCTCCATGAGCAGGATGTCGCCCTGCTCGAGCTTGAGGGTGTTGCCCAGGTACTCGCGCTCGCCGGTCTTGAAGTTGTAGGTGGGCATGGCCACCTCCTTGCCTGCCAGCAGGGCCGTGACGTCCTTGTTGAACTGCTCCAGGTCGAGCGCGTAGAGTGACTCGTAGTCATAGTCGCCCTTCTCGTCGCGGGGCGTGCGGTCGCGGTTGACGAAGTAGTTGTCGAGCTCTACGACCTTGGGCACGATGCAGTTGGTAATCAACTGGATGGCAAGCCGCTTGGACGAGGTGGTCTTGCCGCTCGACGAGGGCCCTGCGATGAGCACCACGCGGGCGCCGCCCTCATGGTAGCGGCGGGTAATCTCATCGGCAATCTGGATGAAGTGCTTGTTGTGGAGTGCTTCAACCACGTTGATGAGCAGGGGGGCATAGCCCGCCTTGATGGCGCGGTTGAGCTCGCCCACGTCGCCCAGGCGGATAATCTTGTTGAAGTTGATGTAGTCGGTGAAGGCGTTGAACAGCTTGGGCTGAGGCTCCCAGTGGGCCACCTGGCTGATGTTCTTGCGGTCGGGGCCCAGCAGCAGCATGCCTTTCTCATAGGGCACCAGGTCAAAGAGTTTGAGCATGCCCGTTGAGGGCACCAGCGGACCGTAGAAACTGTCGATGATGTTGTCGAGCTTGTAGTAGATCGTGTAGAGCTGGTTGACGCTCTCCAGCAGCCGCACCTTGTCCTTGAGCCCCTGCTTGCGGAACATCTCGATGACATCGACGGTGAGCCGTTCACGGCGAATGAACGGCAGATCGGCGTCGATAATCTCGACCATGCGCTTCTTGAGGTGTTCGATGATGCCGGGTGTCAGGAATTGCTCTTCATGCTTGATTTGGCAGTAATGTCCGTTGCTGATGCTGTGCTGGATGCAGAGGCGCTTGCCGGGATACAGGTCGTTGAGGGCCTTGTAGAGCACCATGCACAGCGAGCGCGTGAACACGCGATAGCCGTCATTGCTGCGGATGTCGATGAACTCGATGTGCTTGGGGGAAAAGACGGGGTAATGCAAGTCCTCAACCTTGTTGTTCACCAGCACACACACGGCCTCGCCCTGGAGATCCAGGCGGCCCTTGATCGTGTCATAGAGCTCGAGTAGCGTTTCGCCACCTTCCATGTCTATGTACTCGTTGGTATTCTTGCAGAACACCTTGAGCTCATCGTACTTTTTCATTGCTGCTCTGAGTTTTGCCTGCAAAGGTATAATTTTTTTCCTGAAAAAGGTGAGTTTCGGCAGACAAATGATTCATAAAACGGCTGAAAACATCATTTTTTGTTCATTTGTTGTCAGTGAATGAAAGGTTTGTTTTACCTTTGGTGGGCAAGAAACCATAAAACAGTTGACGATAATGAAAGTAAAATTTTTAGTTATGGCTATGATGATTGTTAGTGGCATGTGCAGTTGCACGGCACAAAATGGAGAGAATGGTGAACCTGGATGCGACGTGTTCAAGACCCAGAGCGGCACGACAGTGAAGATGTACTGCATCAAGCACGGCAGCTTGAGGATGCAGGTGGGTGACAAGTGGATCTATGTGGACCCGGTGACGACTGCCGTGAAGCCCGAGACTGACTACTCTACCCTACCCAAAGCTGACTACATCCTGGTGACGCACGAGCACTTTGACCATCTGGACTCGGTGGCTATCAACCAGTTGACCAAGGAGGGAACCGAGCTCATCACCAATGCCCGCTGCCACGAGATCCTGGGCGGCAAGGGCGATGTGATGGCCAACGGCGACAGCCGTACCCTGGCCGATGGCTGGACAGTGGATGCTGTGCCGGCCTACAACAACTCGCCCGAGAAGCTCCAGTTCCACCCCAAGGGCCGTGACAACGGCTTTGTGCTCACCATCGAGGGCATGCGCATCTACATCGCCGGCGACACCGAGGACATCCCCGAGATGGCTGAGATCAAGGACATCGACGTGGCCTTCCTGCCCTGCAATCTGCCCTACACGATGACGCCCGAGCAGTGTGCCCACGCCGCCACGATGATTAAGCCCGCAGTGCTTTTCCCCTACCACTACGGCCAGACCGACATCCAGCAAGTGGTCAAGCTGCTTGAAGGCAGCGGCATCGATGTGAGAATCCGTGATTACCAGTAAGTTTTTCTAGATCATATAGAACTAATAGAGAAAAGAAAATAGGCTGCCGCCGTGTCGTGAGTGACGCGGCGGCAGCCGTTTTTTGGATGTCTCAGTCGTTAGGCGGTGATGGCCTAAGGCCTCAAACCTAACGCCTAATGCCAATTACCAACCGGGGTTCTGGCCAATCTGCGGATTCAGGTTGCGCTGATCGTCGGGAATGGGGAACAGGTTGTACTTGGCATCCCACTTGCGGGGAGCACCGTTGTTCGAGCAGTTGATGTAACCGTCGGCGTCAACGTCAATTTCACCATAGCTGATGCCGCCAGCCTCATAACCTGCAACGTAAGCACCACGGCTCAGGTTGGGGTTATTATCGGTGTCGAGCAGTGAGAGCTTGTTCCAACGCAACAGCGAGAAGTAACGGTCGTTCATGCAGTACATCATCTCGACGCGGCGCTCACGGCGAACCTCCCAGATGATGTTGCTAACGCCCATGTTGTTGGCGGGATCGGCCTCAACGCTGGTCAGCAGGTGGGGCATGCCCACGCGGTCACGCAGCAGGTTGATGGACCTGTCGAGGTCGTTCTGGGTAATGTTACCCATCTCGGCGCAAGCCTCGGCATAGTTCAACAGGATCTCGGCATACCAGAAGATGGGAGCGTCGGTCCAGTTACCATAGGTACTCTGACGGTTGGTGTTGTCGATCAGGTTGGTATCGAACAGGAATACACCGTAGCCCGTCGAAGCGGTGGACTGAGCACCGCCAAAGCGAGCATAACCACAGCCGGGGAATTGGAGAATCTTGTCCACCTGAGCGCTCAAGCGCGGGTCGCGGTTAGCGAGCACGTTGCTGATGTCGATGTGGGGAGCCTCACCCAGACCAGAGTTGTCGTCAACGACAACAATGGTACCGTGGTCAGTCTTGTCCAGGCTGGTGGTAGCCAGGGGCTTACCATCCTTGAACAGGTAGCTGTCGAAGGCATCCTTGGTCATACCGTTAACCTGGGTAGAACCGCAGGTGTAGTCGATGGTACCGTGTGCAAACGTACTCTGGATGTAGTGCTTGTACAGAATCATCTCCCTGTTGCCGGCCAGATCAAGTGAGTTGAAGTTAGCCTGGAAGTTGCCGTTCAAGGCAAAGTTGCCCGAGTTCATGATAGCTTCACAAGCGCTCTTGGCCTCGGCCAGGTAACGGTTGGCACGCTCATTGTTCTTGGTCACATACTTGCTGTAGTCACCCTCATAGAGGCAAATCTCGGCCTTCATAGCCAGAGCAACCCACTTGTTGAAAGCGGTGCGCGAGTTGGCGTTGTCGGTGATGTTGGCGCAAGCGAAGTTCAGGTCCTCAAGCACCTTGTCCATCACGTCGTTGCGGGGCTGACGGGGACCGTACAGGATTTCAGTATCATTAGGATCAAGCTCCTTGTCCACCCAATAGCAGTCACCATAGGCACGAACGAGCTTGTAGTGCTGCCATGCGCGGTACAGGCGGCCGATACCCAGCCAATTGGCTTTCTTGGCCTCGCTCATTGCATCGACACCGGGAATAGCGGAGATGAGCGTGTTGGCACGACGAATCTCAACATAGGGCGTGTTCCATGCAGCAGCGCTACCGGGAACGTTCATGTAGGTCCACTTCGTGATACCGGTGGAGGCCTGGTCGTCATTCAAAGTGTTGAAATAGTAGTCACCACTGCCGCTTCCATAACCGGTGAACGTGTTATAGAAGTAGTTTGCGAACAGCTGGACATTGGTCTCACTGGTAAAATAGTTATCCTTGGTAAACTGATCGTAGGGTTCAGTGTCGAGCACATCAGAGCACGATACCAGCGACAGCAAGGTAACACCCAGTCCACACAGTATAATTGATTTGAGTGATTTCATAATTATATCTGTTTTAATTGAGTTCATTAATGATTACTTCACGATAATCTCGCAGATCGAAACACGGTTCCAGCTCAGCTCATCAAACATGTTGCTGATGCCCTGACCCTGTGCATTGATGCGCTTGGCATCGATGCCATACTTCTTTACGAGCATATCCTTCACGCTGGCGGCACGGCCGTTAGCGAGCTTGATGTTGTTGTCAGCGGGGCCCTCGGGCGAAGCATAACCATTGATGGTGCAGGTAGCCTCGGGATGGCTCTTCATGTAAGCGGCGATGCGCTCAACATTGGGCTGCTGGGCGCTGGTAACAGCGGTCTTGTTCACGGGGAAGTGAACCAGAACGGTCATGTATTGCAGCGACCTGTCGATCATGTTGCTCTTGCTGTTCTGGCAAGCAGTCAGATCCTTCTGCAGCTGAGCGTTGCGGTTGTTGGCAGCGTTGAGTTGGTTCTGCAGATCGGAGATGCGAGCGTTGGCGGCATTCTGTGCATCGGCGAGCTGAGCGCGCAGGTCATTAATCTGGGCGTTCAGGGCGCTGTTGTCAACGGGAGCGGCTACTGCACTGTGAGTGCTGCTGCCGAAGGTCAGTTGCAGACCTACACTATAGGAGCGCATGATGGGCTCGGTACGACCCCAAACAGCGTTACCATAGGAACCCACACCGTGGTTGATCTCGGGATCGAGACCGGTACCATTGCTGTGGTTGATAATGTCGAACAGGTTGTCGGTCGAAGCATAGATACGCAGCTTCTCAATCATGGCCTTGCGGGTCAAGTTCTGAGGCAGCGTGTAACCCAAGGTGATGTTCTTCATGCGCAGGTAGCTCATGTTCACCAGATACTTGGTCTGGGGATAGAAGTTGAACTTACCCAGATCGAGGATGTCGCTCGAAGCGGTACCACGGCCAGCGCCACCAGCCCACATACGGGGGAAGTCAGCGCCTTGGTCGATCTTACCGGCGGCATAGTCAGCCTCGGTCACATAGCTGGTCTGGTTGACGTAGATAGCATCAGCACCACGCATGAACGGCATCACGAATGCAGACTGGGTCCACATGTCGCGCTTGCCGACGCCCTGCAGGTAGAAGTCAACGTCAAAGCCCATCCAGGCAGCGCCCAGACGCAGTGAGTACTGATAGCGCGGGGTCCAGTTACCGATGCGCTTCAGGTCACCGTGATCGTCGGGAGTACCCTTACCCCAGTCAATCACGCCATCACCGTTCAGGTCCTTGAACTTGATGTCACCAGGGCCATAAACGAAGCCGTTGGATTGCAGCTTGGTCTGGTCGGCAACACCCTGCTTGTAGGTACCGTCGGTATTGAAGTCGTTGAAATCGAAGTAGCGGTCGGTCTCGAAGCCCCAAATTTCGCCATACTCCTTGCCCGAGTAGTTGGTGTTGATCATGTTGTTGCTGTCCCACTTGGTGATCTTGGTCTTGTAATCACTCAAGACAGCGGTAGCATAGAAATCAACATTGCCAAAGCGGTTGCGGTAGTCAAGGCTAACCTCCCAACCACGGGTGCGCATATCACCTGCGTTCTCCCAAGCGGCGCTTGCACCCACGATAGCAGGTAATGCCTTACCGGGAGCAACCATATTCCTGTTTTCACGCTGGAACCAGTCGGCGGTCACGTTCAGGTGGCCGTTGAAGAAGGCCAGGTCAACACCCACGTTGGTGGTAGCGATCTTCTCCCAGGTCAAGGATTCCGAAACCATCTTGGGAGCACCGAAGTAGTCATACTTGGAGTTGCCGGTACCAATCCAGTTCACTGCGTTGGTCTGCTTGCCCATGGTCTCAAGGAACTTGTATTGACCAATATCCTCGTTACCGATCATACCATAAGATGCACGGATCTTGGCATTGCTGATGGTATTCTTGATGGGAGCCCAGAAGGCCTCCTCACTGATGCGATAACCGATAGATGCCGAGGGGAAGAAGGCCCACTGGTCCTTCTTGGGGAACCTGCTAGAACCGTCATAGCGGCCATTCAACTCGAGCAGATAGATGCCCTTGTAGTCATAGTTGATGCGGCCGAAGAAACCTGCCGAACCCCAATGGTCGTGTGCATGGCTGTAGCTGTAGTCTTGATCACAGAGAGCCAGCTCAGGCATGTTGAGGTCCTGGATGCCATGGCGCTCGTAGTAGAGGTACTCATATTCAGTCTTATCCACATTGGCACCCACCTTCAGGTTGAAGTTGTGGACATCGTTGATTGACTTGAAGAAGTCAAAGTAACCGTTAGCCACGTGGTTCTCTTGGAAACTGCGGTCGGTCTCGATAAAGGTTGAGCCCGTGATGTCCACAGGACCCTGAGGATTCAGACCCCAAGTGTTGTAAACAACCGAGGGAAGACCAATACCTTTGTACCTAGTGGTCCTCTTAATAAAGGTGTAGTCGGCATTGAAGCTCAAGCCATAACCGAAGTCAATCTTGCCGAACACGCCCAAACTCATGTTATTCATCTTGTAGTAGCAATCACCACCGGTGTTGCGACCACCAATCATGGTGCGGGCGTCATACTGCTTGCCGTCGTTAGGATCCACAAAGTAGCCATAGGGGCCGAAGAACGAACCCCAGCGCCACAGGTACTGATAGGTACCAGCACCACGCTTGTAAGGAGTCTCATAGGTCCTGTCCACGTAGCTGATGCGGGTGCCCAGCTCCAACCAATCGGTAGCGCGTACCGAGACGTTGGCGGTGGCATTGTACTTGCGGAACTTGTCGGGGTTGAAGTTCATCAACGACTGCTTCTGGTTGTAACCAACACTGGTGTAGAAGTTGATGCGGCCCGAGTTACCGGTTACACTCAGGGTGTGGCTCTGTGAGGGAGCATGGTTGTTGAACATGATGCCGGGCACATCCCAGTTGGCATAGTAACCGTTCTCATCATAGTCGTCACCATAGATCATCTGACGATAACCTGACTTGGTATCACCATGCTTCTTGATCCAGTTGTTGATACCATTCTGGAAAGCCTCGCTGTCCATGTACATACCGAAGAGCTCCGAAGCAACGCCCATGCGGTGGTTCACGTCGTTCAGGGCGCTAACCTGGGTGGGAACGTTGGGATAGTCGGGCAAAGTGGTTGCCTGGCTCCAAGCGAAGTTGTTGTTGTAGCTCACCCTCACGTTGTCCTTAACGTGGGCAGTCTTGGTGGTAATCAGAACCACACCGAAGGCTGCGCGTGTACCGTAGATCGAGCTCGAGGCAGCATCCTTCAAGACGCTGATGTTCTCGATATCGGCGGGGTTCAGGTCACTCAAACTTGCAACGGGCACACCGTCAACAATGTACAAGGGAAGATTGTCACCGTTCAGTGAACCGATACCACGGATCACGATCTCAGGACTAGCACTGATGTCACCGTTAGAGTTCAAGATGGTCAAGCCGGGAACAGTACCCTGCAGTGATTTCATGACGTTGGTCTCGGACTTGGAACCGAGCACCTTGTCAACGTCAACGGTGCTGACAGCACCGGTCAGGTTGGCCTTGCGCTGTGTACCGTAACCAACGACAACGATCTCATCGAGCTTGGCGTTATCCTCGGCGAGGACGACGCGCATGCCGTTGCTGGCACGCAGCTCCTGGGTCTTGTAACCGATGAATGAAATCTGAAGCTTAGCGTTGGGGCTAGCTTTGAACGAGAAGTTACCGTCCACATCGGTCGATGTGCCACGGGTCGTTCCAACCTCGACAATGCTGGCGCCGATGACGGGTTCACCCTGCTCATCGACAACGCGGCCTGTCACAATGCTGGTGGCGGAAGTAGCCGACACCTGGGGCGCGGGTGCTGCCTGGGCCTGGTAACCAGTGCCGCACAGCATCATCAATGCGCCCAAAAGAGCTAAATGTCTTTTCATAAGCACGTTTTAATTTGTTAATATTAAGTTGATAATTCCGAAATTGCTTTTGCTGCAGACGGCTCACTCAAGCCGCCGTTTTTTAAAATCTTTTTTAATAAAGTGCAAAATTCTATAATATTTTTGAACTGACCAAAAAAAAACGCAAAATTTTACAAATGCAAATATTAAAAAAATCAAAAAAACGTACGCAATTCAAAAAAATAGGGTTAAAAAATCACTTTTTTGCCCCCTTTGAGGCATTTTTTCAACATTTTTTTTGGTCAAGTTAATTTTTGTTTGCAAATTTGCCTTTTGAAAGTCAGTTTTATACATGATATGGCAAGTTTTA
>JAEEGF011965022.1_pt1 | contig 31121 bp, 23 predicted proteins | sample 9134171 | NCBI WGS metagenome assembly JAEEGF01 (sample SAMN16246542, study PRJNA631951) | gut metagenome | biome: gut microbiome; feature: rumen; material: AP-attached | host: Bos | place: Iran: Karaj | collected 2018-10 | reverse complement strand
GCCTCACTGCTTATTCCCATACAACCGGTGCATTCATTCCGGATACATCCAGCCGATGACGTAAACGGTATCCGGCGAAACCTTGCAAGAAAGTATCAGCGCTTTGTTTTCCATGAGGGCTTCATTATGGATTATCTATATCAGGGCTATGACAGTCAGATTATTACAGAAGGGGTAATTTATAATTTCATCAAGACACTTGAGGAGCTAAATTTTAACGAATATGAAATAGACCACCTTATCTGCAATGTTCACAAACTTGATTTCTTTACCCGAATAATGCCGTTTATTCCTGAATCTCTGAAGGAAAAAGAAGAAGGCGTCATGCTTATAAAATCCATGCTGCACGCCGTTAATGAAAACTTTGAAATATACGCCGGAATAAATGTATAGGTGCATAGGATCATAGTGTCCAGGCTCTGAATTTAAGTTCTCCTGAATTATAGTTAGGAATTTAAATTCAGTGATTAGGCAGTATGACTGATTGACATAACATAATAACCGGTAAGTAAATGGTGATACCTATGAGATACATACCAACATACAATGACCTTGTCAGCTTTAACCAGTTTTTATGTCGCGCAGATTATATAGAGCTCCGGGATATGACCGTTATAGATAGAATTGTTGATTGTCTGCAGTCACTGGATAACAACGAGGGCTTTCGCACCTCTATGGCCACGGCCATTATGCACGGTATTCTCAGGGAGAGACCTTTTTTCTATCATAACCGGGAAACCGCCCTTCTTGCAGTTAACACAACAATGATTATGAATGAATGCATTATCAATACCACCTGTGATGAATATAATGAGGTTGCCGAAGCTGTGGAACAGGGAAATATGACCAGGGAACAGCTGAGGCTCTGGATCATCGAACATTACCGGACCATTGAACCTATAAAAAAACACGTATATAAAACATCGGAATAAAGTGTGATTTCAGGTTCACAGCCAGAAATATCTTATTTTGCCACAAAGGCAGTTTTAATAAAAAACTGTACTCAGGATCAAATCTTATCCAGTACTCTTACTTGTAGGTATGAGAAAATGTTATTGAGTACTCAGACCAGTCAATACCTAGCATGACAACAATTCTTCAATTCTGACCGGCTGCGATTAACAATAATAATTAAATGACATATCAAAAAAAGGATAAATTATGCCGGTTAATATATCAAAACAAATCATTGAGCTAAGAATAGACGAGATTATGAACAATAATCCAGACTATTTTTCAAATGACGATAAAGATAGTAGAAAATCAAAATGCTTTCTTCTTTTAGGTGTTTCTGCTTACCTTGATAGAGACCTTTCCGAGGCTATGTCTTTCATAACAGATGGTGGTAATGATGGAGAATTTGATGCGGCGTATATTGAAGAAGCGCATGATGGACAGGTAAATGTGATTCTTTTTCAATCAAAATACACAAGAGATCTTAATAAAGACACAAACTTTCCATCTGATGCAGTTGAAAAGGCAGTAAATACCATTAAAACTATATTTGATCCGGCAAACAACACCTTATTAAATGAAAGTAGCAGACGAGTAGTCGATGAAATACACTCTCTTATACTTGATGGCCATATTCCATATGTCACATTTGTCATGTTGAATAACGGTGATAAATGGAACGATGCAGCACAATTATATATAGACAATGAATTTAGGGATGAAGAGCAGGTTAGATTTGAGCATTTCGGAACTCAGGATATTCTAGGATATATAAAAAGGAAAACACCGATTGTTACAAACATAAATATGTCCGGACTTTCAATTCAGGAAAACTTCAACTTCAAACGAGTAATAATCGGCAAGGTTAAAATAACAGAAATCTTCAGGATAATGAATGAATATGGTGATTCATTATTGGAAAAGAATATAAGAAAATATCTTGGAAAAAATGAAATAAACGACAGCATTGCGGATTGTCTTAAAAGTGGTCAGGGTGCTAACTTCTTTTTTTATAATAACGGAATTACCATGGTTTGTGATCAGTTCAGTTACAATGCACTGCAGGAAAAAGACTGGATTGTTAAGTTGAATGGTCTCCGGATTATTAATGGCGGACAAACGTGTCGTACTCTGCATCAAACTTTATCTGAAAATAATAATCTGGATATTAACAATGCATATGTTTTACTAAGAATTTATGAAGTCAGCGCAGATGACGAAGATATTGTAAAAGAAATAACCTATGCTACCAATCATCAGAACCCGGTTGATCTTCGAGATCTGAAATCCAATGACTCTATGCAGCAATTGCTTGAACAAAGTGCTAAAGATTTAGGATATACCTATAAAAGGAAAAGAGATAACAGCTCTTCATCAAACATTATTCCATCAACTGTTGCTGCAGAAGCAGTTCTGGCTATCTGGAGAGAATCTCCGCATCTTGCCAGATATAAGAAATCAGAGATGTTCGGGGCTTATTATAAAAAAATCTTTGATAATTTGAATGCAGCGCAGATGATAATTGCAGTTATGATCTTCAGGCATTGTGATGCTGTCAGAAAACGTACAGCAGAAGATAAAGATATAAATGCAATGCGCTCCTATAGCAATTATTTCATTGCGTGCATGGTTGGAAAAAAAATATTACACGATTTGAACATAAATAATATAGACAAACTGACACATAGTAATTTTGAGGAAGTTAAGAATTATTTTGATACCGAGAAAGATAACCTGATCACATGGGCTGAAGAAAAGCTAAAAAATATTCTTGAGAAATATTTTAATCTTAGTGAAAGAAGCTCTATTTCAGAAATTGATGGAAGAACTATGGCTGCAGCATTCAGAAGATTCGATATTGTAGAAGGCTATCTGAAAAATCAGGAATGGTGGGACAAAAATTTATCATAGTACTGTTCACGTTTATAAAAAATACAGTCCTGACAAAAAGCAAATACTGCCGGAATCCCTTATATCTCCGGCAGCATTACCTGATATACATATAAAACTATAGAACGACCTTGTTTTCAACCAAACTAAAGAAGAGGATTAGTGCCGTATTTATTAGTATCTGAATCCGCCGGCAGTACACATATGATAAAGACAATCAGATGCATCACAAAAGTCAGTCCGCCTAACAGAATAAGCACAATAAAACAGCCTGGGGAAATACTGTTACCGTTTAGCCCGTTAACTATCAGATGTATCATGACGACAGTAAATCCTATGACAAAAAGAGCGATTGACAAAAGCACCGGCACCATCAGCAAACCGCTTACGCCGCGATCATGAAGACGTCTCACGGTAGCCGTGAAACAGGCTATCGTAAAGAATAAAGAAACCGCCCATCCTAAGACCGGTACCATTAAAGCCAGAAAATGAATAACTGTCGAAGCCAGATAAAAATACCAGAACTCAGAACGGCACGCCCGCCCTTTTATGGTAAAGGCCTTGTTTATTCCCACCTTGGCGGCATCAAAAAATTCAAACCCCCTGCCACCTCCGGGATTGGGAATATTATTAAAAAGTCCCAGTCCAATGTCATCAAGGCTCACATTCGGATCAGCATAATTAAAATCCGGTCTGCCGGCAGTGTGGTTATCCGCTGATTCGCTGCGCTCTTGAGTGTTATTCCCGTTATTGCTGTTTTCAGAGGCTTCGTGATTATTTTCCGTCATAGAGGTATCCTTAATTAAACAAGGTGCAAATTCTATACATTTAAATTTATGGTATCCCGATGACAATGTCAATATTGCTGCCGTTCACAGCAGATAATATTCAGAACTTTAAGGAAAAAATAAAAGGTAAAAAACTTGGTGAAAATCAATCAAAGAAAAATATTAAAAGTGGAACCGATCCAGCATAACATCCAAAGTATAAATAATGATCAACAGTACGGAACTTACAATATAGTATCAGACTAAGTCCTAATTTCTAAAGAAGTGAAGTAATGTATGACATTACCTCTTTTGTTTATGCCATTGCCTTTTATTATTTCTGAAGGAAAGACTTTGTCATATAACTAACGTTCCCAATAATGACGAGCATTTGCTCTATACTCGTCTTTTTTGAACTGTTATTATTTCTTGTCTTTTTTCAGTATATCTAAGATATCACTTAACGTAGCAAGAATCCTTGTTAGAGGCTCTTTACGTTCTTGCTCGGTATTTCTCTTCTTAAATACAAAAATATTTAGAAATGCCAACGCCACAGAGAGAAAAGCAACCATAACTGAAAATATAGATAAACCATAAAACCACAATATATCGGAATTTCCTTTTTCTTTATAAACCTCCACTATATTGTCAAAACCGAAGAATACTCTACGAAACAAAAGAGCAAGTAAAACCAAAATAATTAAATATCCAGCAAACCAAGTCCAATATCTTAAACATCTCCTAGCTACAACATTTTTTACCTCTTCTTCAATCTTATGAATGCGCGCCTCTTCTTTTCGGCGCTTTAAGCCATCCCAAGAATCTTCGGCATTATTCTTTCCTTCTGGTTTTTCAGCTTTTTTTCTGCTGAATCAAATTTTTCAATACCAGAAGCATCAGGATTTATTTCTATCTGCTCATTATCAGTATCATTGTTATGCTCAGTCATTCTTTTTTCTCATTATTACCTTTTTGAAATAATCTGCTATCAGTTCATCAGGGATCTCCTGATGTAAATCACGACCGCCATTGGTGCATTTAAACCAGGCACCATCCTCTGAATGAGACCAATTAACCAATGTTGTAGCACTGTATTTACCGAATAATTTTAAGGTCGCTTCAATCGCTTTTCTTTGGAGTTCAGTAAGATGCTCAAAAACATCTTCGTTTCTATTAATTAACGCATCAATGAAATTAGAGTGCTTTTTCGTGAAGTTATAGACACTAGGGAAAACAGGGCCATGTTCCCAAGCCTTAGGATGCTCGTCACAGATACGAGTATCAGAAATTGATAGAACTGCACCATATACGCAATACATCAGTTTTTGCAGTTTTGTCAGATTTATAAAGTAATTCTCATCAGCACAAAATTTGGTTATATAAGCTGCCACATCTTGACTGTCTAAATGTAATTCCTTAGTCATTGTCGCCTTCTATAAATCATCAATGTAAAAATCATCTACTTTAATTTTAATTTATTTTTAAAAATTGTGATTTATTTCACAAACCATGTGAATTACTTCAACTATTGTAAAACTACAATATCTCTCAGCAGTTCATGAAGATGATTGGGAGACTTCTCCAGCACCTGTCTTCGCTCCTCGAAGTAGTTAGTTGTAAAGTACGCTCTAGTAACAGCAGAGCCTACAACGTGAGTCAGACAGATGCTTAAAATAAAAGATGATCTTGAACTGCTTATCAACCACTGAACTGATTAGTAGACTTCTTTATCAGGTACTCTAAAATTCTCTCCAACTCGCTGGTCATTGGAATATTTATACCTTCTTCCAATGTTTCTGTTTTCTCTATCAATAACACTTTGACTAAAAGATTTTATCACTTACCTTGATATTGTTAATTTTCTCAAGCCAGAGCAATAATAAGAAAGAGAGAGAGTACATTACCATCGGTCAGTTCCGCCTCGTCCTCTCCTACTTAGATTATTTGCTCTTTACAAAAAAAGGAATTCAACAGAACCCCTTTTTTGGGTTCATCCGGCACTATGGATTAACTTGTAACAGCGCCACAGACGAAAGAAGTACATACAGAAAAAAAATCAAGGAAAAGCCATACGTAAAAGACAGGTTCTCCTCAGATATTAAAAGAGCTGCACCTTGAAACATTCGGCAAAGTTTCTTGAGGTAATATCACACAGTGTTTCATAATCGACCGATTTAAGCTCCGCTACAGCTCTGGCGGTATATGCCACAAATGCAGGTTCATTAGGCTTACCTCTTTTTGGAACCGGAGCAAGATAAGGGGAATCCGTTTCCACCAGCATCATATCCAGAGGAACATAACGGCAGGCCTCACGGACATTCTCAGCATTTTTAAAGGTTACGATTCCGGAAAATGAAATGTAGTAGCCTAGATCAAGGGCTTTTCTGGCTGTATCCCTGTCCTCACAGAAACAGTGCATCACCCCGCCGCAGTCACGTCCGCCCTCAGATGAGAGCACATCAATGCATAAACCTGCTGAACCTCGGGAATGAATAATCAACGGTTTCTGCATCTCCTTGGCAATATTTATCTGCCTTATAAAGCTTTCAATCTGAATATCTCTGGTCTCCGGGGTATTGAAAAAGTCCAGTCCGGTCTCCCCAAGAGCAATGACCTTATCAAGAGAAAGGTATTCCTTCAGCATACCGTCGCTCCAGTTCTTATTCCCCTCGTTGATATTTTCCGGATGCAGAGCGGCGGCACACCATACCTCAGGAAAATCCTTCAGCATTTCATACATTTTCGGGAAGCTCTCAAAATCGACTCCCGGAGCCAGAAAATGAGTAACCCCCGCTTCATGAGCCTTTCTGATTACATCCTTAACGTCACTATGAACATTCTCATAGTCCAGACTGTCGAGATGACAGTGAGAATCAACTAAAAACATGATAACCTTCCGTTCTGCTACTATTCAAAGGGACTGTTTTCTTTTCCGGAAAATATTCCTGTTTTACCCGAACCTATCCCCGGACTTATCCCGGCTACTAATTCTAAGACATACCGGAGGTTATAACAATAATTCTTTTTACCTGAAACCTTCTTTCAGTGCTCACTCTAATGCTTATTCCAAATACCGACTCCAAATGCCCGCTCCGGATACTGATGCGGATTCTCACTCAGGAAGATGATTCAGGTGCTACTCTATGCGCCTGTATTTTTTATTTTTTGGAAATAGATACCTGTACAGACGGCTTTATGACAACAAGACAGTACAGCTTAAAGTGAAACCGGTCATTCAGTAAAAAATGAATAAAATGTAATCTTAAACAAATAATAAGCCGTCACATGTGATTTTTAATTGAATGTATACCGGAAGTGCTGTATACAGATTATCATTATCACAGCTTTTTCTCAGCAGACACCGGATATCCGGACAGGAATATACAACAATATAAAACAAATCACCTGGATATAACCATGACAAAGTACAATCTCACAGAAAACAGTAAAGAACTGGATAAACTTCAGCAGAACGATACCGTCATCTTTGGTAAATATTACTTTAATGACAGCAATACCACCGAACCGATGGAATGGATTGTTCTCAGGAATGATCATGGCAGAATACTTCTTCTATCCAGATATGCCATAGACGGGCAGTACATCAATGACCGGGGCATCAGCAGCAGTTCCGGATCACTTACATGGGAAAAATGCTCCCTGAGAAAATGGTGTAACGAAGACTTTTTAAACAAGGCCTTCACGACCGGAGAACAGCATCTTATCAGCCTTTCTAAAATTAAAAATTTCAAAAAGGATCTTTCCCGCTACCGGAACACTCTCGGTGACAGCACTCCGGATACTGACGAAAACATAACTGAAGACCGGGTTTTTCTTTTAAGCAGTGACGAACTTGATATTTATCTTCCGAACAGGGAGGATCGCTTGTGTCAGGTTACGCCGAACTCCCGCAGAATTATTTCAACAGACTCTAAAAACAACTGTGAATGGTGGCTCCGCACCTGCTCATCCATGGGCGGGATTTCTGATTATGCCACCTCAGTAAAAAAGAACGGCGACACCTATGACAAAAACTCACTATCCACCAGGTTGGCCGTCCGTCCTGCTCTCTGGATTTCCGCATGGTCAACATCTAATGCCGCACCTGCTCCAGGTCCAGCTGTCGCAACAGATCAAATCAGGAGAGAACCGGAGAAAACCCCGTTAAAGGCACCGGAAAAACCTACAGTAAAAACTCCGGTTCAGGAAAAGCTTTCTATTCAGGAAAAAACACCGGAAAAACCTGCAGTGAAAACTCCGGTTCAGGAAAAGCTTTCTGTTCAGGAACATACTAAGATTAAGGAAAAACCATCTGTTTCATTTTCTCAGGAAAAACCTGCAGAAAAAAATTATGACGAAAAGAACACAGCGAATACATCCGGAATCGGCAGAAAATCAGACGTCAGCATGGAACATACCGGTGCCGGAGAAAAATTAAGAGATAGTAATAAGCATCAGGAATCAAAACATCCTAATTTTGACAGTCTGTCATCAGGAAGCAGGACGCAGAAGCCGGATACAGCCGAAGCACCGCAGAAATCCCCTACTGCAGCCCCTATGGCTCCGGTATCCCGTGCCGAGGAAAAACCGCTGAACAATCTCAGCAGCACACCTTCTCAAAAGAATACTGCTGCAGATAAATCCCCTGTCGCCGGTAATAACCGCGCATCCGGTGCCACCGGCATGATAAGCGGGACAGAAGCAGCGGTTTCCGCAGGATCCGGCATGATTATTATAAATAATGATGATACCAAATCTCCTGACAATCCGGTTAAACAGCCGGCCAAACCTGCTCCGTCCGTTAACTCTGATAAAGTAGCAGCCGGAGTTCACAATGCCGTAGCCGGTAATACAGCCGGCCAGAAAGTAGCTGACAGTAAAAACAACTTCTTCCATTTAAAGAAAAGGAAGCATTATGTCTATAATCCGGATATTTCCTCAAATCCCGGTTTCAGCTCAGAGAGTACAGCAGGTTTCAGTCAGGGAGCCGGAACAGACGGCAGTTTTTCTGATACTACCGGATTTACCGCCGGATCATCCGCAACAGACAGTTCCTCCTTCACAAATTACGGTTACAGTTCAGACTCCTTCTCCTCCGCAACCGGCAGCTACAGTGCATCCGGTTCTGACTACGAGCTTGACAATTATCCTCCATATAGATCCTATACCAGATACTGCTCTTTCTCTGAAGCAGTCAAATACGGCAACCTATACTGTTTTTCCATGAATAAAAAAGCCAGCAGATCGGAATACTGCTGGTTCATACTCTACTTCTTTATAGTTCTGGTTGTGGCAACCATCCTGTTTGAACATAAAGCCGATGATCTGCTGAACTTCATCTATCTTATTCTGATGTATCAGGGATTTGCCATCACTGTAAGAAGATTCTACGACATCACCGGGGTCATGTTTGTCTCAGTTATTCTGGCAATTATGGGGCCTATGCTGCTGGTACTGCCGCTGCTTGCGATGGTTATCCCGTCAAGAACAAAATAGCAGCAGTTTCAGTAGAAAAAAATGGCTTCCGCATGAAAATGCGTCACCTTATGCGTGACCTGATAAAGTTGTTATTTCAAAACACATGCAGGATTAAGGCATGAGAGTCCTTCCGGCTGAACAGCCGGAGGATCCTGCAGTTTTCTTTCCCCGATAGTTTCAGACATGTGCATTTTCGTAACACTTTTTTACGGCATAATAAGAGGACTGCCGAATCCATAAACATGAATTCAGCAGTTCTTTCATTAAAAGACAGCCGGAATTTTTCAGGTTCGGATGATCTACTGCCGGCATAATCGCATTTTCCGAGTAACGGATTACTGAAGAAAACCGGCTCCTTCTACATATAAAAAATATTCCGATTAATCTCCGGCAGTTAAGCTGACAAAAATAATCATTTCCAAATAAATCTCTATATCTGCCCTCAAAAGAGTCAAAATGATGTACAATTACACATGCGCCGGCAGGATTCACCATAAAGAACTGATTCTGCCATAAAACAATCAGAATAATTGATTTCATTCAGGCAGTCTTGCAGAAAACTGCTCAATTACAGCAATTACCGCTGTCTGACTGCTTATAATCAAGGAGATAATAAAAATGGCTGAAGAAACTATTTTTTCAAAAATAATCAAACATGAAATTCCATCTGAAATTGTTTATCAGGATGATGAGGTAACCGCATTCAAGGATATCAGTCCGAAAGCTAAAGTACATATCCTTATTGTGCCTAACAAGGTTATTCCGACAGTAAACGAAATCGAGGACGAAGATGCCGCTCTCATCGGCAAGATGGTTCTCACTGCCAAGAAACTCGCAAAGGATCTCGGATTTGCTGAAAACGGCTACCGCCTCGTTATCAACTGCGGTGAAGACGGCGGTCAGGAAGTTCCTCACCTGCATTTACACCTGCTCGGCGGTCAGAAACTCAGAATAGTTGGTTTAGGCTTCTAAACAGGATAATCCTTTTTATGTTGATTAAAAAACTCGGTACCGTATCTCTGCTGGCTGCGTCAATTATGCTGCTTGACGGCTGTAATATCCTGTCAGACCTTTTTGGCGGCAAAAAGGAGGAAACGGTAGTAGTGCAGCCGGAAAAACATGCCACTCCGCCAAAGGGACAGGCTAATAAAAAGAACGGTAGTAGAAAACCCCGCAAGGATAACTCCGGCCGTAATAAACCAAAACCGAAAGACAACGGTTCTGCGGTAATTGTTGAAAGTGAAAATGAGCATACACCTACAAACAGCGACAGTGAAGCCGCCTTGCAGGAACAGCAGGACACAATTGACAGCAAACCGACGGTTAACAGTCGCAAGCCGGGACAGGGAGGCTGTATCGGAGACAGTTCAGTTATTGCGGAAGGATTAGGTGAACTGGCAACAGAAGCAGGATATTCATTCCAGCCACGTCAGCCTAGTCTGATGATGGTTACCAGTATTTCCGTGGGCAAAGGTGTGTGCAAAGGAACCAGTTCCTACAGCAATGTGGTAAAAAACAATCTGGCGTCAACCGGCAGATTCAATCTGGTCAATAATGCCGTACAGCAGAAGATTGTCAGGTCTGTTGCCGGAACATCATATGCATACCTGGTACGCGTGGCAAAATCCCAGAATATCGATTATCTGGTATCCGGAACTGCCGTAAGAAGCGGAAAATCCGTCAATATCATCCTTAAAATTACCGATATTAAAAACGGGGCAACCGTCTGGCAGAGAAGCGTAACCAAGTAAAAGCGGCCATATCCGGCCATACGGATTACATTATATTGAAAACGCCTGAGGAATTTCGTTCTCGGGCGTTTTATTTTATAAATACTTTTCGTCAGTATTCCTGATTTATTCCCCTGATTCCTTGGTATTATCCTGTCTGACTATCGGAACTAACCTGTCAGCAGTATTCCGCACGCGACACAAATACTGATTTCTGATAATGAATCTGAAAAAATTAACCGGGATTGCTAGAAGGTTACTAAAAGATTTAAGTTAGGGTCGGTAAACAGTATGTTTTTCCGGTTGAATAAGATTATATGAACCTAACCAAGACGTAATACAGGGGCCACCTACGCTGAACAGGTAAGGATTGGAGATACATGAAGCATAAAAAAACTTAATTTTCAGCCAAAAAGAAAAAAGCTTCCTTCATATTTGAAGAAAGCTTTTAACTGTTAATCCCTAAACCGGTATCTGACATGATAAATCAGAATAACGGCAGCCAGAGATTATAATTCCTCGCTCTTAGAATCAGAGAGCTTTAAATATTCCTTGGTTCTATTGTATTCAACCTTAGCCTGACCGCGTGAAGCTCTTTCAACAAGCTCGTTATCATTCTTGGCATTGAATTCGAATACCTGCTTGTTAAGGAACTCATCTCTGGAAGCATCCTTTTCTTCTACCTTTTCCACCTTAGAAAGGATTAAGAGGTATGACTTACCATCAGCATCAGAATATTTTCCAAAGCTTACCTTGCCTTCAGGAGCTCTGGCCATTTCAAAGACATTCTTTGAAACTGTTTCATCAACATCGTTATTCAGACGATCAATGGTCTTTGGCTCTGAAATAGTAATCTTGCCTGCAGCCTTTTCGCTATCAAGAGATTCCCCCTTGGAAATCTTAGAGAGCAGATCATTTACATAGGACTCGGCGTTCTTGGCAGCTCTGTTAGCAGCGATATCAGCAGTGATTTCATTCTTAACGTCTTCAAGCTTCTTTGGAGTCTTAGGAACATAATCTTCGATATGAACCACAATGAAAGCATCCTGACCGAGCTCAATCACATCTGAATTCACCCCGCTTTCACGTAATTCCTTATCAAAAAGCTTGGTCTTAACTTCATTTTCAGTGAACGGGAACTTAAGATCCTTGGCATCTGATGCTAAATAATCATACACCTGAACCTTAACGTTATCTGAAGGATGTTCCTTATCAGATTCGTTGGCCATCTTGGCAGCTCTGTCAAGAGAATCAGGATCTTCGAATGAAATATCAGCAACAATCTGACGCTTATCGAGGAACACTTCCTTGCTCTGCTGCTTAACGTATCTCTTGATTACATCTTCCTTGGAATCCTCAAAGGTCTTGGCAGACTGAGGAATAATGGCATTCAGCTTAATGATATGCACACCATACTGGGACTCAACAGGATCAGATACATCCCCTACCTTCTCTAAGGCAAAAGTTGCCTTATCAATGCTTGAATCCTGGTTACCTGATGAGAATGCCGGAAGCTTACCGCCGTTGGCAGCTGAATCCTTATCTTCGGAATACTGCTTGGCAAGTGCTGCAAAATCTTCTCCGCTGTCAATCTTTGCCTTGATTTCGGCAGCTTTAGCCATGGCATCATCGCCGGTAAGCAGGATATGGGAGATTTCACGCTTTTCCGGAATGGTGTAGATTTCGGAATGCAGATTAAAGAAACCGGTTAAATCTGCGTCAGTATAGTGAACATCAGACTTAACGTCATCAGAGGTCAGATAAATGTATGAGAATTTAACTTTATCGGCAACAAGATATTTATCCTTGTTCTGTTCGTAATAATCAGAGATTTCCTTTTCTGAAACCGGATCATTGGATTTGAACTTACTGAAATCAACATCAACTCTTGAGTAGGTGCGCTTTTCAGTAATGACATCAGTAAGATACTGAACTTCACCAGGAAGAGCGAATTCCCCGTCAATAACCGGTCTGAGATAGGTTTCTCTAGACATGTTGTTACGAAGGGTTTCACCGAAAACCTCACCGGTCATATAACCGTACATGCTCAGAACCTTCTCATACTGTTCCTGACTGAACTTGCCGTCAACCATAAACTCAGGCATAGACATGATTTTTGCCTTTACCAGGCTGGTAGGAATATCAATCCCTACTTTCTTAATATGCTGAGCCAAAGCCTCATCATTGATAAGCTTTTCCAGAATACTGGCTTTAAACTTATTATTGAACTGAGGATCAACAGCCATCTGCTTTTCAAAGAACTGTTTACCAAACTGTCTTTCCAGCATGGCCTTTTCTCTGCGAACCTGATTCTCAAGCTCGTGTTCAGGAATCTTTACATCATTAACCTTTGCAGGATCAAGGTTACGATCTGGGATTAAATAACTCCCAACTCCGGCAATAACGAAGGATGCGGCGATCAAGAAGAATAATACTTTGGCAGGCCAGCCTGTTGAACCTTCGCGGAGTTTATCAAAACAAGACATGAAAAAAACTACTCCGAAAAAAAAATTATTAAAACTATAAATCAGCATATCCGGAGGGCTATCCGCAGACCTTGATTTTTAACGCTCCGGCCACCGGAATACTGGTATTAAAATGAGGTTATTATAAATTAAAAGCACACATAAATGTGTGCTTTTTTTGGGTATGAGTTAAAAACAACAAACATTTTTCACAATTGAATGTTATTTAATCAACCATTAATTAAGTGCATCCTTCATGCTCTTGCCTGGACGGAACTTAGGTACTCTGCGAGCCTCAATCTTAACGATTTCATTAGTCTTTGGATTACGACCTTCGCGTTCCTTGCGTTCGCAAACTTCAAAACTACCAAAACCAACAAGTGAAACATCGCCACCTTCAGCTAAAGTTTCAATAACTACAGCTTCAAAAGCCTTTAATGCATCGTCAGCTGCCTTCTTTGTGATTCCTGCTTTCTCAGCAATCTTCTCAACTAGCTGGGTCTTATTCATCCTTACCCTCTTATGAATGTTATTATTATAAAAAAAGCAATCAGTCTTCATCATACTGCTGTTGATGAGTCTCACTGCCGTGACTGTGTAGTGATTATCTAAAGTAAAAACGTTTCTATCAATGCGCAAAACACAAAATTAAGTTACAGATCACTAAATTCCATTGTTTAGAACCTGATTTTGTTAATTTTTTTAAACTTGTTACTCTCGATAATCGCGAAAATGATTCTATCACAACTAAAAAAATGCAACATATAAAAGCTCATAAAACCTAGAAAAAAAGGGATACCTGCTCATTATTTATTCATAAAAATTCATTAATTATCACTTTAAGGAAAATATTTTCAAAAATAATCAATAATTCACAAAAATCATCAATTGCTTATATGAGGCAGAAATTCAGTTTGATTCTATATCTTTAGCCGGGGTTCAGGCTGACTTATTTCTCTTAAAATAAATCCGGCTGGCACTATTCCCTGTCAGTGAGTATGCATACCCACATCATGCGTTCATTAAGGAACTGTCTGAGAGCCCCCGCCACAATCATTGCCTGAGCCACCTCAGCACTGAGAACATGATGAACGCATATGATGAACACTGTCAAAAAAAAAATTCCGCACCGGATCCTCCGTGCTCTGGTGAGCACTTAAAGACTCTGTGCGGAATCTCAATAAGGGGTTTGAGTAGGTCCTGAAGACGGTTCACTGCTTCAGAAAAAGCCCTATGCGTACTAAATTACTTCAAGATCATCGGAATCCATACCGTCGGTAAACTCATCACTTCCCTTGATTAACTCATCACCTGATGACCTCAAATCAACATTCTGAGTATTTACCTTTCTGGTACGCTTGGTTCCTGACGCTGACGCGGTCTTACCGCTGTCTGCTGCTGTTTTTTTAGTACGTACTGTTTTTGTCTTTTTAGCTGTGTTCTTCACTCCGGCATCTGCAGCCTGAGTATCCGTTTTTTCAGTTCCGGAGCTCTCAGTAGCCACAGTAGCCTCGGCAGTCTTCTTTTTTCCGGTGGTGCCGGTTGATTTCCTGGCTGTTTTTGCAACTGTTTTCTTCTTTGCGGCCGAAGTATCGGCAGAAACAGTATCCTCTACGGCAGTTTCTTCAGCTTTGACCTTTTTACTCTCTTTTTTGCCGTTATGATGAATCTCACCGGCCAGAGCTTCGGCAAAAACCTCCCTGATATGTTTAACAGGAACAACCTTCAGCATCTTCAGAGTAGATTCAGGAACCTCCACCAGATCCTTGGTATTGCCGTACGGGATCAGAACCTTTTTAACTCCGCCGCGAACAGCACCGATAAGCTTTTCCTTAAGTCCGCCTATAGGCAGAACTTCACCACGCAGAGTGATTTCACCGGTCATGGCCACATCACCTCTTACCGGAGTTCCGGTTATGGCACTGATAATTGCGGTACACATGGCGATACCGGCACTTGGACCGTCCTTTGGAATGGCTCCTTCAGGGCAGTGGATATGAAAATCCTTCTGCTTAAAGAACTGCGGAGTATACCCGTAGTCGGCTACAAACGAACGGACAACGGTAAAGGCAGCGGAAATTGATTCCCGCATAACCTCACCTAACTTCCCGGTAAACACCTGCTTGCCGAATCCCGGAATACATGAAGCCTCAATCATCAGAATTTCGCCGCCGACTGATGTATAGGCAAGACCGTTAACGATACCAACCTTGTTATCAAGAGTAATATCAGTCTGGTCATACACCCACGGTCCTAACATATCCTTAAGTGATTCCGGAGTAATCTTCAGCTTCTTGACCTTACCGCCGCTTAACATTATCTCCTTGACGGTCTTACGGCATAATCTGCCTATTTCACGTTCAAGGTTACGCACGCCGGCTTCAGATGTATAGTTACGAATCAGGCTGAGCAGCGCATCATCAGTGAAGGTTATCTCCTTTTCATCCACGTGATTTTCAGCAAGCTGCTTAGGAATCAGATGATTCCTGGCTATGTGAAGCTTCTCCTCTTCGGTATAACTGCTGAGATTGATTATTTCCATACGGTCACGGAGAGCCGGAGGAATATTCAGGCTGTTGGAGGTAGCCACAAACATCACATCAGATAAATCGAAATCAACCTCAAGATAATTGTCTGTAAAGGTCTTGTTCTGCTCCGGATCAAGAACCTCAAGGAGTGCTGATGCCGGGTCACCTCTGTAGCTGTCAGTAGAAATCTTATCAATTTCATCAAGCAGGAATAAAGGATTCTTCACACCGCATTTCATAAGCTTCTGAACAATCTTTCCGGGAAGAGCACCGACATAGGTACGTCTGTGTCCTCTGATTTCCGCTTCATCACGCATACCGCCGAGAGCCACGCGCACATAGGTTCTGCCGGTAGCCTTGGCAATAGACATACCGAGAGATGTCTTACCTACTCCTGGAGGACCGACGAGACAGATAATAGGGGCGTGGAGACGGTCAGCCCTGTTCTGAACAGCAAGATATTCAAGTATTCTTTCTTTAACCTTTTCAAGACCATAATGATCATGATCCAGAACCTGTTCGGCAACCTGAAGATCCTTCTTTATCTCTGAGCGCTTGTTCCAGGGAAGCGAGAGAAGAGTTTCAATGTAGTTACGGGATATAGCCGCGTCCTGACTGAATCCCGGCTGCATGGCAAGCTTCTTTAGCTCAGCATTACATTTCTCGGTCACCTCAGCCGGCATATTGGCATCTTTAATCTTTGCTTTAAGAATGGATATATCATCCAGTTCGTCAGGCATATCCTCGTCGGCCCCGGAATTATCCTTGATTCCCAGGGTATCACGGGTATGCTTTAAGGAACGCATTTCCTGCTGGGCAGACTTCAGATGCTCTGACAGAAAATATATCTTCTGGTTAACCTCAATACTGTTTTTAGCTCTCTCTCTGATTTTATTCATCAAATCCTGAAGAACGGAATCGAGATCCATTATCTGTACCAGATAATCAGCCAGTTCATTTTCATTCTTAATGGCATTATATTCCCTCTTCTGATCCGGTTCTGTCAGAACCTGACTGGCAATACTGTCGCAGAAAAGAGTCAGTGTCGGGGCTGATTCAATCACGCTCATCATGTCTTCATTGAGCTTTATGGCCCTGCCTTTTGAATACTTCTTCAACAGTGAAAGCAGCAGTGTGCGAATAGACTTGACATCGCAGTCTTTCTCAACAAAAGGAACCAGCTCTACAAATTCAACACTGGCAAATACCGCAAATATATTCTCGTTAACAAAATCCTTGGTTCTGGTGATGTTACTGACTCTGACACGGTTTTTTACGTTGATAAAGTAAGTATAGGAATTGTCATTAAACATTTCCTTATGACTTATGGTTCCCACATATGCGTAGCTCTGACGCAGATCATCAATGCTGCAGCTGAGCAAATCCTGATCATCGTGGCAAACCAGAACAAGTTCCTCACCCTTTTCATAACACTGTTCAAAAACACGTTCAGTTCTGCTGTTTGCAGTAATGGATACCATTGACAGTGATACCAGTGGAACATCTACTCCCACCAGTGGATAAAAATCATTTTTTATTTTTTCTTTCTGCATAACGTAATCCTATATCACTCATCAATTATAATAATCAATAACCAATATATTTTAAAAAATAAAGAACAAAAATCGTTCTAAATCAAAATAGTTCAATCCGGATATCTGAATAAGAGATATCACAGACACAAATCATAAAATATTCAGAAAAACGGGTATTACTGTGTAAAAACCGCCAGTCCGCCGTTTTTCCTTCTCATAAAATTCTTCTACTGCCGGAAAAATTCCTTTTTATTCCCTTCTCATTACATTCAGTCAGTAATATCTTCATCTTCTGTTGTCTGATATTACCGGAGCATAATGCCACCTTCCGGCACACTTTAATACTCTGTCATAAAGACAGACCAACCACCTTAATAAATATATCCAATTTCAGGTAAAATCAAGTAAAAAAACGTTTTTTTAATAAAATTGACTATAAAACAGACGATCTATAATTTTCTCTTTTCCAGTGCTTAAAAAGACTTCAGAAAAATATCTGAAACTGGTTAATAAAAACGCTTAGAGACAAAGTTCTGCAAATAAATAACAGCGTCTAAATCAATTCCACCTGCTTATATTAAATTACATTAAACGGGAATTCAGAAAATATTTCAGAAAATATTGCAGAAAATATTGCAGAAAAAGAGCTGACAGGATAACTATTGAATAATATGAATGAAGACCGGGCTGACCGCATCCGGTATGCTGACAGCCTTCTGCTTTTTTCAACCTAACTTCAAAAAAAGACATCTGTCAGCATATATGAAATCAGCTGTTAAGCCTTTTTCTTAAAGAGTTCATCATCATGAACGAGAATCGGAGGCTTTCTACCCTCAACAACCTCAGCATCAATGATAACCTTGGCAACCTCATTCTTTGAAGGAAGGTCATACATGGTATCCAGGAGGAGAGATTCCATAATGGAGCGCAGGCCTCTGGCACCGGTATGTCTTTCCATGGATTTATCCGCAATGGCATCCAGAGCATCATCAGTAAAATCAAGTGTTACCTTGTTTAATTTAAAGAGAGCCTTGAACTGACGGGTAATAGCATTCTTCGGCTGGGTAAGAATACTGATTAAAGCCTCCTTGCCGAGCTCATCGAGGCTGGCAATTACCGGAAGACGGCCGATAAATTCCGGAATAAGACCGAACTTGGTCAAATCCTCAGGTTCAACCTTGGCAATTTTTTCACTGAGGTTTAATTCCTCTTCCTTGCCGTAGACGGTTGCATTAAAACCGATACCGGAATTCTTCTCAACACGCTTTTCGACAATCTTATCAATACCGGCAAAGGCACCGCCGCAGATAAACAGAATCTTGGAGGTGTCCACCTGTACAAAATCCTGCTGCGGATGCTTTCTGCCGCCCTGAGGAGGAACAGAGGCGATAGTTCCTTCAATAAGCTTCAGTAACGCCTGCTGTACACCTTCACCGCTAACGTCTCTGGTAATTGACGGATTGTCTGACTTACGGGAAATCTTATCTATTTCATCTATAAATACGATACCGCGTTCAGCCTTTTCCACGTTATAGTCGCAGTTCTGCAACAGCTTCTGAATGATGTTTTCCACGTCTTCACCGACATAACCGGCTTCAGTAAGAGTGGTGGCATCAGCCATAGCAAAAGGAACATTCAGCAGTCTGGCCAGTGTCTGAGCCAGCAGAGTCTTACCTGAACCTGTTGGTCCGATAAGCAGAATGTTGGACTTGTTCAGTTCAACACCGTCATAGGAATCATTAACCAGCTGACGCTTGTAATGATTATATACCGCTACGGAAAGTATCTTTTTGGCACGTTCCTGACCGATTACATAGTCATCAAGATGTTCTCTGATTTTATGAGGGGTAGGAAGAGCATCAAGCTCCTTGGAAATATCCCCTTTCCTTTCAGCAGCTTCTGATTTAAGTCTGTCTTTGGTGATAATATCGTTACACAGGTCAATACACTCATTACAGATATAAACGCCCTGATCGACACCTTTAATTAGTTTACGAACCTCAAACTGCGATTTGTTACAGAATGAACAGCGCAACGGTTCGTTATTTTCTTTATTGTTTCCCATCTGATTACTCGCACCCGAAGATTTATGGACGTTTAGTGATTACTTCATCAATTAAACCAAATGCCATAGCCTCTTCAGCAGACATAAAGTTATCTCTATCTGTAGCAGCCACAATTTCCTCATAGCTTCTGCCACTGTGTAAGGCCAGCTTTCTGTTAAGTTCTTCCTTGATACGCAAGGTTTCTCTTGCATGAATTTCAATATCTGAAGCCTGACCTTTGAATCCGCCTAAAGGCTGATGAATCATTATTCTGGAGTTAGGTAATGAATATCTCTTGCCTTTGGCGCCGGCAGTAAGCAGGAATGACCCCATGGAGCAGGCCTGTCCCATGCATACGGTGACTACATCCGGTCTGATAAACTGCATGGTATCATAGATACTCATTCCGGCAGTCACCACACCGCCGGGAGAATTGATATACATATAGATATCTTTGTCAGGATCCTCAGATTCCAAAAAAAGAAGCTGGGCACAAATAAGATTAGCCATATGATCCTCCACTTCACCTGTCAGGAAGATAATACGGTCTTTAAGCAGACGGGAATAAATATCATAGGATCTCTCCCCTTTTGCAGTCTGCTCAATAACATAAGGAACAAGTGTGGACATCCTGGTAGAATCTGCGTATACAGACATAATCCAATTCCTCTTGGTAATTATAATTTTTATTTATATCAATAATGACACTCCGGCAGGCGTATGCCTGACAGGATTCCTGCTTCAATGTCCGCTGACCTACTGAAAGTTTTCAGTCTTATACGGACTCCGCAGGCGTAAATTCGGGGATGCCGTACCCTATTCCGACCTTCATCCGCCAGCTGCAACTGACAAATTTTCAGTCCGGAAGTATTATATAAATCTGATTGATTACCGTATTAAAAAATTAGAAATATATATTAAAAATTTTTATATATAGCAATTAATACCACAGCAATCACAAAACTGATGACTGATTATATCTCAAAAATGTTAAATTTTATAGCGTGCCGGTGTCAAAATACACCATACAACACATAATAGGATTTTTTTAATCTTTTTTGTACAATATTCGTGCGGAACATCAATACTTGTTGAGAGCAGGTTCTGAAGAATCAGAAACAGCAGGCATCCTTAAATCTGAGGGCCTTGGCATCTTTAGGAGAGATTTTTGTCTCAATACCGGGAACCAGAGGCCAGGCAATACCGATATCCGCATCATTCCATAATATAGAGTGTTCTGAGGATGGATCATAGTAACTGGTGCATTTATAGACAAATTCCGCTGTTTCACTCATCACATAAAAACCGTGGGCAAAACCTTCAGGAACCCAGAACTGTCTCTTGTTCTCTGCTGAAAGAACCACCCCCACATATTTCCCGAAGGTTGGTGAACTTTTTCTTATATCAACCGCAACGTCATATACTGTTCCGGAAACCACCCTCACCAGCTTTCCCTGAGGATTATTAAGCTGATAATGAAGTCCTCGCAGTACACCGATGGTAGACATAGACTGATTATCCTGCACAAAAGTTCGTTGAGCGATCTGCTCCTTAAAATCAGAATCCCTCCAGGTCTCCATAAAATAACCTCTGGAATCGCCATATACGACGGGCTCCAGAATTTTTACATCACTGATGGCTGTGTCTATTATTTTCACTAAAAATCTCCTTTATATTTTATCCATCATTACCTGATAACGGCTGATTATGCTATTCTTCATCTTAGTCTTAAATCAGTCGCGGGGCGTTACGTTTAATTCCTGCATTCCTGCATTCCTGCTTTCAAATCCGGTCATAGATAAAATATTATATTTTGTCATGTCCCGGCTACTTTAAACTTTTGAGATAAAGACCATAGTCATTTTCATGCATCATATCAGCAAGCTTTATAAGTTCCTCACGGGTAATAAAACCGTTATTGTAGGCAATCTCCTCCGGACTGCATATAATACAGTTCTGACGTTTCTGCAGTGTTTTCACATATTCGGCAGCCTCAAGGAGGGAATCATGAGTACCGGTATCCAGCCAGGCTATGCCGCGACCTAAAATCTCTACCTGGAGAGCATTATTGTTAAGATATATTCTGTTAATATCGGTAATTTCCAGTTCACCTCTGGCTGAAGGCTTTAAACTTTCAGCATACTCAATAACGCGGTTATCATAAAAGTAAAGCCCGGTGACAGCGTAATCCGATTTAGGATTTTTCGGTTTTTCTTCAATGGAGACGGCTCTGCCCTCCTCATCAAACTCCACCACGCCGTATCTGTGCGGATCTCTCACCTTGTATCCGAAAACACATGCTCCGCTCTTTATGGAGGCGCCCTTTTTTACTATATCCTCAAGGCCGTGTCCATGGTAGATATTATCGCCAAGTATAAGGCACACGTTGTCAGAACCTATAAAATCCCTGCCGATAATGAATGACTGAGCCAGTCCCTCCGGTTTCTCCTGTACAGAATAACTGATACGGATACCGAACTGAGAACCGTCCTTCAACATTCTCCTGTATATAGGGGCATCATCCGGATTTGAAATAATCAGGATATCACGTATACCTGCCAGCATCAGAGTTGATAAAGGATAGTAAATCATCGGTTTATCATACACCGGAAGCAGCTGCTTGTTACACCCCATGGTTATCGGATACAGTCTTGTACCGTAGCCGCCTGCTAAAATTATCCCCTTCATTGCATCACTCCTTACTATGCTGCTTTTCTTAAGCACCGACATACCGGTATGTCATAAACAGAAATTATTTCTCGTAACAGAGAATGTTATGCTCTATTTCATACTGCCAGTCACCAGGTTCAATATTAAAAACCTGATGTATTCTGGTGAGATTAAGTTTGGAATTCAATGGTCTTACTGCTCTGGTTTTATATTCAGAAGAACCCACCGGATTAATCTTTACATCTCTAACATGAATACCGCTGTTTTTACAGGCTTTGTAAATACTTCTCGCGAACTCGTACCAGCTGACATCCCTCTTTCCGGCCAAATTGTATATTCCCCATCCGGAAAAATCAGGATTTTTTTCAATAAAACCGGCTATCTGCAGAATCGCCTCCGCCAGGTCTCCGGCGTAGGTCGGCCCGCCGACCTGATCAGCAACCACATTGAGTTCATCTCTGGTTTTAAAGAGATTGACCATGGTTTTTACAAAATTCCTGCCGTGCCGGCCGAATACCCAGGAGGTACGTAGAATTACATACTTTCCTTTACTGTCGATTATCGCTTTTTCCCCGGCAAGCTTGCTCCTGCCGTAGACATTTAATGGATTAACCTTATCATTTTCCGAATGAGCCTCCTCACCTGAACCGTCAAACACATAATCAGTGGAAATATGAATAAGCGGGATATCTCTTTCAGCACAAATCCTGGCAAGGTTACCCACTGCCGTCGCATTAACCTGAAATGCCAGATCCTTTTCCTCCTCGGCTTTCTCCACATTGGTATATGCGATAGCGTTAATTACGCATCCGGGCTTCTCGTCAGCAACAACCTGAAGCAGCCGGTCATAATCAGTAATATCAAGCTGAGTTCTATCTTTGGCAGTATACATAAGTCCCCCGGCCTCAGCCTTTTCAACCAGTGAATAGCCGACCTGTCCGTTGGAGCCTAAAATTAGCAGTTTCATAAAGTAAGATAAGATAAAATTAAATTTAAAAAATTAAAAAACGGCACAATCAAATCAAAAATCAGTAATCAATATTTATATTTATTATTTTACAATTTGCTATTTATAAAACATAAAACATAAATTATAAATTATTGAACTACAATCTCCGGAAAAATACACAATAGTATTACATAATCCGGATATTATTCTAAATATCAATCTTCAATTTTAAGAATCTTTTTCCACCACGAATCATTTGCAAGATACCACAGAATTGTCTTTTGAATCCCGCTTTCAAATGTCTCCTGCGGCTTATAATTAAGTTCATGCATTATTTTGGAAGCATCAATAGCATAGCGCCGGTCATGCCCCGGTCTGTCCTTTACATAGGTTATAAGACTTTTCGAAGAAATCCCCCTGGAAGCAGGACATAACGGATATTTACGGCGGTATTCCTCATTATTGCTGAAGATGACATCAATTTTTTCACAGAGAAGATTTACGATATCAATATTAGCCCATTCATTGATACCGCCGATGTTATAGCTTTCTCCGATTCTTCCCTGATGCAGAATAAGATCTATTCCCAGGCAGTGATCCATAACAAAAAGCCAGTCTCTTATCTGTCTTCCGTCACCATATACCGGAATATTCCTGCCGTAAAGAATATTAGTGAGAGTCAGCGGAATCAATTTCTCCGGATGATGATAATAACCGTAATTGTTTGAACAGTTTGATGTGGTAACCTTTAGCCCGTAAGTATGATGGTAGGCTCTCACCAGCATATCAGATGAAGCCTTGGATGCGGAATAAGGAGAATTCGGCTGATACTGATTTGTTTCTTTAAATGGCGGATCCAGAGGAGTCAGGGTACCGTAGACCTCATCGGTGGATACATGATGAAATCTGTGCTCCTCCCGTTGTGATACCGGAGAATCCAGCCAGACACTTTTGCAGGCTTTAAGTAACGAATAGGTTCCCAGAATGTTAGTATTAATGAATTCATCAGGACCGGTTATGGATCTGTCTACATGCGATTCAGCTGCAAAATGCACCACTGTGTCAACATCATTCTCTGTCAGAATCTGCTCTATGAGTGGAGTGTTGCCGATATCGGATTTGATAAATGCAAACCGGGGATTATTCTCTAAATCTTTAAGATTATCAGGATTCCCGGCATACGTCAGAGCGTCAACAACAATAATTCTGGCATTGCTGTATTTATCCAGCCAGTAATGCACAAAGTTAGAACCTATAAATCCGGCAGCGCCGGTTACCAGTATATTATTCAACATGATAATCTCGTATATATATAAATCATATAATTCAAGTGATAAACTTAAGTAGAAATAATGTTATATCAACTGTTACAATGTATAAAGTCTGCATTCATAAAACATAAAAACGGGCAAAAGCTTCCTATTTCATTTCATTTTCTTTACAACGACAGAACATACTTTCTGATAGAAGCATATACCATAGGCATAAACTGATTTTATGGTTTTGTTTTCTATAAAACGGCCGGCATATTTTTTATCTATTATCTGTTCTACGGCCTTTTCAGCAATACTTACCCGGTCATCCAGTTCCCCGGCTGCTATTTTCAACTCCAGGACAGCTATATCAGTTTTATCTTTTGAGAGCAGTATCATATCGGCGTAGCCGTTTCCTGACTCCATATTTGACTGATGGCTCTCTATAAGGGAACCACCGTTTATCAGGAGTCCGTTCATAAATCCATGATAGTAGTTCTCCTTTGGCGCTCTGGTGGAAAAGTCCCTGATGGACACATATTTAGCAAGAAGACCACTGAGACTATTTTCAACTAATTCCGCATCCCCCGTGAATAATCCTTTTATCAGATCATCGGTGCGGTTTTTTATGACGGTATTCTTTTTATAGAAATTGAGAATCTTGGATTTAAAGCATTTTCGAATTTCTTCATTTGGAATGTATACACTGCATACATCTTCTTCCTCACTGATGTATTGCGGATTAAAGGTGAGATATCCGGTATAGAGCAGCAGAGTCCAGAAATCATTTATATCATGATTTTTCAGATCTCCGTAGCATAGGGTTTCTCTTACCTCAACTTCAATTGATTCCCCATCCATAAGACTCTGCATCTTTTTAATGTCTTCAGGACCTATAAACCCCATAAACTCTTCAATAATGTCGTTACCGCTGGTGTTTATCCAGTAGTTCCCGGCGGTAATTTTCCCGTTTTCTTTGCCTGTTTTTTCACGGTTCTCTTTACAGAAGGACATTACATCCCAGGGGCAGAACATATGGATGTCTCCAAAATAATAACCGTCGTAATTTTTTTGAGCTGTTTCCTGACAGGCTTCCAGACCATAATAGGAAAGGACCTTTTCTGTCTCGTCTTCAGTAAAGCCTATTCCTTTGGACATATCTTCTTCACCGGTGCTAAGAACTGAATAAACCAGAAAATTATTAAGCCCCGTAAAAATACTTTCCTTGGCTGCTCTTAAACATCCGGTAAGTACGGCCCGGTCGAGATCAAAATTGGTTTTGAGGGCATTGCCAAGAAACGGGCTGATTATGTTAATCATTTCCTTGTAGTAGTTATTCCGGGCTGCTTTGGCAATAGGAACATCATATTCGTCTATCAGGAGAATCGGTTTTATTCCGTGATGCTTATGGAGAAACATTAACAGTTTGCTTAAAGAGTCTGTTATTCTGTCTTTATTAGCAATATTACAGATAAAATTTTTATCTGAGGCTATTTCATTAAAAATCCTTTTCTCAGCATTATTCAGATTAGGACTTTCAGCAAGATAACTGAAGGAGTTGTACATATCAAAAACAATACAACCGAACTGGTAGTATGCTCTCTCAAACTCACTTCCGTCTACCTGTTTAAGAGAGATAAAAACTACCGGAAACTTCCCCATATATTTATTGCGGAAATCCTTGTATTTATCTTCCTTAAGGATATCAGTATTCTTAAACCATTTTTCCTGTCTGGAGGTATCTCCGGGGTTTTCCGGATCAAGAGAAAGAAAGTCGTAGAAGGTTGACATGGTGAGAGTTTTACCAAAACGTCTCGGTCTCGTAATAAGCATTACATCAACATCATTATCTTCAAAGATGGTTTTGATAAAGGGAGTTTTATCGACATAATAGTGGTTTTTCTCAATAAGTTTGTGAAAAAGTTCAGTACCAATACCGATAGATTTCAACATTTTAATTCCCCTCTCAGAGCAAGTCTTGAATACATATATTCTTATTTGTGCTAGTCTATCATATCCTGTGACTATTTTAAGTGAGATGCGGTGAAACTTTAATGAAAAACCTAGTATAAAGGGAAATCAGTGTGCGTGATCTCCACTATATCAGGCTTTTTGACCGGCAGGTCTTTAACCATCAGCATAAGAAAAATGATTCCCCCAAAAATTAACTTTTGAGGTTAAATATTATCTACCAAAGGCTTTAGATTGTTGTATCAGACTTTTAAACCGGGGGATTTATACTTAATTTTGATAACTAAGCAGACATAAAAAAGCCCGGTAAAAACCGGGCCTTTAAACTGGGTTAAGTTCTACAGAAAATTAGTTGTTTGGAGTAACTAAATCGTAGAAGCCTTTCTTTTCTTCGTTAACCTTACCGTTCTTGAGAACAACATCAACGATTTCTTCAACTAAGGCACGGTTACGGATGTTCTGAAGCTTAGCTCTATCCTTCATGATAGCCTTCTTGAATTCTTCAGACTGATCGTAGGCAGAAGCGATAGAATCAATTAACTTGGATACGCGTTCTTCATCAAACTTGATGTCGTACTTCTTGCATACAGCATCTACAACAAGTCTGCGCTTAACGAAGTTAACAGCTGTTTCTCTGTATAACTTTTCAGCAGCTTCCTGATCGATATTAGGAGCCTGGTTATCTTCCTTCTTCATGCTAGCGATATGCTGAGCAATTTCTCTTTCTGGTAAATCAGAGAAGTTACCGTACTTTTCAACGAGCTTTGAAAGAACTTCATTACTGTTCATTCTGTACATTACAGAACTGATTTCTCTTTCCATGTTCTTCTTAACATCAGCACGGAAATCTTCAATAGAACCGTTAACACCGAAGCTCTTGAGTAATTCTTCGTTTAATTCAGCTGGCTTACGAGCCTGAATTTCAGTAACCTTAACCTTGAAGTTAATGCTCTTGCCGGCTAAATCAGAAACAGGACAGTCTGCAGAGAAATTGCTGGTGAATTCGTATTCATCATCAACCTTGTGACCTACTACGCTGTCTTCAAGACCAGGAATGTAGTAGTGGTTGCCGACAACAAGGGTCTGATTTTCAGAGAAGTACTTGGTGAGGTTTTCATCACCGCTTAAGTTTTCAAGGTGTAAACGAACGAGGTCATTCTTTTCAGCAGCCTTGTCAGCCTTTTCCCATACGCCCTGCTGTAAACATAAGGTTTCGATCATCTTATCGATGTCAGCTTCAGAGATTTCACCGTTAACCTTCTTGAATTCGATAGTATCAACGCCTTCAGCCATGTCAACTTCAGGATAAACTTCAACTGAGAACTGATAGATGAAATCAGCATCGCTTGGCTTGCCGCCGTTCTCAACTTTTTCAATTACAGGAAGAGCTTCAGAAAGATTAGAAACATTTGCATCCTTGATAGCCTTAGGCATAGAGTTGCTGATAACAAAGTTAACAACATCATCGAGAATCTGAGCATAGTAGTTCTTTTCGATAATGTCTACAGGGACCTTCCCCTTACGGAAACCTGGAACACGCTTATCCTTGCAGTACTTGCGAACTACCCCTAAATATGCCTTTGAATATTCTTCAGCCGGTACAACTACCTTAATGCTGCGGGTCAAACCTTCAGTTGATTCTACTGAAACTTGCATGAAACACCTCAATATATTTTACAAAAAAAATGATTCCCCAAAGGGACACAGTCAGATTGGATTTCCGCTTTGACACCCGGTGCTTCACCGGACTGCTTCAGTCCTTTCAAAACCAGCTAAGCATAAGTTAAATATGCTCTGCCCTGTTACAGCCTTCATCCGTTTTACCGAAGCCTGATGGCTTACGGAATAATATGGAATAAAAGCCGGGAGATATCATGTTAAAACGTTTGGAACGATTAAAAAATTCACGGTATTATAATATTTACCGTGTTTTATGTAAACCTAAACCGTTTTTTATATTATGGAACAATTTCACAAAATCTTATTTTTGCCTGCCGTTTGAACGTTTTTTACCCAATCATCTTTATTGCGTTTATTATGTATTAAGGCATGTATTACAATCCTGAAATTCATTAATTGCAAATATCCCTGCATATAATCCTTACATGATATACTCAATCCGGTTTTCATAGAGAACTGAAACTTAATTGTACCCTCTTAATCCGTAAACTGTCCCCCTGAGTGTGGACACGGAATTTTTAAGTTTCCAAAAGACAGGACAGCAGGCTTTCAGGCACATAGAATTCATAGCAATCAAATGAAAACCGCAATCAAATGAAAACCGCAATCAAATGAAAACCGATAAGAAGCAGGGATAATCAAGGAAAGAATTAATGAAAGATAAAAAAGATAAAAAAGATAAAAAAGATAAATCAATAAAAGATAATTTTTTAGAAGAATCAGATAATTCTGCCGGACTAGACGTAACAGCAGTCCCTGTTTTATTTTCAGCAGACATTTATCCGGCATGTATCCCGAATACCGCATGTATCCCGAATACCGCATGTATCCGGAATACCGGCAAAAAGGTTAATCACTACATTTTCGGTGTAAAAAAAGCAAATTCCGCAACGCTGCAGGACTCAGACTGTGAAGCTTTAAAATGCAGTCTGGAGAATAGTAATGAACCTGATAATAAAGAACCTGATATGTTTCTGGATGAAAACAAAAATTTTCCTGTCGGAATCATCGAGGGATTCTTCGGTACCCCCTGGAGTATGGATTCACGTCTGGCACTTATCTCTCAATTAAATGGAGACCGGATCGGCTTTTATATCTATGCCCCGAAAAATGATTCCAGGCTTAGAAAAAACTGGATGAATGAACTCCCGGAAAATTATATCAGTGAACTCAACATACTGGCTGAATCAGCTCACAACCGGGGAATCAAGTTCGGCATCGGCTTTTCTCCACTGGGGGCTACTAAAAATCTGGAGATGCACCTTCCTGTTTTAAGAAAACAGATTAGTGCTTTTGCCGAAAAAGTTCAGCTCGACTACTTTGCCCTGCTGTTCGATGATATGCAGATATCATTAGAGCATGAAGGCTCCATGCAGAACAGCATCATCAGGGAATGCTACAGCATTGTCTCTAAGAAAAACATCCATCTTATAGTCTGCTCCAGCTACTATACAACGGATCCCATTCTGGAAAAGGTCTTCGGAAAAATGCCGGCTACCTATTACCGGGATCTGTTAAAGGATATTCCGGCGGATGTGGATTTATTCTGGACCGGAAGTAAAGTCATCAGCACCGACTATACCGAAGAAGATCTTGAACTTGCCACAAAACTTTTGGGAAGAAAACCTTTCATATGGGATAACTACCCGGTTAATGACGGGAAAAAAGCGAGTGACTATATTTATCTGCAGCCTTTTACCAACAGACAGAATCTTATCAGGTTCTGTAGCGGTATAGCTGTAAACCCCATGAAACAGACCTTTTTAAATCTGATTCCTCTCGCAAACATTACCAGAGCTATTCTAAACCTCAATGACTGCAATAAGCAGTATGAAAAGCTGGAAAACAACTTTTCTGACAGTGTTTTAAAGAGATACCCGGATTTATTGAAGTCCTTTATCATAAAATACCACGATCTGCTGGCGCATACCCCACTTCCGAAAATAGATAACTCTGTAAAAAACGAAATGCTGCAGACCCTGGATGATATATGCAGTACCCTGCTGACCTCTCTTCTAAAAAAAATAGAGACTTCATTACTTCAAAATATAAATATATCCGGAAAAATCTTGCCGGAAACATCCTGTATGGAAAACTATACAGGAAGACAGGATTCAGGAGAAAACATCAGCCCGGATCAGCATAACCAACATAACCAAAATATAAAAGACGGTAAAAACAGCACTATAGATACAAATATAGATACAAATACAAATGCAAATCCTAATCATCTTTCTAAATGTCCGTCGGAAAGACTTCCGTCAGAAAGGCTGCAGGAATTGGCTAATCTTATAAGAGAACTGCTTTCGGATAAACACTGTCAGATTACACCTGCCGAAAATATGATAAGTACTGGAAAAGATGACAAATATAATGAAAATAATGAAGATAAAAAAGGGAGTAGAAATAAGAGAAATAACCATACCGTTTTCTCCTCAAATCAGGTTGAAGAATATTCCGATGGTTCAGTTTCGTCATCAGGCCATCTCCGGGAAATCTGCTCTGAATCCGACGCTGTAATCAGTATCAAAGATGATTCAGATATAAAACGTCTATGTACCGGGATATCTGAATATAAAACGTCTGATGATGCGCATTATATGGAAGGAATTGAAGAAAATAGAAGAAATAAAACATTCTCAGACAGCAGTATTTTATCCTCCGGAGTCTGTTTTGAAATCACCTCCGGAAGTAATAACGGAATTGACAGCAGTACCCCTGTAAGAAGTCTGTATTTAGTACTTACACCGCAAACCTCTGTGTGGATGTGTCCGGGGTTGAATGAAACGCTGGAATTCAGAAAATTTCTGCTTTCCGGATATAAATTTGATCCGGCATGTCTTACAGGTTAAAAATATCCGTGCTATGTTCTTTTCACCGGAGTATTTGTAAAATTCTTTTCAGGAAATGCTCATGCATTTCCCCAAAAAGAATCCACATTATTTTTACTGATATTCCGGTGTATTCAAATAAATTTCAGTCATTGGATTTTTATCAAAGTTCACCGCATCTCACTCTAAATATTATGTAGATATGATAAACTGACAAAAATAAAAAATACGTACATTCAGGGCTTGTTCTGAGGAAAATGAAAATTGTTGAAACCTATCGCTATCGGTACTGAAATATTTCATGAATTAATTGAAAGCAACAGTTATTACGTGGACAAAACCTCATTTATAAGTAACGTCTTCGAAAAAAATACT
>JAEEGF011508920.1_pt1 | contig 31126 bp, 31 predicted proteins | sample 9134171 | NCBI WGS metagenome assembly JAEEGF01 (sample SAMN16246542, study PRJNA631951) | gut metagenome | biome: gut microbiome; feature: rumen; material: AP-attached | host: Bos | place: Iran: Karaj | collected 2018-10 | reverse complement strand
CCTTCCGTCATCCGCGCCGCGGACGTTGAGTCCGTGGTGGTGGTAGACTCGGTGGGGGACAGCAGCAAGATATCGGCAGGAGCAATCCGAGACTCCAAGAATCCCCGCGACATCCTGCTTGCCAAATCGGCCGCAAAGGTGGTGATCAATTCCGGCCTGTTTGTGGACGGTTTCTCCATCCAGACGGGTACGGGCGGTGCATCGCTTGCCGTTGTGAAGTATATCCGTGAGGAGATGATTGCCCGCGGTATCAAGGCTTCCTTCGCCCTTGGCGGTATTACGGCCCATATGGTAAAGCTGCACGAAGAAGGCCTCATCGGCCGTCTCATAGACGTGCAGTCATTCGACAAGGTGGCAGCGGAAAGCATCGCCAAGGACCCTTCACACATTGAGGTATCGGCGGTGGAGTATGCTTCCGGGCAGCATCTTGGATCGGCCACGCATGCGCTGGATATCGTGATTTTGAGCGCCCTGGAGGTTGATACGGACTTCAACGTGAACGTGCTGGTGGGCTCTGACGGCATTATCCGCGGAGCCATCGGCGGCCATCAGGACACGGCCGCAGACAGTGCTCTCAGCATCATCGTGTGCCCGCTCCTCCGCGGCCGCATCCCCTGCGTAGTGCCCAAGGTGACTACGCTCATCACTCCCGGAAAGTCCGTGGACGTGGTGGTTACGGAATACGGGGTAGCGGTGAATCCGGAGCGCCCCGAGGTCCGCGAGCGCCTTGTGGCTGCCGGAGTTCACGTTGTAGACATCCATGACCTTGCGGCCAAGGCCGGCAGCATCATCGGCACGCCTGACCCTCTCCCGTTCGGGGACAAGGTGGTTGGCATTGTCATGAACCGCGAGGGAAGCGTGCTGGACAAGATATACAATATCAAGTGATTACGCTTGAACAACTCCTGGAAAGCCGGGACCGTAGGGCTGAGCGCCAGCGGTCCCTGCTTTCTTTGTATCCAGGCAAGTCTCTCCTGTGCCTCACGGTTATGCTGCCGGGGCCGGTTAAGCGGTCTGCCATGTCCCTGAAGATTGCCTCTGCTGCCGTTGAGGCGGTGCATGGGGCGTTTTCGCCGATATTTGAAGAGCTTCGGGACCTGGAAACCGGGTATGAAGGGTATTTCATGGTTGATATGGACCCTTTTGATGCCAAGAAATGCGCAGTGGAACTCGAAGAAACCCATCCCCTTGGCCGCCTTTTTGACCTTGACGTCATTCTGTCCCTGAAAAAGCCCGTTTTTGCGGACGGCGGGGTTGAAATTGGCGCTTCGTCCCTGAAAAAGCCCGTTTTTGCGGACGGAGTGAGGCCATTGGGTAGGGAAGAGATGGGGTTGGAGCCCAGAAAGTGCATCATCTGCGGCAGGCCCGTACGTGAGTGCATGAGAACCCGAAAACACAGCACTGAAGAACTGCTTTCAAGGATTGAGGCAATAATTGATTATAATTTGTAAGAAAAACTTGATAAATAGGTAATAAAGTATTACCTTCGCATAGTTTTATTTCGCAGGTCATACCGGGAGTATTGGGAAGCCGGCGTTGTAATGGAACAGTTCAAAAACCTGGACATAGCGGAGATGCCTCTTGGCTCTCCTTACTTCAGTGACAAAGTGTCACGCTTCCTCGGGGCAAACGGGCTCCGGATGGAAGCCATGGACACGTATTATGCAGTCCAGGATCCGGACGGCAATATCATAGCCGGCGCAGGAATCAGCGGTGACGTCATAAAATGCGTTGCAGTGGCTCAGGAGGCCCGTTCGGAGGGTCTTATGGTGCCTCTGATTTCACGCATTGTAGCCGGTCGCGGCAATTTGAAAGTCTTTACCAAACCGGAGTACAGGGCTGTCTTCGAAAGCCTTGGTTTCCACGTGCTTGGAGAGGCTCCCAAGGCCATCCTTCTGGAAAACGGCAGGGGACTGCAGCAGTACTGCGAGCGCCTCCGCGCATTTGCAGGAGGTGGCAGGACAGGCGTCATAGTGATGAACGCCAATCCCTTCACGCTAGGGCATAAGTACCTCATTGAGAAGGCTCTTTCGCAGGTAGACCATCTGGTAGTGATTCCGGTGAAGGAAGATGTCTCCCTGTTCACGTACAAGGAGCGTCTGGAAATGATCTGCCGCGGCGTTGCCTCCGTGAGGGGCGGTGACGTTGACGTAGTGGAAGGCAGCCCTTACACCATATCGGCCGCCACGTTCCCCACATACTTCCTCAAGGACCTTACTGACGCCGCTGAGCAGCAGATGCTGCTGGACCTTGACATTTTTGCAAAGCACATTGCCCCCGCCCTTGGCGCCACGGTGCGTTTTGTGGGTTCAGAACCTTATGATGCCCTCACGGCACGCTACAATACCCTGATGACCAACGCGGTTGAGATAGAGCGCTTTGAAGGCATAAGCGCTTCCAAAGTTCGCAAGGCTTTGGCAGAAGGGGACTACGCTGCCGCAGCGGCAATGTGCCCTGAAACAACACATCCGTACCTCCTTGCCGCCCTTGCAGAGAGGGCGCTCCGTATGGAACTTGACACCCCCCTGAAGCCAGGCCTTGTGGGTCCTGACTCCAACGGAGCCCACAAGGACATGGATTATGGCACCATGCTACGTGGTATTAAGGCCATCCGCCCTTTCTTCCCGGCCATTGCTCGTGCAAAGAGCCCGGAAGAACTCCGCCAGCTTGGTATCGACGCAGAAAACGCCATGATGGCGGCTACGGGCGGCGTAAACACCCACCGCGGCGCCATTTTTGCCATTGGCCTTGCCCTAAATGCGTGGGGGCAATCGGCTGGTAATGAGCAGATTATGCAATTGTCCCTATGCCGGATTGCCCAGGGACTTAGAGCTAACTCGCTTGCAATCAATAACTTGCCTTCACGGGGCGCAAGGGCCATTGCCCTTACAGGCTACAAGGAGCTGTTTCAGGACTGGCTGCCATACTACAGGAGATTGCCGGTCGCAGCCGGCAATGACGGAAGGGTCGCAGCCGGCAATGACTGGGTGCTTCAACGCTTGCTTCTTCGCATCATGTCCACCCTGGACGATACCTGCATAGTGCATAGAGCAGGTGAGGAAAGGGCGCAGTTGGTGAAGCAGGAGGCGGCAGCGCTGCTGAATGACTTAGAATGGAAAGACAAGTTGAAAGCACTCTGTGACCGTTATGCGGCAGAGAACATCTCCCCTGGCGGCGCGGCAGACATGCTTTCACTCACGATATTTATAGACTCAATTATATAATATGGTAACACTTCATTCAGAAGGAGTATATCTCCTTGATGGAAAAACAATTGCCAATGAGGCTCCGCTCTCAAGGGACGAGGCCCGCGAAAACACCATCGCCTATCAGATCCTGAGGGCGCACGATGTGAACGGTTCCAAAGGCAAGGAACTGAACATCCGTTTCGATGCCATGGTTTCCCATGACATCACCTATGTTGGTATAATCCAGACTGCACGTGCCAGCGGACTCACCAAGTTCCCGCTGCCCTATGCAATGACCAACTGCCACAACTCACTGTGCGCAGTGGGCGGTACCATCAACGAGGACGACCACGTCTTCGGTCTTTCCGCAGCCAAGAAGTACGGCGGTATCTACGTGCCTGCAAACCAGGCGGTTATCCACCAGTATGCCCGTGAGGCACTCACTGCCTGCGGCAACATGATCCTTGGCTCCGACTCCCACACCCGCTACGGTTCCCTTGGCAACATGGGCGTAGGCGAAGGCGGCGGCGAGCTTGTGAAACAGCTCCTGGAGAACACCTGGGACATCAAGGCCCCGGAGGTTGTCCTGGTATGGCTGGAAGGCAAGCCAAGGAAGGGAATCGGCCCTCACGATGTGGCCATTTCCCTTGTGAAAGCCACCTTCGAGAGCGGCTTCGTGAAGAACAAGGTCCTGGAATTCGCAGGCCCCGGCGTGAAGGAGCTTCCCGTAGATTTCCGTAACGGCATCGATGTCATGACCACGGAGACCACCTGCCTCTCCTCCATCTGGATCACTGACGATGAGGTAAAGGATTACTTCCAGATGCACGGCCGCCCGGAGGCTTACCGTGAGCTCAAGCCCGGAAAGGTTGCTTACTATGATTCCATGGTAACCATCGACCTTTCCAGCCAGGAGAGCATGATAGCCCTTCCTTACCACCCGTCCAACGCCGTGTCCATCCACGAGCTCCAGGCTAACCCGGAGAAGGTCCTGAAGGCCATCGAGGAAGACACCGTGAAGCGCTTCGGGGACAAGGTTCATCCGGACCTTCTCTCCAAGATCCGTGACGGAAAGGTCTATGCCGACCAGGGCATCATCGCAGGCTGCTCCGGCGGTACCTACGACAACCTTTCTGAGGCGGCATCCATCCTTCGCGGAAAGTCCATCGGCAACGATTACTTCACCATGAGCGCCTATCCCCAGAGCACTCCTGTGTACCTTGCAACCACCCGCAACCACATAGCAGAAGAACTTCTGGAGGCCGGCGTTGTTATCAAGCCCGCCTTCTGCGGCCCTTGCTTCGGTGCAGGCGACGTGCCGTCCAACAACGGCTTCTCCATCCGCCATACCACCCGTAACTTCCCCAACCGCGAAGGCTCCAAGCCCGGTCAGGGACAGATCTCCATGGTGGCCCTCATGGACGCCAGGAGCATCGCAGCCACCGCTGCCAACGGCGGCGTAATCACCGCAGCTACGGACATCGACTATACCGACGACCACAAGCGCTACAGCTTTGACGGCCGCATCTACGAAAAACGCGTCTACAACGGCTTCGGCAAGGCCATGACCGATGAGCCTCTCCGCTACGGTCCCAACATCAAGGACTGGCCGGTAATGCCCGCCCTGCAGGAGAACATGCTCCTGGAACTGGCCGCCGTAATCCAGGATCCCGTCACCACCACCGACGAGCTCATCCCTTCCGGCGAAACTTCAAGTTACCGCTCCAATCCGCTTAAGCTCAGCGAATTCGCACTTTCCCGCCGCGTCCCTGAATACGTTGGCCGCAGCAAGAGGATCCAGGCCGATGACCGTGACCGCCGCGCAGGTGTGCTTTCCGAAGACCTTCGCAAGGCCCTCTTGATTGCCGGCACCCCCGCAGAGAGCACTTCTTTCGGTTCCTGCGTCTTTGCACGCAAGCCCGGAGACGGCAGCGCCCGCGAGCAGGCCGCTTCCTGCCAGAAGGTTCTTGGCGGCGACGCCAACATCTGCTACGAGTACGCTACCAAGCGCTACCGTTCCAACTGCATCAACTGGGGTATCGTCCCGTTCACAATCGACCCTGACACCCCGTTCGACTACGCACCCGGCGACTACGTTTCCGTCCCCGGCATCCGCAAGGCCATCCTTGGCGGTGCGGAACAGATTGACGCTAAAGTCATTACCCGTGACGGCCGCTGCGTTCCCATCGTCCTTCACTTTGCGCCGCTCAATGAAACTGAGCGCCAGATACTTGCCGATGGCTGCCTGATGAATTACTATAAAAACAACAAATAAAAATGGAAAAAATCAAAATGACGACGCCGCTCGTAGAGATGGACGGCGATGAAATGACCAGGATCCTCTGGAAAATGATTAAGGACGAGCTTATCCTTCCGTTTGTGGACCTGAAAACCGAGTACTATGACCTTGGACTGCCTTATCGTGACAAGACCAGCGACCAGGTAACCATCGACTCTGCAAACGCCACCAAGCGTCTTGGCGTTGCCGTGAAGTGCGCAACCATCACCCCCAACGTGCAGCGCATGAGCGAGTACAACCTTCACCAGATGTGGAAGAGCCCTAACGGCACCATCCGTGCAATGCTGGACGGCACCGTGTTCCGCACACCTATCACCATCCCCAGCATCCACCCTGCAGTGAAGTTCTGGAAAAAGCCCATCACAATTGCCCGTCATGCCTATGGCGACGTCTACCGTGACGTGGAGATCCAGACCACGGAGCCCGGTGTTGCAAAGCTTGTGTTCGAGGGCGTTTCCGGAGAGAGAATCGAGGAAGTTATCCACGAGTTTGCAGGCCCCGGCGTCATCGAGGGCATGCACAACACGGACAAGTCCATCGCCAGTTTCGCACATTCCTGCTTCAAGTATGCACTTGACGTGAAGGAAAACCTCTGGTTTGCAACCAAGGATACCATCTCCAAGAAGTACGACGGCCGCTTCAAGGCCATCTTCGAGGAAATCTACGAGAAGGAATACAAGGAGCAGTTCGAGGCCGCCGGCATCGAGTACTTCTACACCCTCATTGACGATGCAGTCGCCCGCGTGATGCGTTCAGAGGGCGGTTTCATCTGGGCCTGCAAGAACTACGACGGCGACGTGATGTCCGATATGGTGTCCACCGCCTTCGGTTCCCTTGCCATGATGACCTCCGTCCTTGTGAGCCCCGACGGCAAGTACGAGTACGAGGCCGCTCACGGCACCGTTACCCGTCACTACTACAAGTATCTGAAGGGAGAGGAAACCTCCACCAACCCCATGGCTACCATCTTCGCATGGAGCGGCGCATTCCGCAAGAGGGGAGAGATGGACAACCTCCCTGAGCTTGTGAACTACGCCAACCAGCTTGAGGCCGCCTGCTTCGACACCCTGAACGAAGGCCTCGAGACCAAGGACCTTGTGAACCTCTCCGAGGGCATCACTCCCAAGGGCCTCACCTCCCTGCAGTTCCTCCAGGAAATCCGCAAGCGTCTGGCGGCACGTCTTGGCGCATAAATGTAAAAGGTTCGGTTTTTTATGCCGAACCTTTTACGTGATTATGCATTACAATAAGTATAGTGTAAATGGTTCGGTGGTTTTTACCGAACCATTTACATTTTGAAGGACTATTTGCCTACTTTGATGGATGCCATGCCGCTCTTGTGAGTGGTGAAGCTGCCGCATTGCAGGCCGCTGGCATCGATGTCACCGGCACCGCTTACGCTGAAGGAGGCCTTGCCTGCCTTACCGGACAGGTCGATGTCACCTGCACCGTTGACTGAGACGGAAAGCTCTTCAACATCAAGGGCATCGGCTTCGATGTCACCTGCACCGTTGAGGGTGAAGCTGAGGGAGGGGACTGCTATGCCGCTGAGGTCGAAGTCTCCTGCTCCGTTCACAAGGACCTCCAGGTTCTCTGAAGACTTGTAGCCGGTCTTGAGATCTACATCGGCAGCTCCGTTGACAAGGAGTTTCTTGAGTACGGGGAGGGTAATTGTGACGTCATATTCCTCTGCCCTGATGTTCACGTTGTCTTTGGTACCGAGCACCAGGACGCCGTCCTCTACCTTGTAGTCAATGTAATCGAATACTTCCTCGTTGGCCTTTACAAGCACCTGGAAGCTGTCTCCCTGGAAGAGTTCCATGTCTGAGGAACCGTTGACCGTGATAGCGTCAAAGCCGCTGAGGTCCAATGTTTTAGTAATGACCGGTCCCTTGCAGGTGACCTTCTTTCCGTTGTTCACTGTAATACCGTTTAAACCGTTAATGGGGAAAACACATGCTGCACAAAGCATTGCAGCGCCAATTAAACTTAGAGCTCTTTTCATATTATTCGAATATTTTAGAATTAAGACCAAGGAGTTCCATGCGGCGCTTTATGGCCGGGACATCTTTCGTGAGGAATTCTTCCCTCTGTGAGGCAAGGATCTTTTCCCTGGCATCCGGGGACACGAAGTACCCGATGCCGCGTTTGTTGTAGATTATCTCTTCCTGGGTGAGTTTTTCGTAGACTCGCATGACGGTGTTTGGATTCACGCCTATCTGCGCGCCGTACTCTCTCACGGAGGGTATTCTGTCATCGCCCTTCAGAGCACCGGAGAGGATTTCCTCTGCAAATACATCGGCAATCTGGAGATAGATGGGTTTGTCTGCGTGAAAGTCCATAATACTAGTGTTTAATGGTTTTGATGCGGTAGTAGATTCCTCCGGCAAGGCACAGGGCTGCTGCGGTCATGCAGGCTGCGAATCCGTTCATGATGGCGCTGCTATTATGCGTTCCTGCCACGAATTCAGTATTTACATTCCAGCCAATCCTGCTGAAAATGAAGGTCAGGGCAGAACTGATAACCATCATGGCTACGATTCCCCAGATAATCTTATGCTTTTTGAACACCAGTCCAGAGAGAAGGAAGTACAGGAAGTTTACACAGAAGCCGGAAATGAAGACCCAGACAAACGATGCTATGCTGAAATCTACTTCGCTGTTGCGGATTGCGTTGGTAATCTCTGACAGCATTCCGGAAAAACTGAAAAGGAGGGATTTGCCGCCGGTGTGGTCCAGGAGGGTGATGAGCCAGTCGGTGCCCAGGAATACTACAAAGAAGAGAACGGGAATCACAATGAGTGTGTTGATGAGCATGGATGTCCATTTCTCCAGACCCGATGCCGGGGCCATGAGCCATGCGCTCCCTTCCTTCTTTTTGGTGAGATAGCCATAGGTGCTTGTCTGGTAAAGTTCCAGGGCAATGAAGGCAAGGATGAATACTGCCAGGCGGGCATCACCGTTTATAGCCTGCCACTGACCGTTGACGATGAGATTGTAGCATACAACTACAATGTATGCGATAAGGCCGGAGAGCCCGATTCCAAGGGCGGCGAACATGTGGTTGCGCCACATCTGGGTAATGTCATATTTGAACCAGTTCCAGAAACGGGAACCGTTGAAAACTTCGTTTTTCATAGGGCTACTTGAATAAGGCTTTTACTACATCTTTGTGGGAGTGAACGGCGTTGAAGAGAGCCTCGATATTCACCTTGGACTCTTCTCCCGTCGCATTGGGATATACCTGGATGGTACCGCCTGGGGTACGCTCCAGATAGAGTGCATCCGGATTGATGGTGGTTCCGTAGTCGAACAGCAGCTTGGAGGAGATCTCTTCCAGGGATGCGTTCAGGAGCACCTCTTCCTTGTCCAGGATAATCACGGGGTCGATGATGTTCTCAAGGTCACGGACCTGGTGGGTGGATATTACAACCACGCTGTCTTCTGCGGTGTGGCGGGTGATGGCGCTTCTGAACTGTGCCTTGGAGGGGATGTCCAGGCCGTTGGTGGGCTCGTCCATGAAGTAGTGGCGGGCGTTGCATGCGAGTGCGAATGCAATCCAGGTCTTCTTGAGCTGGCCGGAGCTCATGGTGTCCATGCGCTGTGAAGGATCTACTTCAAGTTCTGCAAGGACCTGAAGGAATTTTGCATGGTCGTAACTGGCCCAGAGGCTGCCGGTCTCGCGGCCGAAGCGCTCTGCCTTGTTGTGCACGGGAGCAACCTCGTCGGGAAGATAGAACTGCTCCTGAAGAAGGGAGGGCTGGCGGTCGAAGGGATTGCGTCCATCTGTGTCGATGGTGCCCTCCTGGGGCTTCTTGAGGCCGCACAGCAGAGTGAGAAGGGTGGTCTTGCCCACGCCGTTTTCTCCAAGGAGGCCGTAGATGTTGCCCCCTTTAAGCTCCATGGAGATGTTCGAAAGAACTCTCTTGGTGCCGTAGCTGAAGGAAAGATTCGATACTGTTATCATAGCTTTGCGAGTGTATTAGTTCATTAGTACACCGCAAAGGTAGTAACAAAAATTTAATCTGCAAATTTTTTTTGACTTTTTTGTTGAAAAATGTGAAAGGTTCGGTTTTTTATGCCGAACCTTTTACATTATATGCCCTGTAGTGGCGTTTTGTGTGAAAGGTTCGACACTTTTTTCCGAACCTTTTACATCCTGGCTATCCCAGCGGGTAGAAAAGACTTTCGTACCGACTGTTCCAGCTGCGGTCATAGTGCCTGCGGACGGTTCGTGCGCTTGCAAAAAGGTTGAAATTGGCCCAGGCCTCCAGGAAAAGGACGGCAAAGTCCGTGCGGTTGTGAAGGGTAAGGGCAAACAGGGTGTACACTGCCACTATATATACGCATGCGCGCTCGCGGTCATCGGCCTGGGGAGAGGACGGGGCGGCAAGTGTGAGGCGCATTGACTGGGCAAAGGCTACGTCGGCAATGACATCGGCAAGGAGTGCTTCCTCCGAGGGCTTGTACATCTGAAGGCAGTACCTTTCCCCGGCGTGCTTCCGTGCCGATACCTCTTTTTCCAGGACGGGAAGGGGATCCGGCAGGGGGGACTCGAAGTACTTTGCGGGAGAAGATTCACCGCGGAGGAACTGAAGTGCCAGTACGCAGTAGTCCCTGACGGAGGCCTCAATTACCATTGAGTATGGAGCCTTCGCGTCTATGCGGGACAATATTTCCTGTACACTGGCCATTAGTGGGCGTAAATATACAAAAAATCGTTAAATTTGTGTCCATGAAGATAGTATTTTTGGATGCCATAACCATGGGCGATGCCTCCCTCGAGGAGATTGCAGCCCTTGGAGAACTGGTCACTTATCCCAGTTCAACTCCACAGGAGGCACGGGAAAGGGTAATGGATGCAGATGTAGCACTCCTTAACAAGGTAATAGTTGACAAGGAGTTCCTTGACGCCGCACCGAAGCTCAGGCTGGTGTGCGAGGCCGGCACCGGGATCAACAACATAGACGTCAAACTGTGCGAGGAGCGCGGAGTCATCGTAAGAAACGTTGCCGCATATTCCACAGATTCCGTGGCCCAGACCGCCTGGATGCACATCCTTAACCTTGCCGGAAGGGCGTTCCACTACAATTCCTTCGTACATGACGGCTCATACAGCCGCAATGTGGTGCATGTGGACTACCGCCATCCTTTCACGGAACTCTCCGGAAAGACACTTGGCGTGGTTGGCATGGGAGCAATCGGGCAGAAGGTAGCGGCAATTGCCAAGGCCTTCGGGATGGAGGTCATTTATTACTCCACATCCGGCACCAATCATTGCAAGGAGTATCCTGCAGTGTCGCTTGAGACACTGTTGGCAGAATCGGACGTCATTACCATCCACGCCCCCTACAATGAGCGTACGGCGGGTCTCATCGGCTATGAGCAGTTCAAAAAGATGAAAAGGACGGCCTTCCTGGTGAATACCGGCCGCGGAGGCATTGCCGTGGAAGCAGATCTTGCCAGGGCACTGGACGACGGTCTCATTGCCGGCGCGGGAATAGATGTGTACGTGAAGGAACCCCTTCCCCTTGACAGTCCCCTCATGAAACTTCAGCATCCGGAAAGGCTTCTGCTGAGCCCCCACATTGCCTGGTATTCGACGGAGGCCCGTGCCCGCCTTGCACACGAAATGGCGGAGAATATCAAGAAAGGTTGGTAAAGGTTCGGAAAAAAGTGCCGAACCTTTCACACAAAACGGCACTACAGGGCATATAATGTAAAAGGTTCGGCATAAATAACCGAACCTTTCACATTTTTGATGCCCTGTACTCCGAGGGCAGCATGCCGGTTTGTTCGCGGAACAGGCGGGAGAAGTTGCTGCGGTCGTTTATTCCCACGCGGCGGGCAATTACGGAGAACGGGGTGTCAGGCTCTGCGATGAGCTGTTTTTTTGCCTCCTCTATACGCAGCCGGGTGCGCCAGGTGCGGAAGTCTTCCCCCTTCTCTTCAATGCAGTAGTGGAACAGCTGGGCAGATGTTATGCCCATCCGCTTTGCCACCTGCGAGGGATTGCCCTCTGGCAGCAGGTAGCCGCGGTTTTTCTCCCACTGGTTTACTGCTGCGGCAACCTTGGACCCGGAAGAGGAAGGGGCCTGCTTCCATTTGTCAAGCAGACCCCCTAATCTTGAAAGTATTCCCGTCTTACCAGCCAAGGACATAGGCGAAGATAAGGGGAGCAACGATGGTGGCGTCGGATTCCACGATGAACTTGGGCGTATCCGGTGCCAGCTTGCCCCAGGTGATTTTCTCGTTGGGGACGGCGCCGGAGTAGGAACCGTAGCTGGTGGTGGAGTCAGAAATCTGGCAGAAGTATGCCCAGAGGGGAGTGCCTTCCCATCCAAGGTCCTGTTCCATCATGGGAACGCAGCAGATGGGGAAGTCGCCGGCGGTGCCGCCGCCAATCTGGAAGAAGCCAACGCCGGGGGCGTTCTTCTTGTACCAGTCAACGAGGAACATCATGACTTCCACGCCCTGGATTACCATATGGGGATCATACTCTCCGCGGATTACGTGAGCGGTGAAGATGTTGCCGGTGGTGCAGTCTTCCCATGCGGGGCAGATGATGGGGATGTTCTTTTCACATGCTGCAACAACCCAGCTGTCCTTGGGGTCAATCTCATAGTACTGCTTGAGGACGCCGCTGCGGATCATCTGGTAGATGAACTCGTAGGGGAGATACCTTTTACCCTCTGCCTTGGCCTTGTCCCAAACTTCCACAAGGTGTTTTTCCAGACGGCGGAAAGCTTCCTCTTCAGGAATGCAGGTGTCTGTGACACGGTTGTAGTGGTTGTCCAGAAGCTCCTGCTCCTGCTTGGGGGTGAGGTCACGGTAACCGGGAACCCTGTAGTAGTGGCTGTGGGCCACAAGGTTCATGATGTCTTCTTCAAGGTTGTTTGCAGAGCAGCAGACGAAGGCAATCTTGTCCTGGCGGATCATCTCCGCGAGGGAGAGGCCAAGTTCTGCGGTGCTCATTGCTCCGGCCATTGCGAGGAACATCTTTCCACCTTTGTTAAGGAGGTCTTCATATGCCTTTGCGGCATCTACAAGGGCTGCCGAGTTGAAGTGACGGTAGTGATGGGTGATGAATTGAGAGATAGGACCCTTTTCCATTTTTTTTAACTTTTTTTTAATTTGTATGCAAAGGTACGTTTTTTTTGTTAACTTTGTCCTTAACGTGACAAAAATCTGTTTAACCTTATAAACCTAATTGTTATGAAGAAATTCTTCCTCGCACTGGTTGCCATGTTCGCAATCACCGCAGTTGCTTCTGCAGCAAACTACACCGCTGACGATTCAGCTATCGACGCCGCTATCGAGAATGCTATCGACGTGAATGCATTCAACCTCGGCGACACCGCCACCGCTCCCCTTGGCGCTGCTTATGTAGCAATGGGCAACAATGACATGGTGTCCCTGCTCCTCACCTTCTTCCTTGGCTGGACCGGTATTCATCGTATGTATATGGGCTCCACTCCTTGGATGTGGATCCTCTACCTCCTGACCGGCGGCGGATTCGGCGTAGTCGTCCTTCTTGACTTCGTCTTCGAGTTGATTGGATTTGTAGATGGTTCCGGCCTTGGCAAGTACTACGACAACCCTAACATTCTCATGTGGCTGTAGTGCTGCGTAAAGGCCTTATATCCGCTGCACTGCTGCTTGTTGCCCTTGGCGCTTTCGCCCAAAGGAGGGCATCGGCAGACATAGAGGTCAAATCTCTTGCAGACGGAAAGGTTACAACGGTCACCAAGCGCGTTTTCTGTCAGGGAAACGGTCGTTTGGTGACCGTTTTTTCTTCTCCCTACAATTATACCACAATAACCAATCTGAAGGGAGAATTCAAACTGTACGTGCCATCGTCAAACGAGGTTTTCTCCCGTGTGGACCAGAATTTCGGTTCGGGCAACGAGCTCCTGTACCTTTTCCTGGCAGGCCGTCAGGACAATCTGGGACTTCTTGGCATGGGATATACCCTTCAGGACTCTTCCTACGACGAGGAAGGCTACCTGAAGCGTACGTACACAACCAGGAAAAAGGACACCGCTCCCACGGTGGAGCTTGTCCTGAAGGACTATCTCCCGGTATATGTGGCATATCTGGACCACTCCGGGAACGTCCTCAGCAAAATGTATCTTTCTCAGTACACAAAGGGATCCCGCCTGGTTTTTCCCACAAGGGTTACGGAGATTACCTACAATAAGGAAAAGCATGATTCCACGGTAGTCAGAACCATCTATTCCTCCATCTCCACAGACGGCTCGGACCCCAATTTCGACTTTCAGGTTCCCGCCGGCGCAAAACCTGCCGGAAACCCTCTTGATGCCCTGAAGAAAAAATGAGAGCAAGGCTGATTTTCTCGGCTTTGATGCTGCTTTTGAGCATTCCCTCCCACGCGCAGAAAGTGCGTGGCATTTTTTCTTTATCGGACTATCTCACAAGGAATTCCTACATCGGTCATGCCGGCAGGCAGTACATAAAGCCCGTACCGCCCAAGCCTTCCACCTTCGAGCCGCAGGCATTCAATCCCGCTCTTCCTGCAGGGAACATCGGGGCCGATGGCGAATTCGTCCTGGATCTTTTGGACCGGGGCCTGAAGGAAGACGCCCTTGTGCTGCTTGGGGAGGGAAATTACGCCCCCGGGGACAGTCTTTCCTATCTTCGCGGACTGGCCCTTTTTGACGACCGCCAGTTCCAGGCGGCGGACCAGTGGCTTTCTTCCGTGTCCGGACATCTGGCAGAGCCGGCACTTTTCTACGATGCCGTTGCCAAAACCCATCTGGATGCATCCGGCGAGGCACTTGAGGCTCTGAAAGCGTATTCCGGAGAGTACTCTGAGCTTGCTGCACTTCAGAAAAGCGGCCTGGCTCTGGTTCTTGGAGACCTCGGTGCCTTCAAGGGTTATTCTGAGTCATTCTCATTCAGCGACTATCGCTTGTCTGACAGCGAAAATGCACTCACAGGGATTGCGGCCTCCCTTGAAAAGAGCCGTAAGAGCCCCTGGCTGGCGGCAGGGCTTTCGGCCATAATCCCAGGTGCAGGAAAGATCTATGCCGGCCAGACAGGCCCCGGCGTGGCGTCTTTCCTTGCCGTAGGTTCCCTTGCTGCAATAGCTGCAGAGCAGTGGAAGCACCACGGTGCAAAAGACTGGAGAACAATAGTCGCAGGTTCCCTCTGCGGCATATTCTATATAGGTAATATCTACGGAAGCTGGGTTTCCGTAAGCATACAAAGGCAGAATATCAAAGATGAAACCAAGGCTCTGGTGCTTTATAATATCAGTATTCCTCTCGGCGGCTTTTTCCGCTAGGGCTCAGTCCCCGGCACTCATGGCCGTCCGGTATGAGAGAATCCTGTTCGATGGCGCTGGCCCCTCCGAGGCCAACGACGCCCTCCTTGCCCGTACCTGCTGCCTTACGGAACTGGGCCGATGGGCCGATGCCTCCGACGCCCTGGACCGCCTTCGCCTATACGCCCTGGAGCCTTCCCAGATGCCGGAGGTGAACTACCTGAAGGCGCTCTGCAAGTATCGTCAGGGAGATTACGCGAGCGCCGCTACAATCATGGCGGAAGGCTTCCCGGACAGCCCTGATGCCATGAAGCTTGGAACCCTCATCAATGCTGCCACCTCATGGAAGGGCAAGAACGAGCTCCTTGCCGCAATTCTGGGAGTATATCCTCCTTATGGTCATCTGTACACGCATGCCAAGGGCGGAGTGCCAATTACCATAGCATCGTCCTGCAGTGCCGCACTGTGGGTTGTTGCCGCCATATCCGGAGACTGGATTACGGCCATCCTTGGCGGCGGCCTCCTCCTCAGCGAAACATGGTGGCGCGGCAGCGTACAGGCCATGCCGCAAAAAGCCCGCGAGTACAACACCCGCGAGCTGGCAAACTATCTTGAGAGACTGGAGGCCTCTCTCTAGGCTCCGATGAATTCCCTTATCATTGAGGTTGCCGGGATTTCCTTGTCCGGAACCGGCACGAAATAGTGGATGAACTTGAGCAGACGGTGTGCCTCTGAGTACTCCGGAGAGTTCTGCGGAACGCTGCGGAGAATGGGCTCGGCGTGGTTCTTAAGTACTGCAAATTCAATTAGATAGGCGCTGTTGAACATGACGTCCGCCATTTCCTGGAAGGGATATATCCAAAGGTGCTCCGCCCTCAGGACGTTCTGCCAGTTGGAGATGGACTCGCGCGCGCTGAAGGCGCCTTTGTTGTAGTCACGGACGATGCGCCTGAGGAGGCGGTTGTCGCTGACGGGGATCCAGTTGTGGTCGTCCAGCTGGGTGGAGGTTATGGTGTTTATGAATATCCTGAACTTGTAGTTCTCCGGAATCTGTGAGGTAAGGGCGGGATTCAGGGCGTGTATTCCTTCTATAAGAAGTACGCAGCCTTCCGTGAGCTTCAGTTTCTTGCCGTTATACTCCCTGAGGCCTGTGACGAAGTTATATTCCGGAACGGAGACCTCCTGGCCACCGATGAGTTTCATGATGTCGCTTTCCATCAGGGCATGGTCTACGGTCTCAAAATTATCGAAATCGTAGCTGCCGTCCGGGAATTTGGGGGTGTCCAGCCGGTTCACGAAATAATCGTCAGTAGACATGCTCATGGGCTTGAGCCCGCAGGCCTTGAGCTGTATCGAGAGCCTCTTGCAGAAGGTGGTTTTTCCGGACGATGAAGGACCGGTGATGAGAACCACCTTGAGGGGATTCTCCTTGCAGCGGCACCTTCGGTCTATCTCTTCCGCAATCTGGACGATTTTCTTTTCCTGAAGGGCTTCCGCAATCTGGATGAGCTCCGATGCCCGGCCGTTGAGGAATGCTTCGTTAACGTCTCCTACAGTGCTGAGACCCATGATAATGTCCCACTGCAGGGCCTCGTTGAACATCTCGTATGTCTTGGGCTGGTCTACGAAATCTGCCACCTGTGAGGGGTTGGTCCGGCAGGGGAGACGAAGGAGGATGCCATCCTTGTAGAGCATGAGGTCCCAGACGGTAAGATAACCTGTGGAGGGAACCAGCTTTCCATAGTAGTAATCTACAGTATCTCCAAGCGTGTAATAGTCCGTATATGCTTCTCCGCTGGTTTCCAGGAGGCGCACCTTGTCTTCATAACCTGCCTTGCGGAACTCCCTGATGGCTTTGTCTGTCTGGACGTCGTAGCGATGGAACGGCATGTCCTTGGACACAAGTTCCTGCATTCGCGCCTTCAGGATGTCGACATCCTCCTGGGTAACGGGGGCTCCGTCTTCCTTGCGGAGGTGGCAGAAATAGCCATGTGACAGAGGGTGTTCGATGTACAGTTTGCAGCCGGGGAAGGAGTCCGCTGCGGCCTTGTACATCAAAAAAGAAAGCGAGCGGCAGTACACTCTGCGCCCGCTGGACTCCCTGACATCCAGAAACTCGATGTCCTTGTTCTGAAAAACCTTGAATTTGAGGCCCTGGGACACATTGTTCACCTTGGCGGACACAATGGGGTAAGGGCGTGGAAAATCAAATTCAGACATCATCTGAAGGAGTGACGTCCCTTCCGGGAAACGCTTTGACTCCCTTGAGTTCTTGCAGTAAACCTGGACCATCGCTTTGGAGTTTAATGCTTGCAAAGATAAGAATTTGCCGCAATAAATCCAATATGGTTTTTAGTCCATTGTCCGGAAAATGCGCTCCCGGACCTCTTCTATTGTGCCGATGCCGTCAATTTCACGGTATTTTCCGCAATCCTTGTAATACTGGATGAGCGGTTCCGTCTTTGCATGGTATGTATTGATGCGGTTCTGGACCACATCGTCCTTTGCGTCGTCGGCACGGCCTTCGATGAGGGCGCGCTTTGCTATGCGCTCGTGGATCATGGCGTCCGGAATCATGATGGAGACGCAGGCGGTGACGGACTCGGAAGTCTTTGCGAGCATGGCGTCAAGGGCCTCTGCCTGGGCAATGGTGCGCGGAAAGCCGTCCAGGAGGAAGCCGTCCACGCCCTTTGTGGATGCGAACTTTGATTCAATCATGCCTTCCACGACCTCGTCGGGAACAAGGTTTCCGGCCTCGATGAGGCTCTTGGCCTGAAGTCCCAGGGGCGTTCCGGCGGCGATTTCACTTCTGAGGAGTTCTCCGGTAGAGAGGTGGCAAAGGTTGTAGCGCTCTACCATTGCACCGGCCTGGGTGCCTTTTCCGGCACCGGGAGGGCCAAAGAGGATGTAGTATTTCATGGCTATTCGTCCAGTACGTAAATGTCTTTTGAGTTACGGCCAAGCTCGTCATAATCAAGGCCGAAGCCCACTATGAACTTGTTGGGAATGCGCATTGCAACGTAGTCCAGGATGACGGATTTCTTGTAAACCTCCGGTTTGAGAAGAAGAGTGCAGATGCGGACATCGGCGGCGCCAAGTGAGAAGAGCATGCGTTCCATCACCTCTATGGTGTTTCCTGTGTCTACGATATCTTCTACAACGATTACGGAACGGCCCTCAATGCCTTTGAGCACGGTCTCGCTCTTCACCACACCCGTGGAATGGGTACCTTCATACGAAGAAAGCTTTGCGGCCTTTACAATGCACGGGAAGTTGATTCTCTTGAGGAGTTCCCCCATGAAAATCATGGCACCGTTCAGAGTGCAGAGAAGGATTGGAGCATTCTCCTCTGTTGCACCTTCAAAATCACGGTTAATCTGGTCTGCAAGTGCGTCTATGGCGCTTTCTATTTCAGCATTGGGAATGAGCAGTTTGAACTTCCTGCCGTGAAGAGTGATTCTTGGTTCCATATCTGTGAAAGATTTAGTACCTTACAAAGATAGTGAAAAGCCCGCAAATAAACCAATCAAATTTTTTGATTAAATTTGTAAAACAAACATAAAAGTTCTCCTTATGCAAAACTTTGAATACTGTACCCCTACTAGAATTGTTTTCGGAAAAGGCGTCATAGAGAAGCTTCCTGAGGTGCTTGCCTCCATCGGCCGGAAAGTCCTTCTGACTTACGGCGGCGGGAGCATCAGGAAGATTGGCCTTTACGCCAAGGTCAAAGACCTGTTGAAGGACTTTGAAATAACCGAGCTTTCCGGAATCCGGCCCAATCCGCAGTACGACCCTTCCGTGCTTGATGGAGTAAGGCTTTGCAAGGAGAATGGAATAGAGGTTATTCTGGCGGTAGGAGGCGGGTCCGTGCTGGACTGCTCCAAGGCCATAGCCGCAGGCGCGTGCTATGACGGAGATCCCTGGGACCTGATATCATATAAGGTCAAGGCAAAGGCGGCGCTCCCTATCGTGGACGTCCTCACGCTGGCTGCCACCGGCAGTGAGTACGACATGGGCGGCGTCATTTCCCGTGCCCAGACCAATGACAAAATAGGATATATGGACCCTCTGCTGTTCCCGGTGTGCTCCTTCCTTGATCCCACCTACACGTTCAGCGTCCCCAGGTGGCAGACTGCCGCCGGCATTGCCGACGCCATGAACCACATCCTTGAGCAGTATTTCTGCGAGGACACAACTCTTATGAACGACGGCTTCTGCGAGTCCGGCCTCAAGAGCCTTATGGTCAACGGAAAGGCCTGCATCGTTAATCCTGAGGACTACAAGGCAAGGGCGGAGATGATGTTTGTATGCACCCTCGCGTGCAATAACATAATGTCCCTTGGCAACAGTGAGTCCGGCTGGCCCATGCACGGCATAGAACACGCCTTGAGCGGCTACTACGATATCACCCACGGGGTAGGCCTGGCCATCATCACGCCCCGTTGGATGAAGCACATACTGTGTGAACGCACCCTGCCACGTTTTGTAAAATATGGCGTCAACGTGTTCGGGACAGACCCTTCGCTGGACAAATGGGAAATCGCAAACCTTGCCATTGACAAGACATATGCTTTCTTCGAAGAGATTGGCATACCCATGCACCTTCGCGAGGTTGGAATCGGCCCTGAAAGGCTCTCTGAGATGGCTCACCACGTAGCCGTGAACGAAGGCCTTGACAGCGCCTACGTCCCGCTCTCTGAAGCGGATATCCTCTCCATACTGAAGGCTTCCCTCTGATTTTTATTTGTACAGTTAATACTAAAACCATGAGAACCTTACTTAAGAACGGAAAGATTTATGACGGGACTGGCGCCGAGCCCTTCGTGGGTGACGTGCTTGTGGAGGATGAAAGGATTGCGGCCGTGGGGAGCGGCCTTCAGGACGAGGCCGATGAGGTCATAGACCTCGCGGGCCTGAGCATATCCCCGGGCTTTATCGATGCGCACTCCCACAATGACTGGTTCGCCATCAAGAAAGAGCCCCTGAAGTACTTCGAGCCTTTCATCCGCCAGGGAATCACATCTTTCATAGCAGGTAACTGCGGCCTTTCCGCCGTTGGCTTCGAGAAGGATACGCCCAACCTGGACAAGATTGGCGCCGGCCTTTTTGGCTACCACGGGGACACAACAGGAGTATACCCGGACGTGAAGAGCTTCTTCGATGCCGTTGACCGCAAGATGCCCTGTAACCTGGCCGTCCTCATGGGCCACTGCAGCGCCCGCGCCAGCGTGGCCGGGTACGACAACCGTCTCCTTACCGAAGATGAGCGCAAGAGGATGCTCGCCATCATGGAACAGGGGCTCAAGGACGGAGCCTGCGGCGTATCCCTGGGCATGATGTACGTCCCCGGACGCTTTGCAGATGTCCCAGAGACCCGCGAGGTCGCGCTCCTGGCAGAGAAATACGATCTCCCTCTCACCGTCCATCCAAGGGCGGAATCGGCGGTGTCGCTGGACTATCCCATCTTCGGCCGTGCCCACATCCTGAGGGCCCTGGACGAGCTCCGTGAGATGGCAAAGGGGACGCACATGAAACTCCAGTACTCGCACGCCATATTCGTGGGGCGCAGCACCTTCAAGTGCAAGGATGAACTCCACCGTATCCTCGACCAGATGAAGGCCGAAGGCATTGACGCGCAGTTCGACATCTACAACGAGACCATGGGCGTTTCGGTGATTACCGTCTTCATTCCCAACTGGTTCCAGGAACTCTCCAAGGAGGACAAGCGCAAGCCGCTAAACCAGTGGCGTTTCACAATACTGGGGGCGCTCTCATTGCAGATGCTGGGCTTTGGCTGGAAGGACATCGAGATTGCCTATCTGGGCCCAGGAATGGAGCAGTACGAGGGCAAGACCGTGTACCAGATAGCCAAGGAGTGGAAGAAGGGCTGCTTCGACACCTACCTTGACCTCTGCGAGATGTCGGACTTCAAGGGCCGTGTCAACATGGGACCCTACAGCACCCCGGAAATCATCTCCTGGCAGAGCAAGCGGGACGATGTCCTCTACATGACCGACGCCTGGGTGGAGGAGTTCGGCATCCAGAATCCCGCCATCTACGACTGCTTCCCCAAGTTCCTCCGCTGTTCCCTCCGCGGGGAGGGGGACACCATGCCCCGCACCATCCGCAAGATGACCGGCGGTGTGGCCAAACGCTTCAGCATCCCCGAGCGCGGTCTTCTCCGGAAAGGATTCAAGGCCGACATCACCGTCTTTGACGAGTCCGAGCTTGCCGCCGCCACGCCGGACCAGAAGAAGTCCTTCGGCATCCGCCGGGTCTTCATCAACGGCCGCCAGGTCCTCTGCGACGGCATCCTGGACACCGATGCCCTCAAGACCACCGGACAGGCAATGAAAGCGGGGAAATGATGGAAAGAGGTTCAGGAACGGCAGTCAAACTTGCATAGGGCCATGGCACTGGAATTCGGCAGAATGAAAAGAAGCGAGATCCGCGAGGCTGCGGAACTCGCAACCCGTGCGTTTGACGACTACGAGTACTTCACAAACTGGTTTCCCGCCAAACTGGAGCGCAACGCCGTCCAGTTCTCCATCATCTGGAGGGAGTACAGGACCAACTTCGGCAAGGCAGATTACCTGGTGGCAAGGCAGGACGGCAGGCTGGTCGCCGTGGCACAGCTCAATCCGCCATCTTACCGCAAGCCGTCCGACCTCAGCTACCTCCTGCACGGATGGCTGAGAGTTTACAAGGCCGGGGACCGGAAGGCCATCGACGACTGGCTGAAGATGGACGCCGCTGCCGGGAAGCCTTGCCACGACTACCAGAAGACCGGACCGGACATCTGGTACGCCAGTTCGCTCACCGTGGACCCTTCCGTGCAGGGGACGGGCATCGGAACCGGATTCATAGGATACTGGGAGGACTATGTACGCGAGAGGGGCGGGAAGCAGCTGGTGTTCTTCACCAACTCACGCAAGAACCTGGATTTCTACCTCAGGCGGGGTTATGAGGTCTTCCACGAGCAGGAGTTCCGGCACAACGGCAGGACCATGGGCTCCTGGAGCGTCAAAAAAGCATTGTAACTGAAAACCCGTAACCATGAGAACCTTACTCCAAAACGGAATGATCCATGACCGGACGGGCAATGAAAACTGAGAAATGATGGAAGTATGGTATACGCGATAATTGCAATAGTTGTGGCCATAGCCCTTTTCCTGATCTTCAGGGACGACCATGACGGTTCGTACAACAAGAACGAAAGACGGGGACACGGGGCGGAGAAGTCCCGCTACGAGAAGAGGACACCCAAAGCTGAACCCAAGGCCGGGCCCAAATCTCAGCCTAAGACTGAGTTCAAGCCAGAGCCCAAGGCCACCGACGAGGGCCACCATGAAGACGTGAAGGACAAGGTCCACGGTGTCTTCGAGACTTTCATCAAGGAGATCAAGGAACAGGCTGCCGAGCCGATGCAAGACCTCAAGGGCGATCTCCGCAAAGTGTTGGAGGAGGCGAAGGGAGCCTTTGACAAGGCCATGCAGGAGGCCGGGCAGAAGAGCTTCTGGACCAGCGGCACCGAGGCGGAGGAACAGGTGCAGCCCGAGCCTGAGGGACAGGAGATGGAGGACGATGATGAGGCCGACCTGTCGTTCCTGGACACCCTTGATTACTATGAGGACCTGGAGGAGAACACCGAGACCTTCGATATCAACGGACTCCGCTATTACTGCACGGTGCATGACTGCGGGAAGATTGTGGGTGTGGTTAAGCCCGACCCGTCGAATGTGCACGACTCGAGGGCGCAGGCTGTGATCCGGTCAGACGGGAAGCTGCTTGGGTATATTCCCAGGACGCAGCTGGACTGGTATGAGGACTTCAATGAGGAGAACGTGGTATGTCCGTTTGTGGGGGAGATTGAGCTTGACAGGTCCAGGGCCTCCCTGGTGGCAGAGATCAAGGTGATTATCCCGACGAGCTATGAGTACGTAAGGGATGAGATAGAAGATGAGCTGCTGCTCGGGAAAAGAAACTATGGCACGAAACAAGAGGCATAATCCATACAAGGAGGCAAATGAAGCGTTCTTGGTGGCAAAGTCCAAGGAAGAGGGCGTCGTAGTCCTTGACAACGGCGTAATGTACAAGGTCCTCAAGGAAGGACATGGGGACAAGCGTCCGAAGACCAACGGCATAGTGTATGTCCACTATACCGGCCGGCTCATTGACGGGACGGTCTTCGACACCACGGAAGGGGATTCCCTGCCGGCGCTCTTTGTCGTCCGGGACCTCATCGTCGGCTGGCAGATAGTCCTCACCAGGATGCACGAGGGCGACCGCTGGGAGGTCTATATCCCCGCCAAGTGGGGCTACGGTTCCATGAAGATGGGAGACATCCCCGCCCACAGTACGCTTATCTTTGAAATGGAGCTCGTAAAGATTGAAAGATAGATATGAGACAGGAACTGCTTGAACTCGCCGACACCTACCGCAAGGCGGGGGACGCCATACACGATGCCATCAAGAAGAACATCGTGGAAGCCGGGGGCTTCCTCAACTGCTCCAACAACAAGTTCGACAGGAAGGATATTCTGGGCATGGTTTATGATAAGAAGAAGGGGTACACTGAGACCTTCCCGATAAGGGCCATGCGTATCAGTGACTCCGGCCAGGTGGAGGTGTATGTGGGCACTCCGGGTGCCATCTACACGGACAAGTACCTGAGGGGGAAAAACGGGGAGGAGCACTGGATGCCCCTGAAAGGCTCCAGCATCCTTTTCTACCAGACCATCCTCTCGATAGCCGGGACAATTGATGAGTATTTGCAAAACACTTGAGAAGACAATGAAAAAGTACCTGCTGACAATAGCCCTGGCCCTCGCGGGCATGATAGTTCTATGCTCATTCGGGTTGTCGCTCCCGACGCAGTTCGAACGTTTCGTGGACAAGGTCGCAAGGAATTACGCGGACTACACCGAGGAGGACTGGAACAAGGCCTCGGAGCAGTTCGGGAAGCTCATGGACAAGTACGAGGAGTCATACAACTCTTTTTCTGAAGAGGACAAAGTCCGCATAGATAAGGCTATAGGACGCTACCGCGCCATAGTATTCCGCTCCGGCATGAACAAGGCCATGGAGTCCTTCAACGAGTACGTGAAAGACCTGGAGCCCAAGATAAAGAGTCTTACACGAAGGCTTGAATCATTCCTGGACGAACTCACGAGAGACGTATCGCCAGGGAACTAGCGGTCCAATTACTGTACCCCTAAGTTCATTTAAGGCGTTTTTTGCACATGGCGGTCCAGACTATGGACCGCTAAGTGCATTTAAGACCGAAGTAAGAGAACTTACCTCCAGTCCTCGGGATAGTTCATGTTGATGCAGTGAAGCCGCCGTGGCCGGAGAGGAGGGTGCGGCAGTCGAAACAATCAGACAGACCATGTTCGAGATCATATTTTAGGCTAGAACTCCGGGTATTGTGGTATTATTCTCATTGAAATATGTTTATCACAAATACAGTGAGTTTTAAAGAATTAGCTCCAATAAAAGAAAGCATTTTTTACAAGGCACCTCATTCGGGTTACTTCCTAACCCATATTGTACAGTTATATGGTTCCCATTAAACACCGTATCGTTGTAAAGTGGAGCAAAATGCTTATATTTACAGGACATTAATAGCCTATAACAAAACTATGAAAAATTATTTGAGGATAGCCTTTTGTGCAATTGTTTCATTATCCCTGTTTTCTTGCTCCAATACCGAGGAACTGGAGACCAGGCTGGATGATATTGAGTCACGGTTGAGTGCAGTAGAGCAGTTGGTAAGGAACGCCAACAACGGAGACCTTATAACATCAGTGTCTGCGGTATATGATGAGAACAATAATGTAATAGGATACCGCCTGGAATTCCAGAAAGGCTCTCCTGTAATGGTGTATTTTGGAAAAGACGGAACAGATGGTAAAGACGGTAATGATGGCCGTGACGGAGAACCCCTGATTGCCTCTATTCATATAACTGACGGATATGTCGTTTTCATACTTACTGACGGCCAGTCTTTTAGGATACCCCTGCTCCAGGCATTGGAACTGGAACTTGAATTCTCAGATGGACTGGTAATGATACCGAACCAGCGCCTTCAGATGCATTACACGGTGAAATCGTCGTTCGATGATATTTCAGTCGAGGCGTTCACATCTGCCAACGTGAAGGCAAAAGTGATTCCTGACGCTGGTGACCCTCACAATGGACTGGTGGAGATTGCGACAGGCGCTGAGATTGATTATGAATTCGACAAGGTGGTATTACTTGTTACCGATGGCAAAGCAGTGATAATAAGGAGGCTGGAATTCTCTGACAGCGGTATTGGGGTATATGATGATTCCCAGAAGGTGGTGGGTTCTGGCGAGGGAGAGATTTCCCTGGATTATGTTACGGACGATGTGGCTGATGTGGAGGTCCCTGCGGACGCTTCGTCATGGATTGAAGTGGTTTCCGAAACCAAGTCCCTTCATAAGGCGAGCGTAGTGATAAGAATCAAGGCCAATGAAGGATATAGCCGTTCTGCGGATATAATCATAACGACATGGAATGGGCTCACAATAGTTTTCCACATCGAGCAGTGTGCCAACATTGAATTCGTGGAGAAAGAGGAGGATGAAGTTCTGGCTGATATCTATGACAGCTTGAATGGAGATAGCTGGAAGTTTCCAATTAACATAACCAGGGACCCTATTACCGGTCGGATAACAGAACTTGAATTCCTTCAGTGGGACCTTAAGGGTGCTATCCCGGAATCCATAGGAAACCTTACGGGATTGAAGCGTCTTGAGTTTTTAACCTTGTCGACAGATGCTATCCCCGAATCAATAGGCAGACTGACGGAACTTGAGTATCTGAAAATAGGAAGTATTGCCGGAAGCGGAAATATCACAAGACTGCCGGACGGTTTGTTCAATTGTACAAAGTTGAGGGAGCTTTCCATAATCAATAACAGAATCTCGGAGTTCCCTAACAAGATTACAAGGCTCAGGAACCTGGAGGTCTTGAACTTCAACTGTAACCCCGTTTCGGGAGAGATCCCTTCTGACATCGGGGAATTGAAGCATCTGAGGTATTTCGATATTTATGATAGCGGTGCAAAACTTACGGGCAGCCTCCCGGAGAGCTTCGGGAATCTGAAGGAGTTGGAAAAATTAACTCTTTGGGCACCAGGTTATAAAGTGTCGTTGAAAAATATTTGCAGCCTTACTAATTTGAAGGACCTCTTGTTGATGGACGATGCTATCAATGAGCCTTTCCCGAAGGAGTTCGGCAGACTGAAAAAACTTAGGTCTATACAACTGGACAACACGGGGATTACGGGCCCTCTCCCTGATGTCTTTTATGGATTTGATGATTTGGAAACGATGTGTATCAGTTGGAATCAACTGGGAGGAACGATTCCTCATAGCATCGGCACAAACCAGAAGTTGGTGACGTTCCAAGTTATAAATTGCGGATTGACTGGATCAATTCCCGCCAACCTTGCCCATGTCAGCAATTTGTGGCTTCAGGAGAACAATTTTTCGGGCCCTCTGCCTGATGATTTCTATGAGACCGATTGGTGGAGAAACCGATGGGGTATATTTGTCACGGGAAATCCGGACATTCAGGTCCGCGACTACAGGACTTACTACGGCCCCGACTTCTCGTTGCCGGACAAGCCTTGGGGGAAACCGACAATCAATTTGGCAGAAGAATACTCCAAGTCTCCGTGCACGCTGCTGTTCCAGTGGTGGAGTGAGTGTGCGTATAATGGCGGAGCAATGGATCTGGTAGAAGAGCTTTATGCCAGGTACAGGGACAAGGGTTTGCGTGTGATCAGCTGGTCTGACCCCTCAACGGCTTCCCAGGAAGAGGAGTACACTCAAAGGCCGGGCTTCAAGTGGACCAACTATTATTACGCACTGTGTTATCCTGGTTGGGTCGCTCCCACTTTGACCCTTGTTGGAGCAGATGGCAAGTTGCTTTTCTCTGATATGATAGATCCGAGGGAAGACATTGAATCAGTTATATCTTCTGTTCTAAAGTAGATTCATAAATAAAATATGGGGCAGCAAGGTACTATTTGGCAAGATAAGAAAGGATGTCGTTCCAGACCTCGGCGTGGTCGGTCTCGTTGTGGATCTCGTGGCGGAGGCCGGGATAGATCTTCAGGGTGACCTCCTTGTACCCCTTGTCCTTCATGGCCCGGACGGCGCCTTCGAGGGCCTTGTCAGTGAGGCGGCAGGGGTCCTTGCCCCCGGATATAAAGTGGACGGGAAGCTCCGGGTGGCCCGCCCTGTCGCCCTTGGAGTAGCAGTCCTTCATCAACAGGAGAAGGTTGAGGAATCCGTCTGAGGTGAAGATGAACTTGCAGAGAGGGTCGTTGTGATAGTCCTCGAGGATGTCCGGGTCCGAGCACACCCAGGCCGACACCCAGCCTTCGTGGGCGAACGGCTTGTTGTACTCGCCGAAGGACATCTTCTGGAGGATATGGGGGCGGTAGTGCCAGCCCCGGAGGGCGCCCATCAGCCTGGCCAGGAGGATGCCTCCTCCCTTGGCGGGATTGTCCGAGGGACAGCCGCACACGATGAGGCTGTCGATCCCGCGGTCGTACCGCTTGGCGTAAGAGCGCACCACCATGGAACCCATGCTGTGGCCGAAGAGGGTGAAGGGCAGGCCCGGCCAGCGGGCCTTGGCCCAGTCCGTGACGGCCTTGACGTCGTCAACCATCGCAAGCCATCCGCCCTTGCCCATGTACCCGAGGTCCTCGGGGGATTTCACCGAAGCGCCGTGCCCGCGGTGGTCGTGGCAGACGGCGGCAAAACCGTTGGAGGCGATGAACTCCATGAGGGGGATGTAGCGCTCCTTGTGCTCGCACATGCCGTGCACGAGCTGGACGATGCCTTTCGGCGCGCCGTCGGGCGCGATGAGCGCCACGGCAAGCTGGAGGCCGTCGGCGCTGGCTTTGCAGCTGAAGAGTTCCATACTGCAAAAATAAACATTAATTTTGTCTCCGCTATGAAGCAGTACATCCTTTCGCTCGATCAGGGAACCAGCAGTTCCCGCGCCATTGTCTTTGATCACGAAGGCACGCCCGTTGCCGTAAGCCAGAAAGAGTTTACCCAGCATTTCCCTCGTCCCGGCTGGGTGGAACATGACCCCGAAGAAATATGGGAAAGCGAGCGCGAAGTGATGCTCGGTGTCCTGAAGGACAACAAGATAGATGCGTCCGAGCTCGCCGCCGTCGGCATTACCAACCATAGGGAGACCACCATAGTCTGGGACTCCGAGACCGGCAAACCCGTCTATAACGCAATCGTCTGGCAGGACCGCCGCACCTCCGAGTACTGCGACTCCCTCAAGGCCCTCGGCCTCACGGAGAAGATACGCGAGAAGACCGGCCTGCTCATCGACGCCTACTTCAGCGGCACCAAGATCCGCTGGATCCTTGAGAACGTCAACGACGCCCGCGACCTCGCCCGTCAGGGACGCCTGCGCTTCGGCACCGTGGACTGCTGGCTCATCTGGAAGCTCACCGGCGGCCGCGTCCATTGCACCGACGTCTCCAACGCATCCCGTACGATGCTGTTCAACATCCACACCCTCAGCTGGGACGAAGAGCTCCTCAACCTGCTCGGCATCCCCGCATCGATGATGCCCCAGGTGCGCTCCAGCAGCGAGGTCTATGGTTTCTGCGACCTTCTCGGCGGCGCGCCCGTAGCGGGAGCCGCAGGAGACCAGCAGGCCGCCCTCTTCGGCCAGATGTGCACCGAGGCCGGAGATGTCAAGAACACCTACGGCACCGGCTGCTTCCTCCTCATGAACAGCGGCAGCAACGCCATTTCCTCCAAGAACCAGCTACTCACGACCATAGCATGGAAGATCGGCGACCGCGTGGACTACGCTCTCGAGGGCAGCGTCTTCGTGGCCGGATCCATCGTCCAGTGGCTGCGCGACGGCCTCGGGCTCGTCAGGCAATCTTCCGACATAGAGGCCCTTGCCTCCCAGGTCCCCGACAACGGCGGCGTCTATCTCGTCCCCGCCCTCACAGGCCTCGGCGCACCCTATTGGGACCCGTATGCCAAGGGCACCATCACCGGCATCACCCGCGGCACTACCGCAGCCCATATAGCACGTGCGGCGCTCGAGGGCATAGCATTCGAAACGATGGACGTCGTGGACGCAATGCGCCGCGACGCCGGCATCTCGCTGCGTTCCCTCAAGGTTGACGGCGGAGCGTCCCGCAACAACCTCATGATGCAGTTCCAGTCCGACGTGCTCGGAACGGCCGTCGTGCGGCCTTCCGTGACGGAGACCACCGCCCTCGGCGCCTGCTATCTGGCGGGTCTTGCCGTCGGTTATTGGGACGGGCTCGAGGACGTGAAGAGCCAATGGAAGGCCGAGCGTGTCTTCACCCCGTCGATGGACGCCGCTTCGGTCGCGGCCCTGAAGGCCGGGTGGGCCGACGCCGTCGCACGCACTAAAAGCAAATAACCATTGAACTATGTGGACACAATGTATCTTTGAATTCATCGGGACCCTGGTCCTGATTCTCCTCGGTGACGGGGTCTGCGCAAATGTTACTCTGAACAATTCCAAGGCCAAGGGAGCCGGCTGGGTGGTCGTCACCCTCGGGTGGGGCTTTGCCGTGATGGCCGGCGTGTTCATCGCCGGGCCCTATTCCGGAGCCCACCTGAATCCTGCCGTGACCGTCGGCCTGTGGGCCGCCGGAAGTTTCCCCGGAGCCGCCGTGCTGCCGTATATCGCGGCGCAGATGCTCGGAGGATTCGCCGGAGCCGTCCTTGTCTGGCTCTTCTTCAAGAACCACTACGAGGCCACCGCGGACCAGCCTGACGCCATGCTCGGCACCTTCTGCACAATGCCGGCGATGTACAATCCCTGGCGCAACTTCTTCTGCGAGATGGTCGCCACGTGCCTTCTGGTGTTCTCCATTCTCGCCCTCGCGACAAGCGGCAACGCCTTCACCGTGGCCGGCGCGCCCGCCGGGACCGGATCTCTCGGCGCCTTCCCCGTGACCTGCATCATCATGGCCATAGGCATGTCGCTCGGCGGCACGACCGGATACGCCCTCAATCCCGCCCGCGACCTCAGCCCGCGCCTTGCGCACGCCCTGCTGCCCATCAAGGGCAAGGGGAAGAGCGGCTGGTTCTACAGCTGGGTGCCCGTCGCCGGGCCCGTCGCCGGAGCCTTCGTCGCCGCCGGACTGTACCTGCTGATCTTCTAGGGGCGGCCCGCCCCGGGCCGGCCTTGGTGCCGCCAGTCAACGCTTCCGTCCGTGAATCCTCCCGGGTTCGCGGACGGACCCTTTTCGGGGCCCGGCTCCCGCTTCCGTGAGCAAAACCGGCCCTCCCACTCACCGGGGCCACCCGGAACTGCCTCCGGTGAGCAAAACCGTCCTTTCCACTCACCGTGGCCACCCGGAACTGCCTTCCGTGAGTAAAACCGGCCATCTCACTCACCGGGAGCCGGCGCCGCCCCTGCCCGTAAAAAACAATTCCCGTCAAATGCTTGATATTTGGAAAATTAATCGTATATTTGCAGCCCGCAATTTTGCGCGGATTTGTTTAAACAATTTAGTATCAATTAATTACCAAAACCAATGCCTGGATTAATTGGAAAGAAAATCGGAATGACTTCCGTTTTCGGTGCCGACGGTAAGGTTATACCGTGCACCGTTATCGAGGCTGGTCCGTGCGTTGTTACGCAACTTCGTACAGTTGAAAAAGATGGTTATGCCGCTGTACAGCTTGCCTATGACGAAACCACTGAAAAGCACGCCAGCAAGGCTCTCCAGGGCCACTTCAAAAAGGCAGGTACCACCCCTAAGAAGAAACTGGTCGAATTCCCGGCCGATTTCTCCAGGGAGCTCAATCTCGGCGACGTCATCACGGTCGAGGACATCCTCAAGGACGAGGTTCCTTTCGTGGACGTAGTCGGAACATCGAAGGGTAAGGGCTTCCAGGGCGTCGTCCACCGTTACGGCTTTGCCGGTGTCGGCGGGACCACGCACGGACAGCACAACCGTCTTCGCCACCCCGGTTCCATGGGCGCTTCCTCATGGCCTTCCCGCGTTTTCCCGGGAATGCGCATGGCCGGCCACATGGGCAATGAGAGGGTGAAAGTATTCAACCTGAAGGTAGTCAAGGTGATCCCTGAGAACAACCTTCTCGTAGTCAAGGGTTCCGTCCCCGGAGCCAAGGGTTCCTACTTAATCGTGGAGGCATAAGTTATGAAACTTTCAGTATTGAAGATTGACGGAACCGCTTCCGGCAAGCAGGTCGAACTCGACGAGAGGATTTTCGGCATCACTCCCAACGACCACGCCATCTACCTTGACGTCGTGCAGTATCTGGCCAA
>JAEEGF012453099.1_pt1 | contig 31155 bp, 27 predicted proteins | sample 9134171 | NCBI WGS metagenome assembly JAEEGF01 (sample SAMN16246542, study PRJNA631951) | gut metagenome | biome: gut microbiome; feature: rumen; material: AP-attached | host: Bos | place: Iran: Karaj | collected 2018-10 | reverse complement strand
AAAAGAAGGCAATTTTTGAAAAGGTAAAGGAACGGCTTTCGGCGTTCCTGGAAGAGGCCGGACGCGCCGGAATCACGCTCTGCCACGAAAACGAAAAAGGTATTTACGGAGAGAGAGCCGCGGACTGTCTCGACCTTCAGAGAGCGCTTCCGGGGCTGAGAGCGGTTTTCGACCCTGCGAATTTCATTCAGGCGGGCGAGGATACGGTCAGGGCGGCGGCGCTGCTCAAGCCGTACATCGAGTACATGCACATCAAGGACGCGCTTTCGGTGAGCGGCGAGATCGTTCCTGCGGGGCGCGGCGACGCGCATATTGAAGAGATTTTGAAGTGCTACAGGAAGGGTGTTCTGACGGTCGAACCGCATCTTCGCGTGTTCAAGGGGCTCGAGCAAATCGAGCGCGGAACGGACAGAAGGAGCGAGATCGGGAATGCTTTTGCGACCGCCAACGAGGCTTTCGACGCCGCCTGCGGGGCGCTGAAAAAACTGATTTGAAGAGAGAGTTATTTCCGGGAAATGGCGGGAAATATTCTTGAATAGGGATATTTCCGGGAAATGTTGGAAAATATTCCCGGCGCGGGATATTTCCCGGAAATGCCGGAAAATAAATATGAAATGACGCTTTCACTGTGAAGCGGGGAGGATTTTATGAGAACAGGAGCGCAGCTTTATACCGTTCGCGAATTCTGCAGAGACACGGAGTCGTTCGCCGAGACGCTGAAAAAAGTTGCCGACATCGGTTACGAGTTCGTGCAGGTGAGCGGAACGTGCGCGTATGAGGCGGAGTGGCTTCGCGACGAACTCGCAAAAAACGGGCTCAAGTGCGCCATTACGCACACCGCCGCCGGAGCAATCAAAAACGACACGGACACCGTAATCAAGAACCATAAAACGTTCGGATGCGGTCTTATCGGGCTTGGCTCGATGCCTCCCGCCGCTGACGGAAGCCTCGATTACGACGGTTTTGCGGCCGGATTCAGGCCGGCGGCGCAGGCGATTGCGGCGGCAGGGTGCTATTTTATGTACCACAACCACCATTTTGAGTTTGAACGCGACGAAAAAGGCGTCAGAGGGCTGGAAAAACTTGCCGAGGCCTTTGCGCCGTCGGAAATGGGCTTCACGCTCGATACCTACTGGGTGCAGTACGCCGGCGGAGATCCCGCGCAGTGGATCCGGATGCTGAGGGGAAGGGTTCCCGCGATTCATCTGAAAGACATGGCCTGCGTGGAAAGAACCCAGCGGATGGCCGTCGTCGGCGAGGGAAATATCAATTTCGGGCGCGTTCTTTATGAGGCGGAAAATGCGGGAACGGAATTCCTGCTTGTCGAGCAGGACAACTGCAACGGCGAAGATCCTTTCGAGTGCCTGAAGAGAAGCTACAGGCAGCTCGCCGCGTGGGGACTTTACTGATTTTTGCAAGCGCGGGAAATACGCTTTAGTGCGGGAAATATTTCCGGAAAATAAACGTGTTTTCCGGGAAATATGCGGAATTTCCGGAAAATGCCGGAGAATATAGTGAATCACATTGTTTTTCCAACAGGAGGGAAATATGGAATTTGTCAGAATGGGAATAATCGGAGTCGGAAATATGGGCAGCGGCCACCTTTCCAACATTGTGGGCGGAAAATGCCCGGAAATAAAAGTGACGGCGGTTTGCGACATCAATCCCGACAGACTTGCGTGGGCTCGCGAAAAAGCCGGACCGGACATTGCGTGCTTCGAAAACGCAATCGAAATGCTTGATTCGGGGCTGATTGACGCCTGTATTATAGCGGTGCCGCACTATTCCCACCCGATGTACGTTATCGAATGCCTGAAGCGCGACATTCACGTTATGTGCGAGAAGCCGGCAGGCGTCTACACGAAGGCTGTCAGGGCAATGAACGAAGCGGCGGCGCACAGCAAAGCGAAGTTCGGCATGATGTTCAACCAGAGGACCGACTGCATTTACCGGAAAATGCGGGAAATCGTGCAGAGCGGCAAAATGGGCAGGATCCGCAGGACGAACTGGATCATCACGAACTGGTACAGACCGCAGGCTTACTATGATTCCGGCGCGTGGAGAGCGACTTGGAGCGGCGAGGGCGGCGGCGTCCTTCTCAACCAGTGCCCGCACAACCTTGACCTCTGGCAGTGGATCTGCGGCATGCCCAAAACGGTCACCGCGCACCTCTACTACGGAAAATGGCACGATATCGAGGTCGAGGACGACGTCACCGCTTTTGTGGAGTACGAAAACGGAGCCACGGGCTGCTTTATCACCACGACCGGCGACGCACCGGGAACGAACCGCTTCGAGATCACGCTTGACGGCGGAAAACTTCTCGCGGAAAACGGGAAGCTCTATATGACCGAGCTTGAGATGTTCGAGCCCGAGTTCAGCAGAACAAATAAGATTTCGTTTGCGGGACCGCGCGGCAACACTTTTGAGGTTGAAACGGACGGCCAGTCGCCTCAGCACGTGGGCGTTCTAAACAGGTTCGCGGCGGCGATTCTTCGCGACGAGCCGCTGGTGGCGCGCGGTGAAGAGGGCATTTTCGGGCTTACGATCTCGAACGCGATGCACCTCTCGAGCTGGCTTGGAAAAACCGTGGAAATACCGTTTGACGAGGATCTTTTCTACGATGAACTCATGAAGAGGGTTGCGACTTCGAGAAGAAAAGAGCCGGTTGCGGGAACGGTGGCGGATCTTTCGGGAACGTACAACACCGGAAAATAATCCGGTTTTTCGGGAAATATGGCGGTTTTTCCGCGGAAAAAAGCGGGTATTTCCGGGAAATAGAGCGGAAAATGATGTGCATTTCCGGGAAATAACGGACATTTCCGGAGAATAACATTCATTTCCGGGAAATATTTCCCGCGGCATTTACGCAAAGCTTAACGCATGGCAGGGAGCGTATTCATGAAAACACTTCGAGTCGGAATAATCGGGGTCGGAAACATCGGCACCGCCCATTGCGGCTGTATCGCAAACGGGAGAATAAAAGGCATGACGCTTGCCGCGCTCTGCGACATAGACCCTGAAAAGCGGCGGATTCTTGCCGGGAAATATCCGGTGCCGTTTTTTGAGGACGGCGACGAACTCATAAAAAGCGGACTTGTCGACGCTATAATAGTCGCGACACCGCACCGTTTTCACCCACACTATTGCGAAACGGCGCTCAAGAACGGGATTCACGCACTCAGCGAAAAACCCGCCGGCGTAAACGTTTCAGAGGTAAAGCTTCTCAACAAAGTCGCGGAGGCTTCGGGCGCGAAGTTCGGAATTATGTTCAACCAGCGCACGGACGGGCTTTTCCGCAAGGCCAAAGAGATTATCGAGGCGGGCGGAATCGGCGAGCCAAAGCGGCTTGTCTGGATCGTCACGAACTGGTACAGAACACAGAGCTACTACAATTCCGGAAGCTGGCGCGCGACCTGGAACGGCGAAGGCGGCGGCGTGCTTCTGAATCAGGCGCCCCATAATATTGATCTGTGGCAATGGCTTTTCGGAATTCCTTCGCGGATCAGGGCGTTCTGCGGCGAGGGCAAATACCACCGGATCGCGGTCGAGGACGAAGCTACAATATACGCGGAATACGCAAACGGCGCGACGGCGGTATTCATCACGACCACGGGGGAGGCGCCGGGAACGAACCGGCTCGAGATCTCAGGCGACCGGGGGAAGATCGTTCTTGAAAAGAGCACGCTTACGTATACGAGTCTGATGACGCCCGAGCGTGAATTCTGCTTTACGTGCGAAAAAGGCGCGGCGCTGCCGCCGATGACGGAGACGTCGTATATAATTCCTCAGGGGCGGGACGGACATGAACTGATTCTTGAGAATTTTGCGGCAGCCGTGCTTGAAGACGCACCGCTGATTGCGCCGGGAACCGAAGGAATTCGTGAGCTTTCGATATCGAACGCGGCGTTCCTGTCGTCTTGGACGGACTCGTGGGTGAACCTGCCGCTGTCTGACGAAGACTGTGCCGGATTTGACCGGATTTTAGAGGAAAAACGGAAGGCGGAAAAGGCCGTTGAAGAGGCTGCCGGCGGCGAAAAAACAGCGGGAAATAAAGGTGAGGCCGGGAAGAGCACCGGTAAAGAAAGATATATTTCGCGCTGGAACGTAAAATGGTGAACCGGTAACGGACAAAAAAAGAGAATACAGGAAGCACAAAAAAGAATCCGGTTGACGGTCGCGCCAGCCGGATCTTTTTTACGGTGTTAACAAAAGTCGAAACTGTCAGAACCAGGTCAGAACGTAAAAACATTCACGCCCGGCGAAAGCTCGAATTCATTGCCGCCGAACACGAACAAGGCATGCTTTTCCGCGGGCAGAACTATTTCGCAGCGCGTGCGCCCGTCTGTCTTTTCGTACGATACCGAGACCTTGCCGCAGGGAAGTTCGCGCGAACCGGAAAGCTTCGAGAGGGAGGACGGAATGAAAGGCTTTATGACAAGCTTCCTGTAGCCTGCCGAATCCGCCGCCTGCGTAATCCCCAGCAGCCTCTCAAAGAAGTACGCGATAACCGAACCGAACATGGGATGACTGTGGGACCTGTCGCACGTGGAATTGATCCAGTACTCGCTGAAAGTCGTGAACCCGGCCTTCATCCAGGTCGCAAAAGCGCCGTCGGAAACCATCAGCGAGACTGCGAGATCGCCTTCCCCTATATCAAAGAGGACCTTGGTCAGAACGTCGGTGCCGCAGATTCCCGTATCATATCGCCCGAGCGCGCGGTAGTATTCTACAAGGTGGCGGGCGGTGATTTCGTTGCCGAGCCCGATGTCAAGCGCGAAGGCGTTGGCGCCCTGTATGTTCGCGAGGAAGTTGCAGTCCCAGGTATTATAATAGGCGCCGCCGGTGGCTTTCAGACGGATGTCCGCGAGGTTTTCGAGCTCGGGAATGTCCTGTTCACGGCCGAGAAGGCGGGCGAGTTCGATAACGCGGCGGAGAGACTTAATAAAATAATAGTTGTTCACGAATCCGGCGGGAAGGGCGGTCGGGGTAAGGGTGCACCAGTCTCCGAGGCACCACTCGCCTTTTTTGTCGCTGACCACTATATTATTCAGAGAGTGATCTTTGAGATAGCGGAAATAATCCAGCATCTGCGGGTAGAGGCGCGCCGCGGGTTCGAGATCGCCGTACTCTTTATAGAACCTGTAGGGAACCTCGACGATCGCGCAGCCCCAGGCGCCCGGACCTCCGCCGCTGTGAAGATAAGGCGCGGTATACTGAACGTGCCCTGTTTTTATGTCCTGGCAGTCGGAAATGTCGTTGATCCACTTGCGGTAGAATTCTTTCGCGCCGAGAGCGGACATTGCGGCGTGGCAGGTGAGCTGGCCGTCGCCGGTGTAGCCGCGGCGTTCTATGTGGGGGCAGTCGGAGGGGATGCCGGCGTGCATGTTGCTGAGCTGGGTGTTTATATACGCGCGGTAGATCCAGTTCAGAACGTCGCTGTCGGAATCGAAGGTCGACGTAACAGGAACGTCGGCGTGAACCTTGCTTATAAGCACTTTTTCGGTCTCGCCCTCAACAATAAAATATCTGAAAGCGAACCAGGTGAACGCGGGGCTGACGGTGCGTTTTTTGCCGGTATTATTGCCGCCGGGATTCTTGCCTGAATTCCCGCCACCAAGAACTGCCGTGAAGCACTGCCGGTGGTTGAAACGCATGTCGGGCATCAGTTCGGGCGTTATTTCCTCAGAAAAATATACTTTAATCCCGCCTTTGTCTGATCCGGGAATAGTAATAAAGGGAATCGCCGAGATGTTGGCGCCGGCGTCGTAAACCGCGAACGGAATTTCCCGCCCCGAGTCGTCTTTCTTAGTGCCTTTGTTTATTAAAAGGGGCTCGAACGGCTCCGACGCACTGTCGCCCGGACAGTCCGAAAAAACGTACTCCGTCTCCACCGGCTTCGCGGGAACCGCGTTCGGCAGAAGCGCCTCGTCCTCCGGGGGCATGTCCCCTAAAAATCTGTCGTCGAACCCGTCAAAGTTCTGGTTTTCGAACTGTGTCAGATGGTATGTCTTGACAAAACCGGGCGCGATTCTGTCTTTTTCTGACGAAAAGAAACGTTCCGTGCCGCCGTCCTTTTCTACGTCTATACAATAAATGGCCTTCGGGTCGCCGAACCTGCCGCCCTCATAGGTGTACCAGCCGCCTCCGAAGTAAAGCGCCAGCACGTTGTCTCCTTCGCGCACGCACCTTGTTATATCTATCTCGGGAACGATAAGCCTGTGGCCGTGAAGCTCCTCGCCGGTTGGATAATCGGCGCGCGCCTCATAGTCGGTGCTGAGAGGCAGAAAGCGCGCGCCCGTCACTTCGACTCCGTTCACGTACGCGTGGAAAAAGCCGAGGCCTACCGCCCTCAAGATTACGCGGTCCGGGTTATTGACGTTGAAATGTGCCCTTAAAATAGGAAAAAGCGGCGTGCCTGAAGGATCTTCGTTCGCATTGGTCGCCGAGGAATACGGACCTGCGGCAAGCCACAGCGCGCCGCCGAACATCTCTTTTTGTGTCATTCGGTTGTTCCTCCCGTGAGTTTTTTGATTGCTTTAATATATGAATCAGGGTCGCGTGCGTCGTCGACCACTATGCCGTTGATGACGGTTTCCGGAGAGCCGCAGGTGTTGGACGAAACAACTGGTGTGCCGCAGGCCTGCGCTTCAAGAGGAACCATCGGGTAGTTGTCTTCAAGCGAAGGGTTCACCAGCACGTCGGCGAGAGAGTAGAGGGAAGCGAGGCCGGCGGCGGAAGACGTCCGGCCGAGCGGAATGAAGTTGTCCGGAACGGCGCCTTTGTCTTTTTTCCGGGAATACATGCGAAGTTGCTTCTTATTCAGCCCCACCGCGACCACAGTGTAGCCGGGAAGCCTCCGTGCGATCTCAACAACAAGAGGAAGCTGTTTCCGTTCGTCCCAGACCATCGCCACGGACATTACGACCGGTTTCCCGCCGGGAATTCCGTAAAGTTCCGCAGCCTCTTTGATCTCGTTCTCGCTCCGCCTGTAAAATACAGAAGTGTCGGGCGTGTTCTTCCTGACGGTGCAGCGGTATTTGGCCAGGAACGACTGGGAAATTTCGCTTTTCAGCCACTCCGACGGCGATACGAGCACTGTACGCTCAACCGGAAGCGCCGTGAAAATTTCCTTTTTATAGGCAAATTCACGCGCCGCAGTATCGAACAGTGAACGCGGGTACTTCCTGTGTCCATAAGGGCACGACGAACACCTTTCCGACTTGGCGGCGGTTTCGGGGTCCTTCCACTGTTCACAGTTGACCGCGCTGAAATACGCACACCTTCCCGTAAACGCCCATGCGTCGTGCATAAACCAGTAAATCTCTGTCTTTTCGGTTTTCGCCAGCGCGTCAAAAAGTGTCTTTAAATGAATGTAGTACCCGTGAACGTTGTGCAAAATTACAACGTCAGGGGCGATCTCTTCCAGCTCGCGGCACAGCTTCTTCGTAGCAAAATAGCTGCCGTGGCCGTTCAGCCCGATTCTAGCCAGAAAAACGTGGAACAGCGTAGAAATAATATTCCCAACCCGCTTTTCATCGGGAACTTTCCCGCTCACGCGCCCGAAAAAACAGTGCACGGAAGAACCCTCCGCAAGCGCACTGTCACGAATCTGCCTGACAATTGCCCCGGTGCTCCCGAAGTCGGACACATTGATCTGGACAACTGTCATTAAAACACCTCCGAAAAACGTACTGTCGCCGTGATGTCTTTATTATATTATTGCGACCGCGTTTTTTCAACGGCTTTTTGCTTTTAAGTTGCTTTTAAGGTTTTGGCTGATTTGAAGCAGAGTGCGGGAAAGTGACGGAGCGTGACAGAAAGTGTCTGAACGTGGCGAAGCGCGGCAGAAAGTGGTTGAAAGTGGCTGAAAGTTGCGGGGTGTGGCAGCAAGTGGAGAATAGTTACGAAGCGTGGCAGAACGCGGTAGAACGTGACAACGCAGACCGGAAGCCGTCGAATTTTGACGAAATCCGTCGAAATGTGTCGAAAAATGTCGAATTTCGACGAAAAGTGACGAAATATGTCGAAAAGTGTCGAAATTTGTCGCACAATGCAGACTTTCGGAACGTGAAAAAGTGTGGTATCATCACACTGCGGGACACCGCGGGAGGGAGATGAACGCCATGCAAAACCAGTTTTACGTTGACTACGTCGAGAAATCGCTTGCAAAGAAGCTTGCGCCGGGAGTCGTGTATTCCGACAGGGAATTCGAGGAACTCGTCGAAGGGTGCGTTGCCGAACTGGCGGAAAAAATCACAATCGACGAAAACGTCGCGAAAAAGCTGACGAACGAGATTTTCTGCGCGCACCGGAAGCTCGGGATTCTGCAGCCGCTTCTTGACGATCCGGATGTGAACGAGATCATGATCAACGGGACGGATTCTATTTTTCTTGAGAGAGGGGGAAGGATGGAACGGTACAGCGAGCGTTTTTCGGATGCGGGTATGCTTTTTAACGTTATTCAGTCGATGGTCTCGTGGGTCAATCGGACGGTGAACGAGAGTTCCCCGATAGTCGACGCCAGGCTGTCCGACGGTTCGCGGGTTAACGTGGTTCTGAAGCCGGTGGCGCTTAACGGGCCGATCGTGACGGTGAGAAAGTTTCCGGACAAGGTTTTCACCATGCGGGAACTGGAGGAGGGCGGGTCAATTAGCGAAGAAGAGGCGCTATTCTTGAAGCAGTGCGTTGAGGCGAGGGTGAACATTTTCGTCTCGGGAGGAACCGCGAGCGGGAAAACGACATTCCTGAACGTCCTGTGCGGGTTCGTGCCTGAAGAAGAGCGGATCGTGACGGTGGAGGACTCCGCGGAGCTGAGGCTGTCACCGCCGAATATCGTCAGGCTGGAGACCAGGGCTGCGGGACCTGGCGGGAACGGAGAGATAAGTATGAGAACGCTCATAAAAACGTCGCTGAGAATGAGGCCGGACAGAATAATCGTAGGCGAGGTCAGGGATATGGCGGCGCTCGATATGCTTCAGGCGATGTGCACAGGCCACGACGGGAGCATGTCAACGGCGCACGCAAACTCGGCTGCCGACGCGGTAACGAGAATCGAGACGATGTCGCTCTGGGAGGGAAACATCAACAGCGAGGCTGTCCGAAAGCAGATTGCGTCGGGTCTGGATCTGATCGTTCATATGGCAAGGGACAGTTCTCTTAAAAGGTCTGTCGAAGAAATCTGCGCCACGTGCGGAATGGAGAACGGAAACGTAAAACTGTGCACAGTTTTTAAAAACGGAGTGAAGACAAATCCGGTTACGAAGGAGATGCGCATTTATGAAAAACTCAAAAAACTCGGGTATACCGAAACTTTTGACGCGGAAGAGGCAAGCTGAAAAAGGGGGAAAAAGCACCGGAAACGCGAAACCGAGGGACATGTATGAACCGACATATTTTGCCTATATTTCGGTCGGATTGATCGTCGTGGCTGCTGCGGTGGCAGGAGGACTGATTTTATCGGGCAGACTGATTGTTTCAATCGTTCTCGCGTGTGCGATACTGCCTTATTCGGTAAAGGAATTCCGCGAAACGTACCGTTCCAACCGGAAGCGGAAGGTTGAAAAAGAGTTTTTGGAGGCGATGCAGCTGGTTCTGTCTGACGTTTCTGCCGGGAATACCGTTGAGCAGGCGTTCGTCAACCTGTACGAACAGTACGAGAACAGAGACAGTGTTAAAATCGATCTGATTGCGGCCGATATCTTAAAAATCAACCGGAACGCCAAGATGAACTATTCGTTTTACGACGAGCTGCAGATTTTTGCGCTGAAGACGAAAAGCGAGGACATTCTCAGCTGCGCGAAGGCGGTTTCAATTGCCGGATGCAAAGGCGGGGACATGGTGTACGTTATCAGGAACGCGCTTGCGAATATGAGAATCAAGCAAGAGACGGATGACGAGGTTCAGAGAACGCTGGCGATGCCGAAATATAATTTGAGAATTATTACGGTCATGCCTTTTGCGCTGGTTCTTTTGATGAGAGCCGTTTCGAAGGACTACATCGAGACTCTTTACCGGAGCAAAGTCGGGAGTATAGTTGTCGCAGCCGCAGCCGCGGTAATATTTCTTGCCTGGATACTCGGCAACAAAATTTCATCAGTAAAATTGTGACCGGAGGCGATGCAACTTGAACGTGTCAGATTTAAAGAAGAGGAAGGGCGGGTTGTTTCAAAACTATAACAGAGGCGTACTCGCGAAGATGCGGTTCCTGTACGGAAACCGCTTCGAGAAAAAGCGGGTGGAGAGGAAAAGGCTGTTCCTGATTATGGGACCGGTGGCGATGTGCGTTGCTGCCGTGGCGTTTTTCGCGGGGCTTAAGGCGGCTGAGATCGCGGTACTTGCCGTTGGAATTCCGCTTGGAATTATCGGATTTTCGGAGTATTCCGTTTTTGACAAAGCGAAGAAAAAACAGAGGAAACTCAGGCTCGGGTTGGCGGATCTTGCCGAGAGGCTGGCGGTGCTTCTGGACGCGGGGGTGAACGTCTGGAGCGCGCTTGTAGACGTCAGTTCGATGATGAAGGAGCAGGACGGCGCGCTGGGAAACGAACTCAGGATGGCTGTTAACGATTATTGCGGCGCGAACGGCTATTATTACTCGCCGGAGGAGGCTTTGGAAAATATGGCCGCAAGATGCGGCGACGCCTCGGTCAGTACATTCGTTTCGCTTGTGCTTCAAAACTCGAGAAAAGGTTCTTCGGAGCTCGCGTCGCTTTTGAGGCTGCAGGCGGTGAACCAGCGTTCGGAGCGAAAGGCGCTTGCCAAGCAGATGGCGGATGAGGCGTCGACTCTCATGTTGATCCCGTCGGCAATGATTCTCGCGGCGATACTCGTGCTAACCGCTACGCCTGCGGTCATCGGGTTTATGTCGTGACTGATTTAACGAAAGATTCTTTAGAATAAAGGGGAGGTTATTATGGACAAAATAAGGGTTGGAATTACAAAGGCTAAATCGAAGTGCTTTGCGATGGCGGCAACGGTCAGGGGCAGGCTGGACGATTTTAAAAGAAATGTGAATGGCATGGGTACTATAGAGGTAGTACTGATTGTGGCAGTTCTGGTGGCGCTGGCGCTGCTGTTTAAAACGTTCATAACGCGCTACGCTAATACTATTTTTGACTCGATCGAATCAAAAACAGAGAACGCACTCGGAGACTGGTAAAACTTAATGATGCAGACTGGAAAAGAGGGGGCGACCTGGATGGAATATGAGAAGAGAACAGATCCTGAAAAGGATGAACCCGAAGAAGACGACGGCGTCGGGCTCGCGGCGGAGCGCGACATTCATTACGGGGAAAAGGAAGAGGAAACTGACAGCGGAGACGATTCGGACGAGCCGCCGTGGAGGGATACGGAGCTGTCATACGGCTCCGGGGGAAACGTTTTGTATAGGAAGGTTATCAGGGAGAGCGGTGACAAACAGACGGCCGGCGTTGTGGCAGAGTCCGGTGAATACCGAACGAAGCAGGACATTACCGGGCAGGACGCGAGAATCCAGATCAGCTACGACAGGTCGAACGTGGTGCTCCGGCTGTTCCTGAAAGACGGGTTCGAGTTGTACAAACAGGCCAAAAAGGAGTTTGCCTCCGGTATTCCGGGGGACTGCCTGGAACTGCCGCAGGGTTCCGTTTCACCGGGGGGATACACGTGCGTGATTCGCGGAAAGATGTCTTTGAAATCGCTGGTGTGCGGTGAGGAGACCGTGACGCTTAAGAACTTCGATGCGTTTCTGAATTGCGTATGTCTTCTGCTTGAGAGCGGCATCAGGAAAGAAATCGAGATCAGGGACGTGGTATTTGACTACAACGCGATTTTCGTCAGGAATCCGGACTCGGACTACAGATTCATGTACATGCCGGGGCTGCGGTATGCCGGGAACAGAACGTCGGTTGCAGAACTGGTGAAGGTGATTTTTCTGAACCTTAACTCGGATCTTTTGACGGCAACGGACTATAACACGATTTGCGCGCTCATAAAAACGTTCAGGCAGGAGTCGGAGGCGGAAGAAATCAAGGAAACTGTCGAGCGCATAAGAGGCCAGATTGAGAGCTATCTTGTATCGGTTCCGCTTAGGCTTAAACTGAAAAACGTTCTCAAGTTTCCGGACAAAAAGGTCAAGGCCGCGCCGGTTCAAAAAGAGGAGAAAGCGGTCGCGGTATTCTCCGGAACGGACGCACTTGAAGGATTGTATTCGGAGATTGAGATTTACAGGAATTCGCCGGCGGTATTCCGGATAGGCAGAGACGACGACTGGTCTGACGCGAAAGTATTTGACCTTTTCGCAAGCCGCAGACACGCGGAGGTGACGCTTGACTTTGACGGGAAAATGCGCGTGACCAACTATTCCGTGAACGGGACCGTTGTCAACGGGGAACGCCTGAGCGGCGAAGAGGAGCTTGTGCTTGGTGACGAGGAGGCCAAACTGTATGTGACGCGAAGCTGCGGTTTTTCGGTAAGACTGAAAAGACCGGCGGCGTGATTGAATACGGAAACCTGTGCGGGTTAGATATAAAGGGGGGATCGACCTTGAGATGATTAACTATATTTCATAATTGAATAACAAACTATCTTCCGAAAATCTGAAATCTGACGCTAAAGTGGTTGACAGCGATATCCGTTTGTGCTACAATGCCCTTCGTGTCCGAAGGTGACACGGAAAGATGGTCGAGCTGGTTTAAGGCACCGGTCTTGAAAACCGGCGATGGTTTTTGCCATCCGTGGGTTCGAATCCCACTCTTTCCGCCACCCGGCCACACTGAACACGCGCCCATAGCTCAATTGGATAGAGCGTCTGGCTACGGACCAGAAGGTTGTGGATTCGATCTCTGCTGGGCGCGCCAAGGGGAAGATAGTACCGGTGATGGTATGTCTTCCTCTTTTTTGTTAGATTCGGCCGTTTTTATAGCCTTTCGTGTGAGCGTGGGTCAGAGTGTTTGAAATCGGTGTTGTACCGGGGTGACAGAATTGGAGAAGCACGAGTTTTCGACGTTGCATCCGTTGCTGAAGGTGATATGCTTTGCGTTTATTCTCGGAGTGGCCATGTTCGTGGACAATATGGCTCTCAGGGGAATATCGCTTGCTCTGGCCCTCATAGCGCTCGCAGCTAACGGTCATCCGTTCGGAAAGGTCGTTAAGCTCTTTTTGGGGTCGCTGATATCGTGCGTTGCTTTCGCAATTCTTAACTGTCTGATCTCGCACAACGGCGCGACTGTGTTATTCTCGATCAACAGGACGAGGTTCACGCTGGAAGCGGCTGTTTTCGGTCTGTCGATCGGGTTGATGCTGGCAGGCACTGCGTTCTGGTGTCTGTTTATTACCGACGAGAGTTCAAGCGACGACCTTGTTTATCTGACGGGAAGGACGATGCCTAAGTTCTCGGTTCTGATTACGGTTACGCTAAGATACATTCCGGAAATCATCAGAACGTTCAGGGAGACGTTTTCCGCGCAGAAGATGCTCGGAGTGTATGACGGAAGGAAGTTCTATACGCGGGCGGCAGTAGCGTCAAAAACGTTTATGACCGTGGTGGAACGTTCGCTCGAGGATGCGCTTGAGACGTCGATTGCAATGCAGGCGAAGGGCTTCGGGACGCGCGGGAGGACATTCGCGAGACGGCAGAAATGGACTGTAAGAGACACGGTCGTATGCGCGGTTATGGCCGTTGCGGGGATTTTTTCTGTTGCCGGTACGACTTTGGAATGGGTGACTTTCGAGTATTATCCCAATGTAATACTGTATTACGAACGGATACTCGGCGTGTTAACGATCGTTATGTACTGCGTGTTGTTTGCGATTCCTGCCGCTGTGACAATTGAGGGGAGATTGAGATGGAAAAGCTGCTTGTCGAGAACTTGAGTTTCAGGTATGCGCTCGGAGACAGAGAGGTTCTGAAGAACGCGTCGTTCAGCATGGAAAAGGGCGGAATGGCAGTCGTCTGCGGAGCTTCCGGATCGGGAAAAACCACGCTTCTAAAGCTGCTCTGCCCCGCCATTGCGCCGAAAGGCGAGAGAACCGGAAGCGTCACCGTTGACGGAAGGGATATTTATGCCATCCCGGCTCACGAGGCGGCGTCGATGGTTGCATATGTCGCCCAAAATCCCGAGGCGCAGATAGTGACCGACACGGCCTTTGGAGAGCTTGCATTCGGGCCCGAAAATCTCGGGATCAAACCCGAAGAGATCAGGAGAAGGATTGCATGGACGGCCTCGTATTTCGGCATAGAGGAATGGCTCGACAAAAAAACGCAGGAACTTTCGGGAGGACAGAAACAGATACTCAACCTTGCTTCCGCGATAATGATGAAGCCGGAGATTATTCTTCTTGACGAGCCGACGACGTATCTTGACCCGGTGATGACTTCACGGTTCATCTCGATGCTGCAGTCGGTCAACAGGGAACTCGGAACGACGGTTATTGTGGCAGAACACAGGCCGGAGCTGTTTGCGGGAAAAGCGGACAGATACCTGACGGTTGAAGACGGCGAGGTGCGTGAATCGGCGGAGGAAATTGTTCCGCCGGAGCCCGACATGTTCTACGAGAGGCTTTTTGCAGTCAACGAACCGGAACGGAGAACAGGGAAAACAGACCGTGCGCTGAAATGCACGGACGTACGGTTCAGATTCCGCGGCGGCGACAGGGATGTACTCAAAGGGCTTAACGTTGATATTCCTAAAAGCTGCGTGTATGCGCTGCTCGGCTCAAATGGCGCCGGGAAAACGACGTTCTTGAAGTGCGTGACAGGCGAGCTCAAACCGTACCGGGGAAAGATAGAACTGACCGGAAAAGCGGCCGCGTTGCCGCAAAATCCGATTTCGATGTTCATAGAGGAAACTCCGCGAAAGGATTTCAGAAACTACCTGGTTTTGACAGGGTGTCCGATTAAGGATATAAGCTCGAGGATCGAAGCGGTGGCGGAAAAGACCGGAACCGCGGACTTGCTGGACAGGAATTTTCTGGATCTCAGCGGCGGCGAGACGGAGATGTGCGCGGTGGCAAAACTGATGCTCACCGGCGCGGAGATAATGCTTCTTGACGAACCAACAAAAGGGCTCGACACCGTGTCGAAAAAGAGACTTGCGGAGTTTTTCGATGATCTTTCAAGGCAGGGCATGACAGTAATCTTCGTGACGCATGACGCGGAATTCGCGAGAGAGGCGGCGACCGGAGCGGGCGTTTTGTCCGGCGGGGTTGTCTTGGAGTAAGAAGAACGGCTTTCGGGCGGGGTTGCGATGGAAAAAGCGGCGCTTATAAGAAAAATAATATCATATACGCTCGTGCTGACCGCCGCTCCGGCGATGGTTATTCTGTTTGCGACGGTTATGCCTCGAAGACTGTTTCTGCTTGTCGCGATTGCGATGGCGGCCGTGGCTGTAGGCGCGTTCTGCCTCAATTTTGAAAAAGAAAAGGACAACGGGGCAAGGACTGTTTTGACGGCGGTTTTTGCGGCGCTTTCGACGGCGAGCCGGGTTGTGTTCGCGGCGTTTCCGGGGTTCAAACCGATAATGAGCGTGACTATGTTCGCGGGGATGTACCTTGGCGGAGACGCGGGGTTCCTTGTCGGAGCGCTGACCGCGCTACTCTCGAATTTCGTTTTCGGGCAGGGGGGATGGACGCCTTTCCAAATGCTTCTGTGGGGGCTGATCGGAGTTGCCGGAGGACTTTTTGCACCGATTCTTAAGAGGAGCAAAATCGCGCTTTGCATAGGAGGCGCGCTGTCGGGAATACTGTTTTCGCTGCTTATCGACGTGTGGTCGACTGTCTGGATGAAGGGGACGTTTTCGCTGCCGTTCTATCTGGGAGTGATCACGGAGAGCCTGCCGTTTACGATAACTTACGCGGTTTCGAATGTGATTTTTATGCTGATACTGGCAGAGCCGATGAGGAAAACTATGGAGCGGGCCGTTGTGAAGTTCGGAATTGAGGAGTTCAGGCCGGTCGCGGCGAAGAAAAGAAGCAGGAAGACTGAAGCGGAAAACGGGGAGGCCGGTCAAGGGTGAAAATTGCGATAGTTATAGGCGCGTCATCGGGAATCGGCGCGGAGATTGCGAAGCAGCTTCAGGACAAGCGGGCGGTCGCTTTAGGAGGCACCCGGGAATTGTGGCTGATTGCCAGGCGGGCTGAATTGCTTGCGCTAAGGGCTGCGGAAATGCAGGGCCCGCTTGAGACAAGAGTTTTTCCCGGGGACGTTATAGATACGATGTTTTTGAAAGAGATTGCGGGTGAACTGGAATCCGGACAACATGAGATTTCATGGCTTGTGCTGTCCGCGGGGACAGGCAGGTACGGGGATTTTGAGGAGACCGGCACCGGCGAAGCGCTCGGGTGTATTGACGTCAACTGCCGTTCACTGACTGCGGCCACTGCCGTGTTAGCGCCGTTCTTCTCGAAAGACGCCAGGGTCGTTATTCTGGCCAGCGGAGCGTCGTTTTTCCCACAGCCGGGGTTTGCGGTTTACGCAGCCACAAAGGCTTATGCGCTCAGCTTTGCCAGAGCTTTAGGTAAGGAGCTGTGTCCGAAAGGCGTTTCTGTTACCGCGGTGTGTCCCGGACCGTGCGACACGGAATTTATACGGAACGCCTCAGACGGGAAACCGGTGCCGAAGGTGAAACAGCTGTTTATGACGACTCCGGACAAAGTGGCGCGGAGGGCCGTTTCTGCTGCGATAAAAAGAAGAAAAGTGTGTTGCCCGACGTTCGGCATGAAGGCTGCGCGCGCCGGAAGGCATGTTCTTCCGGATGCGGTCGCAATCGAGTTCTTCGCAGCGGGAAGCAAAAACGGGGAAAAATAGGTGAAGGGATCCGGACTTTTGACACTCTTTGGGAGCTTTCTGAATAAGAACTGTTTATTATAGTGGAAACAGCAGACTCACGATGCGCTGCTGCTGAGAGAATTTACCTAAAAATAGGAAGATTGTTAGATGAGACCGCGCCTGCGGGCACGGGAATACCGTATTGACTTCTTGAGATAAATGATGTAAAATAAAACAACAAACCTGAGGAGGTTAGCACTACTATGGATGAAAAGAAAATGATGGATAAGAAGGCCGCTCTCGACGCGGCGATAGCGAGCATAGAAAAACAGTACGGTCAGGGAGCGGTTATGAAACTCGGAGAGAACCGCCACATGGAAGTCGACGCGATCTCCACCGGATGCATCGGACTTGACGCGGCGCTCGGAGTCGGCGGACTCCCCCGCGGAAGAATCGTTGAAATATACGGACCGGAGTCGTCAGGTAAGACGACGGTTGCGCTTCACGTGATTGCCGAGGCGCAGAAGCTGGGCGGCGCTGCGGCGTTTATTGACGTTGAACACGCGCTGGATCCTATTTACGCGCACAATCTGGGCGTGGATATCGACAATCTTCTTGTTTCGCAGCCGGACACGGGCGAGCAGGCGCTTGAAATTACGGAAGAACTTGTAAGAAGCAGCGCGATTGACGTTATCGTTATCGACTCTGTTGCGGCGCTGGTTCCAAAGGCTGAGATCAACGGGGAGATGGGCGAGTCCTTCATGGGACTTCAGGCGCGTCTTATGTCGCAGGCCCTCCGCAAACTCTCCGGCGTTATTAACAAATCGAGCACGGTTGCGATCTTTATCAACCAGCTCAGAGAAAAAATCGGCGTTATGTTCGGCAACCCCGAGACCACTCCCGGCGGCCGCGCGCTCAAGTTCTATTCTTCGGTCAGAATCGACGTCAGAAAAGTCGACGTTATCAAAGAAGGCGGAGAAATCGTCGGAAGCAGAACGAAGGCCAAAATCGTTAAAAACAAGGTTGCGCCACCGCTCAAGAACGTTGAGTTCGATATCATTTACGGCAAGGGCATTTCCAAGTCCGGATCGCTGCTTGACCTGGCTGTTCTTAACGATATCATCGTGAAGAGCGGCTCGTGGTTCTCGTACGAGGGCAAGAGGATCGGCCAGGGCAGAGAAAACGCGAAGGCGTTCCTGGAAGACAACCCCGAAGTGTACGATGAGATTGACCGCAAGCTTCGCACCATTCTCGGAAGCTCTAAAGCGACCGTGCCGATGTCGATTGAAGAGGCCGGCGGAGGAGACGAAGACTGACGGGAAAATGTCGCGGGTTCGCGATTTTCGATTGAGTAAAAGCCGCTGAATTGCGGCTTTTGCCGTCAAATTAATGATGTTTTGCAGGCAAAATCCTGTGTGTACGCGTACTGCGTTCGCATCTGAGCATGTGTGTGTGCGGATTTCCGGAGTTGATTTAAAATGATCAGAGAACCCATTAAAGCGGATATCGGAAAATCCGGCGAGAAGTATCTTGTTTCAGAATACAAAAAGAACGAGAACCGGGAGTACGAGGTCGTATTTAAAAACGGGTTTTCGGCGGTGTTTTCGGCGGAGGAGTTTCTGAAATACGACCTTTTCGACAAAGAAGAGTGTAACAGAAGAAGCTACGCCGAGCTGGTTCGTGAAGTTAATTACGGACGGTGCAGGGCGGTGGCGCTTAAACAGGCGAGGTCGTCGCCGAAGACCGTGGCGATGATTGCGGCAAAACTCAAAAGCATCGGGTTTGACGCGGAAACGGTAGAAAGAGTTACAGGAAGTTTGCTTGAAGAGGGCGAGCTGGATGACGCACTGTTTGCGGACCGGTTCGCGAGAGAGAAGGCCGAAGCCGGAAAGATGTCCGCGGACAGAATCGTCAGGGAACTTGAAATGAAGGGTGTTCCCGGGGATATCGCGGCTGCGGCGGTTGAAAAATACTGTGTGCCCGACTTCGAGACAGCGAAGAATCTTGCCGAAAAAAAGGCGAAAACAGGGGCTTCGCGCGAAAAAACCATGAGGTATCTTCTCGGCAGGGGGTTCCGGATGTCTGTTGTAATCCGGGCGGTTGACGGGGTTTTCGGCGAAAGCGGCACCGGATTGTCTGAATGGGACAGCTGAGCAGTTTATTATCTGAGAGGGCGGCTGAATTAAAGTTGATTGACGAAAAGAAAAAGATAAAAATCGGAATGGTTTCTCTCGGATGCGCCAAAAACCGTGTCGACGCGGAGATTATGCTCGGTTCGATATCCGAGGCGGGCTACGAAATCACTCCTTTTGAAGACCGGGCGGACGTGATAATTGTCAACACCTGCGGGTTTATAGACAGCGCGAAGGAAGAGGCAATCGACGCGATTCTTGAAGCGGCCGAAATGAAGGAAAAAGGCAGCGCGAAGGCGGTCATTGTTTCAGGATGCCTTGCGCAACGCTACGGAAGAGAGATTCTTAAAAGCCTTCCGGAGGTTGACGCGGTCGTCGGCGCATACGGGTATTCGCACATTCTCGACGCAATCGAGAGTGTTCTTAACCGCGACAGAAAAGTTAGAACAGACAAAGAAGACGCGCGCGAGATTCTAAAAAAAGGAAATGTGTGCTACTTTGACGACGCGGCGGATTTCTCGCTTGGATACCTTGACGGCAGACGGATCCTTACGACTCCTGCGAGCTATGCGTACTTGAAAATCGCGGAGGGCTGCAGCAACAGGTGCACTTACTGCGCGATTCCCGGGATAAGGGGACCGTACAGAAGCCGGTCTGTGGATAAACTGTTGGAAGAGGCTAAAGGCCTTGCGGCGCAGGGCGTATCGGAGATCGTTGTTATTGCGCAGGACACGACTATGTACGGCAAGGATCTCGGGAACGGCGACGGGCTTCCCGGACTTCTCGAAGGGCTCGACAGAATCGACGGAATCGAGAGGGTGCGGATTCTCTACCTGTACCCGGACGAGATTACAGACGACATTTTGAAAGCAGTCAAAAACTGCCGCAAGACGGTTCCGTATTTCGACATTCCGCTGCAGCACATAAGCGACGGCGTGCTGAAAAGAATGAACAGACGCGGCAACGGGGCGCTTTACAGAAAGGTTATAGAGGATTTCCGCAAAGCCTTTCCGGAATGCGTCATAAGGACTTCGCTGATTACAGGATTCCCGGGCGAGACCGAGGAGGACCACTGCGAACTGAAGGAGTTCATGAAGGAGTATAAACTGGACAGGGTCGGCGTTTTCGAATACTCGCGTGAAGAGGGCACACCCGCGGCTCGAATGAAAGACCAGGTTCATCCCGCAACGAAGAAACGCAGACGCCGCGAATTGATGGAGATTCAAAACGCGATTTCTCTGGAGAAAAATCAAAGCCGGATCGGGAAAGTTTACGACGTTACGGTTGACGGCGTTTCAGACGACGGAATGTTCTACAAAGGGCGGTCATATATGGAGGCGCCGGAGGAGGACGGGTTTATCTATTTCGCCGCAAAGGAGGAACTGAAAACCGGTCAAACGGTACGCGTGAAGATCGTTGTCGCGGAGGATTACGACCTTGTGGGCGAGCAAATACGCGATGAGGATTGACACGGGAGCCGATTTGGAGTATATTTATTAATTGCGGGAGCGAAAATTCCCGCTGAAAACCGCGGTTTTTGAGCCGGGGAGGCTTGCGCGGGCAGTTGAAAGGGAGGCGATCGAAACGAATCTTTCCAACAAAATAACGTTGTTCAGGATATTTGTTATTCCGCTTTTCCTGATATTTGCTTTCCCTCTTCCCGGTGTGCTCGGAACTCTTATTCCGTACGCCGTGAGATGCATTTGCGCGCTTGTGATTTTTGTCGTCGCGGAGATTTCGGACGTGGCGGACGGAAAGATTGCGCGGAAATACAACCAGGTGACCACTTTCGGGAAGTTCATGGATCCGATTGCGGACAAGCTTCTGGTGACGGCGGCCCTGCTGGCAATCTGCGCGGAGAGAGCTTTTTACGTGTGGGCGACGGCGGTTATTCTGATGCGCGAGTTTGTTGTGACGGGGCTGAGAGTGATCGCGGCCTCCAAGGGAATCGTCATTGCCGCAGGAAAACTCGGGAAGTTGAAGACCGTTTTCCAGACCACCGGCATAACGATTCTGCTCTCAGCAAAAGTGCTCGGTTTGATTTATTCTCCGATCGAGTATTATCTTGTGATTCTCGGCGATATCGTGATGGCAATTGCAGTTGTGCTGACGGTCGTCTCGGGTGTTGAGTACTGTGTGAAGAATTCGAACGTGCTCAAGGAAGACGCGTGATTGGGGTTTCTTATGGTTATAGCTGTTGACGCTATGGGCGGAGACAACGCTCCGGACGAAATAGTGAAGGGCGCTATTCTGGCCGTAAAAGAAATGACCGGATTTGAAGTTCTCCTGATCGGGGACTGCGAAAAAATCTGGGAAATAATGGCGCGCGAGGGCTTTTCAGGCGACAGAATTAAAATCAGGCACACATCGGAAGTCATTACGAACGACGAGAGCCCGACCAGGGCGCTGAGACAGAAAAAAGACTCGTCGCTTACTGTCGGATTCAATCTGGTCAAAAGCGGACAGGCGGACTGCCTTGTTTCGGCCGGTAGCAGCGGCGCACTGCTTGCCGGGTCGGTGCTGATTCTGCAAAAGATCAAAGGCGTGGACAGGCCCGCGGTGGCGACAGCCGTTCCCACGGTGAGCGGAAACATTCTGCTGATCGACTCAGGATTCAACACGAACGTCAAACCGGTGAATTATGTTCAATTTGGTTACCTCGGCAGTGCGTATATGAGGGCGTCGTTCGGGTGCGGCAATCCGAGAGTCGGACTGGTCAACATCGGCGTCGAGGATGAAAAGGGGAGTCCGGAAATCAAAGAGGCGAACAGGCTTCTTCGCGAATCCGGGTTGAACTTTATCGGAAATATGGAGAGCCGCGACTTTTTCAAGAATGTTGCGGACGTAGCGGTGACTGACGGCTTTACGGGGAACGTGATGCTGAAGCTTGTTGAAGGCACGACGGATTTTATGTTCGGCGAGCTAAAGAAAGTCTTCATGACGAACGCGAGAACGAAAATGGGCGCCGCGATGGTAATGAAAGAACTGAAGGAACTTAAGCACAGCGTCGACACGGACGTGCTCGGCGGCGCGCCGGTTCTCGGAGTGGACGGACTGGTTATTAAGAGCCATGGAACGTCGACAGCGCGCACGATCAAATTTGTGATCGCAAAGGCCCAAAAGCTTATCGAAACGGATTTCATCGGGGAGATCAAGCGGGAATTCGCTGAGATATACCCGGCCGAGCCTGGCAAAGCGGAGCCTTCCGGAGCGTGACATTGAGGGTTTTACCGGATGCGGCGCACCGCAATAATGAAATTGAATTAAAACGGCTGATTCTGCGGTATCACGACGCCGGGAACAGACCGTACGGAAGGCACAGAAAGGTGCCGGTAATGTGTTAGATATTTATGGGGCGAGCCGCGAACCCGTATTTGACCGCTTCGGCGGCGGTGCGAAAGCGGCTAGCCGGAAATTTTAGACGGAGGTATTTAGTAATGCTCGAAAAAATCAAATCTATTGTTTCTGAACAACTTAACATCAGCCCTGACAAGATCACTCTCGAATCTTCCATCATCGACGATCTCGGAGCGGATTCTCTCGACGTCGTCGAACTCGTTATGGCGCTTGAGGAAAATTTCGGCGTTGAGATTCCCGACGAAGAGGCGGAGAAAATTTCGACGATCGGCGACATTGTTAATTATATAGAAAGCCACAAGAACGCATAACTGCCGGACCGTAGACTGCGGGGTGCGGGATGCTGATCGACGAACTTCAACAAAAACTCGGATACACATTTAAGGACGAAGGGCTTCTCCGCAACGCGCTGAGGCACACGTCGTATGTGTACGAAAAATACGGCAAAAACGCACATTTTCGCAGCAATGAGAGGCTCGAGTTTGTAGGCGACGCGGTTGTGGATCTCATAGTCGGGGCGTATCTCTATGAGGCGTTCCCGGAGATGACCGAGGGCAACATGTCGAAAATCAGGGCGTCGGTCGTTTGCGAAGAGTCGCTTGCAAGGCTTGCCGTGAACCTCGGCGTACCGGCATGCCTGAAACTCGGCGTGGGTGAACTGAGAACCGGCGGAAGAACAAAGCCGTCGATTCTTGCCGACGCCATGGAGAGTATTGTGGCGGCGGTTTTCCTGGACAGCGACTATGAAACTGTCCGGTCGGTGATGCTCCCGTTTTTCAAGAAGATGCTTGCGTCCGAGAGCCCGAGTGTTATTACGCACGACTATAAGTCGAGGCTTCAGGAGCGGCTTGCCGAAATGGGCGAGAAGGCGACTTACCGGATCACGGGTGAGTCAGGCCCGGATCACATGAGGCTTTTCGAGGCTGAAGTCAGCATATCGGGCGTAAGAGAAGCAGAACTTGACGGAGACAGCGGCGGCTTGGCACAGGGCGTTCCGTACACGGTTTCCGCGCGCGGAACGGGTTCGTCGAAGAAAGAGGCCGAACAGGCGGCTGCCGGAAAAATGCTTGAACTTCTCAGCGCAGATGTTTAACTGTTTGAAATACTAAAACGATTCAGTGACCGCAAGATTTCACGGCGCATATATGGGCCGGAAAGTCTTGCGGTTATTTGGATTTGGTAAGGCTAAGCTAAGCGGCTAGGCGTGGCGGTGGTTGTGACTGCGACTGCCGGTGCTCACGCGGAGACGTGAGAAAGACGCTTGAAAGGAGCTGGTCGGCGTGCTGGTGATTCCGGTTTTTGTGCCGCATGCGGGGTGCCCCAATAATTGCTGCTTCTGCAACCAGAAGGTGATCAGCGGCAATTTGAGGGAGCCGGACATGGGCGAAGTGGCGGCGGAAATCGAAAAGTACAGGAAGGCCGCGGAACGGTATCAGCATGTGCAGATTGCCTTTTTCGGCGGCAGTTTTACTGCGATTCCCGCGGAGAGGCAGGAGATGTACCTGGAGACCGCTTCGGGGTTCCTGCGCAGGAACGGCGGGTTCGTCGACGAATTCAGGCTTTCCACGAGACCGGACGCAATCGACGGTGAGGTCATAAAGCGGCTCAAAAAATACGGGGCGTCATTCGTGGAGCTCGGCGCGCAGTCGATGGATGATCGCGTTCTTGAAAAATCAGGGCGCGGGCACAGAGCGGAGGCGACGGAAGAGGCTTCGCGGCTGCTGAAAGAGGCGGGGTTCGTGCTCGGGCTGCAGACCATGACGGGGCTTCCCGGAGCGGATGACGAAAGCGATCTGGCCACGGCGCGCAGGATTGCAGCAATCGGGCCTGATTTTGTGAGGATTTATCCCACGGTGGTCGTCAGGCAGACGCAGCTGTTCCGGGATTACGAGGAGGGGCGGTACGTTCCCGCGACCACCGAAGAGGCTGTCAGGCTGTGCTCGAAACTGTGCGAGATCTACGCCGCGGCAGGAATACGCGTAGTCAGGATGGGGCTTCAGGCCACCGGGACGATAACCAGGAACGGAGAGGGCAGCGAGATTGCCGCGGGACCGTACCATGAGGCGTTCGGGCAGCTTGTAAGGTCGTACGACGCTCTTGAAACCGTGTCGGACAGACTGCGTGAAATTGCCGAAAAAAAGGGAAATATCCGGCTTGGCTACCTGACGCTGGAGGTTCCTCCGGGACACGTTTCGGATATGATCGGGCAGAGGAGAACCAACATCGAGGCGCTGCAGGAAGGGTTCGGATTCTCGAAGGTCAGGGTCGTCACAGGCGGAAGCGGAAGCGCGGAGGCAGAAAGGCCTAAGGCGGCTTTAAACGGGGCGTTCGAAAACAGACTTGCGCGGGCGGTGAAAGAGAATACGTGCGAGCGCACTCTTTACCGAAAAACCGGCGGCAGTCCGGACGAGATTAAGGTCCTGAACGTCACGATAGGCGTTGAGTTTAGGGACGAACCGGAAGATTAAACCCCGACACGGAACCCTCCCGCAGAAAATGCAGGGAGTCACCCGACAGTGATAAAGTTCTTGATCTCGTTATATCGCGCCGTTTTGATCCCGTTGACTTTCATAATGTCAGAGGTCGACGAAAAAGGCCCGTTTTCGATTCTGTAATTGATTATCTTAAGAGCGGTGCTTTCGCCGATCCCGGGCAGGGTGCACAGGTCGTTGACCGAAGCGGTGTTAATGTTTATAAGCGGAGAGCCCTGGAGCCCGGCCGAAACCGCGGAAGCGGAGCTGCTGCCGGTGAGCCCTTTGTCGAGAAGCCAGTTCGTGTCGCCGCTGCCGGTCTCAGGTATTTTGATCATCATTCCGCTGTTCAAAGTGAACGCCAGGTTGACGGCTTCCTTGTCGGCGTGCTCCGTGAATCCACCTGCGGTTTTGACAAGATCGTTGAGAATGCTGCCCTCGGGAAGCTCGTACACGTCGGGGTTGAGAACCGCGCCTACTATATAAACCGTGACGGTTTTAACGTCGGGCGCGGGGGTTCCGTCCGCCGGCGTCGCAGACTCATCAGGCGGGAGCGACGACTCGGGAGAGCCGGTCTGTTCCGGTCCGTTCCTGTCCGCGGCCTTGCTGACAGGGGAGTTTATCTCGAGAGAACCGCTTTTGCGCTGCCTGTCGATAAGAAACCCGGAAAGAATGAAAACCGCCGCGACGATCGCAAAAAACGCGTGTTTTACCCAAAGCGGCACAGAAATAATACGTCCGAAAATCTTAATGCGCATCTTAAATCACCTCCTTGCGGTTATGAATGCCGTTCCGAAGAACAAGTTGTAAAAGCGAACCGGGTGTGAATAAGATGCGAATCGGGAATGATCAAAAACAGTTGTGAATATACCGTGAAAAGAGTTTTACCGTGGCCGGGAATGTCCGCGAATGCCGCGCAGTGAAACGTTCACGCTTCACCGGGAAGCCTTCCTGCCCCGCGTTTCCGCCCCGTTCGTATTCAACAACATTTTCCAATTCCCGTCAAGTGCGGGAAATATTTTTTTTTGCGCTTTTCGCAAAAAGCGTTCGCAGACCGGAGCGCGTTCACGATCGGGCATTCACGTGCGTTCACGAACGTTTACGAGCATTCACGAACGTTCACGAATATTCCCGGAAAAAACGGAAATATCCGGAAACCCCCGAAAACTCTTGAAAGCGCCGCAAGCCGGTGGTATAATTAACTCAGGTCCGAAAGGAACTCTTTTTAAAGTGTTGCAAGGAGAAAGGCTGATGAAAAGTATTTTTTCGCATTTAAAGAAAATCGCATTTTTGTGCCTCGCGGTGTGCCTGCTGTTCGCGGCGACCGCCTGCAAACCCAAGGAGTATAAATCAGGTGAACTTCCGCAGGGATACATTCCCGAGGTGGGCGGCAAATTGAAGGTCTCGTGCAGAGCCGACGTTTATCCGAGCGAATCGTCGAGAAAGAGCGTCCGCAACTGGATCAACGCTTTCAGATCGAAGTACCCGAACGTGACTATTGAAACCGACTTCTCGATTCCGGACTACGCACCGTTGATTTCTTCGAAAACGATCGGAGACGTGTTCTGGCTGAGCGACGCGGACGTTTACAACTATGCGGTAACGATGCAGGCGCTTATGGCGCTTGACTCCTATGTTGAAGCGATGAACGTCGACCTGGCGGATATCTACTCCGGTATTCTGAACCTCTGCGAAGCGAGAGGAAAGCTTTATTTCGCGGGAATGTCCTGCGGAAACGTCGTTTTCACGTACAACGTTGACGCGCTGGTCGAGGCGGGTATTCTCCAGCCCGGCGAGAGAGTTGCAAACGACTGGACGTGGGAGGATTTCAAATCCTACGCGCAGCAGCTTAAGAAGTACGACGAAGACGGCATCACGCTTACGCAGGTCGGCGCGGGATTCCCGCTTTACTGGCCGAATACGTTCACGCCGTTCCTTTACGCGTACGGCGGCGAGTGGGTCGACAAGACCGAGAACAAAGTAATGCTCTCCAACGAAAAGGTCAGGCAGGGCATCCAGGAAGTTATCGACGCGATCGACAACAGATGGATCTACCCCGAAGGCAGTGCGATGAGCGCTCAGATGGCGACAGAGTACGGCAAGGTCTCGACGAGAAACGGCTGCGTTTTTGCCTACAACCAGGCATATACGGTTCTTACAACCAACGCGGATATTTACAACACCAGAGGCATCAACTGGGACGTTGCGCCGTGGCCGCTTTTCCCTGAGAAGGCTTCCCCCTGCGGAACGCTCGGATTCGGCGTGTTCAGTTACACCAGGAACAGTGACACCGCGGCCGCGCTGGTGCTTTCGCTCTTCAGTGAGGAAGGCCAGCTGGCGTTCCACGGACAGGAAGGCGGCGACGTGCCGGTTCTCAAGAAACTGGGCGATCAGGACTTCTGGCACCTTACCAAGGAAGGCTACGAGGGCAAGAACTACGCGGCGTTCACAGCGAACTACGACCGCTACGTGCCCGGACAGGTCAACGCCTGCGTGCCGCCCGAGGTTTCTACCATTATTGAGAACGGTATCAAGAACCTGTTCGACAACTACTGCAGAAACGCGGCTGACTGGGTCGACTCGCTTGCCAAGATCGAGGAACAGTGCAACCAGCTGTGGGCGCAGTTGGAATAATTCGGTTACCGTCACAAAGCTGTTGACAAAACGGCGGGAATGACGAGGGAAAGCCTGCCGGCTCGGCGGGCTTTTTCCTGATTTTAGGGGAAAACGAACGGCGTGCGCGGGTATCATAAATTACGCGAAGTAAAAACGAAAGGCGTGAATGGGTACGCACTTGAGCGTTGAAAAGGGGTGCATTCTTTGAAAAAGAAGATATTGAGGATAGTGCTGCTGGCAGTCGCGACGGCATTGTTCGCGGGGGCGGCAGCGTGCGGACCGGCAAGGGAGCCGCAGACCGGAAGCCTTCCGGAGAATTACGTTCCCGAGGTCGGGGGCAGAATAAAGCTGACCTGCAGGCAGGACGTATATCCGAACGACACGACGAGGGCGGCGGTCAGGAACTGGGTGAACTGGTTCGTGTCGCAGAACCCGACCGTTTCGGTGGAGACGGATTTCAACGTGCCGGACTATTCGCCGCTGATCGCGTCGAAAACGCTGGGAGACGTTTTCTGGCTGGCGGACGACCAGGTCTACAAGTTCGCGGTGAGCGACGAGGCGTTGATGCCTCTTGACTACTATGTCGAGGCGTTTGGGATAGACCTCACGAACGTTTACGCCGGCATTCACGAACTGGCGGTGGTGAACGGCAGACTCTGCTTTGCGGCGGCCTGCACCAGTATTATCAATTTTGTGTACAACGTTGACCTTCTTACGGAGGCGGGCGTGCTGCAGACCGGCGAGAGGATCCCGAACGACTGGACCTGGGACGACTTCAAGCACTACTGCGAGGCGCTCAAACGCTATGACAACGACGGCGTGACCCTTACGCAGACCGGGGCGATGTTCCCGTTCAACTGGTCGCCGACGCTGGTTCCGAACCTGTACGGTTTCGGCGGGCAGTGGGTCGACAAGGAGAACCACAGGGTGAACTTCACGGACGACAAGGTCAAGAAGGGCGTCGAGGAGATGATTTACCTGCTCGAAAACAGGCTCGTGTACCCCGCGTTTATTACGATGGGTAGCGAGATGCGGAAGGAGTACGGGAAACTGACCGAGAACACGCTTGAAAATTACGGATTCGTGTACTGCACGTGCTACACGACGCTTCCTCAGCGGGCGGAGGTGTACAACAAGGCGGGAATCGAATGGGATTCCATCGCCTGGCCGACGTACGAGTATAAAGGGTCGCCCACCGGCGCGCTCGGGTTCGGGGTGTTCAGCTACACAAGGAACCGCGACACGGCGGCTGCAATGGTGCTCTCGCTCTACACCGAAGAAGGGCAGCGGGCGCTTCACAGCCAGGTCGGCGGGGACGTTCCCGTGCTGCAGAATCTCGCCGAGAACGAGGACTTCTGGCATCTTGACATGCGCTCCGACGGCTACGACGGCAAGAACTACGACGCGTTCACGTCAAACTACGACAGGTTCGTGCCCTGTCAGATTGCCGCGGTGGTGCCGCCCGAACTGGTTTCGGTTATCACGGACGGGTTGACGAATCTTTACACCGCATATTGCAAGAACCAGACAAGCTGGGCCGACAAGCTCGCCGAACTCGAGACGCAGTGCAACGACCTCTGGGCGACGCTTGAATGATATTCTGCAAACCGAATGAAAGACCCGGCCCGGCACGCCGGGTTTTTCTGGTTTAATTACATCAATTACCGGTTGCTTGTATGCGGGCGGCGGTGCGGAACAATTTTTAAGAGCGCGGAAGGCTCTGAAAGCGCGAATTTCGTTTAAAAATCAGCGGAAAAATGATATAATCCGCTTGAAGGGGGCGGCGGGAAATGTGGATTTTCGCGGAGAATGTGGATTTTCGGGAAATATGTATTTCCGGAAAATAACGTTTTCCCGATGGAAATAATTATTTCCGGAAAATTCCCGCGCAGGCAGACGGTTTGAACGCATCGGGGGACTCGTTTATGACGGATTTCAAAGAAGAATTGAAAAAAGTGCCGGAACGCCCGGGCGTCTACCTGATGCACGACGAGGCGGACAGAATCATTTACGTGGGCAAGGCGGTCGTCCTCAGGAACAGGCTTAGGTCGTATTTCAGCAACACGCCCCACAATGAACGCATCACGCGGATGATCGAGAAAATCGCCAGGTTCGAGTTCATTGTGACCGATTCCGAGTACGAGGCGCTGCTTCTCGAGTGCAACCTGATCAAAAAACACAAGCCGAAGTACAACGTTCTTCTCAAGGACGACAAAAACTACCCGTATATAAAAGTGACCACCGGCGAGGAATTCCCGCGCGTGTTCTCGGTCCGCAAAAAGCAGAACGACGGGTCGACCTATTTCGGCCCCTACTATCTGAACTACACCGTCAAGTCGACGCTCGACACCCTGGCGAAAACGTTCCCGATGAGGCTCTGCCGCAGGAACATCAACCCCGGGAAGCCGCAGCGCGTCTGCCTGAACTACCACATCGGGCTCTGTCCGGGACCTTGCGCCGGCTATATCGACGCGGCAGAATACCGGAAAAACGTGCAGGCCGTCTGCGATTTTCTGTCCGGAAAAAGCGACGAACTGATTGCGGAAATGCGCGGAAAAATGCTTGAGGCGTCGGAAAATACCGATTTTGAGAGGGCGGCGGAGTACCGCGACAGGATTAAGGCCCTTGAAACCGTCAGCGAAAAGCAGAAAATCATGTTCGGCAACAAGGAAACTCTCGACGTTCTGGCGGTTGCGGGCAACGAAACCGACGCCGTCGTGCAGGTTTTTCACGCCGTCGAGGGGCAGATCGCGGGGCGCGACTACTATGTGCTCGAGGGCGCGGGCAGCACGGAATTTCCCGAACTGTATCTCTCTTTTATTCCTCAATACTACGACGCGGCCGGCGCGGTGCCTTCCCGGATCCTGACCGCCGACGAAATTCCCGAAGCGGACGCGGCCCTTGTCGCGGAGATGCTCTCGGAACTGGCGGGAAGGAAGGTCACGATTTCCAACCCCAAGCGCGGCGACAAGCGGCAGCTTTGCGAGATGGCGCGCGAAAATGCGGGAATTACGCTGGAAAATTACGAGCTGACGAAGCGCAACGAACACGGCGGAAGCCTTCGCGTTCTGGAAAAACTCAGGGACGTGTGCGGGCTGGATTCGCTTCCTCTCAGGGTCGAGGCGTTCGACATTTCGAACCTCGGCGACTCGGAAATCGACGGCAGTATGGTGGTTTTCGCGAACGGGAAGCCGCTGAAAAGCGACTACAGGCACTTCAAAATCAAGACGCTTGAGTCCAGAAGCGACGTCGGCGCCATGCGGGAAATGCTCTCTCGCAGGTACACCCGGCTCGTGAACGGCGACAGCGGCTTCGACCGCCAGCCCGACCTGATTCTGATGGACGGCAGTCTTGCGCAGATTGGCGAGGCGCTGGAAATTCTCGACGGACTCGGCCTCGACATTCCGGTTTTCGGCATGGTGAAGGACGACCGGCACAGGAGCCGCGGCCTGATGAGTCCGGAAGGGCGTGAATTCAGACTCGAAGACGACACGGACATCTGGCGCTTCGTGACCGACGTCCAGAACGAGACCCACCGCTTCGCGATCGAGTACAACCGCAAACTGACCGAAAAAAGGTACAAAAAGTCGCCTCTCGACGACATAAAAGGCATCGGCGACAAGCGAAAAGTTGCTCTTCTCAGGCGTTTCGGGTCGGTCAAGGGCATAAGAGAGGCTTCGGTTGATGATATTGCGGGCGTGTCGGGAATCGGAACCGCACTGGCAGAAGAGATTAAAAATAGCCTGGTTGAGGCGGATAACAGGCGAAAAGGCGGGAAATAAATATTTTCCGGGCGTGGAAAATCCACAAGATTTCCGGGAAATAATCATTCTCC